>Ga0179593_1452310_pt1 | contig 18573 bp, 14 predicted proteins | sample CZODoug2_1_08_16_FD_185931 | JGI IMG/M metagenome (GOLD analysis project Ga0179593, IMG submission 185931) | Vadose zone soil fungal communities from Angelo Coast Range Reserve, California, USA - CZODoug2_1_08_16fungal (PacBio error correction) | ecosystem: Environmental > Terrestrial > Soil >...
AAAAACCGGCGGCGGACGGAGGGGATACAAAGAAGGTATGGTCAAGTCTTTGCATGGACCCACAGTTTGTAGAAAGGAGGAAGAAGGGCAAAGTCTGAAAGGTTAACGCATGGGAGGCACTCGGGATGGCAATACACATGGAGGGCCCTTCATCGCGGGTGGGAAGAAGAAGTCCGGCAAAGACCGGGGTGCTGGAAAAGGAATTCCTACTGGGACACAGGCCGATGGGCCCTGTCCGTTAAAAAAAAACAGTGTAGAGAGGGCTTTAAGGGGAGGGTCCATGGTCTTGGAAAAGAAAAAAGGTCGCCATCAACACAAAAGCGAGCCACTGGTGGGAATTAGGAAGAGGGGTGGGAGGACTCTCGCAGAAAAAAGGGAACACCATTCAAAAAGGGGAGAGTGTCGCGGAGAGGTCAGGGTGTTGTTGTGGGGGGAGGTGAGTGTGTGTCAATTAAGCATGGGACCATGAAAAGCCTCAGGTTACTGGGTCTTTACCTGAAACATGGTTGTTCGTTCCTCTTGGTTCTTAAGGGGAGATAGGACGGAAAGCTTCCCTCCCGCGTGGGGAGTTCCCTCGAGCAAGGCCAAGAGCGTGGAGGCACCGGTGCGTGGGGAAAAGCGACATCTCATCGGAAGCCGAGGACGGATGAGGTGGCGGAAATCCTGAAGTCGTTAGACTGTAGGGCCAATGACCGCCGAAAGAAACGCGGAAAGTTGTGGTAGGTTCGCTTCTCAAAGTATATAGGAGGCACTGTTGCGCTCAGGCCAGGATTGCAAACCGTGGGGAGTTTGACGGCGTGCACAAAGCCTATCGAAAAAGGAGAAAGGGTGCCTACAATGTCGCGTCAACAGCTGGGGAGCACAGTCTACGTGTACAGGGGGTGAAACAGGGGAAATAGCACCAGTAGGACCGCGCGATCTCCAAAATCAGCGCAGCACTGAACACGACGACAAAGATGCGGGTCTTCCCCTGAAGCGGGAAGAGTTGCAGGATGTTCATAGCTCAAAGACAAAAGAAAAACAGAAAGCGGTGGCGGAGAGGGAAGACAACCTACACACGCTAAAGACTTGAGTAAACCTTGATAGAGGAAGACAGGATTGGAAAAACTTGGGAATGGTAGGGCCATAGTGATCAGCCAACCTCTACGAAGGTCGCTCGCGAGAAAAACTCCGTTTGGCCAAAAAGAGAATGGGACCAGTCTTTGAGAGGAGAGGAAAGTAAACGCTCTGCTTCCTGCAAACGGGGAGGGGGACAACGGCACGAAGGTTTTGCTAGGACCATTAATATGAGACGAAGAAATACAAAGGGAGGGGGTGCCTCAATTCGCCAGAGTGTTTCACCTTACGAACTGCGGAGGCGTGGGAAAGGTAACATAGTGTAGGGGGAGTGGTGACATCAGAAAAAAGAAAGAGAAAAGGAGAACTTAAGGAAAAGAAGCGGTACCCTCGAAAAAACGTGGGAGTTCAAGATGTGCGCGGCTGGATGAGGGAGAATGGGACTTTGAGCCAAAAAGGTACCAGGAGTCAAAATGTGTTTTGCGCAGGAGAGGCAAAGAAAAAATTATCCTCGACGCCGATGTGACAAAGAAAAAGTTCGAAAAAAAAGGCGAACAGAAGGTGGCCGGGCTCAAATCCATTCAGGGAAACCCGACTCGTCAATATCGCAAGATGGCGTGAGCGGGTCAGCCTGCCAGGTGCCGTGCTAGGGAGCTAACAGGGCTCAGAGAGCAAAGGCAGAATATGCGTGGGCGGAGCTAAAAAGGAGCGATTAGGGGCTTTCCGTACACCATTGTAGCCCAGCATCTGTTCGAAATAAATCTTCTGAACTAATGAAATACGTGAACCGTAATTCTTCAGAACCACCCTCAGAATGGAAATCCTCCAAAAAAGCCGGTCGAGACTGGGTTGGTGCCTGAAAGAGAGCGTGTGGCCCCTTTTATAACAGGGCCGTCTTCACAGTGCCATGGGGGGAACTCCAATGCATTGATGGCGCTGAAACGTCCATGTTGACCAAAAAGATTCGCATTAGTCAAAGCAGATGAGCAGACGCTGACAGAGCACGACTTGCGGAGACGAGGGTATGGAATGGCTTTGGTAGGGAGAAAGAGGGTTCGTATCGTAGCGTCCTTTAAAGAGAAATAGAAGTAGGTCGCACTGGGAGAGGAGGTGTTACTAGGTACAGGGTCAAATAGGTAATGCGCCCCTTGGCGAAGACTGGTGGAAATCTACATAGGATGGTGGCAGAATGGAAAATGAAGCGAACGGGAAAGTATTGAGACGTGTGTCTGCGGTTATAGGAAAGCGACAGGGCGGAGCCAGCGGGAACATATGACACAGCGTCTGGGGGGAGGATTTTGCAGGACCTGTGCTCCATGCACATCACTAGAGATCATGGGATTGGAGTGACATCAGGAACACCCAATATCGGTCGGGCAGTGAGATCTGGGGGCGCAAATTGAAAACACTATCGTAACTGGAAGATGCGCTGCGGGACCGTTTGTCAATACTGCCACCAGATGATCAAAAAAGGCTCCTTGGCGATGAATGAGAGCCCTTGAAAAAAACGAAGAAGCCACGCCCCGAAACTAGGGCGTATGGGCTAACGCTAAGGACCACCTCTGAGAATCAATGGAAGCACGAGTCGATCGCAAACTAACACCCCTGTGCAGGGGCCAGGTAGGGTCGGGAAGTGGGGCTAGGTCGGGGTCGTAAACCTTCTGGGCACGAGGCGCCACGAGGTCGGGTACGACCGGAGGGGGTGTGTCACTCCTGCTAAAAAGCAACCGCAAAACCACTCCGATTACCGAAACAGTATCATACCAAAAACTGCAAACAAATGCGAAAAGGAACTATAAAACAATACGCTCATAAAATGGAACAAGAGTCGAATGGGAGGAAAGGGCCCCTGTCATTTGTCAGACATTATGAAGACCATAACCAGCGATGGAGGTTGTAAAAACAGAAAAATACCATCACAATGACGGTATGAGAAATGGGAAGCTAGAGAACCACACTTGGGGCACCGATGTATGGGGGAAAGTGCGGGTTGGAAGGGAACGAAGGGGGGTCGGTTTACAAGAGGATCGTCCCTCAGATTGGTCTTTCACCTTCTTTTAGACGTTTCTGTGGATGAACCGGCTAGACGTCCGACGCTAATTGGGACATGCCCTATTCAGTGGCCTACCGAGCAGTTGTAAGGCGACATCCATAAACGGGGCGTGAAAACTTTACCGGAAAAAAGGCATGCTGTCGGATTTATTTAGACGGGGAAATGCCTGTCTGTGCCGCCTCGGTCTCAAGTGTCTGTCAGGGGGAACAAGGCGTGAAATCTTATAAAGCATCGACGCCGGTTCACCAGTGTGCGGAGAACGTATATGTAACCATGCAAGCCGCGCGACGTTAGAAATAAGAAGCAAACAAAAATGCGTGTGGTACCGGGAAAGCAGGCTGGGGGACGGGCACACGTTGCCTGCATTGACTGGGAACCTGGGGACAGGAAAAGGGCCTTAGAAAAAGTCTACGCCATCCGCATCGACGGTAAGGGTTTTCGGAAGCGAAAAACGAGGGGAGGAATGCGCCAAGCATTCAGGGGGAAGGGTCACACCACATCGTAAAAAAAGGGAACGACGGCAAGGAAGCTCGGGAGAAGACGACAGAAGCCGGCTTAAAGGGGGAAAAAATAAGCCGGAACCAAAGAAGTCTATCGTGTAAAAACAAAAGGTGCGAGACGATCGAGGACAGCGTGTGAAGGAAAAACGAGGCAATTACCATTATAAACGAAGAAGTCCTCACGAACTACAGGAGTTAGCTGGGGAAAACGGCTTTCAAGTGGGGTATGGTCGAGAAAACTAAGACGACAAGCTACTGAGTGATGATCCTGAAGCAAGGGAAAATTCCAGCTGGCGTGGGGAACTCCCGCAGACGTGCACATGGGTCGTTGAATTAATGCAACCAAGAGGTTGTCGAGTAATCGGCGTAATCGGATTTAACCAATTTACCCGAGCGGATCAACCGATTCGGTTTAAGATTTATAAAAGAAAGGGATTGAATACGGAACAAACAAAGGCAGAGCGGGAACTAAACGTTTGGTCAGGCAAGCCACGGGGCAGCGGAAGGGGAGGAAACTAAGACGAAAGCAAAGTCTATTTATCGAAGGCACGCGTAAGAAAACATCACAGGGGGTTGAGGGAAACTAATCCGCGATCACCCAGCTCAAACGGGGGGAAGGATGAAAGCCTCACCTAGAACCAAAGGCGACGTGATGGCGATTAACTCACACAACAAAGGATGCAGGAGCCTTTGGCCGGGCTGTTGGGGCAAGAAAGAGAAATAAGATGACCTCAAATGAAGGGATGAAGTTCGATGACCGAAAGAACACGATTGGACGTCGAATCAACGGAACAGATTCGTCAAGGTGCTCCCAACAATCATGGAGAACATGCATTACAGGGGGTCGGGTAAGTCTAAAAATGTTAAGGGTGAGTGGGGGGGGGGGGGCCGGGTCCACGGGGGGGGGCTTACCGCCACGGACAAAAGAAACTCTCCCTAGGGCAGGCTGCCCGCAGGGGGGGGTGTGGAGAAACTCTTTTCAAAAACAAGAATGGTCAGAACAGAAAAGCACCGGCTACCGTGTAAAGTGGGGGCCCCGTTAAAGCGCGCGAATGACCAGAGACAGCGATCCCACCTCCTCTAGTATAAAGCTGAAAGGAACCCATCCAAAATACACATGGAATGAAGCCTGAAACGTGTAAAAGGACTAGAAAAAAAAAAAGAAAAAAAAAAAAAAAAAAAAAAAAAAAAAAAAAAAATAAATTAAAAGAGAAGGGAAAGAGGGAAAAAAAAAAAAAGACTTAGTCAGGGCGAGAAACGGTAGGTCGAAGGGAGAATCCTGGAGCCTATACGGTGATCCAAAAGCTCACTCCGTGGGGGCGCTGGGCCACAATCTCACAACGGGAAAAGAAAGGGTAAGGGGAACCAAACAATCCAAGAAAAAAACTACCGGCGTGAGCTGATTATGAGGTGATGGAGGATAGTTAGGACATTTCTTTCTAAAAAAGCCCTACAATCAGGGAAGAAGTTAAAAAAAATGAGACCTTTTTGCAGCAAGCGTGGGGGGGGGGGGGAGAGAACAGGGTCTGGTCACGGCTCCCGGTCCGCGCGAGCTTCAGGAAAGTGAAGGAAATCTCGCGTTGTAAAAGACGATGTTGCCCCCGTTTCAAAAAATATCAGGGGTATTTTGAGGTACTTCCATTGAAGGTCGGAAAAGAGGTTCCAATCACCCCCATCGTGCCCACTGGTGTGGAACGCTTAATTGCCGGAAAAAAAAACGTGTACGACCGGCCATCCAGGGCAAACATTAATCAGAGAAATGAGGGAGGGGAGCTGGAGAAAAAAAAGACGAAGCATGGGGGAACGTGCGAAGACACGTTGGGCGTGCAGAAACTTGATGCAGGGTTCAACGGCACGAGGGAGGGGGGAATACGGAAGAAAGCCAAGAAGGCGGCACTAGGGTTTGTACTGTGGGCCATCTGTCGCCCCTCTGAGGAAAGATGCTGGGGTGTTTGACTTCATAAGGGGAATTCAAAAGTTGAATTTAGAAATGGGCTGGGGACACGTTTCACACTAGCCCGTCCAAGGGGGAGGGTGGTTTTTTTCGTATAACTTCTCCGTAGGGATCCCCCGTACGTCTGCTTGGCAGCAAAAGGTGCCCTTTTAAGTATTGTTTCCGGGCAAATCTGATGGCCAGGTGAAGATGTGCAGAAAAATGACGGCAATGAGGGGTAGAACTAATCTTGCAAGGCTGACCTGCGTTGGTGTGAATCTAGCAAGGTCCTCTAATAGACAAATAAAAAATAGACTCACCGGACCACTGTCCTCAGTCGGTAGGTCCATCAAAGGGGTCACTTGAAGTGTGGGAAGGGATTTTCGATCAACTCAGGGGGCTAAACACCAACACAGCCCCACTAACTAGCGTGGCGGGAGGAAAAGGAGATCGCAAGTCGCCGCAAAGTAACTAAAGGGAGAAAGAGTGCTTGAGGGGGGGGGGTGAACTAGGGGTCAAAATGGGGGATAAAAAGAAAAACTCGTCCATCCATGAACGCGCGAGACAAGCGGGCGGTTTGGGTACAACACTATAGAATGGGGGGAGGGGCGGGAAACCAAGGTTTGTAGAATTCATCTTAAAATCGAAAACGCTGCACGGGCCTCCCCGCAGAACGGGGGGTGGGGGGACTTAGTGCAAAGAGGGGAGGGAGGGTCAGCTAAAATTGAGGCCTTTAGTATTAGCAGGCAGCCGTGGTGCTGAATGGGGAAAACCCTAATCAGCAGGGGAGGTAAAAATTGGGGCATGCTAACATTGTGGCCTTTGGGGACAACAGCAAAAACCGGCGCCGACCGGGCACTTCACACGTGATGAGCGGTACCAAATAGGGGAAGTCGAAGGGGGTACCGTACTTTCGTGGATGGTAAATGGAAGGGGGAGATTGGGTTCCGGTCCTTGCGTTAGAGATGTGGTTGGGGGAGGACGGCTCTGAAGACAAATCGAGAATCATCGCCTCCTGTTTCTAGCGGGTTCTAAAAAAAATAATGAGTCAGCGGGGGGGGCTAAATATTCATCCTCATTTGCGTCGCCAGAAAGATCGTCAACCGTTGCTTTGAAATGCAAGTGGTTCACACTGGCCATGAGGACGCGGCGCGACAGGCCACGAAAGGGAGCATATCGTGGACTAAGAACGAAAATTCCGCGGGCGAAGCCAGCCGGGGAAAAGGTAAAGATAAGGATCGGGAAAACTCGGAAGCCTGATAACTGAGTGGGTCATGAAAAAAACTTCAATTGTGGGGGAATGACGATAACTAAAGGTCGGGGCGCAGGGTGTTATCTTTGGTTGGGGTTCCCCGTTGGGAAGGGACCGTCCCGTCTCTACGGGGAAAAGTTGGAACGACCAACGAGCAAATTCCAGGGGGTGCTCCGTCGGTTTAGGACCCGGAACGTTCCAATTGTGTTCAACTTAACGCAGAGAAAAGGAAAAGGGGGAAGACATATACACAACTTTGAAAAGGAGAGTATTGCTTGGGGGGAGAAGGAGTTCATAGCCTTAGGGACGGATAAAGGGGAGCAGGGGACATCTACCGGCGACTGTATGTGATTATGCACTCAGCTGCGGAGGCAATAAAGAGATGAAATCTGAAGGTATCGTCTGTTTAAAGGGTCTCTCTCCACCAAAAAGGAGAAAAGCGGAGAGAATAAAGATATAACATCGCGAGACCGAGGAGGTGCAGCAAGGGGAAAAGAAACATTACAAAGCTAAAAAAGGTAAAGCGAGGCGTTAAGAGTAAAAGGCGTACTAGACGACCCTAGAAACGAAAAGCCAGGGAAGCAGAAAACGGGTTCATCCAAGGGAAAAGAAGGGTGTGCGACTCGCCTCCATTGCGGGAGGCTGCCGCGTAAGGAGAAAGGTACAACGGAAGGGAGAAACATCCCGCCGAATTGTCCTCAACTGACGGAAGACGGGGGGAATATCGAAGAGGGGGCAACAAAGATCAGTTTCAGCACTCAAGCAATAGCATGAACCTGTAGTAGACTCTTGGGCGGGGGGGGTGGAATCCCTTCCGGGGAAAGGAGAAAAAAATAAAAAAAGTAGAAGCTCTAAAAAACGAGGTTCTTTCCCATGAACTTTTAAACTTTCTTCCAGTTGGACAAAAAAGGCCGCACGCGAATTTCGCGACGGAACCGATAGGACCAAAGTGTGCTCGCCGAGACAAAGGGTGCGAAAGGGAAGAGACGAAAAGGTGCCAAAAAACCCTGGCAACAAGAAAGGGGACGGGAGGTATATTGAAGCGGGAGAAAATCCGTGGGACGCCGGCTTGAGGGGGCCTCGGGGTTGCAGAACAACCGGCGGAACATCGGCACGGCGGATTCGGGGGGGGCTAGCGGCGAAAAAATTTTTCCCGAAAACGAAAAGGGAGGAAAAAAAACCGGGCAAAGACTACACATGTACATCAAACCCGAAGGAGCCACGAAAGTCTGACACGAGGGGGGGAACTCCGGGGGATGGGCCTCCCCGTTGCCGGCAGTGAGATGGAGCGAAAACCCACGGCCCATGCGTTGGGGTGATCCAACCGATCCGGAATGGACGGGAGCCGAGGGTGGTCAAAACACAGTGCACAGAAAGAATAAACCCACCAAGACGGAATTTTTAAACCAAAATCTGAGGAAGTCGGGGCGAAGGGGGGGAAACGCGAAGCCGAGACGTGCTGATAGATGAGAATCTTGCAAAATCAGCAAAGAATTAAACAGAAGGAGAGTGGAAAAAAGAACTGTCAATGCGAGGAGCGCGGAAAGGGAGCCGCGGTTTGCTTGTGATGGACCAATCCAAATATCAACGAGAACTATGAGACTGGAAAACAATACGTGGGGATGTGGGGACAATCAATCAGCAAAGAGATGGAATTAGCTGCGATGATGACTGAACATGGCAAAGCGTCCCCTGAAAAGGCTGAAGTGCACGGGGGACGGAATTGATGAGAAGGGAGAAGGTTTCCAGATCCTAGGGCATATCGGGGCGGATCCATTAAAAAAAAAAAGGTTACCGGCAGTCAACCAGGGTGACAAAAGGGTGGCAAGAGCACCAAAGGGAGCTGCAATCAAACACTCCCACATGAGATGGGGCGAACGCAAACACGTTGACTGCCAGTAAAAATAGCACTAAAGAATAATAAGACTCAGGAAGGTCAGAAAAACACCCACTTCTCATGGGATGCGCCCAGAACCCCGTGGAAAACCTAAAAAAGAGAGTGGGGGAAAAGGCCCTCAAACAAAAGCATCCGAAAAGGATGGACAAAACGACCGAGATAATTTGCAACAAAAAAACGGGCGGGAATCTTTGGGTTGTCAACAGGGCGAAAGCGGGAGAAACGGCCCAGTTCAGATAAAGAAATTTCGCAACCCGAAAAAAAGCGGGCGTCTGGATCAAAGGGGATCCATTTCCGCCTGCATTAAAGGGAAGGGGGGGTTCCTGACGCCAGAGGAAAAAAACAACTCTCCAGATTAACTAACCAGTGCTGGCGATTTGGGGGCTCTTTTCACAATGGGGAAAAGAGGAAACTAACGTTAAAACGGGAAAAAACATCTAAAGCGATCACTACCCACCCGTCGAAGGGGCGGCGGAAGAAGGACCAACCTCGGAGAAACGGGAGAGAAGCGGGGTATTATCCACAAAGAACCCTTGCCGAATCGGAAACCCTTTTTCCACGAATGGGCAATCAAAAGGCGGAAAAATAAAAACATGGGGGAAAGAATCCTTTAAAGAAGCGGTTTACGAAAAGAAATCAAAACCGAGGTTTCTGGAGAGGGGGGACAATATCAAACAACCTGGGAGGAGGAAATAGAAGAAGGAAAAAACACACGGAACAAACGCCGGAAGTGGGAAAATGAGGGGAGAAATTGATTGAATCTTTGGTCTGCCCATTTATAGCGGGAAGATGTACCTGGAAAAAAGGGGTTTAGGAGGAAGTCGTTTATTTGTCGAATAAACCAGAGGGGAGTCGTCATCGCTCGGGGAGAGAGCCGTCTGATAGCCGTGGAGTAAAAAAATGCAGGGGTTGACCCAGGAAATGTGGTTCCTTCAACACCGGAACCCGCTGGGATTTAGGGGGAGGAAAAAGGTCTTGGAAAGAAAGGTTCTCCAGCACACTCAAAAAAAAGAGGGGGGCGACCAAGGGGGGAAGCTTGGACGTTTGGGCCTATATAGTAACATACAGAGAAAGAAGAGGGAAAAACGTCAAGGGGGGACAAGGGGAAGTAGGTTTACGGGGGTGGGTGGGCCAGCCTGGGAACCGGAAATAATCGTGGGGGGCAAGTTGCAGCACAAATCGTGGGCCTTAAAAAAAACATAAGAACTTATGAAGCTAAAAGAAATGAATTCCAGGGGACGATGGAGTCCCCCTCCCTCGGTGTGAAATCAGCAAAGGGAGGCGGGAAAAGGTTGCTGGGGGGGAAGCACGTCCATCAGAGAGGTCGTTAAGAAGAACTGAGAGGTGGAGTCGGGGAAGAACTATCGGATAGTGGTAAGGGCCCACGGGCGGGACCGGCCCTCCACTAAAGGGGGGGTGGCTACTTAGACGGGGATGTCAGGAGGTGTGAATGGCAGCGGAACTACGGACTAAGAACTTGTCACTGGGGGAAACACAAAGGGTTACCTCTGCGGTGCGGGTGCGATCGATCCGATTCGGGTTGAACAAAGAAAAAAAAAGGTCGAGGTAGGCTACCTCTTTTATCCCTAAGGGAGTTGGTTAACTCGTTAATCAGAGGGACCGCGCTATCGAAAAAAGACCGGTAAACTCAGCCAAACCTTTGCCCTCCGCGTTGATTGACAAACATCACAAACAGTACAGATCATGGAAAAGCTTCCTCACCTATCAGACTAAAAGACACCCATAACAAAAACAAAAAAAAACCACCCACCCAATAAGATCCCGGTTAACTTAGCTGAGAGGAAAAAAGACACAAAGTGGACCTAGACGTATATAGACTGACCGTACCGGGTGTGTCCATCTCTAATCTTAGGGGTTGGGGGCTAGAGAAAAAGGAGTTATAAAAAAGACAAACGGAAAACGTCGCGCGCGAGATCTCAGTGGCAAAGAGAAAGGGGAAGTTTGAAGAAGTGGTGTCGAAGAGGATAGCCTCGGAAAAGTAGGTCACCGCGTACGTGGGACAGTCGGTCAGGATTTCTCAGCAGGGGGAAAAACTGGGACGGAAGGAATGGAGGACAGGGGCCAAATTCCGCACGTTTTGGGGAGCGGAAATTAACAACTGTCTCGTGTGGTCGGTTGCGGCGGTGAGAATAGGAAAAATTTAATCTGGTTTTCATCTCAAGGGAATGACGGCCAAGTGCCGGACACGGCGACGATTAGGGAAAGCGTTTAATCCTTTTGACAAGTCGCGTTTGTGGGTGGCTTGTCATCGCCGAAGGGCCAGACCAGGAGACGGGCGAAAAAGGTTGTTTGTTTGGACCGCAAGAAACAATGAACAAAGGCCCCGAGGGGACAGCGCGTGGGGACAAACAAACAGAAAAGGAAAAAAATGGGCGACTGCGGAGACCCAGGAAATTTAAAGCTCAATTAACAAACCACGGACTTAATTGAGCTCGTGGCAAAATTAAAAGTCGCGAAACGCCAAGCAAAGGACGGATTAGGAGGGAGGATCAGGGGGGGCGTTCCTCTGACATGGCGCCCGAGCGGAAAAAAGTTGTCGGAGTTTGTGGCAACGGACCCCCTCGATCTAAAGCACAGGGTAAGCGAACTGACAGGAAGGGGGGGCTACCCAACCGTCAAACAGTCAAGCCGACTATTCGCGGGAAGTGTTGTGGGCCTGCAGGAAATTGGTTACCAGGTGGGGGCAAGATATCACCGGCTTCAGGGCCTTGGAAAAAAAGGAAAAATCAAGAGGGGAAGCAATTGCGTAGGGAAGGGGAAAAGGATCTTCCAGACTGAATTAAGTGGCAAAGGGAAAAGTGCGGGAAGGAAGAAGCAAGGAAGATTTCGGAAATTGGGGGAGGGAAAGGGGGGGTGCTGGCATTCTGGTAATTTGGAGGACTGGGTCCTGAGCTAAATGACCTCGCAATGAGAAGGGTCCCAGAATTCAGCAAAATCTTGCAAGATTTTCATTCTGGGAGATGGGAGGACACCATATCTATGGTCGCGGGCAATCCGTATCGGGGAATTTGGAGTAGAGGAGAGACCAAAAAAAAAAGGGGAGAGGAAAAGAGATATCTCTAAGGTGAAACTCACGCTTGAATCGAAAGACCGATATGGGAGGGGAAGATAGAAAAGGAACACGCAAAGAAAAAATAGAAAAACGGGTATTGCGAGAGGGTAAGGGCTTCAAGTGGAAGCTACCTCAAGACTCCAGCGCAAAAAAAGGAAGTCTAAGAAAAAATCTAAAAAAGAGGAAAGAAGCGAAGGGAAGTCAAATTGCGCGGGTTCTGCTTGCGTTGACTGCGGAGGTATCAGGGGGAAGGGTAACTAACATGGAGAACTGCAAAGGGGTGCAGCCACAGAGGGGGCCCCGAGGGAAGAGAGTTATACTCCTCCAAAAGGGACAACCACCTATTCATGGCAAAAAGAACCATTTAAGAGAGACTAGGAGTGGAATAAAATCTTGCCAGGCTGGAAGGTGGGAGTTTCCCTTACTGTCGTTAACATAGGACGAGATGTAGAGACAGATTTGTGGGGCTTGGGAACGTGACGCTTTGACTGGGGTCAAATTCCGGGGAGGGGCACCGAAACGAAGTAATTAATCAGGCCATCTGGCCCCGATAGAAGAAGGATGGCCTCTCAAGACGCCTCCGCTACACGGACCGGGGGGGAGACCAAGGGAAGCACATGAAGGGGATTCTATCTGACCGGCGGAAATTGACGGGATCCCTCGTCAAGCGTTGGAAAAAAAAGTTCGGGTAAACCCGCGTCGGAAGAAAAGCGGCGGCGGATCATTGAGGGTAGACGGCTGGTAAAAAAATTGGGAGAAGAGAAATGGCCGCCGAAAACAAAAGGACATGAGACAAACTTCAAACTCACAAAAGCTTCACGGGTAGAGATCAACGTCGAGGTTCAGGGGGTGGGGGGAACAAAGTGAGCCTTTCAGAAAAACTGGCGACTGAACAGTCACCGACTGACGAAGGGGAGCCCAGCCAATTGTGGGCAAACGAGCGAACTCGTGGCGAATTTGCGGAACGACGGCTGGAACTCCATCATTGTGGAGAAGAACTAAAAACACGTCGAGTGAAGCAAAGGCAAAAACAGACGAGCGAAGCGTCAACAAAAAAACCTGAAGAGACTAAAAGATCGCAAATTCCACTCCGACTTAGGAGTCGGGCACGCATATGTCAGAGCGAGACAGAAGGGAAGAGGGTGGTCTGAACAAAAGGAACTCCTCGGAAGGGATCAAAAGGTAAGATTAGGAGAAAGCTCTTTCTCACTTTTTTATACTTCGCGGCAGGGGGGGAAGGTGATCTCGATCCTCAAGGCAAAATGGATGAACCTCGAGGAGGGGCTAGAATCACCTGCAAACGTCCTTAGGGCGAAAAGAAGTCCCTCAAATGTTAGGTAGGATTCAAGGAGCATGGGAAAGTATCAGGGATATAATCTTGCTGATAGCAGATTGACCAAGTAACCGAACCGGGATAAAAGGATGCTTGGGGACGCGAGAGATTGCATCGCCACCATTGTCGGGAATCGCGCACGCACTCGCAAAGTTGGGGGAAAAGAACACGAAGTTGTGATCGGATGAGACGGACCAGCGGCCCTCGCGAAGCCTAGGATAGCGAGGGGGCCGTACCCGACCACACATTCTAACTTGGCACGAAAAAGAAGGTGAACCCCAAGAGACCTGAAGTACTGCTCAGCCGCCAAAAGTCATCCGAGGATTTCTTAAGCGAATGGAACGGTAACCAAGGGAAAAACACCTAAACAAAACAAATTGGTCTGTGATGACCAATACGGGTAAAAGAATCGCGCGAAAAAGCCGAATCGAACCAAGATGACTTAAAAAGGGGGGGAAAACAGATTAGTCATGGTGGCACGGCGGCCCACATCATTTCCGTGAAAAGGTACCGTGTGTGAACTGGGAAAGAAAGGGTGGGACTCACAAGCGGAAAAAAAGCACAGCTCCAAAAGGGGCCCCATGCTGCCTCATTTGGGGGTTTGATGGAGAACTCTTTCACGAATTAGGAACAGATACAAACGCGGAACGGTGAAAAAACTAAAAAATCGAAAGGGGAAACGCGTAGAAATTACCGCTAAGAAAACGGCGAGCGGACTCGTCTCGCCAGAAAACGAGAACGCAGGCCGACTGGGTAGAACACAAAGCCAAACTCTTTCAGGAACATAGGGAAAACCCGTTTCCTAAGAACGGGGCACGTTCTCGCGATAACTGTAGTACTTTCTGACAGAAAGAGTGGTATCTCAAGAAAGAAAGGGGAGGGGCAGTGTTGGGAAAAGAACTCAGACACAACAAAGAGGAAGAAAAGAGGAGGGGGAACAAAACCCAACCGCACGGGGCGGCTTTGAGAGGAGTTTGAAAGCTTACTGTGGCCATGAACCACTTTCATCGGAAAACGTTGCCCGTATTGACCCGGGTGTACGATAAACCTAAGCGGGGTGGGAGAAAGGCGGAACCCGGATGGAGAGCCTTCCGACGCGTTAGGGGAGGAGGAATACATAGGCCGGAAGAGGGTGAAAATGAGATCTCAAGTAGGGGACCAGTACCGGGTGGAAAGTCCTTTTGAAAAAAGTGTAGAGCCGAGGTGTTTATCTGTGTACAGGTGGCCTGCGGGGGAAAGAAGGGTTTCTGTCTACACACCCCACCCTCGCAGCCACTGTGGGTGGGGAGGGAGGCGTTGTGGGGGCAGGCACTTCCATAAAGGTATCGACGACTTGAAAAAGGAGGGCGAACGGAAAAAAGATGGCGGGAAGGACGGGAGAACGGTTTGAACGAAGCTGAGGGTTGGCACTATAAAGATTTGAAGATCGAGGAGAGCGGGCCGTTTTAATGTTCCCCCGCATGGTATTGTCCGTAGATGGAGATCAAAGGCAAAGGATGGAAAGAAGGGGGGGGGTGGGAGGGGTGGGAAAAGCTCTCGGGAGGGGAAAAGAAGAAGCCTGCGGTGATGTGAGTAGGAGTAAAGAGGTGGGAGGGTATGGCCACAGAGTTTACAACAGCGCATCCACAGAAGAGAGTTGTGGGGGGGGTGCTGACGAGTTTAACGATGAGATTAAGGTTAGGATCTCGGGGAAGGGGGAAGGAAACGCCGCTGGCAAAAAAATGAGGGTTTCCCCGAGCGAGGACTCGGGCCTTGGGGGGCGACTAAAATTCAATATCAGGGGTTACAGAGCAAATCCGGAAAGACTAGGACGCAAAAAGGGTACAGGGGTTCAATCTATCAAAATATAGGGCCCACAATCTTCACAATAAGCGGCGATCACTCAAGACAACCTTGAAAAAGAGAGGGTAGGAGGGCCCGCCCTTCAGCTATTGAAGGTTCAGACCGCAAGCGCCCACCGCCTCCAACACAAAAACAACCAGGAAAGATTTGAGGAGAAGCGAAAGCCCACAGTTGGCCGCCGGAAGTATATACCGTTGAGAGCGGCAAATCATGAGGGGGGGTTATCAGCAAGTGTCACCTAGGAAAAGTCAAAACCCGCGCCCGGGAACTCCGCGCGAGCCGCTGAGCGGTTGCCCGGAAGGGCGCGGGAAGAGGTGGGTTTAAGGTTAAGATGGGGAAAAAAGGATATCCTCGGGCCGGAGGAAGCTCAGACATTGTCCTAGGTAAGAAGGGATGTGTAAACGGCTCAGAGGAAAAAGGCTGGCCCGGGGAAAGGAGGAGTAAGCAGAAAATTCTCAGCGATTTTGGCGCGGACGTGAACAATTCTAACGGTGGAGTTCTGGATCACATCGTCAAAGATGAAGGTGGGGGCAAAAAAAAAAGCCCATACATAAAGGAAAATGAAGTCAATCGGAGGGAAAAGATCCAAAGAGGTACTGGGAAGACGTTGGGACACTTATGTCAGAGATGTGGGCATTCGCGGGCTGGAAACGCTGAGAGAAGGGAAAAGAAAAGGGGCAAAATGGTGTTGTTTGCCGAACGCGAGGACCGATGGACCGAAAGGACGTGTTGAAAAAGGAAGGAGTTCGACAACATAAAAGGACGAAAGAAGTGGCGAGGGCAAGGCCAAAGGGCATCAGAAGACCCATAGAAAGTTGACAAAGGGGGGACTCCCATGACAAACGTGCGCGCGAGGGAAACCGGCTAAGGGAGGAGGGGCCACTCCGAGTAATCTTGCGATCGCAAATTCCGGCACGGGCGGCCGAGCAGGGGATAAAAAAGTGGGGGGGGGGGGGGGGGAAGAAGAAGAACTCACATCTAAAATGACGGTCCCCCTGAACAGAAAATCAAGAAACAACAAGACGCAGCACGGACGACAAGGTCGCAAGGGTGGGGGGGGGGTGACGTAAAATAGGAGTTTGTGTTCCCGGGGCGAGTAAATACCAAATCCGGGAAAAAAAGCGGGGAAACTTGGGGGATTAAACCAACTTGGAAAGGAGGGCTCCACTGGCAAATTAGTTCCCGTGAACATCCGCAGGGAAGTAAATAGAAAGGGCAAGAACTCTACAAGGGAAGGGAACTGACGGGAGGAAAATTGTTATGATATTGCTTTGTGTGACGCTGGTCAGGCTGGGGTCGTATACTAGCAAAGCCAAAAGGTAACCCATCTTAAACTTGCTACTTGAAAGGGGTGTTCGGAAGCGGACTTTTCTCTGAGAGGCAAGCCAGCGTAGTGCCGTAAAAAGGAGTATCGCTTTTCTGAATTAGCGCTAAGCATCACAACACAAAAGAATAAGAGGGAGGAGAGAAAAAAGACTAAACAAAGATAGCTTGAAGCGGAAAGAAAAAAGATGGAGGGTCAGCTCAGAAGAAAAGGCAAGCGATACAATAAGAGAAAAGGGGGGGGGAGGGGGGTCACCGGGTGAAGGGGGAATCGCGTAACCAGAAAAAAAAAGATTCACCGCGCCACCCAGCTAATAAACGGGTCCCGCATATCGTGCGGCCTGTCAAAGAGAGCAAGTAGAGTAGAATGTCACTAACAGGCAGGTGCACTGAGATATCACGGTAATCCTGAAGTTAAAAGGAAGGGGGGTGGGAAGCCAAAGGGAGGAGGTCGGCGGTTTAGAGAGAAAAGGGTAACACGCACCACTTGAAAACCACACGAAACTTTGGCAGACAAGATTAAGGTTCGGCTTGAAAAGGGGGATATCCCGACTGTGGGGGGTACAATCTTCTAGGGATATCGGGTGTCTCCCTTCATCGGTGTCACTTCCTTCCCCTTAGACAAGGCCGCCGAGTAAGGAGTAGACATAGGCTAACTTGGTACGATCCGGGACCGCGCGCAGCATGGGCCCACGATGAAACACTTGCATACAAGGAGTAGTGGATACTTTGGGTGAAAAGGGCGCCGGTCCTTCGTTCGAACTTCTGGGGACCGCAAGGAGGGTTGAAAAACAGCGGCTCTTTCGGAGTCAAAAGGCTGATGCGCTCGCCGTGCGGCAAAACATGGTGGGACGAGACCGAAAGCTGGGGGGAAAAAAACTCGAACAAGGGGCAGCCCGACGGCAAAAATCAGAAAGGCTTCATGTGGTACCGCATGCGGTGCCTTGAAAAAGGTGCGTAGGGATGACAAAACCACGTCCCCATGAACTTGCATTGTGGATGGAACCATCCTCATGAAGGTTGGAAAGTCAAAAACTGAGTCGCAAGTTGCGGGAAAAAGACGCAAAAAAACGGCCTCAGTAAAAAAAGGGGGTCGATGAGGGCAAAGACTTGAATGCCCAAAAAAAAGATCTCGCGGAAAATACTGCAGCCTCTAAGCAACGCCCAGGCATCAAAAGAAATGGGGGTGGAAATAATACTAAACTGTTTCAAAACCGTCGCAGATGCTAGCGAAGGGGAATCCAGGTAAATGAGAACGGATGGACAGCCTCCCCATTTCAACCGAAAGAATTCGCGAAGTCTCCAACCGTGTTAATAAGGAGGACCAGAGGGGAGATAAGTTCTCTCATCTGCTTTTGTAGCTGACGGTTGGTGCTCAACATCCTGCAGAGGCGTCTGGGGGGAGTGACGACAAGAAACTGGAACATTGTCGTGGAAAGTGTATGGGCGCGCGTCTGCCGATAAAGTGACTAGATTGAAAAATGAAACAACGTACCCTTACGCCGGGGGAGACCGATCGTTGTACGAGAAAAACCACAAATGGAAGTTCATCGGAAAACTCAATCAGCAGGAAGGGGAAGACATGGGAAAAAAGAACTGCAATCATGAACTAGCGAAACGCAGCGAATCCCGAAAGCCAAAAAACCAATAAGACTACAAGGGGAGTGGATAAGTCTGAAGAAAGCGTTTACAGAACGACCACGCGACAGTTACGACGAAAAAAGAACCAACGATCAATCAGGATTGAGGAGAAGAAGAGATGGCAAAACACGACCTAACGACGTGCCGGAAATACAGTTGGTTCTTGATAAAAAAAAGAGGTAAAAAATGCAAGAGGGGTCAAAACTGGGAAGGGGATAAGTTAGAAATGAAACGCCCGTTTGGCTTCTCAGCGGGCAACTGAGGGGTCACTTTCAAGGGGACACCCAAGAGTTGAAAAAGACTGAGGTTGGGGGGGGAAAGAGGGGGCGCCGAGGGAGAAGCTATCTGCCATCAACGCAAACACCTTTCCACAAGTCCGTTGTGTGTATGGGAGAACCTTTGGAACGGGAACAGACTGAACAAGCGCATACAGTTGAAAGTTGACAAGATTGGCCAACGAGTCTGCATTGACCTAAACAGCCAGAGGAGTAGGAATAATCCAAGGGACGGGAAGAAGCCATAGGGGAGTATCCAAAAGACGATTTCCTCACTCCCCGTTTTAAGAATCACTGGCACGGGAGGAAAGAAAAACGAAATCAAAACCTGGGAGTGAAGAATCAAAAAAGTTTGGAAGAGAAAATCCTGGTTGCTGGGACTGTTCACAGAGATG
>Ga0179593_1723771_pt1 | contig 18572 bp, 20 predicted proteins | sample CZODoug2_1_08_16_FD_185931 | JGI IMG/M metagenome (GOLD analysis project Ga0179593, IMG submission 185931) | Vadose zone soil fungal communities from Angelo Coast Range Reserve, California, USA - CZODoug2_1_08_16fungal (PacBio error correction) | ecosystem: Environmental > Terrestrial > Soil >...
CTTTGGGGCCGCGTGAGCGTTTAAGGAAAAAGATACATCAACGCGAAGAAAAGGGGGAAGCGGGAACATCGGTAGGAAAAAGTGGCCGGCATTCATAAGAGGGGTTGACTACGGATATGATGGGGGACGGGGGGGCCCGGTCTATTGGGTGACTGGAACAAGGCATAGCGGAAAAGGGGGTCGGAAAGGGTCAATTAACCGTTCAATAGGGGGAGAGGGGGGGAGGTAGAACTTCATCGAATTCAGGTAAGGGGGAAGTAAAGAGCTACATTCAGAAATCCAACCGCACACAGAAATGGTGGACCTCGCTAGGGGGGGGAATTACGTGGCGGAACAGGGAGTTGGACCTTTGGAAAAAGGGGGACATTGAAGCGATCACGAAAAGAGGAGCATCAACCCAGCAGGGGTCGGAACCAAGTTTCGTACTCAAAAAAAAAAAAAAAAAAAATCTAGGGAGCATTTGCTTCTCACAACAGGAAGAAACCGGGATCTCATAGAACATCTAGATCTCAGGCAGGGATCAAGAATGGTGTCCAGGTGGACGAGGAGGGGATAGAGGAAGGGGAGATGGGGGGGGGTGGGAAGGGGTGGAAGTCCTTACATACTGTAGGAGAGGAAAAGACAGTGGTGATTATTTTGACGAGGGGGGAAAAAAAAGCGCTAGGTCGCAGAAAGGAGTTCACAAGGGGAGTCGGGTCAGAGGGGTGAGGGAAAAACCCAAAAGGGAACGCCACCAGAAAAGCATTGGACCTGGCCTCCGTTCTTCAGGGAAAAGAGAAGTAGGACACACCCGCCCCTCTGGGCAGGGTGTGCTCTTCCCTTATAGAAAATGACCAAGGAACACTCCTGAAAGAGCTCTTAAAAGGAGGAAGGGAGCTAAAAAGGGGGAAAGGTTGGGAATCTAAGACTTCTAGACTAGTCTTGAGACTGCACCCGAGGAAAGAAGAAAGATGGGCAACTAGGTTTAGAGCATTATTAATCATAAACAGGGCAAGAGGGGAATAAAGACCAGCGCTTACTGAGAAGAAGGTGCTCGAAAGACCAACAAGAGCCCGGGAAACTCAGAGGAAATTGCCGAAACCTGCTGGGGGGAGAGGCACAAAACGGCTGAGTCATGTCACTGGGTAAAGTCGAAGAGGGCCTCTCCAGGAGGGGGAAAGGATTGGGACCAGGAAAAAAAAGACGATAGGCGAAATTCGCAACATGTGAGGAGGCGGGGGACAGGGGGAGAATTCCAAAAGGGTCTGCCTTGTAAAATGAAAAGTTATCTTGTTGATCGGGAAATGCATCTCGGGGGACCTAGGTGCCCGAGCCATATTAAGGCTGGAAAGATATCGAACGAAGGGTCAAACTGGCCTCGCGAGTGCGAAAGTCGAGGGACACGAATTCTTCACGAGAGGAAGGGTTGCCGTAGCGTGCGACAGGCAGGAAGGGCGAATTAACGGGGGGGAGAACCGGGGGTCGCAGGAAGGGGGAGGGTTGTGGTGCAAAAGACTCACAAGGCAACCTTCGAAAGAGGACGGGACCCGTTCGCTCTTATGGATGAAAGTGGGGAAAAGGGGTCACCAAAAGCTTGCCACGTAGATCTGAGCCCAAAGGTGATCGTTTTAAAAGTCATCTCTGCGACCACATAGAAAAAGTAAAGGGACGCGAAAAAAGTGCTTCGGGTCAGGGAGGGGTCCACCGTCCGTCACACTTAGGGAGGTCGGGAAAGACTTAGAAAAACCGGTCGCAACTTCCGCGTCGCCCGGGAAAAAAAGCTTAGGGGGGAAAGGAATGCTCTTGAAAATCATCACCGAGAAAGATATTCATTTTAGCGAGGGGGTAAAAGATCGGCAAAGGTAGCGTTGGAAAGAAATCTAAAAGCACCGAGGGAGCCTGGGAATAGTAAACCGGGGACAGGCGGGAAAGGACGGCACACGGGGAAACCTCACCCAAAAGCAAGGACTGACTAAGGAATCACATCCTAAAGGGGGAACATATTCTTCGATCATCGAAAGAGATGGGAGGAAACTCCTCAGTATTTTTCTCTTTTTGGGAAAAAGGGCGCTTTAACGTGAGAGGACTCCGGAAAATGTGATCTCCATTACTGGGAAAAGTAACAAGTAAAAAAGTAAAAGACTTCCATAGAAACATTTTTAAAAGGACAAGGGGTCAGCGGCGAAATCTGGAGGGTAAAAAAGAAAGGGTCGAGAATGGTGCCAAACCGCTGGTTGCAGGGAGGAAGAGCGAAGACCTTCTATAGTAAGAAAAAAAGGGGAAACGGAAAGCAAGCCGTGAGATTAAGAGGGGAGGGCCAACCGGAGAACAATTCGCTAGGATGGAAAAAGGACTCGTCTATGAGGAAAAGTCGAATGTGCTGCCAATACGGGGGTAGCCTTGTTGTTGCAAAAAAAGGCTTTTGGAGGGAGAAAGCAGGGGGAACAGGCGGAGGAAAAAAGCTTTTGCATCAAAAGGAAAAAATGTGAAGTTTCAAGAGTTCAAAAACGAAAAAAAAAGCGCCTTCTGGAAGGAGGGGAGGTGAGGATGGAGAGAAATCTAGTCGGTCAGAGGGGGTTCTAGAGATGTGAGCGAACCGTCCAGGCGTCGAAGGGGGGTTTCCCTTCGTTGTAGGAAAAAAACAGGAAAAAAACGGTGTCGGCTATGAGACAAATCAAGGCATTGTTGGGAAAACGGAGTCTTGCCGCAAAGGGGGGTTTCGGGGAATGCTCTAGAAAAGAGGGCGGAGGGGGAAAAAAAAGAACCCGCGTTGGAGAGTCAGGAAATTTGAATTATTTAAGTCAGAGGAAAAGCAACAGGAGCAAGGGGTATTGCTCATCCATGGGGGGGAGCAGACGATATAGCGCGCAGGGGGGAGGAAGTGTGGGAGTCGGGAAGGAAAGAAAATGGGGCAAATCTGACTGAGAAGAGGTGCGGCGTCACGGAAACTTGCCTGAGAGTCCGCAAAGGATTAAGAGGTGATGCCAAGGAAAACAGGAATTATATCAAGACTGAGAGGTCGCTGTTGGGATAAAGCCGCAGGATTACGTGCTCTTAACTGGAGGGAGAAAACCAAAATGTAATTGCGCCGAAAAAGTGGGCAAGGTACCATTTCATTAAAAGAAAGTTCATTGGATCTCACAACAAACACAGAGGGTAGAGAGAATATCAATGGCCGGGAGGGGAGAAAGGGGACCGGTGGTCCAGGGAAGAGGAAGAAAAAGATACGGCACTGAGACAAGAAAGAGGGACCGGAAAGCATTACAAAAAATACCTAAAAGTCAAGAAAAGCATCAGGCTGGGAGGGACGGGCACAACGAGGGGTCGGGAGATTCGAGAGCAGGGGGGAAACGTGATACCGAGCTCAACGGGGGGGAGAATCGCAAGGACACGACGTGATTGAAAAAGGGAAATTCAAAAAAATGCTAAGGTGTTCGCACTTGAGAGAGCACTTTATATTCAACCGGGGGGCCTCAAGCCTCAGGTCTGAAATCGGAGGGGACCATGGTATGGATCGGGGGGAGGGAAAAAAACGACTAGGCGAGGGGGGATCCGAAGTCGCAGAGAGGTTCACGACCTTAGAAACCTGTGCTAAGGTTGGTGGAAAAAAAAATAGGGTGGGGTGGAAAGGGACTTGATCGTCTAGAATATGAAATTGGCCGCCAACTAATGAAATCGGATGAAATCGCCATGGGAAGGATCGGACAACAAGTCTACATCGAACATAATGGGGATCAGATCTACCTTCCAGAAGGGTAGTCGAGGGAGCTCTTAGGGGGGCCTGGTGGGGGGGAAAATCAACTTCAAAAGGGAGGATTCAACGCGGGTCATTTGAATAAAAAAGTTCCCAAGAAAAGGAAAAACAAGAATCTCAGGGAGTCTGGAGAGACGTTTTCCTCAATCTACGCCGGGAGGAAGTGAAGACGGGGGGGGGGGAGAAATTTCTTGGGGTGGGAGTACCTACAGCAGGGGAAGGGTGGGTGAGTTCTAATGAGAGAGGGAACGGGGGAAATTTTGAAACAGTCAACAAACGCAGTACTCAGAAGAAGCAAGCTTTGTTAACAAAGGGTTCGTCGTTAAAATACCGATCTGACGAGGACCTGGAGTCTCAGAAATGTTGAAAAGATATATGATGGCTTTAAAAGGGGAAATGCAAAGGATGCAGGAATTTGCGAAGAGTCAACTGGCTTGTACTCATGGAAAAAAAAAAAATCCTCTTCTGCAGGAAGAGGAGGCACTCTGCCCACGCCTCGGAAGCACAGGGGGGGGGGAGGGGGGGGGAGAGAGGTGTGCTGAGAGGGTTGGTGGGGGGGGTGAGAGAGGGGGGCGGAGGAGCAAAAGGGGGCGGAGAAAGGCGGTGCGGAGGGGAGGAGGGTTAGGGTAAATGTAAGAAGGGGGGTGGTGGGGGGGGGAGGAATCTTTGGCGGAGATCTCCTTATTCGTGAATTGGATTCTTCCTCACGAGGAAGTTACAGGGAAGTCCCAGCCTCTACAATGGAGGTAATGTCACAAAGCAGAGAACTTCCAATCTATAGAATCATTAGAGTGATAAGAGGCGGACAAGAGACCTGACATTCAAGAAATAGATTCACTTGTAGCTGCTGAAGTTTCTAAGATTTTACGAGAGGCCGAAGTGTCACCTAAGACCTGTTGGCCCCTGAGGGACAAATGTATTGGTTCCCTTCCCACTGAGCGCCGGCCTGGTGGAAATCCTTCCGAAATCCTGGAAGAGGGTATATCGTAGGGGAAAGCATAGGAGAAGGTGTCGGTTATCCGCCGAGGACGTAGATCTTCGGAGAAGAGAAAAACAACAAAGCATCTTGGGGGTCCCTGGGTCCAGGACTGTGAAAGAGAAGGACAGGTCGCCGCTTATTGGGGAAAACCTGAGGTCCTGGTGTCTCAATCAAAAAAAGACCGGTGCATGGGGGGAGATACAACCGCGCGTGGAGATGAAATCTGTTTAAATCTCCTGGGGGCTGGGTCAAAAAAAAAAAGAGACTTGAAAGAGGTGGTTTTGCAGTCCCAAGCGTTGATATCTCTTCTACAGAGGAAGGAGAGCTTCTCGACATTCATTACTATGGAGGCTGTGGAAGGACATAAGGAACAAAAAGGAGCGTCTCAATGCAAAGCCAAAGAGGTTTTTGGGTCAGAAAGAACACTTGTGGGGAAAGAATGGAAAGGGCCAGGTAAAGAATATCGATGTTGGGGGAATGGACAATCTCACCATCCTTTCTTAGGAAATCGTAGGGAAGAGGGGGTACAGAGAAGCCTAACACCAGAGAGTGTAGAAGCGCCCAATTGGGGTGGGGGGGGGGGGGGGGTTTGTCGTAAAGGTCCAGGGCTTTCGCTACTTGGATGGGGGGTTCGCCGTTAGAAAAAATTCTCTTAGACATCGGTACTTTGATCGTAACCGGGAGTTTACTGTTTAACTATCTTAAGAAGGGTGCTCCAGCTACTGGGGTTTCATCACCGGAACGAAAAGGACGTCCCCTTAAGGAAGGTTCGCGCTTGCTGGGGAAATGGCACAGCCGCATCGGATGGGAACCTCAAATTAGCGGTGCTCATGGCATGGTAGAAGAAGGGGAGGGGGGAAAGGAAAAAAGGGGAAGGGAACGCTTTCCAAAGAAAAACAGAACCACGGGGGGGACCTTAGTGGGGGGCTTGTTGGGAGGGAAAAAGGGGTTGGGGGTACCGGGGGCAGAGGACACAGGACGGGGTTCCTAAGTGATCGAAATAAAAAAAAAAAATAAACAACACTTCCAAAAAAAACTTAAAGCTCGGGTTGTATAAATATAGGAGATCGAATCACCACTCTGGTGCTGTTGAGGGGATTATCTCATACTACTTCCTTTAAGAAAGGGAAAGATCATATTATCGTGTGGAGGAGAAAAAAGGATTTAGCCAGCTGTTTATCAGGGGGGGCTTGGGTGCGCAACAGCAGCTCAAGCGGAGTGACGAAAGGGAAGTAACAGTGTTTGTATCGGCTGTTGGAATTTCGGGGCCGGACTAGGAAACGGAACAAGGGAAGATTCGTGGCGAGGCACTATGACCCTAAAAGTCGCGACCGAAGAGGGTCCTTCCAAGAGCGCGTTATGCGGCAGCGAGATTTCTTCTGGAAAAGGAACCATTCGACGGGAAGGGCTGAGGCCCCTAGGTATTTTGGCAAGTACTAAACAATTCCCCCGATCAAAAAGCGGGAATCGTTTTCCGTCAAAAATACAGGTCAAGCCGTACCCATAGAGGAATAGGGAAAAATCTAGGAGACCGGTCCGTCAAAGTGGGGGGGGGGGGGCTCCAAGGGGGGGAAAGACATTTTCGCGCTTGGGGAAGGGGGGCTGGGGCTGAACTCCAAGAAAATCGAAAGGGGGAGGACTCAAGATATAAAACACCAAAGGAGGGGGGGGGATGGAGGAAAAGAGAATGCTGGTAGCCAGGTGGAGTCCAAAAGAAGCAAGAGTAAAGGGGCGGAGGGGGAAACGTGGGGAGGGGCCAAAACGCGTTGAAGGAAAGTCGGCTCGTCTTAGTTGAAAAAGGAATTAGAGGGCGGCACTACAGGGGCCGTGCGGTGTTTGGTGAAGAATGACCTTGAGCTCAAAAGAGGGGTTTGGAGTGGGGAATGTTTAATTTTAACGGGAAAGAGCTAGAAAATGGGGATTGGAGGGAAAGTCAAGAGTCTACCGTAGGGCCATAGCTTACAGTAAAGAGAAATACTACGATCAGAAACGTCACGCATTCAATTCATAGGGGAGGGCAAGGGGGGGGGGGGCTCGCAATCGGAAAATTGTGGACTTAGGGAAATTTTCCTGCAGAGGGGGAGCCCTTAAAAAGAGATCAGAAAAAAAAAACAGCCGTTGAAGGTGATACTAATAGAAAATGGCGGCTTGCGAGTAAAGTGTCCCTCGCCATGATTAAGAAATCTAACTACTCTCATGGAGACAATCAAGGTTTCCCTTCTGAACCTACTGAGACATCCAGGCATTGGTGACTAGATGACCCCTCAGCGAAAGGGGATTCGAGAGGAACACTCGTCGTCTCAGCAAAAGAGGAACAAACCCCATGGAAAAAAAAAAAGAAGAAGTCAATTTACGGAAAGGCGGGTTCAGTGAACGGAAGGGAGACCCGCGAGTCCCAGCCCTAGGGGGGTGGGGGCGAGTTAACTGAAGGAGAAAAGTAAATTGTGCACAGGAATCTGCGAGAACAAAGGATTCATGGAAATGGACAGTGGGAGGGAAATCACAGAATAGAACGGCAACCTGTCATTTCTAGCTCAGAAGAACACCAGGAATGCAAACATAGGATATGGAATAGTAAAATAAGAAACGTTCCATCGTACGAAAGCGCTTCTTTCGACGAAAAAAAGGGAACCCGACCACCTAATAAGGGACGACCGCAGATGACCTGGTCGCGACCGCTTGGGGGAGACGAAAGTTAGGGGCGAAAAACCTCAGAAAAACTATCCTCTCTTTCCGTCAGAAAGTGATTGGGGAGTAACACATCTATCGTGGTCTATTGAACGGAACTGTAAAATAGCGGATTTGACCAGGGTCAAAAAATGGCCCAAAAGCGTGGCCTGTTCCTATGAGAGAAGAGGGTGGAGCTGCGAAGAGAGGGAGGACTGAGACGATCTAAAAACAGGGAAAAATAAGGGAAGACCCTTAAATATCGAAAAAAGTCGCCCACACGCGGCACGCGCCGCGGGAAGAAAGGAGGACCATAGTTAAAAAGCTGCGACCGTGAAGAAGGGTCGCAAATGGTAAAATTACTGTTAGAAAAGATCACCAGTGGGGTAAGGTTTTCCAAAGAAGAGAACTAACGGTAAAGGCTTGACCCTTTAAGCGATGGGTGGGGGGGTGTAAAAGGGTCAACTTTACGCCAACGTCTCACAAAAAGCACAGTTCATAGCTGCACAAGGAATGAAAGGATACATAGAAAAGGACGGAAGATAGACGCTAAAGGCGGCCGGAGATTGGGGAAAGGGAGGGCACGAATGAAAACGAAGGTTGAAAAAGCACGGGAGGATTGGGACTTCTCAAGGATTTCAGACTCACGTAAGAGAAAAAATGCGCAACAAAGAGGCACGGGGCAGGATAGTGATCAGAAGCGTCTCAGCATTGCCTTCATTTAAAGATAGGGGAGGGATTCAGGATCGTGCTGGCAGTTGGACAAAAAATCCCTTCTTCGGGATGGAAGAAAAGACCCTCCAAATAGGGAGGAAAATGCAAACTGAAAACTCAGTAGCCTGAAATACGGGGGGAAGAAGCAGTAATGGTGAGGCTGGGGATGGCTATTCAGTGGAGATAAAAAAAGGAGGGACGAACGGACTCCTTAAAGATTTTCTTGGGTTGGGGGGAACACGCGTGAAAAAAGCATGAGGGGAAGGGCCGCCGACAAAGGGGAAGGGGAAGTGCTTCCCCTTTACGACGACGGATCGTCTTAAAAAGTTGGTTAAGTGACGCCGTAAGCGGGACAGGCTCTTTAGGGTAAAAGGGAGGCTAAATAATGCCCAAAAAAGATTTGGCTGACCTTCGCCGCGACGGAAGGGGATTGTGACTTTTAAGAAGACTGAACACACAACGGGGTTCCGAGAGTCGGGAAACGAACACACCGCAATCTCTCCACTATTCTTACTGCAAGGGAGGGGGAGTATGCAAAAGTAGGTCACAAAAGGAATAATAGGGGTCGCTCCTTGGGACGACAGTTGTTGAACATCATGTTACACTTAAAACAGTTTAAGAGGAAATAGGGGGTTCCGATTGTTAAAAAATGCAAAAGAGACTACTTCGATGAAAGAGGAGTCGGATAGAGAGATCTTCTTCATGCGGGTTGAGGGATCTTGAATGGGGGAAGGCTAATCACCCGTCAAGGAAGAGAAGGATTCACATGGGGCAGGCCAAGCAAGCGCCCAGGAACGGCGGGAGAGCCGGCAAGAATTATGCAAAACACGGAATTTCCCTTTAAAAAAGGCAACCGTTAGCCTTGCCTGGGGAAAAAGAGACAGGAGGACGGCTGGACCCAGTAAAAATGTCAAGGAAAAGTCAAAGATTTCCTTTAGTGGGCCGCCCTTCCCGAGGGGGAGGGGGGCGGCGCATCTGAGATATCCGGAGAAGAATTAACAGTGGGGGTGGGGGGTCCATGGAAGGAAAAGAAGTCGCGAAAGCGATCTTGGACAGGGGACGCTTTATCGGCACCAGGAAAAGGGGAAGAGAGAACCGCCGATTGATCGTTGAGGACAGGAAAAGCCTCAAGAAAAAAAAAAAATGATATCCAGTCGAAAAGTAAAGAAGCGGTTTAGCTCTTAGTCCCGTCTGGCTCGGAAGGGGAGTCTACCGTGAACAGGGGAGGGAGTGTACTAAGCAGGGGGGAAGGAAAAGGGGCCGGTCTCGACTCTTCACGGGCAGGGTAAACAACACCATAGTATGGAAAAAGAGGGAAAGGCAGGAGAGAAATAAAGATGGACGGGGGAAACAGGGATTAGAAATCGGGAATGGCAACTGGTGAAAAAAGGCCCGAGTGCACTTCAGACGAACTGGAAAAACACTACCTTCTTAAGGTAAAGAAAAAGGGGGGAATCATAAAGGCAAGGGGGAACTGTTTCTTGCATCAAAGATGGGATAAGGAGGGGAATGATAGAGGATCAGGGAAGTGCTTCCCGATACCGAAAGGAAAGAGTCGAAGCTTTCGAAGGAGAAGACTGTCAGAATTGGAATTTAAGACGGCTGAGAAAGCGGCAAGCAAGAATTGTCAAAAAAACCTGGAAAGGAAATCGACAAATCAGAAATCTGAATCGGCGAACGGCGCGGCCTTTACTGGGGGAAAAAAGGAGAGGACGGAGGGAAAAAAAGAAAACGGAACTTCTAACCGGGAGGCTGGGAAACGTACAGGAAGGGGGATGGGCGGATCTTCGAGATAGAAAAGTGGCTGCTCGTGCGCAAAAGGAATGGGTGTTCCGGTGCAGGAAGTGACGGTGATCGAACGGGGCTCACAAGACCTGATCTACGAAGAGCAAGTCAAAAAGGCGAGAGAGGCGCATGGGTCTTTGTCCAGTGGGACAGTCACTTCAGAGGCGATTTAACGCGTGGGGCTTCCGGAGGGGAAAGTCGGAATCAGCCACCGAAGGGGGAAAAAAGGGAAGCGCCAATCGAGGCTGGGGGCAAAGACCGGGGGGCCTCTCATCGATGGCCGGGAGAGAGGGTAGATTTCTTGGGGCTTGTCGACCGAGAAGCCTTAGGGGGAGCGTGCTCAGAGCGAGAGTTGGTTGAAAAAATAAAAAAGAGGGCGGAGGGGAAACCGCCAGGTTTGGGGAAAAGGACATATCGAAAGTCTTTGTTCAGGCCCGAGAAGAGCTGACAGCGTCGCCTGAAATGGGGACGAAAATGGCTTCGGTAAGGAGGCGGGAACCATGGAAAACAACATCCTGTCTAGTAAACGGGGGGGACCGAAACCCCTGCTTGGCAAGGAGAAGTGGAACCCAACAAAAAAGAGGATAGGGAGGACGCATCTTGGGCTCCACGGAAGAACGACGCTGGTCAAAAAGGAGGCTGGGTAAAACGGCGCACGCCTGAGGGTAGGGTAAAGATTCATGGAAGAGTAAGTCAGCCTGAACGTGGTGTGTCGATTGAGGTCAAAAGCGAACTTTCGAGAAGACGAATCGATAAGAAAGGCCGGCTTGAGAAGCGCTGAAAGCGTGCAATTAAGCAGGGGTGTTGAAAAGGCTCTCGGGAAGTTTCACGGGAAATGAGTCACTGACCTAAGAGGGTTAAAAACCCGGAGGGGGACCCGCACAGTCGAAACGCGGGGTGAGAGGGAGAAGAGTTCCGGCTAGGGTTTTCGCAGACGATAAAAAAAAACTCGGAAGATGACGTGTCCGGGGTGGAAAAGCGGTTGGTAAAAGAAAAAAGATATTCTTAACGAGCAACGCAGCAGCGCACCGGTTCCAGGCCCTTCAGAGGTAGGGCGCCGCTGGGAAAAAAACCTAACAACCTCGGGTAAAAATGTGCTCACATAAAGGAACGTCAGGGTGCCCGGGCGCAAAAAATAACGAAAAACCCAAAAGGTAGGTGCACTAATCCACGTGTGAAATCTGCACAGTGGGGGGGAAAAATCAAGAGCTGCCAGTGGGGGAACGAAACCTACGTTTTCGTGTCAGGCGGGAAGGACATCTTTCTCCGGAAATTACAGATGAAACTGGTCCACGAAAAAGTGATCGAGAATAGGGGACCAGACTCCTTGTGGGGTTGAAGTCGCCACTTGTCCATGAAAATGTAGTCCCGTTTTGCTGCAGGCAAAGCGATGTGACCCTGTCCAAATCGATCACCGAGGACGTCACGCGCTGAGGGGTGGGACACGCAGCGACCAGCGAGGGGAACACGAAAACAGAAAGGGAAAAGCTGCCGGGCGGAAAGGGTCTGTGGGCAGTTCGAGAAATGGGCAGAAAAAAGACGCAGCGGCGGTGAGCGGAGCTGGAAGGTTTCTTCGGATTGAAGGACCTATCAAATCGTGTACGGCTAAGATGCGCATGGTGGTAAGAGGCGTGGGAAGCTCCAACGAAAGGGTACTGAAAGCGAGGGAAAGAAAAATATCGTAGCGAGTTCTTTATCGAGTGCTGAAATACGGGGAAAGAACCTTTCAGAATCAAGGGAAAGACGAAAACTCAATATTGCTGCAATCAAACGGTCACATAAGGGGACACCCCTGCAAGAACGGTCATCATGAGCGCGGGGGAGCAAAACTGGGTTGGTTCCAGATAAAACTTCGAAGGGACTGTCGAAACCAGTCGCACTTCATAAAAGGTGCATCACGATGCGGGGATCGGTCGGCCTCTAACTAGAATTCAGTAGGATAGAGAAGGAGGGGGAGGGCGCTAGGAGAGACGCTGTTTATATCCGGGCCGAGAGGGGTGGGGGGAAAATCAGAAATTCTCCGAGTCCAAAAGGGCCGCAAGGTGATGCAATCAGTTGGGGGAGCGATGCGGAAAAAAAAGGAATCGGACCACTTTCACTATAAACGGGGTACTGGCCCAGAGCTACTAAAGGATGTCGGAGGGGAAGTGCTGATCTTGGCGGGAGACGGCCGCTATTGTCGTATTGAAAAAGCCTTTCCTCAGTCGGCTTTGAAATACTATTGTTTAAAAAGGAACGAAAACCAACTCACGCTCCCACTGGGAAGACAAGGTCAACGTTAAAACCTACAGGCCAGGGGTAGTTCGTTACAACATCGGGGGGAAGAATCGCACCGAGCTCGTCAGAAGTTCCTGCCAACCGCGTTGTTAAAACGCTGCCCCAGACCGTGAGATTCTGGATCGAGTGGATCATTTCTGGGCCTCAAAACCGAAAAAAAACGTTCCCCATCGCAGAGAGAAAGAAAAACCAATAACTACTAAAGGAAACAAAACAACTGAAGGAAAGGAGGAAGAGATATCCATTTCCTAGGGCGATCTGGGGGGGGGGCATCTGATAAAAATCATGTGGTTGGAAGAGAAAACGGCGGCTAACATCGTCCCCATTTGCCTGGACATGGGACGGAGTCAGAGGTGAAAAGAAAAAAGGCCATATCATTCGTCTGTACGGTAAGAATTGGGGGCCTTGCTATGGTTTTAAAAATTAAACCGGTTCCCACAGTGTGTCAGGGGTACAAATTTTTGGGGTCTCGTTATTTTATGTATAAAGTGCTCCCCTCTTCCAGGGTTCCGAGAAGTCGAATTCTACAGGTTAGATCGAAAGATCTAGGCCGCTACCTTCCCAGCTAATGAACTCCTAAATTGACGAAAGCGACATTGGCGTGGCAAAAAAGGGGGCAACGCCACGTTTAGAGGACCTTGTTTCCTCAAAGTCCTCGAGATACAAAAAGCAACCATTTCCCCCTTTTGAAAAACGTAAGGAAACAGGAAGAGGAAGTGCGACCGACAAAGATCTTCTTCAACAAGGAGGAATAGATGTCCCATACATTTCGATCAATCCGAGGGGGGAAAAAACGTCTGAAAGAAGTAAGATCCGGAAGCACCACAGGGGGAAGGAACTGAAAGATTCCGCCTCGAGGGAAGCTGGGAATCACAAACGGCAAAGACGAAGGCAACGGGGCTAAAACACCATTGACGCACCAAGATAAACCGGCAGCAGTCGGAAAGGCACCTGCTTGACCGTCTAAGGGCACTCCCGGTTGATGGAGTGAGAGATCGGGGTGGGAGGGGCTACTGGAGAGGTAGGTAGAAAAGTATGTATGGAGAAGGGGGGGGAGGGGAAGAGGTGAGGGGTGGGGTGTGAGGGGTGGGGGGGTGGGGGGGGGAGGGGGTGGGAGGGGGGGGGGGGAAGAGGGAAGAGGAGTGATAGTAAGGGGGTGGGAGGGGTAAAGGGGGGAAAGGGAACGTGGAAATAGGTGGGTGGGGGGGGGTGAGGGGAAGAGGGGGAAAGGAAGGAGAAGGTGGTAGGGGGAGGGGTAGAGGGGGGGGGGGGGGGTAGGAGCAGGGAAGGGCAAAGGAGGTAAGGTTGAATGGGGAGTGAAGAGAAGGGAAGGAAGTGGAGGAGGGTATGGAGGGGGGGAGACGAAAATCCGGATGGGCAGGGGGAGATAAAGGTAGTGGGGGGGGGGGGGGGGGGAGTGGGGTAAGGAGGGAGAGTGGAGGGGAGGAAAGGGGGAGGAGATGGGGGGGTGGGAGATGGAGGGAGGGGGGGATGGGGGGGGGGGAGGGTAAAGGGGACGGGTCGTAGTGAAGAAAACTTTCTTTTCTTCTGGCTGTTTTTCAGGTGGGCCAGGCTTCATTCCGCCTTCTTTCAGACCAGAAAAAACGAGATAGATGACCTCTCTCTTTCGATACCGGAAAGGTGGGACGGCAAAAGCAACGGAGGTCTTGCTAATCTACTCCGCTGAACAAAATCACGTTGATCGGAGTAATATCATTAGTACAAAGAAATTCAGCACGGGGAAAAAAAACCAGAACCTCTTCTGCAAGATCAACCATTTTTGAGAAACAAGCAAACCCGAGCTCGTAAGAACGATCATTGGGTCCTCACCTGCGGTCTTCGACTAAAAAGGCTGAGGCTTCCTCGGAAATTCGCTCAACCAAAGTGCAGTCCTCAGGATGGGTTGGTGAAACCACATCTATCTGGGGCGATGAAATGGAAATAGCGGATTTGCCAAAAGGAAAAAGGGCAACACCACAGACGGGTGGCATTGGCATGATAGATCGGTTTCATCCTTGGCGGCAAAGGGATCGCCTGATCCGAGCGCAGATCAGAAAAAAACGAAAAAGGACGAACGGCGTTCGCAATTCAACACGCCCCGCCTCTTCCAGATGGCAACTAGATGCGGACACCGCGCGAACGCTGGAGAGGCCCAAAAGGAACTGACAGTTAAAGGTGAGAAAAGATACCGAGGTCTGGGCTGTCCTCGTACAAAACATTCTGCAGAACTAACGTGCTCTTGGGGGAGGGAGTGTGAAAACAGGCATATCACAACCTGCTTTACCAAAAAAGGCAGGTCTGAATACAATCGGCTGCATAAGACATAAAGCCCGGCATCTTCAGGGGGGACTCCTCTAAACGGCCCGTAGGGACTGGCCAGCTCCGGTCGCGGTGGAACGTAGTCGTCGTGACGGCTCCTTCAAAGAGCTGAAGGCCGCTCCCGTGCGCAAAAACGAACTTGTCCAGTCGAATCCTCTACTCAACTGCGGAACGCGGGGGCGTCATTAGAGAGGAGGCGGTTGGGGACTAAACAGAAAAAGGCAGAGAGCGGGGAGTAATACATCGGTATTCTTCAGGGAATGAACACCCGAAGATGAACAGACCAAAGGGCGGGACGAGCAGTGGCAAATAGTGAGGAGGGAGCCTCATTGATAGGGGTTCCAAAAGGAGCAGTAATCCGGGAGATCAACAGAAAGGGATCCGGATGGAGGGAAAATCAGTAAAAGTGAATCGCTTAAAATTGTCGACGTTCAGCGTCAGTCACGGGGGAGGTAAAACGGAAAATAGAAAAAAAACGCTGGGGAGCGAGCTATCCTGCAGGAGGGTGAGTTCAAAAAACATCGAGAGAATCTACCCATATCGCAGGTGAACATGCTCAAATCTCATTCAGAGGCCGGGGCGATGATGATGCACAAACTAAAAGTCCCAGACTCAGGATATGGTGTACGCGCTGAACCTTTTTTTGCACAAAGGGAGGCATGAAACTTAATGACAACAAGAGGGAGAGAAGGGAAGTTGACGGTCATACAACGAACACAAATATAAAAATCTAAAAAGATTGGTTGGGAAGGCGGGGAAAAAAAAAAAATCGTCGCAGGGAGCATGGGGGGAGACCTGGTTCGCGGATAACGACAAGAAATTCAGCGAAAGGACTATTTCAATGGCTTCCACTCGGACGCGCCCAAGGTGCGGCTGGATCAGGAAGAAAAGAATCATTTCATGGAAAACAACGACTTTAAATAAACGTTGGCCTCAAAGATAATTTCTTGCGTTCGGGAAGTGACCCGTACCGGGGAACGCCGTTTTCCAAGATTTCAAGGTCGGGGGCATTTTGCCGACCTTCAAAGGAGGTAATCTCCTACGAGGAACGAAATTACCATGGCCGAATCAAGTCGACGAAAAGCCATCAGTGGGCAAGATCGAGAGTGAAAAGAAGAGAATCTCCGCGGTATTACACGTTGGGGGACCGCAACGGCAAGGAAATCCATGCTAATCTGTCCGCATGGGGCGGAGGGGGGGGTATAATTTCAAAGGAAGGAAAAGTGCCTAGGGGGCCTGCGTCGAAAAAAAGGTCGGGTCTAATCCAGGGGAAGGAAGGAACGAGAGGGCAATTGACAACCAAGGAAGGAGGAAAAGAATATATCAAGGAACACCGGTCGAGAAGATGGGGACCGTGCCAATAGAGGAACGGTCGAAGCCACCCGAAAAGACAAGTATACACCTGAAGCATACTGTTATCATGCCGCAGTTGGTTGCGGCAAGTCTACCGTATGTCGTATGATTTTCAAATGGCCCGACCCGACAACTGCGGGCAAAAAGAAGCAAGGGCGCGAAACGTATGACGTGGGGAAATTCTAATGCGCGAGACAAAGGGAAGAACAATACCTTACTCAAAAAATTCAGGTCGTCAACATCGAGGAAAAGGGGGGGGAGAACGGTCCGTTACTTGTTCTAGACGTACCGGCCGAGAATGCAGGACTTCGAGGTTAAAAACGTGGAACGGAACAGGCTGGGAAGGTCAAATGCTCTGGAGCGTCGATGCGCATCACCGTGGCGCAGCGTGAACGAAGGGAAACGCCTTGAGGAGGACTTACGGTTGTGATCTCAAAAGACCGGACGACCACTAATGATCGAACCAGGAGGAACCACCACCCCCCCACAAACCGTCCAAAGGAATCAGTAAAAGCTCTGCGGGGGGGGGGGCCCTGTTTTTTGACCCTAGGAAACTTGACAAGGCGGCGAAGAAAAAGAGGGGTCGGACTCTGGCTTTTCAAAGACAAGACACCGACAAAACACTTGCAAAGGCCAATCTCATGGGGTTGGAACGACTTTTGTCATCAAAAAAAAATCAAGAGCGGGCAAATGGGTGGGGATGCGCCCTGGGGGGGGGCCGAAGAAAAAGTTCTCAGGAGAGGAAGGAAAAGTTTGAAAAAAAAAACTCGCAGGACTGAGGGGCAGGCAGCCAGCTGAATTCATTATACCGGGGTTCGGAAATATCAACTTACGCTGGAAAGAGGATGAGTGTTTACGGACCTATACTTTTACTGGGCGTTAAACACCAAGCATCGGGCGACACGGGGGGGGGCCCGACCCAAGTCGCCCGCTTGTCAACGGGGGAAAACACAAAAAAAAAAAAGATTCGCGGAGCGCATCTCCTCATAGAGCCACGGGCTCGCCGCCGGCCAGCCAGGGGGGTGAGGGGGAGATCGGACATCCTCGGGGGGGGTGTGCAGTGGAACAAGTCCCGCTGAAAATTCCATCCAACGAGATTTGGAGATGGGGAAAAACTCAGAATGGCACGGAGAAGGCAACTGAAAATGCAGAAAGGCTGGAAATGAGAAAAGACAAGGGTAAATTCCGGAAGTTCTTGTCAAGGTTCGCTGCGGAATCGGAAAAGAGGCGGGACGTTCCTCAATGATGTTTGACAAAAGCGGAGGGGGACCGATCAACGACAAAACGGAAGGGGGTCAAAAACCGAAATCTGGGCAGACTCGAGGTATTTAGCAGAGTCATCAAGAAGGGGGAGAATGGGGGAAGGCATGACTTTTCTTTCCAAGTAACGGAATGTAAAAAAATCATCCAGCGAAGAGGGAAACCGGGTCTTTGCAGGGCCTTGCTAAAAGATGATGTGAACAAAATCATCGGATGGAAAACGCTTCAGCTGAACGTCTGAGGGGAGTCGCGAGAAAAAATAGCGGGCGACATGTTCGATCTGTGAAATAAGAAGAGAGGGCAATATACTGGTCCGCGTTTGAAGAGACACTACGTGGTAAGAGTCTGGAACGGCTTCCGATATCTGCGTAAATTCATTGGATCCGGGAAAGCTTGCGTATTCAAACCTGATAAGAAAACAGGCAATCCTCCCTGGGGTGTGCAGGTGAAAAAAGGTGGTAAAAGCCGCGATTTTAAAGGGAGAAATCGTCAAAATCGAGGGGGGGTCAACCATCAATAAAGGGGGGGAGGATCAAGCAAGGGTTTGTTGGGGGATCGACTGGGAGGACGCACCTCCGTGTCTCCTACGAACCAACAACGGTCAACGGACGAGGGGCACTCGGGGGGGGGAAAATGCGAAGCCAATGGGAATATCCACGGCAGAGGGCGTGAGTTAAAGGGGCACTGGGGGTTTCCTGGGGGGGGAGGGACTCGTAAGACCTCGGTTGGGGGGCTCACGATTCGCGTTTTCAGTCAAGCGCCCTGTACGCAGAGCTTCGGAAGACAACTGTCCATTAGAGCCATCGGCTTATCGCGCTCCAGGCGTAAGCGTGATCAAGAAACAACGGCATCTAAAAACTCAAAAGGAGGGGGCCACTGTCGAGGGGAGGGGGGACTGACAAGACCCTGAAGTGAATAATACTGCGCTGGTGGCGTCGGGGGTTGCTGGGAAAGTGGGGCGGAAGGGTTCCGGAGTGCCCTGCGACAGAGAAAAAATCATTCTCGGCGGGTCAGACAAAGGATGTTGCTTCGGGGAAGAAGTCGGGCGACGGGGAAAAAGGAGTATCTATTGCAAGATCGTGAGTGGAGCATAGATCAGGAAACGCTGTTTTTATCGCAGTGGAGAAACCGAAACTGCAAGAAAAGGGTCCAACGAACGGGCGGGTGCTCTAGGGGCCGGCGACGGCTGAAAAAAAAACTTTACGAACGTGGGATTCATAAAGAAAAAGAAAAATAGTAGCGCCAGTGGCTAGGAGGACGGGAAATAATGGTCGACTCTGGGCCCCATCAAAAAGATCATTTCGCAATAGCGCGGGGGGCCTACTAAAATTACAACAAAACTTAGGGGGAATCGTTTAAAAAAAGAAAATGTATTTCCGTCCGAGAAATAGGGGACCTAGCAGAGGAAGAAATTAACCACGCGTTGAGCCAGGAGGGCAATCTCCAGGAGTTTTATTATTGAGAACACAATGCATCGCGGCGGAA
>Ga0179593_1725187_pt1 | contig 18571 bp, 26 predicted proteins | sample CZODoug2_1_08_16_FD_185931 | JGI IMG/M metagenome (GOLD analysis project Ga0179593, IMG submission 185931) | Vadose zone soil fungal communities from Angelo Coast Range Reserve, California, USA - CZODoug2_1_08_16fungal (PacBio error correction) | ecosystem: Environmental > Terrestrial > Soil >...
AATCCAGGAAAAACGGAGGGGAAGAAGAGACAAGAGGCAACGCAATTTCAGAAAAGAAGAAAGACCCCAATATTCAAGCGAAACCGGGATGAAGGGAAAATAACCATTAATACACAGGAGGATCAAAATGAATTGAAAAGTCTAAGAGAGAAAGGGCCACTCCTAACCGGATAAAGAAAAGGTGAGGGAATAATACAGTGCGGCTGACTTTTTGAAGGAACAGAAAGAAATCATCGCTTAGGCCTTAAGGGGGGGGAAAGAGGAATCCAATAGTGCCTCCCGGTCCAGGGGGAGGAATCTTTGTCAAGGCTCTTGGAAGACGCATAGGGGGCGGGGAAACACTTGCAATCCTCAGCTGTGGGGGAACGGAGAAAAAAAAGGGCCGATACGCTATCCTATAGAAGCAAAAAGAACGGTCCCTACCTCTAAGGGGAAAAGGAAAAGGCAGAGAATCGTTCATTGGCAGAAGAAAAAAACCAGAACTATCTTCAAAGGCGGAAGAAGGGAGAAATAAAACCTTGAAAAAAAGGAGGACTTCCTTCTTCGTACCATGGGGGAGGGAGAAATCCCCCAGGAGAGGGAGAAACAATCGCATTGAGCTTACAGAAAGGGGAGGGATCTGAGGGACACAAAAAAAGGAGCAGGGGAACTCCGATCGCAGGGGAAGGGTCCGAAAAGGAAAAAATATAAAGGGTGCATGTGAAAGGATAGATACATCGTCCAAGCCGACCAGGAAAAAAAAAAAGCATCGCCGACATCAGGAGGGGAGAGTTTCGAGGGGGGGGGGGGGGGGCGGATCCTCCAGAAAACAAGAAAAGACGGTACAAGGGAGGAAGAGAGAACCATGGTTTCACCGACCAAAAGGATTGTCTCAATCGCCGGGGGGGAAGAAAATCACGGAAAAATCGCTAGGGAGAAGAGCTCCTTGTTTCCAAATACCTTCCTCCCACCGGGATTTGCCACCTCCGTGAAAAGGAGAGCAAAGTCTTGAAAGCTAAAGGAAAAGGGCGGGAAGGCTTCACTGGGCGCTGTTCTCAGAAGGGATAAACCTTTTTGAAACAAATAAAAAAAGCAGACCCTAGGTTCTTTAACGGTAATGAGAGGTGAAAACGGTGTGAAAGCCCATCTTAAAGAAGGGGGAGAATTATCTAGGGAAAGATGAGCTCACCGTCGCTCAGAAAAGGAAGAATGAATCCGATGGGCAAGAGAGGGGCGCGGTGTTTGACGAAAGAGGGGAAAGGAGGAGACTAGCCTTATTGGGGAAAGAAAAACCTCGCGTCGGAATGACGGGGAAGTATGCAACTCTACTTACGAGAAAAGAGGGGAAAAGGGGTCCCATCGTTCCACTGAGGTGAGGAAAAAGGTTATTTATCGGGATTGACTGGGGGATACCGGAGACCGAAGGAAAAAGAGGGGGGGGAAGACGGGATGCCTGACGCACTTGGGGGAAGGAGGGGGTGATTCCCGGCCGAGGGGAGGGGGAGGAGGAACTGTTATCGGCGATGCGCACGTTGCAAGGGCAGCACGGGGCTTTGGTTGGGGGGGGAGGAAGGAGGAAAGAGCTCAGAGCGAACTACACAGGCATTCTCGCTGTGGGAAAAAAAAACCACAAAAAAAAAAAAAAAAAAAAAAAAAAAACACCAAAAAAAGAAAAAAAAAAAAAAAAAAAAAAAAAAAAAAAAAAAAAAAAAAAAGAAAAAAAACACACAAAAAAAAAAAAAAAACCACAAAAAAAAAAAAAAACAAAAAAAGGAAACAGGCAGAACCTCGGAGTTGGCTGCAAGGGGAAAAAAAAAAACCTGCGCCTCGCTTTAGAGAGGGGTCCGCCGGCGGGAGAAGGCGTCCTGCGAAAAAAAGGAGGGACGGGACGTTCGGCTCAAAAGAGGGAGAGGAAGTAAAGTCAAATTCGCGAACAAATTGAAAAGGAAGACATTCAATAAGCTGGTGTGGGAGGGGGGCCTTTCCAGAGGGGGGAGAGGGACTGGGTGGGGGGAGGGACTTTCTTGTCGGGGGAAGGGGAGGGGTGGTTCGGGACAGGAGGCCGTCAGAGAGGGAGTGGAGTCGGGAGCAGGTGAGGGGAGAATCATGTCCCTAAGGGAAAGACCTTACTATCAGGACCAGCAACAGGACCTCGTCGTAGGGGAATAGTCGTAAGGGTCATTCCTCCAGGAAGTGGGGGGGGACAAAGAGCACCGGCCGGGTAAAGCGTCACTCGAAGAAGGACCATTCTTCAGAGGAGAAGGAAAGGAGCTTCCTAGAAGGAGGTGTGGAAGGAGGGGACGGGTTCTGATATGGAGGGGGAAATTTCGATGATAGGGGTGGTGTCACGATGACGCTCAAGCGGAGGGGTCGAAGGAATCGCTTGTGAGACTTAAGGAAAGGGGGGGGCCTGATGTATAGATTTTTTGAAAGGGGAGTAGGTGGAGTCTAGTTGGTTGGCGAGGTAGAACTGCAGAGAGGAGGGGCGCTTTAATAGAGCTCCTCGATTAAAAAGGAGGATTCCAGCTAGAATTGAAGGGGGGAATTAACGATTGAGGGGATCCTAACTGGAAAAAGGCATTTTTTGGGGTGTTGCCCGAGGGAAAGAGGCCAACTCTTAAGGGGGTATTTGCCCTTGGAAAATCCACTGAGCGCATGCAGGGAGAAAAGGGTCCCGAGAAGCTACGGAAGAACTCTCGCAAAGGCTAAGTAAAGGATCTACAGATCCAGAAAAAAACAACAAAGGAGGAGGGGGGAGGGATGTGTCTACTGCTGAAATGTCGGAAGGAGAGTACCGAAAATCTTTCCCAAGAAGAAGTATACCAGCCTTCAGAAAGAAGTGGTATTAGGACCAATTTAAAGAAGACGTAAGATGGGAAAGGAAGCTTTGCCACAAAGAAAAACATCAGGAGTACAGTGTCGTCCTTCCACGCGCGAAGCTGCCCTGAAAGGGAAGGCCATAAGAAGAGGGAAATCATCCCGGAAGAGAGGGGGCGTCCATACCATCTAACGGAGAAAAAGAGGATGCTTACCGAAAAAAGAAAATACACTTCAAAAATAGACCGGCAAAAGCTACGGTGGAACGAACAAAGCTGAGATCTGCGTGAGGATCGGCACGGGGAAGGGGAAATCTCCAATAGAAAGAAAAGGGAAAGCAACTATCTAAAAAGGGGAACAAGTCGACTGAAAAAAAGGTCCAGCCGAAAAGGGAAGAAGCCTGATCGCTGGGGAGTTCGATGAGGAGTCATCAGGAAGAGCGGAAAAGAAGTAAAAAATTTCTTCCTGAACGGGAGGCGCGGCCGACTATTTAAGAGCGATTTCCGGGAGGCGGAAGAAGATTAAGGAGAAAAGGAGGGACTTCAAAAAAAGAAGGAAAGGCTCCCTCCGCAACTGAAAAGCTGCTTCGAAAAGGGAAAAAGAAAAACCTCCACTAGAGGAGCCCTCCACTGGAGAGGACAGAGGAAAATTACCTCTATCAACCAGGTCTTTAATTTTAAAGAGAAAGGGTTGTCGCGCAAGGGGGATAGGAAAAAACTTAAGGAAGGAAAACCATCGCAATCGGAAGAAATTGCCCCTTCAAAGCCGAAAACAGGTGGCTGGCCTTCAGAAAAGGAAAAAAGGAGAACACTAGAGAGGAGAAGGGGGGGACCCCGCCGAAAAATCAAAGAAGGGGGGGTTCCCCCCAGAGAAACGGAAATCTGAGTGGCATCTGTAGTTGGGGCGGGAAAGGAAAAACGCCGGGCGACACCCTAAGCGAAAGGGGGGGGAAAAGTTCGCATCTACCTCTACGGACTAAAAGGGAAAGGAAGGGGGAATCACCCCAAGAAAAAAAAAAGGGAGAGGAGCATCCCGGGGAAAGAGAAAATGCCTCAGGAGGGGCCAAAGGGGAAAACTATCCATAACGTTTTCGAAAGAAAAAGGGGGAAGAAGTTTCCCCTGGCCGCGTGGGGAAAGATCAGTCGCCCTCGGGGAAAAGAAAAGGGGGAAACCGTCCGACTCGGAGGGACTTAGGGACGCCAGGAAAAGAGAAGAGGGGTCTCCTTCATGATCGGGGAAGGGTAACTACACCGCGGAAAAATACCCAGGTTTCCGCCAGAGTCAAGGGAGCCAGGTCTGCGCGATTGGGGAAAGCGGGAATCTCCCGTAAAAAACCCTTTTTCGGGATACCTGTGACCGGGTACGCGGGGGACCGGGATTCAAATAGAAAAGAAAAGAAAGGGGGTCTACTGTGATGGTTTACAAAAAAAAAAAAGCTCAGAGAAACGATAAGGGGACCGCTTGAACTCAGGTCGGATCGGAAAAGAGCTTTCCCAGGAGAGGGGGAGTTCCGTAGAAAAAGGGAAAGTTCAGGTTGGGAGCCGCTCGCTCCAAGGGCTCTGGATCGCGGGAGGCGAAAACAGTCGATATAGAAATCAGTGGAGAGGGTAGTGAACTCGCTGGTTCGACCGGCAGAGCTTGTTAGGAAATGTGGGATGAAAGGAACCTCTGATGAAGCCCCAACCCCCATCGCCAAGAAAAGAAAAATAGAGATTAGAGGAAAGGGGGGGAGACGGTCGTTGGGACCTTTCGAAAAAAAAAGCTCATTCACAGGCAAAGAGGGGTAAGGGGAAAGGGGGGGTCGAACTTACAGGCTCGGGAGGGGCCAAGAAGAAACGTCATCTTCGGGGGGAAGTGGAGGCTTTTTCGCCGTCAAGGAAGGTGGAATTTTAAGAGGAGAAAGGGAGAAGAAACCAAGACGGACAAAAAACGGAAAAGGGGGGCTTTTCGTTGAGATAAAGAAAATAAGGAAGCCCTCTTTCTTGTTGGTCGGAAAAGCCGGGGAATGCCGAGCTCATAGCTCATCCTTCGCGGACAAGGAAAAAAAAACAGGGAGGGAAAAGGCGGTCGGGGGGTGGAAAGGAGAAAGGGGGGGGGGGGGGTCCTCCGTTGCCCACAATGAAAAGGAAGGGGGAAACCACGAGTAGGGAAGAGGACCAAGAGCCTTACCCGATCGCAAAAAGGGAAGGAAAGGTCCAACATCCAACGAGGAGATGAAAAGGAGGAAATCTATTTAGTGGGAAAAGGTTCATTCCCAGAGAAGACAAAAGTCTTCCCGAAACACTCTACGGAAAGGGGGAAAAGGGGGCTCTAATTCCGACCAAGAATGAGGGGGGTTCGATTCCACGGCTGTGGAACCTGTGTCCCTTCCTTGTGAGGGGGGAGAGGAAGGAAAGGGGGGAAGTCCAGGGTGGCGTTGGGGAAAAAAAAAAACTATTCTTTGACCTCGGTGCGGAAAAAGGTCACCAGCACGTCTTTCATGGCTGAGAGAAGAATAAAAAACTTATAGGAAGGGAAAAAGAGGAAGGGAAACGCCAAAGGATGTGAGAAGAAGGGGGGAAAAGCATATTTCATTGAAGAACAAAGCCTCACCCTGACCTCAAAGGGATGGCAGAGTCCATCACAAGGAAAAGACAAGGGGGGAGAAAGCCGTGGAAGAAGGGCTCTAATTCGAGCGAAACGAAAAAAAGAACCGGATCCCGTTGGGAAAGGGAAGAATCAAGGGAGGGAGGGGGCGTCCTGAAGGGGGGGAAAAACTTCAGGAATAGGACGCGTTGGAAGGGAAAAAAAAAAAAGATAGAATCCAAAGAAGGCATCACATAGGGGGGGGGGAGATTTTTCCAGGAGAGGGAAAAGAGCGTGGGGGAAAACCACGGGGAGAAAAAGAGAACCCCTCCATTGGGAGGAGAGAAAGGATAATCCTCAAAACTAAGAAAAAAAGAAGAAAGAAGGGGAAGACACTCTAAGTGAGGAGATAGAGGGAATGATTGTCAGAAAAGAGGAAGGACTTCAAGAAGAGTTTAGAAAGGGCACTTAGGTCTTCCAACCTTCGAGTGCGAGCTGAGGAGGGAGGAAAGGAACCGGCGGTGAACATCAAGATCTAACGCGACAGATGGAAAAAAGCCTCTGCCTGGTGCGAAAGCGCAGTTTCACAGCCGATACCGGTCCTTGGGAGGTTCTGTCATGGGTCGAGCAGTCTCAAAAAGAAAGACAACGACAAATCTCGCAAAAGAAAGAGAATGATGGGAGGCGTGGCGATGGGGAAGAGACTACACAGTTCATCCTAATCAGGGGAAAGAACCCGCTCTTCCGGGGCAATGGTTTCACGACCCCTATCGGACACAAAAAAGGGGGGGAAGGACATTGTGTGAGGAACGGAACCAGCGATCCAGCGAAGGAAAGCGCGCCTTCTTCCACTGCGCCCAACGTCACATCCTTTGAAAAGAAAAGGGAAAAAATGAGGAGCCGGATTTAAAAAAGGGGATTCAACGGCAAAAGGAGGTTCTCGGGGCCGGTCTAAATGGGAAATCAAATCAGTCTGGGGAGGAGAATCGTCTCTTTGGAAGCAGATCGCGACCTGTCAAGTAAAAGAAAAGGAGGGGACGACCCAGTACTGAAGGGGGGAAGAAGAACTTCATTTAACGAGGGGAAAAAAGTTGTAATGTTTGAGTCGGACCCTGGCAAGAGCAGGAAAGGGCTGAGTCTAAGGAATAAACAGCAACCACGAGGAGGGAATCCGGTTGCCAGAAGAAAAGGAGGGTTCACCGGGCAGAGAAATGTCCATTTTCCAAGAAAAGGGAAAAGGGGTGGTTGCGAAACGGAAATGTATCGGGAGGGCCCCCTTTGAAGGAAACCGGCACGGAAGAAGTAAGTCACAAGCTCCGATCCTGGAAATGGGGGGAAGGGATTGTTTATTCCCGGCCGGGGGTGTATTACTGATGGAGGGGGTCTCGGTCGGAAAAGTTGACAAGACCATGAAAGTGCTTATTTGTGGGGGAGGGAGGGGGAAAACGACTGCTCACCCTAAAAGAAAATAGGGCCCCTCGCTGGGTGGAAAACCGGCATCGACATTAGATGGGGGCGGGAGTCTTGAAAGAAAAAGAGGTAGAGCCGGGAAAAGGATTGCCAGTAGTAGACTCCAAAGCCACGAGAAAGGCTGGAACGTTTTCAAGTCGAAAACCGCTCAATAGTTGGATCTTTGCTCTGGTACAGAAAGGGGGGAAAAAGTCTCTAAAAAAATTTCTAAAGAAGAGTTTTTTTATCTCTTTAAGTTCTCGGCCGCGGACTTTCGCTCCCAGGGGGGTTCTCATGTATCCGATTTCAGTTGCCCGGGGGTCCGTATGTTCCTTGGCGGGGAAGGGCGCAAGGCTCTCGAAGGGTGGGGGAGTAAGGGTAAAAGGGGGCAGGTTTGGGGAGGAAAAGACAGGCAGCCAAAAGAGAGGAGAGAGGACTATTCGGAGAAGGAAGAAACTTTTTGCCTCCGCAAGGGGAAAAGGGGGGAGAAGAGCGCGGGAAAGTTGGAGGAATGAACCATGCGATCATGCGGGGGGAGGCGCCGGCGGCGGCGAGGGAGGTTGTTGAAGGGGGGAAGGGGGGGGGGGGGGAGGGAAAGAATTGAAAAGAAGGGAGATTCTTTTAGATGGCCGAGAAAAAGGGAAGAGCGGCGTCTCAAATCTTAGCGAAGAGGGCGTCACCCGTCCTTGGGGGAGAAATGTTGAACTGTTGTCTAGAGGGCCGCTTTATCAGGAAAGAAAAGGTCTCCGTAAGGGGGAGGGGCCGACAATAAGGATCGCCGGAGTGAATCCAGAGGAGGGGTTTGACCCAAAGGCGTCTTTCTCGGTTGGGAGAAATGGGCCTCCCTGGGGGGGGTGGGGGGGAAAGGGTGTGTGGAAAAAGGAAATTTACGCCGAACTCGTAAGGGAGGGTTTCCCTTGCCGGGAGGACAAAGGGAGCATGCAGGCTTAGACCTTGGGGAAAAGAATAGCAGAAGGGGGAGCGGACCGAAGAAAGAAAAGGATTATCCAACCTCTCTCCTCTAAGAGGGGAAGAAAAATCCTCTATATTTTCGCTCATCAACTGGAGGCCGCGACGCGCCTTGAGCGAGGACAGCAAAAAAAGTAGACAGCCTGCATGTGCATTAAGGGGGGGAGGAAAAAAAAATCCGTAACGATTTTTAGAAGTCATCGTTGCCAATCAAACACCGCAGGAGAAAGGTCGGTCAAAAAACAAGACCTATTCACGGCCATACGCCGGAGACCAAGAAATCTATGAGCGACTGGAGCCATACAAGAGAAAGAATGACGGCCGGGGGAAAGAAAGGGACTACTACAGTTAAAAAAGAAAACGGAAAAACTCTACGGTGACCCAAAGAAGGGAGAAAGAGGGATGGCGCCGCCGTGCAAGAAAAAAAAGAGAAAATAATATCATCTGATGGAAAAAAAAAGGGAAAGGCTCCTTCAACACGCAGTACAAGAAGCCTGGCTAAAAGAGCAGCCTACAGATACTAAGGGTTCGAGAGGAAAGACAGGGGCCTCTCTCTTCTCAAAAAAGAAAGTCCGTCGCCTGAAAAAACAGGAGGAAGGAAGACAAGAATTAACAGCAGGGCGATGGGAAAAGGCGGGGGAGGGACTTCTCTTCGGCGTAAAAGCGAGAGAGGAACCCAAAGACCCTTTTTACCGCTCCCGCAAAGTCAGCGCGCTGCGGAAAAAGGGAAGGAACAACCAAAGAAGGGGAAACCCTTCAAACTGAAGAACCAGGGAAAAAAGACAGAGAAATCTTCAATGACCGAGAAAGAAAAAAAGGGCTTGAATGTCGAAAGGAAGTTTTGGTCAAAAGGGAAAACCCTACGTAAAAGGAAACTACTCGGCCCAAGGGTTTAGAAGGAAGTCAGCCGACGACCGGGGACCAATATAATTTAAACATCAAAAAGGAGAAAAAGACTATATACAGAGAGGACATTTGTTAACGATGCGCAGAAAAATCAGAGGGTCATTGAAATGAATCTTTATTTATTCTGAGTTTGGGGAGAGAAGAAACAGCGTGAACGAAGGGAGAAAAAAAGGAATCACGGGCATGAAATTGTCTGGGGAGGGAGCATCGGCTAAAAACAAAGGAAAAGTCCTTAAGAAGAACCACAAACAAGAAATTCATGAGGGAGAGAGGGAAGGGCTTCCCGCGAATTCTGAGGTCTCCTTTATCAAACTGAGGGAAAAGGAAAACGGTGGAGAAAATTGGAAAGATTGAAAAGGGAGGGAGGATTCGAGAGAAGAGGAGGGGGGGGTCAACTACTTCGGGGGCAGGAAAAGATATTTTTAGGAGAGTGGGAACCAATCAGGAGAGGAGAGAGGAATGATCTTGCAAAGGGAGAAAGATTACCCGGGGAAAGGGAATCTCATGAAGGGTAATCCAAAGAGGAGGGAAAAAAAAAAAAAAAGGGGTGGGTTCCGGAAAAAAGAAACCGTTCTTGAATGAAAAAGGAAGGGCTATTTTACAAGGGAAAGATTCCCCGAAACGCGGAGGGGACCTGTGGAGGAAAAGGGGTATACCGGCGCATAGAACCAACCCTTGCCAGGGAGAAAGAGTAAAGGGATCTTAAGGAGGAATAGAAAACAAAAAAAAGCGGACGACATGGATGAAGGGGGGGAAAGGCCTTTAAAGGTGGGAGGAAAGGGGGGGGAAGGCCTCGCGCTCGAGATGGATCTCTGTTCATGGGAGGAAAAAAAATCTCAAAAACAGCTATTAAGGAGGGGGGCTTTACTCCCTGGTTCTAAAGGGGAAAGACGGTTCGGGACCTTGTGGAGGCGGAACCGAGGCTCTACGAAAACAAATGAAAGAGGAAAAAAAAAAAAGAGTTTTGCGAGCGGGGGGGGATCTTTCTTCTGGGCGACTGTCTCGAAGCAGGAAAAAAAAGAGGAGTGACTGAAAAAAAAGAAAGGTCTCGGCGTTGCAAAAAAAAAACGGCAGCGGCTTGTGGTCGCTTTCGCCGTCAAGGAAATGTGTTGGAGAAAGTTCGCCGCAGACGAAAGAGGGAGGGGGGGGTGTACTACCTTCAAGCTTGGAGGTGAGACTACCTCGAAGAAGGAAGGGAAAAAAAAAGAGTTTCAGAGGGGAAAAGGGGAAAAAGCAATATAGCATCACTTCGCGGTCGAGAAGAGAAAAGGAGGGGGGGTCTTTAGTTTGAGGATATCCGATAGAGGATGGTCTCCGTTTGCCACGATGAAAGGAAAGGGAGAGAAAACGGTACACCTTGACTGAAGTCAGTCCACGAGCCGAAGGAAGGGAAAAAGACATCTTTTGCTTATAGAGTCAACAGAGAAAAGAGGAATTCATCTTCAGGAAGAGCCGGGAGGGATAGTGAGTTTCGACCAAAGAAGCAGAAGGGAAAGGAGAATTCGCCTTGGACAGTTAGCTGAGAAGAAGAGGTTTCGCTGAGGTGGATCCCCGTTTTGCGGCCAGGGGGGGGAGGAAAGAAAGGGTCGCTGGAAGTAAGTTGCAGGGAACGGGGAGGGGGGGACCGCGTTTGCTCCGTCAGATTGCCCAAAAAGTAGAGAGAGACCCACCACCAACGGAGGAGGGAAAGAGGATAAGCCCTTCCATAACGGGAGTGGGAAAGATGTCTGCAAAGGAAAGAAAAGGGGGAAAAGACTAACCCAAAGCCGCACCAAGAAAAAGCTCACTTTCTTGAAGAGGAAAAAGGAGAAAACTGTCGGAAAAGAAGGGGAACGAAAGAGGGTGCTCTAATTCGAGCCAACTTTCAAAAAAGGAGTTCTTATTTGCGGGAAGAATAGTGCGAATCTGGGGGGGGGAGGAAGAGAGAAATAAAAATCGAGAGGGATCTTTGAGGTGGGGGGGCCAAATATTCCTCCGTCACGGTGGCGGAAAAAACGTGGAAGCTCAGTCGAAAAGAGGGGGGGGATGGAAAAGGGGGAAAATACCTCGAAGGTCCGATACGCTAAAAGGATAAGAACTCCAACCTAGGGTCGCGCTAAACGGGAGCGAAGTGGATCTCGGAGAGGGCGAAAGGGACATCATTATTGCAAGAAAGGGAGAAAAGAACGCATGGAGTTAGAAAAGGAAAAAAAACCTTAATGTCGTCCCCAGAAGGGAAGTATTTCTGAAGGGAAACGGTGAAAAAGAAAAGAGACATTTAGCGGGAAGAGAAAGAGGAACCTCTTCGGAAAAAAAAACCGAGCCGTTGACAGGGGAAGAGGAAATTTCCTTGTTCGAAAGGAAGAAAATCCTGGATGTCTGGAAGATTGTCGAAAAAACGAATCCCCCGAACAGAAGACCAACCCATCATCTCATAAAAGGTGGGATCTTGGGGTGGAAGAAGGGTTGCTAAGGGGATCCCTAAGATCACAAAAATAACAGAGCGAGGAAAACACAAAAAAAGAGGAAAAAAGTCTTCTATAAATCGCCTGTTTGGGGGAAATCCACGGCACATCGATCATGCCAGAGCAGGGGTGCCCTTAAAGGGGGGAACGACGTCATTCACCTGAAGGGGGATTGAACGCTTGCCGCTAAAAAGAAGGGCGTTCATCGAGGGGAAGAGGGGTGCGCCGGGACACCAAAAGGGGAAGGGACCTCTGGAGGGAAAGGGGAGGTTGAAGGCCCGGTATCAGGAGGAAAAGGTCATCAAGAAAAGGGAGGAAAAGGAGAAACACGATGGGAGAGAAGAAGTTATCGAACTGAGGAAGAGGTCACTTGCAAAACGGGAAAGGAGGGTTTGAGGGGGGACAAAGAGCTCAATCTCTTCGATAAGGATGGGGGGAAAATAAGAGGAAACCTCGCGTCGGGGGAGGAAGGGGAAACGAAGGGGGTTAAAAAGGAGGAGAAAGAAACTCTTCAATGTCAAAAGATTCCACGGGGGGGGCAGGGAGAACCGTTTAGGTATAGGGAGAACTCGTGTTGAGGGAGAGAAGAAGATCCTTCTCCGGAGAAGCATGCCATTGAGGACCGGTGTTTCGGGGGTCAGGGACGGTCTTGGGGCGGGGAGGGAAGGAGGGGGGTCGAATGCAGGGTAAAAAAAGAAAAGTTCTTAATGGGTGAGGGGGGGAGTTCACGAAAGGCGCGCGCCGGAAAAGAAAGATCAGGGGGAAAAAAAAAAGGCATCCATCGGAGGGGGAGGGAGGAGGGGTTTTTCACAAAGGAAAAAAAAAAAATCGCGCGGAAAAATCGGGGGCGTGAAAAAAGGGGATTGCTGTGCATCGGCGGACTGCCAGCCAGAGTTCGGCAGAAGGTTGACCGGTGGCATTCAAGGAAGGTCGGGAGGAAGTCGGACAATATTCTTCTAAAAATTGCGAAGGAAGAAAAAGCTTGTGTTGACATCGCGGTCAGGGGAAAGAAAGAGGACTTGCTTCAAAGGGAAGGGGGGGAAAAAAGGGCTTTTCGGTGCAGGGGGGGGGTGCTTCCAGGTGCGGAAAAGGAGTCGCGAAGTGGGAGAGAGGGGGAAAGGGGAGTTGGGAGAGTACTTCCGGACGGAGGCCATCCGCAGGAAAGAGAAGATTAAAACTAGTACGGGAAGACTTTGGAAAAAAGGGTGAGGGCTTTTATAAAAAGGAGAGGCCAGGTAGAAAGCAGGAGGAAGAAATCACTGAAAAGAGGGCAGGGCGTAAGTTGAAGAGAAAGGGAAGATTATGCCTTCGGGGAAGGTCTCCGGGCGGGAGTAGTTTCTGTCAAGGAGAGGAAGGAAGAATGGAAGAGGAATTCTCGGAAGAAAAAGAGAGGAGGGAGCGCGGGGGTGCTTCCAAAAGCGGGTTTTCCGGTGGAAAGAAGGACTTAAGTCTTCCTGGCAGGGGAGGGGGGGGAAGTTTAGAAGAGGGGAAGATGGTAGGTCCTACAAGTCGCTCGGGAAAAAGACAAAAGAGCGTATGGCGTCATAGGAGGGGAACGCTGCGCGGAAGAAAAAAAAAGCCCTTGCAAAAAACGTGGAAGGGGAACGCTTTGACCTTGACCAAGATTGGGTTCTTGTGCAAGTGACGAGAAAGAAAATTGACGTTCGCATGCAAGAGGAAAAAAAAGGAAGAGATGTCTCTCCGAGGCGCAAAAAGAGAAAAAAGAAGGGCGAACATCTCTCTTAAAAAGAGAAAAAAAAAACGGATTGAAGGAGGAAAAGAAGGGAAAAAGAAAAGATGCTGAGCCCTGGAGGAAGCGCGGAAAAGGAGCAGAGGAACCTCGGGAAAAAAGAAAAAAAAAAAAAAAAGTTAGGGCAATCAAAGGGCAAATCACACAATGGAAGGTTCGGCTTCAAAGGGAAGAGGGAAAAACAAGAAAACAGAAAGGAGGGGGTCCTTCCACGCTAATGCCCGGCAATCACTTGAAGGCCAGAAAGGGGAATCAGAATACCGTCTATCGAGAGGAAAAAAGGGGGAAGAAAAAATAAACGCGACAGCAAAGGGGACCTCGGCCAAAGAAGGAGAAAGTACAATTTCAAATCTATACATCCCAAAAAAGACGGTGACGCCAGCGATCAAGCGGAGGTATAGGGAAAAAAGGACGACAGAAGGCCATTCGAAGAACTAATGGACAAAAGAAGAGCCCACCGCAAGGCGACAGAAAGAAGAGGAACGCAGCAGGAGAAGAAAGAAAGGATAAGGCCTATCTATGTCGCTGAAGAAGAGCTCTGCTCACCGAGTAAAGGGGGCCGCTTAAAAACGGGGAGAGACGACTAAAAGGGGAGATCGACTAACGGGGAGGGAGTCCTGCTCGTCCGGAGAGAGGGGGGAAGGAGCTCCCCCAAGCCCATGTTAATGGAGAAGATAAAAGAACTCCCCTTACAAGACAAAAAACCTACAATCCCTTTCAACTGAAAGAAAAGAAAAAGGAAGGGAGACCTCTTCAACTGGACCAGATAAAAAAGGGGGGAGGCGAAGGCATAATTTTTGGGAGGGGGGGGAAGGACGTACCTGCCTACCACGACAGAGGAAGCGTTTGATACCTGCAAAGGAGAAGAACTAACTAGGGGCCTGGCAGAAAAAGGGACAGAATCAGGCGGAGGAAAAAAAAAGGTTACTCCTCCGGAAAGGAAAAAGGATTCCGTTTGTTAAAACCCGAGGCAGTGAGGTTATGATGGGGAGGGCGAGGGAAAAAGGAAACAATAATCAACCCGTTCCTGAGGAGGTTCACGTTTCGCAGAAAAGCAAACAGTAATGGGGGAAGGAAAAGGAAACGGGGAGGGAAAAAAGGACCAATTGCAATGAGGAAAGGGGGAGGAAGGAATCCTGAGTCTCATGAGTAACAGGGAAAGATAATCAGGATAGCCATTTCCGGGGGGAGCCATCCACCGTAGGGGTGGCCCTTCTCTTACTTTGATAGGTCTAAATAGGAAAGAAAGGAGGACATACCTGGAAAAAGGGAGAGTTATTTACCCACAATACTGAAGAGGAGGGGAGCTTCTGATCTTGCCAGGGCGAAAAGAAAAAGGAAAAGGTTGAAAGGGGAAGGAAGGGCGTTCTGACTCAGGAAAAAGAGGGGAAGCTCCGTCAGCCCGTGGGGGGAGGGAAAAAAGGGACCGTTACTCGAGTTGACCCGAGAAAACGAGGACCGTCCCGCAAAAGGGAAGGGGGAGGGGACAACATTGCAAGGGAAAAAGGGGAGGGAAACTCAGTCGGATCGTAGAAAATGGAGAAAAGATCTGCGCAGGTGATGAGAAGGGCACAAGTCCCGGAAGGGGTGTGAAGAAAAGCTCTCTCGGCAAGAGAGGGGAAAGTTTTATTTCGATCTCCCAACGGAATCAATCCTTGGGAAGAGAGAGTGGGAAAGGTATATGCCTTGAGGTGAAAGGGGGGGGGGGGGAGGTCTTCGCTGTAAACCTCTTAGGCCGAAACCACCATCGCCACAGAGAAAGGAGAAGGGGAAGGGGGGGGGGTGTGCAGGGGGGGGGGCTTCTTCCTTTGACGAAGAAAAAAGAGAAGAGGGGGTCATTACAGCACAAAAAAGGAGTTCCTTTTCGAAAAAGGGAAGAAGAGAGGGGCGTAACCGAGCCAGGACGGGGGGGGGGAGGATTTTCTGCGTTCGCCGAAAAAGGAAAGGGGATTTTCATAGCCGGGGAAGGCGCGGGAAAAGGCAGAACTGAACCGAAAGGGGGGGAGACCTGCAAGGGACTGTTCGAGAGGGGGAAGAGTTCTTTTGTGTACGATAGAAAAAGGGAAACGCAGAGAGCTCACTTCTCGGGCCGGACCGAAAAAGGACATCTTGTTTGAGGATAGAAGGAGGAAAGGGGGGGGGCTCCTTTCCACAAGGGGAAAAAGAAGAGGGAAATGTTCCTTCCACGATCCCTGAAGAGAAAAAGGAATGTAAGGCCTCTTTGCTTAAAGAAAAGAGGAAGCTTCCTGCAGATGCAGAAGAAGAGAGGGGAAAGGTGAGTTCACCCAAGAAAGTCTTCCCGCAACTGCGCAATCAGAGGAGAGGGGGGAAGTGAGCTCGAATTCGCGCTCGGCTGGTTCTATGAAGACACTCCGGTCTGGACTGTTGGAAAAAGGGGGGAGGGTGCTGCTTTGGGCAGAAAAAGGGGAAGGCGTTGACCTCGTTGCGCCGTCCATAGGTGAAAAAAAAGCAGGGCTTTCTCTCTCAAAAAACAAAAAGGGAAGAAGGGAAAGGAAGATAACCTGCCTGAGAAAGGGCAACGATTTCACGCCATAGTTCAGGAGAAAAAAGGACTCAACCCATGGACGGAGAGGAGGGAAAACAATAACAAAGGAAAAGAAAAAAGAGAAGGTGGAAGAGAACAAAGGAGAAATTCCAAGAGGAAAGGGGGGGTCTTATTTTCGGGAAGAAAAGGGGCGGATCTGTGGCGGAACAGGAAGAGAGGAGAGGGCCGTCCCTAGCTTCAGGAGGGGGAAATATATATCAAAGAGGCCTCCGGGGGGGAGGGAGGGGAAGTCTCGTGGAAGACCAAAGAAAAACTGGCTGCACCATTGCAATCATATAGGGGGAAAACACCATGCAGGAGGGACGGATAGCCTCAAACTCAAGACCGAGGGCGGAGAGGAAACGCTACTCCTTTTCCTAAAAAAGGGATGCAGAGATTCCTCTCGGAAAGAGAAAAAAAGATCCGACCTAAGGAAAGGAAAGGGGGCTCAACTAAAATCCCGGAAGGTCACCGAAGGCAGTTAACTTTCTGCGTCTGCAGGAGGAAAGGAAGCGTCTGAACATAAAAAGGGGAAAAGGGGAACGGCGAAAGCGAGGAGTTCTTCCACAATCTCTGAAGGAAAAATGCGTCCTGTGAACACGGGCCGATACGCGGAGGGAGGTGAGGAACAAAGTAAAGAGAGGGAGAAAGGAAAGTCTTCAATACGCCCGATCCAACGAAAAAAAAGAAAGATCATCTATCTTTGCAGGAAAGGGGTGGGGGGTTTGCGGAGAATGAAAGCCGAATCAAAAAGAAGGAGAACCATTGATTCACAAGGAAAGAGGGCTATATCGGAGAGAAGAATCCAATGCACAAAAAAAAGGAAGAGCGCCATGCTTCAAAAAAAGGAAAGGGGGCACTCTACGCAGAAAAATGGAGGACCTTCTTGGAAGCTTGCCGAACGAGGGCGGGAAAGCTTCACGGGGCACCAGGGTGAAGGACAAACGTAAAACCGGGAAAAAGTAGAAAAAAGGAGACCTCTTTGGGACGGTTAGGAGAGGTGTGAAGCCCTGGTCAAAAGAAGTAAAGGATAGAACGGGCTTACGGAGCTGACGATGGAAAAAACGGAAGACTTTAGAAGAAGTCCATGGGGGGGAAGTAAACCTGTGTGGAGAGGGGAGAAAAAATGGAAATAATTCATCAGGGGAGGAGGGGGTCCCTCAATCTCATCAAAAGAGAGGCTTAAGGCCTGGGGGGAAAACGAAAATTAGGGGACGATTGAGAACTGATCTCGGAAAAGGGAAACTTATGGTGGCTGGCGAAAAGGAAAGGGTTCATCTGGATGGCAGAAGTTTTGATCCGGAGACAAGGAAGGGGGAAGAATGAGCATGTAAGAAGGAACATTGAGGCGGTGTTCTGGGGGGGGTTCCATGCCTGGGGGGGAGGAGGAGTCCTGTTAGAGGGAGAGGAGAAAAAAAGGAAATGGCGCAATTTTATGGGGGGAGAAGAGCCTAACCTACAGATCAAACTAGAAAGAAAAGAAGGGTTTACCCCGGCATCAAATTAAAGGGGATTGTTACTTAGGAGGGGAAAAAGGAAGAAAGGTGGAGGAGAAGGGCTTTCTTGCCATGGGGAAGGGAAACCCCCTAGTAGGTCGGGAAGGAAGATAACCTTCTGAGTGGGGGGGGAAGGGTGGAAGGAGAAACATTGCGGGAGGGAAAAAAGACAAGAATCTTGTGGGTGGGAGCGGACGCGGGGGGAAGCTAAGGGGGAAGAAGGGTTTTCTTCAGTTGACGGGGAGGGGGAGTTCCGGGGGGGGTTCAGTCAGGTGACGCCGCAGAGGAAGAGGGTTTTTCCGGGAAGAGGGGTTCTAGCATTTGGAAGGAAGAGTGAAAGCCTTACTACAGGCGCAGAAGAGAGATAGGAGAAGAAGATGGCCTGCGGGGGGTCAGAAAGGGTTCATTTTAGCGTGAAAAGAACATTGTATAAGACGATCCAAGATGAAGGAGATTCCTTTTTAGGAGGGAGAATTCCTTCGTTGTTGGGTCGCCGTTTCGGGGAAGGGGGGAGGGGGTCAAAGTAAGGGAAGGGGAGGTGTCCTATTACCGGCTCGACGAAGGGAGGGGGGAGAATCTCCTCGCTTTGATAAAAAGTAGAGGTTCCTGATGGGATGGGGGGAGGGGTGTCATAACGGCTCGGGTCTTTAATCAAGATCTGCCTTTATCCTTTCCATGGTAATGGAAGAGAACTCATCTCCGGAGGGAAGGAAGGACGTATGTGCAGTCGGTCCGGGCATCGCTGGCTCGTGTGTACGACATGGAATCCCTTGCTGGGGGGGGGGGGGCACAAGGGAGCCTCCCTCCGTAGGCTTGGGAGGGGAATGAAGATGCACTCCACTTCGGCGCATCCTGATGTAAGGAAAAGACGCTGTTCCTCCGCTCCTGTGAAAGGAGAGGCTCAGCGTACTAGACAGAAAAGGGGGAGAAGAGATATATTTTTCCTCTAAGCTACACAAAGGGGAGATCCTCTACGCTCCCATGGAAAGGACGGCCAATGTCCTACGCCCTTCATGCAGAAAGAGTGGAGTGAAGGGAAGAAAAAAAGTACGAATGTCGGGGGGGAAGAGGGAACCTCAAACCAAAAGGGTCGTGCAATTTGAAGGGACACAGGGAAGCTCTGCCAGAGATGAAAGGGACCAAGAAAGAAGGATATCTAAGTCGACTTGTCGGCCATAACCACGAGAAGAGGCCTACCGCGGCAAAACAAAGGGGAAAAAAAAGAACAATTTCAAAGATAATCTCCCAAAAGAAGGGAGCCAGCATAAGGAAAAAAAAAAGAGGCCTTCTAGCCTGTCATCGGCAGAAAAGAATCTAATGGACCAGATCTCGCCAAACGACAGGCAGACGTACAACGGCCTCCGCGAGAACCTTCACGGGAAGGAGAGAAATTTTTTCGAGAAAAGGGATCTTCTACCTGAGGATTCGAACAGGAAAACTTCCACGGGAGGAAGACGGATGATTAGCCGAGGAGAGCGCGATGAAGTCTGCTGGATGGGACCTGCCACTTAAAGAAAAGGCGAAGCAAGGACCCAAAGCCAAGGACCGGTCCCTACTCAGTAGCGACTCTGCTGAGAAAAGAAAACGAACCTCATCAAAAGAAAAAATCAACTTAAATAAGGGAAAAGAGCAAGTCCTCTAAAAAAAATAA
>Ga0179593_1354204_pt1 | contig 18570 bp, 26 predicted proteins | sample CZODoug2_1_08_16_FD_185931 | JGI IMG/M metagenome (GOLD analysis project Ga0179593, IMG submission 185931) | Vadose zone soil fungal communities from Angelo Coast Range Reserve, California, USA - CZODoug2_1_08_16fungal (PacBio error correction) | ecosystem: Environmental > Terrestrial > Soil >...
GCAGCGAAAAGCTAGTGGAACACATCATGAGGCCAGAGGACTGTCATAATACCAACAACTCCTGAGAAAACGCGATTGCGAATCACACAGCGCGGAATCCGGGCAAGAAGACTTAAAAAAAAAGGAAAAGAAAATGAGCATAACCACTGAGAAATCGAATAGATAATGGGGGCTTGTTATTCGTATCCGGTCAGGTTGAAAAAGGAAAGGGAACTTGTGTCCCTAATCTGGGCAAGGAAAAGACAAAGCGGAACCTAGTAGAGGCAAAAGAACCAACGAGAAAAGATCTGTCGGTGTGGAAGGACTAGAGGCGAAACGCTCAATAAACGAGCGGCGGGCCCAGACGTGGGGAAAAAAGTTACAACATTACGAAAAAATCAGAGGTGCGCAATAAAGCTCAAAAAGTCATGGTGACAACTAATTTTAACATGCCCGAAAAAAGACATCGTCCTGAACGAAGGGGATCCAGTCTCATCGACGGAATAGGTTGGTCGTGGTAACAAAGAACTGAAAAGAAAGCAAAATTGGTATCTTAAGTGATGCGGCAAACTTCTGCAAAAACAAGGCACTCGATCATGGGGCAAAAGAAAAACGCTTATGTTCAGCATTGGCAAATATCACGAGCTGTGAGGGAAGGTCAAATAGGCGACAAAGCTCGCTGGGAACAAAAAGATTTGAATGGGTCGGCTGCCCTATAAGAGGGAATCAAGTCGAATGTCAAAAGCAAATCTGGGGGCTATTTGAAACGATGGAATCATAACTAATAAAAAAGAGGCCTCTGCAGTAAGTACTTGAGCTAATAGGCAAGGGGGGGGGGGGGGGGGTGGGGGGGGTGGTGGGGGGGGGGGGGGGGGTTGTGGAACCCTACAGAAAATACGAACACATCGGAAAACTCATATCAATTTTGGGCAGAAAGGGGGGCAAAAGGATAGGGGGTGAACAAGTTAGACGGTTCCACGGAACGCGAAATAATTCACAGCGTAGTGAAAAAGACGGATGGAAAAGGAAAGCCCAAGTGGGGGGGGTGTGGTAAATCAGCAGCAGAAGTTACTCTCGGACTAAAAGGGTGATACAGAAAGAAAAACTTGGGGTTGTAAACGATGGTATCCTCTCGTGGAGAGATAAGGGCGTTAAAGGTCTTGTCGTACGCCAACAAAAGAGGGTGGGGGCATCCATTACAAGAAATATGGCGTCTTGAATCAATTCAAAAAGGAAAGCACAGCCCTTAGCTATTTTTAGAAAAGAAAAAAGAGCGGGGGGAGCATCGGGCAATTGGAAAGAAAACATAACCCAGATAAATGGCACTTCATCGGCGATGGGGACTGGGGCCTTACAGTCAAAGACGCAAGCAACTAAAAAAATAATCGCGCGGGGAAATCAGTAGAATGAATCAAAAATAGGAAGGACGGGATGCAAATTTATAAGCGCACGGGAAAAAGAACGGCTGGAACTAATTGACGGCTCTGGCAGGCGCCCGTGGGAATACGAACAGCCATCAAAGTTTCTGGTATAGGGAGATAGAAGAGGTCAATTGAGGTAGATCGCTCGGGGGAAGGTGCGAAAGTGAGTAAAGCCCACAATGAGGGAGACAACAGGTACCTGTTCGGGGCGACGGAATTGGTCCAAGAACAAGAGAAGGGGGCACAGAGATATCAAATCGGGGAAAGCCTAAGAAGGATTGCCAAGAGATGGAAGAAAACGAATGGAAACTACCCCCAGGAAGGGGTGAATGCTGGAGCAAGGACTCAAGGGGGGGACCTGATGGCGGCTGGTGTAAGGTTGGGTGAGAGGCACGGAGGTAAGCCTATACACTGTAACATGTTCAAAGGAGAGAATGGCGCACATAGAGAGACTCTCAACAAAAAACGAAAGGAGTAAAATAAAAGAATAGCGGACAATTAAAATCCAAGGCAACCAACAATCGGTACCAAAGAAGGCATAAAAAGAAAAGAAGCAAATAAGCATCATTCCTTCCACCAAGCAAGGTATAAGACCCAGTCTGAAAAGGGGCGGGGGAGACACAGGGTGGTAACCAAAGAGGCATTGAAAAGAAACTTACCACACTTAAAACGAGAAAGGGAGAGACGAGAACCGGTCCAAACGGACAAGGACCAGTGGGAAGATAAAGTAAGTGGGGGGAAAAAAAACAGGAAACAGGGGGAGCGCTGGGTTGGCGGAGTTCCGACTGTAACAACTTGGTGGACGCAGAAAGCACCAGCAGAAAAGGGAAAACAAAAACGGTATAAATCCCCGGACATACAAACAACTGTGAACAAAAAAGGGGGGGCTAAGGGGCCAAGTATGAAGAAAAGGAACCAACGGGGCTCTATAAAGCGAAAAAAAAAAGAAGGGAGGCCGGGAGGTTGGTCTGAATGATGACCCGAGGGTGAGGGAAAAGTTGGGATGGAATCTGAAGGGCAAAAATCGGGGAAGGAATCGGAAGTCTGAAGGGGATGGGGAAAGAGGGAAAGGGCAAAGGCTCGAGAGGGCAGTTGTGCAAAAAAGAAAAAAGGGGCTGGTAAGTCTGAATGAAAAAATTTCTCTGAAGAAGCAAACTCAAAGGGAAAGAGGGACCGAGCCTGAATCGGGAAGCCCCCAAAACAGCGGTACGTAATTCCCACGAACTTTGAAGGGTAAGAGCGAGGACACATCGAGATTGAGAAAGTGAAAAGATCAAGAAAAACAGGCGTCAGGAAAACTAGTCCAAGGCAGATAACGTCAGCGAGGACAGTGTACCGAAAAGGCTGATAAAGGGCAGAGTTGAAAACACGTATCCCCAGGTTCCCAGAGGAGCTCGTGACGCTTTCACTGGCACTGTCCCAGGTAAAAAGAAAAAACGTTACTGTTTGGCAAGTGTAGTTCATTTCTCGCCCCCAATGGGGAACCAAAGGGGTCGATGGTGTATCTCAGAGATGAGGGCAAAATTGGAAGACGAAATAAAACGTTACGAGAAAACGCGCTCAGGGCGACTCGTATGATGAAAATCAGGGGTGAAAATCGCCACGGGCAAGGAGGCAATTGCTGGGACGACTTATCTTTTAAAAAGTGAATAGTGCAGAAACAATCGGAGGAACTGTTCTACAGACAAGCAAAAATCCTGGCGAGGAACGAGACTCGAGATACGTCGAGGGGTCTGAAGGTAGCGAGTGATGTTGAAAAGTTATACGACTGACAGGGTACACATCAAAAAATACTAAACACCACTCCTGAATTCTGATGTCCTTGAAAGTTGTACCAAACCCGGTCTTAAGAAAAATTTGAGAACGATTTCGGGAAGAGATAGAGGTAAATGGTAAGGGGGTTAACACACTCGAACCAAAAACCATGAGAGGGTCGAGTACGATGCGCACCATCCAGGAGGGGGCGGAGTGACAAAAATGCTCACCACAAAAGCGTTGCCTCCGCTATGGTTAAAAGAAAGCCGATACCCAATACGACCATGTAGGGCAGCGAGCAAGAGGGAAACGGCAGTCTTTTGGCCCTGCAAGAGTAGGGTCTACGTGCCCTTTATTCGGCAACATTACTAATAGGCACAGGCAAATTTTAAAGGGTTTCACATGAAACGGATACGATGAAAGTACCATAGGGGTTCGCATGGGGGGGATTCAACGTTGTTTGGGTAGGCTTCTCAACAAGGGAGGTCTACGGGTGAATCTATTCTCCCGTCAACAGGCAAAGGCAAAGACGGAGGGGCACGTTTCCGCAAAAGCGCGGTCTACTCAGTTGAGGCGGGGCAGCTACGCCACATGCAAGACTCGAACTCTTGAGAGAAGCATCTCAGCGATGGGGGTTACATCAGCCATGCGGGAACCGTGCAGGCCCAATAAGCATATGAAAGGCAACGGTGAAAGCGGGGGTGGGGAGGCGTAGGACGAAGAAAGCCACGAAACGTGGGGGGGGGGGGGCAGCTCAGGGCAGCGATTGGAGGACGTGGGAAGATGAAAGGATTGCAAGGGGCGAGAGGGTCGGGGAGTGAACAGGGGGGGAGAGGGGACTACCGGTCAGAGAGCAGAGGAGAAGGGGTCAAGGCCCTAGTTAAGCTGAGTGAAGACAATAAGAAGGAAGAGGCAAATGTGAGGACCGGGCTAGTAAAGGCGTCCATGATAGAGCGGGGGAGGAAGACACTCAATCGGTCGGTAAGGGAGGACAAATCGCTGCAGCACCGCAAGAGTGGGGGGGGGGTGAAAGAAATGAACTTCTTTAATGTAGTGCACCACGGCGACATCCAGGTCAAAAGTCTTCGCTACTATATGACAAGGACTTGACTTTGTGGGTGGCGTGAGGAGTCTGCCGCGGCCGTCTGTGACAACGGTGAAACGGGGAATGAGGTGTTAATGCTAACCGTTATGTCCTTCGTCTACAGGAGGATCAAAGGGAGCATGCGGAAAGAAACCCGGAACAACACAGTTAAACAAATGGCCGTGAGCCAGCCAGAGCGGGAGGCCCTGGGGCGGGGGACACACCAGACCGTCATTGGAGGTTGACGACATCGCGGACGGTTGGGGGGGGCAATATGGAAACCCGATGTAGATGGCTTGCGGGTTTTGGGGATCGGACGTGGAGGAACGGGGAGGGTCGATGGGGATGGGGAGGTTGAGGGTAGGTGGGTGAAGTACGATAAACTGGGCAGTTAGAACAAAGGCTCGGGTAAATCGTTGAACGTCGAGGCGGAAATGGAGCACGATGGGACCGAAGGGAGTACCTACGGTAATTCCATCGTAACAAGACACGCGAGAATCCAAGGTGGGGAAAACCCACAACACACCCCACCGGGTTCAGGGGCCAACCAAAAAACATCGCCTCGAAAGATGGGAAAGGCCAATCAGCATGAACGCTAGCTCGTACCGACTAGACACGAGGAGCCGGGCCGACGCTAGTAACGAAAGTAAGTGGGAAGCCACTAATCAACCGAGGGGTAGGCTGGGCCAATGGGGGAAAGCCTTGGAGGACCTCAGGAAAAAAGATGAAAATGTCCAGACGGGAGGGGATGGGACGACTAACGGGGGGAAGTAAAAGCAGTGGGGGAAAAAACCAAAAATCCACGACGACAGTAGAGGGGGGGTGAGGAAATCACGAGGGGGGAAAAAACTGACCTTGGAAAAGAAAAAAAAACAAGGAAAAAACTTTAAACTACCAGAAGGAGCAGGAAAGGGACCACTCGAACGCAGCCTGTGGGAAGATCAAAAGTCAGACTTTCGATTATGCATACCTGTCAAACATCTCCGTGGCATTCAGGGGGTGGACGCGGGAAAATGTTGGGATCACCACATTTTGCGCCTCAACCTTGAACTTGGGGACGGTGAAAGTGTTTTACGAGATCGTCTCAAAAATCGGGGAGGGGAAAGCCTAAACAGCCCCCGGTTCAGGGAGTACACGTAACAAAAAGATAAACCTGGTTTAAACAAGCAAAGCCGGCATGGGCCGCGGTGGGGAAGCTGATAGAAAAACAGAAGTTCCGGTGTGAAAAAAACGGCCTGGGGGACACTGCGGGTTGGGAGGGAGGGTCGCGCAATAAAATCGGGGGGGGTTCGGACGGCCACCAACTGGGGGTGCTGACGGACAAAAATAAAAGGGGTTGAAGGGCTTCAAAATCAAACATCGAAGGGGAAACGTGGGTCGAAAAAGGCACTGAAGGGGACCTTAAATGCTGGGGGCCGGAATTGACCAGAGACGAAGAAAACTGGCCGAGGTTCGGGGGAAACTGCAGAGGGAAAAACTGAACGTGGAAAAAAAAGGGTCAAGGTCTTTGCCCCCCGCGTGTCAAAAAAATGTCTCGGGTGAAATGAAAAGTAAAAAGGGGAAAGCAAGTGGCAACCGAGGGGCGCGGAGGTTGGGGCTGGCCCGGCAGCCGAAACGGCAAGGGGAAAAAACCTCCGACAAAAACAGGACCGAAAACGTTCGAGGTGCTGGGCTTGCAAAAAAAAACGAACACCTCACGGAGAGACAGTCTCCAAAACAAACTCGGGGCACAACAGGGATGAAAAGGAGCATAAGGGCTAGACATTGTGGGCATGGGGACAGGGAGTTCGAGGTCAAAGAACAGGCATGACGTGAAAGACTGGGGACCAGGTTGTGGGCAAGAAAATTCACAAGGGCGCTTGGGGGCGTATCAGATCATGCTGATGGTTTGGGGGAAATCTGGGGCGCGGGAGACATCGGCGGCATCACCCGGGAGAATATGTACGGGACGGGCGGGGAAATGGTAATTCCGGGGAGTGGTTCCCATTCAGTCAAAAGTCAACATCAAGAGGGGTGAACGATGGGGGGGGGGGTCTCAAAAGGTGGACAAACCTGGGTACGGTGGAACTGGTGGGTGAGAACGCCGAGGGGTGGGGGTTGGGAAAAAAAAGTAAAGAGTAAGTCGTGTGCGCGAGCGTTACGTTAAATCTAACATTAAAAAGCAAAATAGGGGCACGAAGTGCCGGGAAAATGAAGAAAGCGGGTTACGGATGGGGGGGGGGGGGGGGGGGGGGGGGGGGTGGAAAAAACGAAATTGGGGGGATAAACATGACAAACATGAAGGGGCCGCGTAAAAGAAGGGTATAGGACAGTCAGGAGGGGGAGGAAAAATTGTCAGGAGTTGAACTGGCAGAACAGTTTAGAAAGAAAAAAAAAACCCCCGAAAGAGGGCCTGTCCGGGCGGGGTCGAGAACCCTAAATAAGGTGGGTGCTTGGGCACTTAAGGAAGAGGAATCAGATGCCACGCCGGGGGGAGTGCCATTTATAACTCAAGAAGAAAAAAAAAGGAATGGGAAAAAAAAAGAACGAAGAGCGGGTTCAGTTGGGGGAAGATAAGGGAATGGAGGGGGGGGGGGGGGATGAGAATGCGCAGGGCTCGGGAGACTAGAGGGAACCTTTGAAAAAGTGGGTCGGAACTTAAAACCCTGTTGACGGGGTGGGGCCCGCGTTTGGGGAGCGGGGGGACGGAACCTCGCTCGGCCGTTTGATCCAAACGAGGTACATCTGGGGGTAATAATGCCATGAGACAAGGGAAAGAATCAACATCCAAACAGGAAAAACAAAGGAGCGAAAGGGGCTAACGCGGGAGTAGGGAGGTCACTGATGAGGTTGTGACGCAAAGGGGGAAGCTGCTGTGGAGAAAGAACCAATGGGTTGAGCGGATTGGGAGAAGAAGGGGGAACGCACTGAGGACATCGGGTAAAAAAATCGGAACGGGGGAAAAAAAATGAACTACTCAGAGGAAAAACAAAAGAAAAAAGGGAAGGGAGAGGAACAAAGAGACGAGAGCGTCGTGGAGAACTAAAAAAAAAAAAAAAAAACGGGGGGGTGGGATGGAGAACAAGAAGCCCGAAGCGGCAAACACATGACTCGACCCAACATACAAGCTCGCCCCACAAAAAAACCCAGGGGAAAAAGAACCCGAAATTGGAATCCTAAGGAGTTTGAAAAAACGAATAAACAGGGGGGGAGGTTCCGAACAAAAAAAAAAATCGGAACAAACCGCCCGCAGTCAGGGGAGCAGTGCCAACAGGGGGGCCCAGTAGGCGCGTATCCATAAAATGCAAAAAACAGACACAAGGCGACAAAAACCAAAAACAAAAAAGGTAAAGGGGGAATAAAGCTATCACGGGAAAAAGAAGGTCACCTCCCAACGACCTACAACTCATGCAGTGGTTTGTTGGGGGCACCCAGGCCAAAGAAAAGTTTTCAAGGGAATAAAAAAAGTCAGTGGGGAACGGACCATCACTGGGAAAAAAAAAAGAAAAAAAATAAACCAGGAAGGCAAACGCCAGAAAGTCAAAAGACCGTCATGGCGAAGCAAGAACAAAAAGGGGTCCATCGGAAACATACATGGAAGCGAACTGGCGGTGGCGTTTAGAAAGACACAAAACGCAGAAAAACAGCACTGAAGAAGAAAACTTCATGGAAACAAGTCCGCAACTCTCCCACAATATGCACAAGCAATGGGAAGAAACAAACGAGCATGTTGGCGACACACACCGTGGGCGCGGGAAGGAAAAAAAGAAAAAAACAATCATAAAGGCGCACTGAGAAACAGCTTGCCAAATCAGTCGGATGCGCGTGGTAATTTCAAAAGTAAAAAAGAACGACACGAACGCCAAAGACTCGGGACTTGGGGAAAAAAAGTGATGGTCAGCAACAGAAAAAAGGTCACGAGTGGGGCACACCAGAACGAAAAAAAAAGAAGCCTGAAAAAAAACAAAAGCCAAGAGGTAGGGTTAAAAAAACCGTGGGGACTCAAAAGGTTGGGCCCCTACGCCTGGGGGCGGGACTAAAAAAGAGCCTGAGCACTCACCCATAGAGCCAACCTCGACCATGAAGTCCCACGGCTCGAGAAGTAAGAGGAATTCAATTCAGATGGCCCTAGCGGGGCCTGCACGTCGGGCGAAGGCCCAACCCACTCCGGGTAAAAAAACCAATCAAATCAAATTTGGCAGGATTGGACGACAGCAAAACGCGACGTGGAAAAATCTGGCAAAACAGGGCCACACGGGAAAGCGAGGCATGTGGGGTCCCCAGCGAACTGACAATCCCCATTTGCACAAGCCTAACCAGGCCCGTCGCGCCTAACGTCCGCGGCCAGCGTGGTGGGGGCGACAGGAAGCAGGGCCGCGGGGTAAGGAAAAACCCCTAATACGAAGCGAGCATAACAAGGGAGAGAAAGTGTGGCGCCCGAACAAGTCCGTGATTGGTCTGTTTGTCTTCGTTTAAGGGCACACGGGAACTTGCGACGAATCGGGGGGCGCCAAGACCGCCAGCCTAAAAAAACAAAATCAAAACGGTTCAAGCGGTCCATCAGAAAACCAGTCCAAAGAAAAGAAGAAAGCACAAGAAACCCAGCGTGCGAAAGTGACAACAACCAGTTAATTTAAATCAGTGAACAATCGAAATGGTCCCCAGAACATTGTCGGACAGTTCTTCAGTAAAAATGTGTTAACAATGGCCAGGCACAAGAACAATTGGGTGTGAAACAGGACAAGGATGATCATCTGTAAAAGAACGAATGCTAACGACTAGACAACGTCGTGAGGGATGGTGAGGGGCACGAAGCCGAAAAGGCACTGGGGGAATCTCAACCCTGGGGGATGAAGCAAAACATTGGGTATGGGGGACGAACCAAAACCAGCCCTCCAAACAATGGGGGAAAATCCATAAAAACATACGGGGGCATGTCTCGTCGGACAAGGAAAGGAGAGGCAGACACCACCCCACAAGTCCCCGGGGGCTCACCAAAGTCCAAGAAAGGGGAGCTAGGTTTATCTACTCAAAAATGGAAACCAGGGGGGTTTTGGAAAAAATGGGGGCGCTGAAAGGAGACCCGAGAGAAGATCCCCCAAAAAACCGGAAAAGTAAACATTGTCCCAAAGGACAAATCCGGCCGATGGGTCGCGCATATTAGTAAGATCACAATTGCCAACAGTTCCGCCCGAGGCACTGCATAAAAAAAGGGGCCAGGCACATCCAAGCCCGCAAACCGGGAAATTTGGCGGATTGTCAATTAGTGCGGAGAGTGAAAAACAATCTCAAAGGGGGAATCCCAAACGGGCGTACAGTTTGGGTAAAACTGGGCCGGAAACTACTGGGGAAAAAAAAAGAAACTTACCAAGCAAGCCTCTGGGTCGTAGGGAACCAAGTTCCAAACCGAAAAGCCCCCTCCGAAGAAGACCGAGTTTAGTCACGGGTCAGTTGGTGGGTTTGTCAGAAAAGTAATGTACATCAGAAAAAAGGACCGGTGGGGGGTCGTCGAAATTGAGACGCCCGGAAAAAGGGGCCGAAAATCCGGAGGAAGGGGGTGATCTCCAACAGGAACGAACCGATCGTCCCCGGGTTAGAAGTGGGGGAAAAGCAAGACAGAATCGCACAGAAGAAAAAAAAAAAAAAAAAAAAAAAAAAAAAAAAGAAAACCCTGAAAAAGATTTCCACGCCCTCGAAAAATAAAAAAAACGAATGGACGGGGATTAAAAGGAAAAAAGTCTTCATTTGGAAGGGGTCCGGGAAAAAAAAAAAAAGAGCGCAGAAGGGACAGACTTGTGGACGATTTAAAAATGGGTGGGGAAGGTTTGCCTCATTAAAAAAAAAAAAACGATAGGAATAAAAAGACATAGGAGGCCATTGGGCCAATTCAAAAGCTAAATGGCCCAGACAGACGCTCGAAGGGTTCCACGGAAAGGGGGCTGGAAATACTCATCCATCGCCGCTTGAAACCAACAAACAAAAACGGGAGGTAAACCGGGGCCAACCCAAATCCTGTGACAAACAGGAGAAGGCCGTCCAGGGTCAAGAAATTTGGAAAGTTGCACACCGGCAAAAAAGAAACCCAGCGCTGCTCACGAATCGTCTGCCAGAGAGGAGACAAAACGAAAGGGAGAAAAAGTGAAAAACTCCACAGAGTTTTTGGGGTCGATGAAATTCGGAACGCCCCATAACTGAAAGAATACGTCATCGTCGAAAAACCGCAGCGGTGGGGGGTGCAAAATCCCAAACCATTAGGCAGATAATCATGGCATTTTGTTGGAAAGGAAGGCATAGAAAAAAACAGAAAGAGAGGGTGGAAACAGGAGGGGGACTCAACGGCTGCAGAGTTCTGGATGGAGCATTCGCTCAAGAGGAAAATAATCAAGAACTTTCCCGAGAATGAAATCACCAGGGGGGAGGAACTAAAGATGCTGGTCAGGTTTGGGGTCCTTTCAGCGAAACTGTGGGGAATCAAAAGCCGAGGGGGGAGGGTAAGGGGATCGACGAGAGGACCAGAAGAGATACCCGAGAAAACTTAAAAAGTCCTTCTGAGACGCGATAAACTAACAAACTACCGGGGGATCCCGAAAAATTAGGCAGCCGGGAACGGCGTAACCTTGTAAGACCGGAAAGAACAAGGGGGGGCCAGGGAACGAAACGGCATGGTCAACGAAGAGGCGTCGAAGAAGAAACGCAGGAATTTTGCACGTGACAAGGGGTCTGGTAATGCGGTTCATAAGGAGCAAAAAAGACTTGCAGGGCGCGGATAACCAAAGATGCCACAAACGGGGTTCAGAAAAAAAAAACAGCAACCGGACCCGGGGACAACGTGTACCACGATAGAGCCGGGAACCGAAGGGGTGATTGTCGGGTCATTGGGGGGGGACCTGGCAGATGTGTGCGTAGGGTTCCGCAATACAATATGGGGGGTCGCACGCCCAAACGTGGTAATATACGAAAAAAACAGTACTGGAAAAAACACTGACACAAAACAAATGACGAAGGTGTCCGGACGGCATCGGAGGAAAGGCCGACGAGGAAAAAATGAAGCGACTGTTGCGGCTGTAAAGAACGAAAACAGCAAACCCACAACAGGTGTGGGCGGGGACCATTTTTTGCGAGGGGGCCGCGTAAACGGGGTTGCTGGGAAAAAAAAAATTGAAAAAAACAAGGGTGCGTGAGGTCCCTGGCACGGTTGATTGGGGGAACTGTGGCGATTAACAACCTTACAAGATTGGGCCGCCAGGGTATGGAAGGGAAGATCGTCTACAGGGCCAAGAAGGAGAAGACCGCAAAAACAGACAAAGGACGGTTCGGGAGGGTGCGGGATCCTCGAGGAAAAAATAGTAGAGGGTCAAGCAACCAACAACCGTTCACGAGGACTTATGCGCAAAGGGGCCGGGATGGTCTTGTCCACACAGCACGGAGGGTAGAAGAAGCACATACCAGCAAAGGGCCTGGTTCAAAGGTCCGGGAGTGGGGGCGTGCCCGTCCAGAACGGACAGGGGCATGGGGGTTGGAAAAATCCTTGGGATTCGAACTCCGGGAGATTCCGAATTTCCAAAGGGAGGGGGGGGTTAATGGGAAAATTCGGTGTGGGGAGGCTTATTCGTTTTTTTTGAACGGGAGTACACAAGGCCTCAATGACCAGGTGTGGGGATGCTTCTTGTTACGTTTCATTGGGGGAATCTGCTGGGAGAGGGGGGGGGGGGGGGGGGGGGGGGGGGGGGGGGGGGGGGGGGGGGGGGGGGGGGGGGGGGGGGGGGGGGGGGGGGGGGGAGGGGGGGGGGGGGGGGGGTGGGGTGGGGGGGGGGGCGGGGGGTTGGTGTTCCTGAAACTAGGGAAAGTCTTGTGCTCGCGCGGCGGGAAATTGGGAATCTAACGTAAAAAGCACGCATCGCCGGACGATTTTGGGCAAAAAAGCGTGCGAGTGGCAAAGACGTTTCAAATGGGTTATAATCCGGCACCTGGTGGAAGAACATGGGGGGCCAGCGCGGGCGCTGCAAAGCGAAAAAGGGAAAATCGTCCTAATGAAAAAAAAAACTGGGGACAGGGGGGGGGGACACTTGTGTTCCCGCCCCCTTGAAAAATCGGAAGGGCTTTGCAGGTCGACCCAACCAACAGACAGGGGGGGGGGAAGGGGAAATTTCGTTCAGAGGGAAAAAGTTAGCAGGGGGTGAGGAGCCGACGCCAATATGGAAGTCAAAAGACGTACGTGGAGGTGCCAGTTGAAAAGGAAGAAAAGGGTTACAGGAAAAAACGCAAATGCCGATCCCGGAAACGGCGGCCCGGACGGCTGTAAAGGGGGCCGGGGGAGAGCTCACACGGGAACGTGGGGGTTGCAACTTGTGGGGGGAAGTGGCCTGACCGCGCAAGGCGGGGCCATGGTGTGGGCAGCGCCAGCACAGTCGGTAAACAGAATTTTAGTACCGATCAGGGGGGGGGTGAGAGCACCTCCAACTGAAGAATTCCGTAGGGGGGGGGGGGGGAGAAAAACGAGACTATGAGGCAACGCCGATCAGGGGTTTCCCCCTGACGGCGTGGGCAGAATCCCTGTTGCCCGGTCGGGGACCGAGCGGCGCGTCGCCGGGAGGGAGCAAAAAAGAACACAGGGAGAAGGCTATGTAAGAAAGAGATTAAGCAACGGGAACTCAACAGAAACAAGGATAGTAAAATAAAAAAAAAAAAGAAGAGAGGGACTCAGCCATGATCTGGAAGGAGGGGGGTGTCGATGTTGGACGAGACCACCCAGGTCTCATACCGACACGAGACCAAAGAAAGGCAAAGGGCCAGATCGACCCACGCAGCGAACAGGGAACTAAAAAGGTCATTGGGCAGGAGCCGGGTAGCAGACAAGGATTGAAAGAAGTGCATGTTGAGGTGCGTCGCAACATCGAGCCAACATGATGGGGGGAACCAAAAAGCGGCACTGCCAAAAACCAACAATGAAAAACCACGGTCAGGACCCGCGACAAACAGGAGGGTGCAAAACCCCGTGGTCAGGGCAATGAGGCTATCAACAAACGGAAAAAATAAAGCCTCCACAAAATCAACAAAGGTAAAAAGCGGCCCGTGCCAGGGGATTGGGGACCTGACCAAAACGTCAAAGGTTGATCGGTTTGAGGAACGTGCAAAACCACAAAATCCGTTACCGGCGATGTGGGCAGAAAAAGGCGTGGCAAACCATTCCAATCGACAATAGGTCCGGCGAGTGGGGGGGACGTCTAATTCATCCCCAAAACGTAGGAAACCTCTCGACGGGAATCATAACAACCACCGACTGAATAGGGGGAAAATCCAAACTTCCCGTCCCTCAACGAAAGACGATGTCCGTCGTAAGGAATTTGATACTCACGGACATCTGGGGGGATGTTGGTTCAAACCCCCTTGGGGGAAAAGGGCGCAAAAAAAGAAACAAAAAATAATGGAAGACAACGGCTTTTCTTTTTTATGGGGTGAAAAAAGGTCCCAAAAAAAAACAACGAGCCAAAAAAATCTGAGACGTAGCGACGGGAAGGGTGAGAGTAAAGATACAGGGCCGCGAAAAAACAAGAAGCACGGGGACAGTATTGCAAAAAAAACCAAGCCAAGAGCGCATAGAAAAAAAAAAAAAAGGGAAAAATAAGGGCCAACGAAAAAACAGATGGGGCAAACAGTTGGTAGAAAGTTGGAACCATGAAGAAACACCTCAATAAGCCAAGAAAAGAACCTCTCAAAAATAAACCAATCGTAAAATCAGAAGGCAATGGAACTCTCAAACGCAAAAACACAAGACGAAGGTGGGACCAACAACAAATCGTACATGAAAGATGAAGACTAGACACTCCGGGGGGAAAAATCTTGGGTAAAAGGGGGGTAAAACTGCACGAAGTGAAGGTATGGGGGAAAACACATCGAAACACGATCCAGTTGACCATGTACCACCCTACGCCAGGCCAAACTATCTTCAGCAAACGACGAGGGAAAAGCGTTGGTTGGGTTGTGGAAGAACTTCCTGAAACGTGGGAGCCTAGACCCTCCAGAAACCTTGAGCACGCCAAAATTTCTGGTTGACACGAGTGAAAAACGAACTTACTGTAAAAAAGCGGATCAGCCTGCCATCAAAGAACCCGTACACCTGACCAACGGCGGACAGCCCCTCCTTTGTGTCAAGATGGTGCCGACGAAAACAGGACACCAGAAAAAAACCTAAAGAAAGAAAAAATCCCGTGGTGAAATGATGTGAAAGAGCCAACCGTTGAAAAGAGAAAACGGCCCAAGACAGGAAATGGTTCAAAAAAGAAAAGAGGTGAGAAGTTCTTCTTTCCGGAAGGGAAATGGGGAAGAAACAATACAAAGGGGAAGCTTAAGGTACGGGGGAAGAGTCATCGAGAAGGGGGCGAAAAAAAAGAAGTCGAATGGGGGGAAAAAAATGAAGACGAACATCCGGTGGGGCAGTAGCGACCAGGGTAAGAAGATGGTAAAATTTGACGGAAAAAACACAACACATCCAAAAAAGGGACGTCGGGGTTAAACTAAAGGAACAAACACACTACTTATTTGTCAGGAGGCCGAGACAAAAGATGAGGGCCAATGAACCTTACAAAAAACTTCAGGGGAAGAAAAAACATGTTAGGAAAGAAAGGGAACAGAGGCACATGAAAATTGGCAGGCAAACCGTGGGTAACGAATATCGTCTTAAAACCTGTTCCAGGGGGGGGGAAAACCGGAGGGAGAGCTGAAAGATATAGTCGGAGAAAAACTTCACCCTCGGTTGTGGGGTACACCAACAGGTCTACAAACGTGGGGGGCTAAAGGGAAAAACTCTGGGGATGCCATGAAAAAAACTCCAGAAAAACAAAAAAAAGAAGTGAGGGGAAAAGGGTCTTAATCCAGGGGCTCTGTGATATTTAGAACCGCAAAATCGAAAAAAACGCTCGGGCAGTTTTTTCAGGATCGAAAAGGGACAAAGGGGCACAGATTCCGGGGGGGGGGTTGTGAGAGAAACCGTACAAGAAAAAGAAGAAAATCCGGTCACCACGAAGGAGTTCAACATTTGGAGGAAAAAAAAGCAAAGCACTCGACCCATTAAGGACAGTGTCGAGTGACCCTCCAATGGAGGGTAAAGGAAGTGGGGGGCGTCGGGAAACGGTGAGGAGGGGAAAAAAAACGATGAAAGGGACTCATCAGAGTTGGAAAGCACAGAGTGAAAAAGAGAGGGTCGGTTTTGCGAGTGAAGGAGAAAAAAATGAACCAATGAAAAAATGCCCGGAGGTTACGCGGAAAAACAAATCAAGCAGAAAAGGAGAAATGAAACGGGGAAATTATATACGGGGCATGGGAGGATGCGAAAAAAAGAGAACCGAACCAACAAACATAGGGTGGCGAAAAGGGAGGGAGGTCCATTTTAGTTGTGGGTGTCGAAATGTAGCAGTCGAAGAATCAGACCGGATACATTCGGGCACCAAGTTGGGAAAATCAAAAGTCTCCGACCGGAGCCAAAACGCGAAAGTGGGGACACGGCTGCGGGAAAGCTAGAAGACAAACCGGGAAGACATGAAGGTAAAAGCGGGGTCAACAAAATACGGGACAACACGGAGAGGGCCAGAGGGGGGGACCTTTGACGGGGGAAAACTGGTAAATGGGAGGAGAGACTCGATCAAGGCACGAGGGGCGAAAGAAAAAAGGGGGGAAAATTCGCCAAGAGTGTTTTGGTCAGGGGAGGAATTCCACAAAGACAGGACCTAGAAGGACAACATTAAAGGGCGCCGGAGGGTGGGCCCAAAAACAGGGGGGCCGAATCTAGGGGGCATGGGAATAGGAAACACTCGAACCAGAAGATTGGAAAAACCACAGGGGGGGTGGAAAATCCACCGGCGGAGGGGGGAGGGAGGGAATGGCTCGGACGAAATCACTCAGTCTGACGACACGTCGGACAATGAAAAAAAAAAGGAAACAAATTGAGGGAAAGGAAACCGGGGAGAGGTCGCGTATGCAGTCGCCGACGGATCTATAAGAACCCTTGGAACGGTGGGGAAAGGTCAAACGAAGAGGGAAAAAGAAGAGAAACTCAGAAAAAAACTGGACTCTGAACTGAAACGACTATTAAAAGCAAACGCAAAAATCCCAGGGGGAAGATCCCGCAGAAATTCATAAGGGCTGATGATGACAGAACGATTCAAAAATAAAACCCAGGTGACGCCACAGCTGAACGCGATTTGGAAGGGGTTTAAAAACATAATGGAGCGGGAAAGACCGGTGGATGAAATTTGGGTGTCACTGGGGGAAATTTTTGTGGAAACGAAAAAAGATTTAGAAGGGCGTGTTCGACAGCCTCACAAAGACTTGCAGGGGGAGAGAGAACACATCAGAAGTTCCAAATTGTTTCACCGCGAAACCAACACCGGCAAGTGACACCAGGGAAGGTCCTAAAGATGATCGACGAAGGCCGAAAAAACCTGAAAAAGTGTTGTCAGGACCCTTTGATGCTGGCAGGGTGGGAGGAGGGGGTGTTAAAAAAAAAAAAATCAAGATTGGCAAGGAGGCCAAGGGGGGAGAAAAGAAAGGCAAAAATCGGGCTCTTAACCAGTCACGGAAAGGGTGTTGCACGTACCCGAGAATAAATAAGAAGAAGTACCTTAAAAGCAAATGAATTAATCCGTTAAACCAAAAAAAAAGCAGACGTAAACTCAAACGTACCATGGAGGGGGAATTTAGAGGGGGGGAAGGAGTAACACTTGGGGGGACATGGCACAATAGGACCAACCCGGTGCTGGATCTTATGGTGTCAAAAAAGGGTGGGCACACAGATGTGGAGAAAAGGGGGGGGGGCAGACGGGATGTTCGCTGGTGGGGACAGGGGGGGTTAGGGGAAAAAGAAAAAGGGGGTAAAAATCAAGGCAGGACGGAAACATGCCCGCAACAAAAAAAAAGGAAACAGGTGACGAATTGCGGGCTCCCTAAGGCGACCCTCATATCTCGGTCAAAAACAGGGGGGAAAGAACCAGGAGGTGGAGGAACGAGGGAAAAAATGGGGCCGGTGGGTTGGGGGAAAAGGACACTGGCGTTGAAGGGGACAAAACAGGAGACCGAAGGGGTTTACGGTGGTCCAAAAGGGAATGAGGGAGGAGGGGAGGTCCGTCAAATAAGGCATGGACTATTTGGGTATGGCAATCTTGTGGCCAGGGCGAGGCGAGGGAGGGGGGAAAAAATCGCTGGGGGACACTGTTGAACTGGAAGTGGTTGGGCGGGGGGGGACAATCGGTGTGCGCACGGGACAAACATGTCGTCAAAACACCGAAAGGTGAAAAGATGTGGGGGCTTCTCAGGGTGTGGTCGGTTGAGGGGGGGGGGGGGATCGAGGAAAGGGGAGGGTGGTTTGGGTCTGAAGATAGACACGGATCTTGGAACAGAGCCGCGGGGTAAGAGGGGGTGAAAGAGAACCGGAAACGAGGAAGAAGAGGCGACTATGGAAGCGGGAGGAGGGGGCAATAAAAATCGGGGTGGAAGGATGGGGGGTTTGGGGGAGAGGGGAGGGAGCACAAGTGCTGGGGGAGAAAACAGGGGGGTCAAACGCTGTTAAAACAAAACTAAAGGAAACGGAAAAGGGGAAGGAAGGGGGGAGGGGACAGGGCCATGGATTTGACCGCAGGCAGACAAGGATGGGGGATTTTGAAGAGAGTGAAACAGACCAAAAAAAGAAGGGCCGCGGAGGGATTGGTCAAATAAAAAACTGAGCCGTCGTGCCGCACAGCGCAAGAAAAGAAAAAATGACGGCACGGAAGGGGGGGAGGTGGGGGGAAAGGGTGGGAGAACATCAACAAACATAAAAGGAAGCGGGGCAACGCATTGGACCCAAGAGGAGGAAAAGGGACTGAAAGAGGGGGGCCGTGGGGAGGAATTTCATGGCCCATCAAAATTGGGGGTCCAAAGGGCCAGACAAAGGTATGAAAACGCGGGGATGACAAGGGGGGGGGGGGAAGCCTGGGCCCGAGGGGGGAAAAAGACATGGCCGCGATGTGTGGAGAACAACTCACAAACAGAAAAAAAAATGCAAGGGAGAGGAGAAAGGGGCGGCGAAAAGTACCACCGCGAAAATCGGGGGGTTGAGGCAACCGGGGGGGAGGTGGGGGTAAAATGGTTGCTCGTCGTGTGGTAAGCCAAGGGGATGTAGGACCTAGGGGGGAAACCCCATCGACCAAAAACCTCAAATCATGAGAAAAACAATAGGTAGAGAAAAAAAAAACAAAGGAAGGAAGAGAAATGACCTCAAAGTGCAGAACCCAAAAGAAGAAAAATTCTGCAGACGGTGTCGCTGGGGGGCAGGGGGAAAAGAAAAAAAACTAGGGGGGAGAAAATCAGAGTGCCAACCTA
>Ga0179593_1668490_pt1 | contig 18569 bp, 29 predicted proteins | sample CZODoug2_1_08_16_FD_185931 | JGI IMG/M metagenome (GOLD analysis project Ga0179593, IMG submission 185931) | Vadose zone soil fungal communities from Angelo Coast Range Reserve, California, USA - CZODoug2_1_08_16fungal (PacBio error correction) | ecosystem: Environmental > Terrestrial > Soil >...
AAAAAAAAGGGGGTTTCCCGGGAGGCGGGGAACTAAATTTGGGGAAAAGGAAGGGAAAAAAAAAAGGGCCAACCTTCCTTTCGCCGAGGAAAGAGAGAAAAGAAAATTTGATTCTTTCCCAACTCCAAGAAGAGTAAATCGTGAAAAAAGGGGAAAGGGGGGGGGAAGTCCGGGGACCAGTTTCACAGGAAGGAGAAAAAAATTCCTTGGGTACACAGGCAGAAACGAACTCGAGAAAAGCCTGAGATTCCTTCCGTCCAAGTGGGGGAAAGGGAAAAAAAAAGGACTTTTCCTGCGGTGGGAGGAAAGGGGGGGGAAAAGGCTAACGCCACCTGCCATCAAATCGACAGGGGGGGGGGGAGGGGCTTGCTTCATTCAATTTGGAGTCATTTAAGGGAAGACAAGTTCCTACTTGCCCGAAACTAAAGGGGGGAAAAGGGGGGCTCGGCGGATTTGTTTCAAAAAAAAGGAAAAAAAGGGGGAGTCCTCGCTACTGGGGGGGGGAGGGGGGGGGAGACTGCTGCCTTACTCCCGATCGAAATTGATGAAAAAAAACCGCCAAAGGGGGAAAAGCGGAAACATGTATTCGAAAGGCATTAAAGGAAAAGGGAAACGCGCGGCCTGCGAATAAAAAGGGGGGAAAATCCCTTCAAAAGAAAAAGAAGAGGGAAACGCAATGAGGCGGTGAAAAAAAAGACCAGGAGGAGGCCCATTCACTCTTGGAAGGAGGAAGAGACCGTTTTGTTACCGGACAAGTCCGGTCAGGAAGGAAAACGTGAAAAGGGGGGGCACCTAACCGAGCGCCTTGCGCCTCCCCGCCCTAGGGGGGAAAAATCATGGTTGAGAGCCGAGGCGTACGTCCGCGTTCGCCCATGAGGTTCTGGGGGGAAAAAGGAAGCACGCCCGGTGGTCCCTCTGAAAACGGTTGGGGAAAAAAAAATCAAGGGCCTGGGGGAAAATCGACTCGTTCCTTCGAACACGCAGGAGAAAAGGGGGATCCGGAATCCTAACTAACGAAAAAGGAAAAACATTTTGAGGAGCACCTTCCTCTGGGTAAGAGACCAAAGAGGGAAAAATCGAGACGCCGGGGGGGGGGGAAGAAAAGGGAAAATACTTTCCTGTAAGGGGAAACACGGGGGGAGACCAAGGAAGGAGACGTGAGTCGCGGCTTTCCGGTTTTTGGGGAGAAAAGGGGGGGGAAAGGCTTATCACGGAGGGAACACAACGAAAGAAAAGAGTGAAGTTCTTTCTTTTCCTGAGAAAAAAAAAAAAGGGGGGATCGTTTTTGCCCCGAAAGAAGAGGGGGAAGAATCAGGATGAGAAAAAAAGGGCAAGATCTGCCTGCAGCCAAAGGGAGGAAGCGGTTGCTACGGCGAGCAAAAAAGAGGAAGACGGCTTAGGCGGGGAGACGAACCCGTAACGGTGGGGGGGAAAGGGGAGTTGAAAAAAATAGAAAGGATCTTTCCACTGAGGGGAAAAAAAGAAGTGGGTTAACAGCCAGCCAAGAGGAACTCAAGGGGGAAAAAAGGGCGACGTCTGAAGCCAAGAAGGCCATTGTTCATCAGGATGCGGGGGGTAGGGGGAAAGAAGGGGGGGGCGTATTCCGCATTTATCTTATCGGGAGGGGGGAAAATTTGGAAGAGAGGGGGGGGGAGGGGGGGAAAGTCCTCCCATCCGCTGAGACAGTGGATGGGAGAAAAGGGGGGAAAAAAAAGAGAAAAAGGAAAAAAAGGGCGGTCAATTTCCTTCATAGAGAAGGGAAAAGAGCGGGGGGAAAGGAAAGGAAGGAACTGTGTTTGAACCGTCTCCAAGAAAAAAAAAAGGGGGAAAGGGGAAACGTACTACACGATGATCCGCAGGGAATGGGGGGGGATTAAAAAAAGGGGGGTGGAAAGGAAAAAGGAGGAGTTGGAACGCCCGCAGGGAGGGGGGGAGGAAAAAACACCTTTTGTTGCCCGAGGTCCAAAAAGGAAGGGAAAAAAGGGGGGAAGGGGGACGAGGGGGGGAAGTCATTTATTATTGGGAAAAAGGGAAAAAAAAGACGACGTGTCGAATTGGTCCCACCCGGAGAGAGGGGGAAAAAAAAGAAGCGATTCTTCGAGGGGGGGAGTGGGGTAGAAGAAGAAAAGGGAGATGTGGCGCGCCGGGGAAGGAAGGGAAAACCCGCCCTTTACCGGGAGACCGGCTTAAGAAGAGAGGAGGAGGAGTCCTTCGGCCAGGGGGAAAGGGGGGGAAGGGGCCTTGTAATCGCAGGGCAAGGAAGAGAAAAAAGAGAAGAAAAGGAAGGGAAACTTTCGTCTGAGTCGAGAAGCTTTCGTAAAAGCCGAGGGGGGAAAGGGTGGTTCGGTTTGAATCTTAGAAAAGGAGATCGCCAACCGTTGTGATCTCTTGGCACAAGGGGGGAAAAAAAAAAGGGGAAAGGGGAAAACAGAAAAACACGAAAAAAAAAAAAGACCTTGGTCAGGGGGGAAAATTGCCTATAGCGGTTTGGACAACTAAAAGGACAGGGGAAAAAGTTGGTGGAGGAAGAGCTTCTCCGCCCGCTGGGGAGCATTCAAAAAAAAAAAGGTCCCTGATGTGGGGAAGGGAAATGGTTGTTTGCCTTGGGTTGGAAGGGGGGAGAGACCTAGAAAAGAAACACAAACTTATTAGTAGGAAAAAAAAAAGAGAGAAAGAAGAAAAAAAAGGGGCAACCCATTTTTTCCATGAAGGCAAAATAGGGAGTGAGAAAGAAAAACCGAGAAACTCTCTATAACAAAGGGGGAAGAAAAATCCTCCCTTCATTTTCGGCAAAGATCGGAGAAAAAAAAAAAACCATTTTTTCCGACAGCGGGTTTCAAGACCGGTAGGGACAGGAGCGTGAAGATCACCGGGGAAGAAAACAAGCGAATAAACTCGAAGAAAGAGAAGGCCCACTACTGCTGCGCTGCAGTCTGACAACCCGGACAGGAAAAAAAGAAACGAATGAATTATGCCGGAGACCATTGCAAAGAGTGACAGGACGACTGAGGGAAGAAAAAAATTTAATCCCTTCCTCAAGGTCAGGAGGGAAAAGAAAGGCCTCTCCCAACATCTCCGTTATCAATGGGTAGGAGACCCAGAAAAAAAGAAAAAAAAAAAAACGTCGCACTCCAGCTGTTTTGGGGGAAAAAATGAAGAATTCATTGCCTTGCCCCGAATGACAGCAGAAGCATCAAAAATCCCAGAAGGGAAGGGGAGGGAAAGGCAATACAAACTCTTGGAAAAAGAGACCAACGGGAAAAAAGGAAAAAAAAAGGTAGTTTGCCTGAAAGGAAGAACCATGGGGGAGGCCGAGAAACAAAAAAAAAAGGGAGGGAGGAACGAAATGATCAGTAACCTTCTATGGAGGCCGGGAAAGGGAAAAAAAGGAGTACCCCAATCTTTCCCCCTGCTATTACGCGTCCAAAAAAAAACCGTTGGCGGGGAGGGGGGGGGGAAGAGAAGGAAAAGAAAAAAAGACAGCGATTAAGACTCTTTTTCACCGAAACGAAAGGAGAAAAGAGGTGAGAATCCGCCCCCTCGTCCTCCATAATACGGAAATCTGCAAAAAAAAAATTACCTTGCAAAAGGAAGAAAAAGGGGGAGAAAAAAAAAAAATCCATATCCCGAATTACCAGCGCTGGATTGACCACAAGGGAAAAAAAGACAACCCAAGTTCCGTCTCAGGAACGTAAAAAAAAGGGGGGGAATCACTGGAAAAAAAAAAAAAGAAAAAAAAAAAAAACCGTACGGGTCGGTCTCCCGACAGGGAAAGTAGTTGTCTCGCTTAGCCCCCGCGCCCAAAAGAAATCTAAAAGAAGGGGGAGGGGAACTTCCCTTCAGTATCACCCAGATAACGCAGAATTGCCCTCCGGTGCCGCAGGCCAGGGGGAAATAAACTGCAATAGAGAGAAAGGAAAAAGACAGCTCCGCAATGGACATTGTTCGCTCAAGAAAAACAAGGGCAAAGCCAATGGATCAGTGGATTCACGGGTCACCTAACCAGGAGCGAATCGTTGGAAAAAGGGAAAAAGGAGGGGGAAAGAGGGGTTCATACCAGAGAGCTCCTCAAATGTTCTTGCAGGCGTAGTAAGGGTAGCCGTTTCTACGGCACTAGTTCCTATTCCAATCAAAGCATAGTTCGCCCCGGACGGAAAAGGAAAAGGCCCTTGACCTGCCTTCTCCGCCTAATAAGAGTGCGCCCCGCGAGTACGCTCGACGGGATTCGCGATGACCGGAATCGAAAAGACCGGAGGGAGAGGGGAAAAAAAAAAAGGAAAGGTTTCTTTGCCGAACAAGGAAGGGGAAAAAAAACGAACTGACCGGAACAAAAAAAAATTGTTCGTTCGGGGTTGGGGAAGAAAGGGGAGTGAATTCTTCAATTAACAAATCCCTGCGGTAAAAAAAAGAAGTCGTTTTCATCCCCTATCTCTTGAATGCCGGAGTTATCTCGTGCCAAAGGGGGAAAGGAGGGGAAAAAAGCCGGCCAAACTTCGGTAGGCCTTAAGAGGGGGGGTTCCGCCGGAAGTGCAAGTTCTGCGTTCCACCAAAAATAAATTCGATCGGGCCGTAAGGGAAAGAAAAAAAAATTGCCCCGCCCCTCAAAAGTTCGCGCTTGGAAAGGCCGGCTTACCAGTCTAAAAGCCTTACAGGCAGCCTGAAATCCGACCAGAAGGGAAGGGAGAGAGCACGTAAGTCGGCGTCGGCCCACTTGAGACGAAGGGGGAGGAAAAGGTGCCTGCAGCCGCCCTCCAATCCGGAAGGCGATTGGCCCTGTGCCGGTGACGTAGAGGAAAAGGAACGCCCGCCCACCCGCGGTCCAATTTTTCCTGCAAAAAGTCCCCCCAACCTGCAGGAAAAGGAAAAGAAAAAGGGTTTTGCCAATTCGTATCTTTTGTTTTCCCTGGAGTCCGAGAAGGTACCCGGCATGAGTCATTTACCGGGTGGACCGTTCCCCCCGGCAAAGGCAAGGAGGAAAAAAAAAGACCAGCCTCCCAGTGATTTGGCACAGCAATCCAAAGTAGAAAAAAAAAAGAGCGAAAACTGACGTGATCAGGATTACTCGCCCCCAGGGCGGAAAAAAACGCCCCAATCCCGGGAAGCAGAGGGGAAGAAGGGAAAAAGGGCCATAAGTTCTTCAAAAAGGGCATCCCTACAGGTCACTTAATATCCCCTTCTGTGGTAGCCGGTAATTTCACCAAAAGAAAAAAAGGAGGGGGGTTTCTCCCGTTCTCACGGTCAGGGCAAAAAAGGACGTCGACCAAGGGTCCGGATGACGATTCCCGAAAGCCCAAAGCTGGAAGGGAAAAAAAAGAAGAACGTTTTTCGGCGTTACGAAGCACAGAGAGAAAAGGAAAATCCGCGAAAAGAATCGTCCTTTTCAATTATTTGAAGCCCGCGCAGAGCAACGGAAAAGGAAGGAGAAGAAGCCAAGATTCACCTCAAACTTTTCTCAGGTAGGAAAAAAAAAAGGACAGCCCGTCCCTGCACCGCCGGTGGGCTGAATACGTCCACAAACAGAGGAAAACTCGAGCGCCAAAAGCACGGTGGGAGGAAACCGGAAAATCGCCGGCCCGTGTACGGTGCCAGCTCCCTCCCCTCGTAAAGGGGGGGAGGCAATGGAGTATGTAGGTAAGCTTCTTCGTTTCTCGGCGAAAAGAACGTTCCGTCACCCTTTTTATCGGAGAGAAAGGGAAAAGAGAAGGAGATTAAAAAGGTGACGACGTTTCCGCGTCAACTCGCACGGGGGAAAGAAAGGGGAGCGCCTGCAAGTTTCTGGTTCTTTCCCCAATGATAAAATGACCGTACACGGCCGGAGAAGGGGGAGAGACGTCCGAAACGGTGCCGACAAAGGAGGAGGACCCACTCCTGGATTTTGTACTTATTCAACCAGCCGGCGCAGGAAGGGAAGACTCCTACCTGAGAAGTGGGGGGGGAGGGGGGGGCAAGGGCGACGGGCGCTCTTATGTTGCTTGGGTGAAAGAGCGCGGGCAGAAGCGCTCGTCCGCTGAGGGCCCGCAAGGGGGAGGGGGGATCGTGGCTCGTAACGGCCGACGTACTCGAAAAGGACCAAAAAAAAAAAGGGGGAGTGGAGGGGAATCTTCTCCTACTGTCGACCCACGGGGAAAAGGAAGTGTGAGAACGGAGAACCCTCATTTGAAATGGACACGTTTCCTGGGGGGTGGGGGGGGGGAAAATAAGAAAGGCCGGGGCTCTTCTGCTGACCTGTCGGATGCCGGAAAGGAAGGATGGAAAAAATGAGCAGCGTCTTCTCCATTCTCCAGGCTCTTCCCCCCGGGAAGGAGGGGGAAGGGGGGCTAGTAATCCCTGATCACGGGAAAGGAGAGCCCGGTAGCCCATTTTATGGTCCCAACTCACGGGCGTGAGGGAGGGAATCCGGTCAATATGCGCTGGGAAAGGGGGGGGGACCAGGTCACCTGGGAAATGCCTACTAGAAAAAATGCCTGGGTACACACTTACCGATCTTACTCCAGGTAAACGAAAAAACAACAGGGGAATGGTTCCTCTTAAAATTGAGGCCCTGGCAGGTTGGGACGGCCCCGCAATGACAAGAAAAGGGGAGGGGGCCTGTCAATCTTTATCCTTATGATTACTTCACCGGCCAGGGACCAGAAGGGGGGACGATTCTTGCTGCCCTGCAATTTCAAGGGGTGGCCCGAGAAAAACGTACGTCCCAAATGCGAACGGAAGGATGGGGAAAAGCCTCGGATTTTCCAGGGCTGCCGGATTCCCCAAAGGAAAAAGGGGTGACCGCAACCAGTTTATTTACAGCGCTAAATGGTTTTTGAGGGCGGGCCCAAGGGTAGAGGGGGGGGGGAGTCCTGCCCGATCGAATTGATGCCAAGCGGGGGAACCTCACTTTCGCGGACCAGGAGGCGAAGGCCAATGGAAGGACCTACCAACCCGGCTGCGAAATCTGTTCCGGGCAAAGGGCGCTTCAAGAAGATCGTCAGGAACGACCGTTTCGGGGGAAAGGGAGGGGAGAAAAAAAAAAGAAAGGAAAATTTGGTTTCCTTGAAAGGAAAGGAGACCGGGTAGTCGGAGGGCAAGTTCCTGACAAGTCCGTTCATCTCGCTGTTGGAAGAGGGGGGAGGGGCACCGAAAACCTGTTTACGCCCGGTGGCAAAAATCCCGTAGCGGCAGCCGAGAGGTAAAAAAGGCGACTCGTCCGAAGGCGGGAAGAGGGGCCCGCCAATGGACAGGTTTTTCTGAAAAATAGGAGCGAAGAAAAAAGACGCCGGTTGTTCTCGGAACGGTTGAAGGCAAGGGGGGGGGAAAAAGGGTCCGTTGCTTGCAAATAACCGAGGGTGAAAAAGGCTACAACGGTCGCTCCTAGGGGGAAGAGTAACTAGTACGCGGGAGAACAGCTGGTATTAACTGGGGGGGGGGAGAGGGGGGGAGATAGCTTGCACACTCCCCCCCCGTGAGAATTCACACGATTAGAATAGGGGGGAGGGGTGAAAACCGTGACTCCCTGATCATGAAGAGGGGAGTGTGATTTTTCCTGTCTTGCGTGGTGTGTCCCCGAGCCGAAAAAAAAGGACTGCGACAAACTAGAGGACGGGGGAATGAGGTAATTTGCCTTCTTCAACCGCGGAAATGTTGCCTCCCCGATCAAGAAAAAAATCCATCCGGGATAACTTGACGGGAGGCAATAGGTTGAGATCGGGCGAAAAGAAGGAGAGCGAGCCAACTACTTTCCATCACCCAGCACCAGGGGGGCAGCCCGACCCGTACGGTGGGGGAAGGAAAAGCCTCTTGTACGTCCCCCTGAGCGGACGGGGGGGGGACTGCGAAACGATCCCTTTTGAAACCCAGAAGGGAAGGGAGATGGGATTCCTTCTCATCGACGGAGGATCCCGCCGTAGGAAAGGAAGGGACGTATCTTCTGGGGGCGGAAGAGAAGGAAGAGAAGCGCGGTAAATTTCTTCCGCCGCGTGGGATGGCGGAAAAAAGAGAGGAGAACCAGTGGATTGGCCTATGGTCGAGGAAAAAGGAGGAAAAAAGGAGTGCAAAGAGCCGGAACTCCTTTGTTTTATCAAAAACGCTTTTGGAAACGGTCCGGGGAGGGGGACCCATCTGCCTTTTCCTGAAAAATAAGGGGGAGGGAAGAGGGGGATGTGCTCCGCCCTACACCTTGTTCTTTCGGGGTCCGGCAACTACGTCGGAAGGAGGTGCGAAGTTCACCGTTTGTTTTGCCCGGAAGGGGGGAAGATGGGTATCGCTAAAGAGGGGATTTTTTCGCGCTGGGGGGAATTTTGGAGCGAGGGGGGAGAATGTTTCCCCCAACCTGAGTGCGCCCCCGGGGCTGAGACGAGATTGGGGGGGAGGGTCGCCTACAGGGAGAAGAAAGGGTGGGGGAGAACCGGTACTGCTTTTCCGCGGTTTCGCCCGGACCTGAGGCCGGAGGAGGGTTTCTCCGGCGTCCGTCGCCCAGGCAGAGAGGAGCGCGAAGAACCGAAAAAGGAAGGGGCGGCTGCGGTTCTCTGAAAAAGGAAGCGTAGTGGGCCGTTGGACGGGGGGAAGAAGATTCCGCTGCTCGCAACCGGGGGGGGGGGAAAAATATATAAAAGATTAACCCCGCCCGGAGGGTCCGGGAAAAGGGTTCAGGTTTCTGCCCGATAAGCGTGGGGGGGAAAATGGCCCGGCGTACTGGGAAAACTCCAGACGGCACTTTTGTGTTCTTAAGGAAGCGGCTTTTCCCAAAAGAAAGAAAAGGGGGGGACATCATGGAAAACACCCTTTTTTTCCTGGTGGGGAGATCTCTCTCAACACAAAAAGAGAACCCTAACCAAGTCACCCGGTTTTTGAAAGGGGGGAGAAGGAGGCCTCTCTATAATGGCAAGGAATAACAAAAGTGGCCGATGAAGGAGGAAAAAGAAAAAAAAAAAAAACGACTATCGGCATAACCTTAAATAACCATGTGAGAAAAAAGACGGAGGGGAACATCTCTTTTAATATCACAACCGTTTGCGAGCAGCGATTGAATGGAAGACAACGGCCCAACTTTACGAGGAAAGGGGGAAGAACCGGCATGTTACTCCCAGTAGGGATGATGAATGCCGGCGCGCACGAAAAGGGGGGAAGACGGCCGCCCAGAACCACCACCGATGTAAAGGGAAAAGGGGGGGGAAAAAGAAGGACGCGCGGCCCCAACATCTCCGGAGCAGGGAGGCGACCAGCACCAGCAGAATCGCAGAAAAAAAAGAAAAGAGGTTGGCCCATTCTACCCCGAAGGAAAGAAGAAAAAAGACGCGAAAAATCACTTGCATAGAGGACAGCGCCTGAATCGGCAACAAACGAGTGGAGAGGGGTACAACAGAGCGTAGTTTTTGCCGGAAAGAAGACCATGGGGAAGAAGGGAGAAGAAGAGTGTAGTACTAACTTATACATAACCCTTCGTGGAGCCGGGACAAAAAAAAAAAGCGCTGGAAGTACCCAAAGCGTCCTGCTAGGGAAAAAAGGAAGGGGAGGGAGGGCTCGACCATTCCTTCCAAATGCACAAGATAAAGGGCGATATTACCGGGGGGCCACGCAAAGGACGATACCGCCGATAAATCGAATGAAGAAAAAGAAGAGGAAGGAAAGGAGCGCATATGCTTCCCATGGAAAAGGCGGCTCCGACGGCGCTGTAGCAGATTAAGGGGAAGGCAGCGCTGGCTGTTTCACACGGGGAAGAGGGAAAGAAAGGGGGGACGCTCATTAGGCTAAGGAGGGTATCCAACGTTAAAAAAACCGTAAGCTGGGTCCGGGAAAAAAAGGGGGAGGGGGAAAGTAGTTTTGCAGTAGCACCCGCGCCGAAAGACCGGCCGGAGATTGACAGCCGTGCAGTATCAGAGGGAGGGGAAAAAAAAAATATGACCGTCGGTGGAAGAAGGCAAATAATCCTCACTGAGGGAGGAAAGAAAAGGTGTCTCTATCATCAGTCGCAATGTACATGTTCGAAGACCCAGCCGGTAATGCTCAGCGCGGAGGGAAAAAAAAAAGGGGGGGGGGGATTGCAGCGGGGTCACTCCAGTGAAAAGAGAAGGAGACGGCTGTGTGCAGCTCAAAAAAAAAAAAAAGGGGTTCATACCATTAAATCCTGCATGTTCTGAAAAAAGATCGTAGCCCTATATAGCGACTGAGGGGGGGGAAGGGGGGGAGAAGGCAGACGAGTTCGAGGCAATCAACGAAGGGGAAACAGGGGATTCACCTTGTTCTGCGTAGTCCCACAAAGGAAGGAATCTTCTCTAAGGCTCGAACAAACTCTTCCATGAAAAGAGAGGACGGATTAGAGGATGACCTATGGAATCGCGCGCTAACCAGGGGGGAAAAAAAGGGGAGGGGAAAGGAAAAGAAGGGGTCCGTACTTACACGGGATGACGTTGGCGGACTTGGGAAAAAAAGATACGACCTACCGCTCGTGATGGCCATCAAGGGGGGGGGGGAAAAAACGCTTCCTCAGATTCTGAGGGAGTCAGCGCGATCTCTTGAAGCGCCAAAAAAAAAAGGGGGGCAAGTAACGAGATTTCGCGAGCCGGCGGAAAAAAAGGGGAGGAAGGAAAGGGGAAACTCTTTTCCGCTAAAAAAGTGGGGGGCTCTGGCAAGCAAGGGAAATAAAAAGGGAAAGCGTCGACCTCGCTTCCTTGCCCGCCCGGAAAAAAAAGGGAAAGGGGGTGTTTACCTCACTGGAAGGCTAACCAGTCGTCTAAGCCTAAGGAACACAAGAAACCAAAGGGAAAGACGCGAGCATTTTCCCGAATCAGAGAAAAGAAGGGAGGGAAGAAGTGATCGGGCAAACTGACTTCAATTGAATGCAGAGCCCGCCAGGCGAGAAAAGGGGGAGCGGTGACGTAAGCCTGCCGTATGGAAAAATGAAAGAAAGGCCATTAACTCCAGCTTCACTCGCGGCTAAGCCTAGCGGCGTCTAAAACGACGGGGAAAAAAAGGTGCATCGAGCTGTCGTTCCTGGGAAGGAAAAGAAAAGGGAAAGGAAGCGCATGACGGTGCCAGGAAAAGGGAGAGACGCAGTGACCGATTTACCGTGTCAGAAAAAAGAAAAGGGGGGGAAAAAAGCATCAAATTTTTCTACGCGGCATCGCGCCCAGCGACTTGAAAAAAAAAAGGAGAGAAACCAGAGGGACGCGCACAGGGCAAATCCCGTGAAGACCAGAAAAAAAGAGGGGAGCATCATAAGTCTCCAAATGCGGACGAAAAAATGCGGCATCGCGACAGTGCAGCGAAAAAAAAAAGGGAAAGGGAAAAGGAAACAGTAATCGTCCATCTGCCCATGCGGGAGAAAAAAGAAGGAGAAGGGGGGGGAAAAAAAGGTCCGTAACGATTCCAACAAAAAAAATGCTGGACGGCGTGCACGCCGAGAAGAAAAAAGAGCGCCAACGCGTGTCGTCCCTCCGCGAGCGAGAAAAAGGGGGGAGGGGGGGGCCGAGCTCTTGCAGCTCTAAGAAAAAGCCCATGTCGAGGCGCCTCGGAGGGGGGAAAAAAAAAGAAAAATTCAGGAAGTAGGCGTCCCGTACAAAAAAAAAAGGGGGGGAGGAAAAAGAGACACAGCCAGCTTGTCCTCGAGCGACAAGGAAAGGTGGCGGCACGTCGACGGAAAGGACGATTCAAGGAGAAAGGAGAGGAAGGGGGGACCGAACCAGACCTGCAGCGCGCCCGGGGGAAGGTGGAGAGGGGGGGAGAGTGAATCGGCTTGAACTTCGTCACGGTCTGTGGAACTCTCACACCAGCAGACAAAAGGGGAAAAAAGAACGGGGCCTCATTCATCTCGCAACACAGTAAGAACCGAAAGGGAAGGAATGGAGAGGGGGGGGGTCGTGCAAAGGGACGAATCGGAGCTGACGTTGGTAACAAACAAAAAAGGGATTTTCATTTCTAAAAAAAGGAAAAGGGGGCTTTGTTGCGCCTTTCAGATGAAAAAGACAGCTTGGAATTGTGGACGTATTCAGCCAAAGGAAGGGGGGAAAAAGACATTACGCCTACTCTGAGAAAGGGGGGAAAAAGGGGGGAGGAAACGTGGCGCTCCTTTAATTGGGGGCTCTTCGCTGGGCATCTGGCAAAAGGGAAAAAAAAAAAAGGGGCGCCTCGTCGCCGGATGTTTGCGGCAAAAAAAAAAAAAAAGAAAGTGCACAAGCCGAACTGTCTCGCGGCGAACGCGCCGGGAAAAAGGGGAAAGGAATAGGATGCCCGACGCCTTTGGCCTAAGCGAATGATGGATGCCTTAAAAAATCATCTCCTTGAGACGGGAAAAAAAAAAGTGGGGACAGCTTGACGTGTTCTGGGGGGGGGGGGAGGGGAAAAAAAAAAGGGGCTCTATCGCTGAACACTGGTCGTGCCGCAATGGGCGAGCGCCTTTGAGGGAAAAGGGACCATTGCGCACCGCCTAAAAGAAGGGGGGGGAAAAAGGAATCCTGATGGCACACACGGGGGCGCTGTCGCGAGAGCCGTTAAAGAAAAGGAAAACAGAAGGCGTGCTGTGGCTGAAACTTGAAAGGGGGAAAGGGAAAAAGAGGGGGAAAAGGGCTGACTGTCATTGTTTGAAAAAGGGGGGGGGGGGGGGGAACCAGGGGGGAAGGGAGAGTATGATGCCTTGGGAAAAAAAAAAAAAAAGGAAAGAGAGGAGGCACACTCAGGCTTTTCCGCTGAGTTCCTGCGCTGCGGGGGGGGGGGGGGCACAGCATTATCTTGCTTCGAGGGAAAAAAAAGGGGGGACTGGCATCGTGATCCCAAAAAAAAGAACGGTGCCCATCGCGGCCAGGCATAAAGGGGGGGGGCTGGCCTGCTTGCAGGGAGGGGAAAAAGGGGGGACCGATAACGTATGTGAAAACAATAGTGCGACGGGGAAAAGGGAAGTGGAGGGGTGCTGGAAATGGCCTCGCGGGAAAAGGGGGAAAAGAAAGGGATGCGGACTGGTTAATCCTCAATGGGGATGTAGGCAAGCGTCACATTTTGAAAGGAAAAGGGGGGAAAATCGGGGGCGGAAGCGCTTGCGTAACAAAGAAAAAAAGGGGGATAGTTTGCTGCAGTGCTCCCAATGCTAAATCTTCCTTAACAAGGGGAAGGGAAGGATCTACCTATGTGAAGCGCGTCTGGCTGCACTGGTCCGTTTCAGGAAAGAAGGAGCGGCCACATGGCAAAGAGATCGGGCTGAAGCGAAGCAGGGAGGAAAAACGAGATTGTTCCTTGCAAGGCATGAAAGAGGGGGAAAAAAAAAAAAAGGGGTGTGTCTGATCCAATTCCGGTCGTGCGCTTGTAGCGTCCGGCCCAAAAAAAAAAGAACGATAAGACTACCGAACCGGGGAAAAAAAAGGGAAAAAAGGGGGAAGGCTCATAATTCATGGGAAAAAAATCGAAAGGCGAGAGCGTTACCTCCCCGTTCAAGAAAAAAAGAAAAAAAAAAAAGGAATTTCTTAGAGCGAGAAGCAGGTCAGGGGGGGAAAAAAAAAGAACGGGGTTGAATGTCATGGAGAGAGGGGGGGGGAGGGGGGGGCACTTTCTACTTCTTTACACAGGGGGGGAAAACCTGAGGAAGAATTGACAGGGCTACACATATACAGAAAAAGGGAAAGAAAAAGAGGGGGATCTATCTTTCTGGACTTCCGCGTCGTGCAGAACATGGGGAGGGAAAGGAAAAAAATTGGTCGCCTTTATTCCGGGGGGGGAAAGGAAAAAAAAAAAAAGACACATTCCCTGTTCCTCAAGTCGATTTCGATGCAAGGTAGTGAACCCTTGACAAAAAAGAGAAGGGACTGGCGCGTTGGATTCGTACCGTCTGGTCCGGGGGGGAAAAGGGGAAAGGGCGGAGCTTCTGTCGACAACTCTTCAGGAAAAAAAAAGGGGGGGGGGGGGGGGGGGGGGGGGACTGCTGCAAAGAGTGCTCGCGGCCAGGAAAAGGAAAAAGACATCTTTTAGGAAAGGGAAGAGGGACTTCTTAAGGGATCGTGCCGTCATTAAAGGGGGGGGAAAAGCTTTCTCTTGTGGAAAAAAAAAAAAAGAAGGGGAAATCCATAGGAGAGGCGGGGTGCGAGCCCGAATAAAAAAAGGGGGGAAGGGACGGGATCCAAAAAAAAAAGCCTTTCTGGAGTACTTTCCTTAGCTTTCCGGGGGGAATGCTAAATACTTATAGGGGGGGTCCAATCTCTTTACATGAAGGTTTGTCCTGCGTAGAGGGGGAAGTATAGTTCCCTTTGATGAAAGGAAAGGGAAGAAGGCTTAGTCTTATTTCTGTCATAGCATGGGGGGAAAGGTATCATGGATGTGTTCCGCCGCTCTGGGGAGGGGAGAGGAAGACGGTATTTTTCGGGAAAAGCCGCCGTGTCTGCGTTGCAAAAAAAAGGGAGGAAGCGCTGAGAAAATATCAGTGAGGGGAAAAGGGGAAAAAAAAAAGAAAAAAAAGGAAAAAAGGCTGTGCATAAAAAGCGGACGCTTGGTACTTCAGCGGGGAGGAGGGGAGGGGGGGGGGACCGTCCTCGCATCGCCGGGGGGGGAAAAAGGGGAAGGGAAAAAAAAAATGGGTGCTCGCCCTTACACATGGGAGTCCTTTCGCCTGGCAACTACAGAGGAAAGAAAGGGCGGTCGTTGCGTAAGTTTAAAAAGAAAAGGGGGGGGGGAAAAAAAAAGGTCACCGTGCTCTGTTACTAAAGAAAACATGCAGCTGGATTGTTTAGGGGAAAGGGGGAGGGGGCCAAGTCATTGGAAGAAAAGGAAAGTTGAATCTCTTTTTCAGGGGGGCGCAACCGCTGCCGTTAGCCGCCAGGGGGGGGGGAAGCATGGTGGCTAGGTCGCCTACGAAAGGGGAGGGAAAAAAAAAAAGACGTCGAGATTGGGGGGCTCGTACTGAGGGGGGGGACGCAATTTGAAGCCGGACCCTGATCGTGCGGGGAAAAGGGGAAGGGGGGGGGGGGGGAAAAGAGTCGTCTCCCACTCGGCCATTCACTCTTGGGAAGGGGAAAAAAAGGGACGGTAACATCATAAAAAAAAAAAAAAAAAAGAGCGTGGCGTACTATTGCCGGTTGCGGACGAGTCTGAGGAAAAAAAAGGAGAGTAGTTTGCCTGTGGGGGGGGAGAGGAGCAGTAATGCGCTTATAATCATACCGTTTGATCTTTCCCGAAGGGAGGAAGATACGGCCCGCGGAAGGGTCTCGGAACTGGGGGGGGGGGGGGAAAGATTTTCTTTCAAGGGGGGGACCGATAGCGTTTTTAGTTTTCGCCGAATGTGCCAAGGGAAAAAAAAAAGGGGGGGGTAGGGAGTCGCTTCTTGCGCGCTGGGAAAAGAAGGAGGATTGGCCTCATTTAAACGCGGGGGGATTGCCCCTTGTTAGGGGAGATAGGACAACAACTAAATCCGTATTAGGAAAAAGGGGGGAAAAAAAAAAGGGGGGTCCAGATTCCCAATCTGAGGGGCGGCACGCGAGAAAGTCGCGGAAGAACAAAAGGGGGAAAAAAAAAAAGAAAGAAGGACGGCAATACTCTAATTCGTGTCAGAAAAAAGAGAAAAGGGGGGGGGGGAAGACCGTTAGGTAACAGCAGAGGGTAAGATAAAAAAGAAAGCAGCGATACTTCTCTAGAGGGGGGGAAAAAGGGGAACACTACTTCGCAAAAAGAGGCATAGACTTCTCCGCTCGGCATGTAACGCGAAAAAAAAAAGAGAAAAGAAACATTGCAAAGAGTGCCGGGAAGAAAAAAAAAAAAAAGGGGTGAAGGCGTCTCATGTTGTTCCAGGGCAAGGAGAAAAGCGCGCAGTCCGCGCGCCATCATCATCCGGTAGTCGGAAAAAAAAGAAAGAAAATCGCGAGCAGCCCCGTGCGAAAGGAAAAAAAGGAAACGCTCTCGATTTCCAAATGGGGAAGGGGGCCGAAATTATCCAGGCAACAAGCGCCAGGGGGAAAGAAAAGAGAGAGGTGAAAAAATTTCGCTTCACAACTCTTGGGGAAAGGGGGGAAAAAAAGGGGGGGGACGTTCCCACGAGCGTAAGTTGCCGGGGAAGACCATGTGTAGGCATCACGGGCAAAAAAAAAGGGGGAAAAAAGGAGAAAGGAAGAAAGGGGGCGATGGAGGCCTGGTCCTAATCGAGAAGAAAAAAGAAAGGGCCGCTAATGACGCCTGCCGGCCACAAAAAAGGGCGAGTGCCTGCGACATTGCGGCACATAAAGGGGGGGAAAAGAAACGCAGATCAGCCTCGAATTGCCTAATACCGCAAAGAGAAAAAAAAAAAGGGAGCCCTCATATACTTAACCAGAAAATTGCTGCCTCATGCCGGGAGACGCGGCCTCGAAAAAGGAAAAAAAAAGAGAGAGGAGGACCAGCGCTGTCTGTTCCCACGAAGGAGGGGGGGAGAGGCTCTGCTTGTCAAGACGTACGATCGGTGATCACTTAAGAAAAAGGGAAGAGAAAAAAGTACGGGTCGTTGCGCCACGAAAAGGAAAAGGGCAGTAGTGCGCGCGTAGCACGCCCGCGCAAAGGGAGACGGGGGACGATATTGACGCCCGGGAAAAGGGGAAAAAAAGAAAAAGATGATGCGTGAAAAAGGGCCGGCGGTGCCGCAGGCAAATACCTAAGAAAAAGGGGAAAAGGGAGGAAAAGTGTGTCTGCAGCAGCTGAAGGGGGGGGGGAGAGAAAAAAACACGCCGCCGGAAATCAGGCAAAAAACGCCCATGGATCAGGGGTAGTCATCGGGGAAAAAAGGAAAAGGGAGAAACGCGTGTGCCTAAGCTGCATAGAAAAAGGGGGGAAAAAAGAAAAAAAAGAGATCTCCTCAATTGTTATGCAAGAAGAGTAGGATGCGAGTTCCGGCATAGAGGCGACGCCCGTGTAAGAAAAGAAGAAAGACTAACTGATGCCGCTATAGTTCGCAAAGAAAAAAGGGAAAAAAGACTAACCATGCGCGGCGGCTGAAAAGGCTTTCTTGCGCTTCGATCAGAACCTTCATGGGGGGAAAAGAGGAAGAGGACGGATTCGAGGGGAAAAAAAAAGGGGGGGGAGAGACACGGCCTTACCAACCGGGGGGCGGTGCCGAATTCAGAAAGGGTCCGGCCAGTACAGCGAAGAAAAAAAGGGGGGGGGGGGGGAAAGCCTCACTCGACTACAGAGAAAAAAAAAGGAGGACTCGCCTCAATGGCGAGGCGAGCCGATTCTCTGAGAGCGTCGTCGGGGGGGGGTGGGGGAAAAAAAGGGAAAAAGTTCGCAGCCAAAAAAAAGAATAGGCGCGCTTCTAGGAGTCGAATACCTGTTCGCGAGTGAGGAAAGGGGGAAGGGGGGGGGGGGGAAGCAATCGATCGGGGGGGGGGGGGGGGGGGGGGCTGCAGTGCTAAGAAAAATAAAAAAAAAAAGCCCGCGGAAAAAAAAAAAGCAAAAAGGTCCGTCGCTGTATGCAAGAGGAGCTACCCAGTGGTGCGGCGAAGGAAGGGAAAGGAAGAATGAAATTCGCTTAGGGTCATTGGGGGAAAAAAAAAAAAAAAAGAAGAGGCTCAGGGAAAACCCATTTCTTGAGGGGAGAAGAGGGGGGGGGGGAAAAGAAACTTCAAAATTGACGGAAAAAAAAAAAAAGAGATTGCTACTTGGGAAAGGTGACTGTAGCCTGCGGAAAAGAAAAAAAAGACGAAACTGCGGGGGGGGGAAGAAAAAAAAGCCTCCTCAATCAGCTCAGTAATCTTCGCGGCGCAGAAGGGCGAGCTGTATTTGCCGGGGGGGGGGGGGGAGAAAGGGTGTACCATTTTCATGAGCGCATTGACGGTGACCTGGTCCCGCGGCACCAGGAAGGGGGGGGAGGGGGGAAAGGGGGAAGGGAAAGGCGAAGCCGCTGTGCCCACAAAAACCCACGCAGTGAAGTTGGACAGAAGAGGAAAAAGAGGCACAGACGACTGACGTAATCAGGATTACTAGCAAAAAAAAAAGCGGCGCGCAAGCGAGGGGAAGCGCGGTGCGATGGCGCCGACGCCGGAAAGAAAAAAGAAAAAAAAAAGGGGGGAGGAAGACCCGACAGGTCAGCAAGGGGAAAATATTCATCCACAGAACTTCCAATAACTCAAAGTGTCGTTTCATTCAGAGGAAAAAAAAAAAGCAAAGAGGAAAAGGCCAGCCGTCGACAGGGGGAAAAGGGAAAAGAAAAAAAAAAGCGCAAGCTTGGACGAGTGAGCCAGGGGGGGGGATGAACGTTCGGCAGGGGAAAAGGGGACGAAGCTAATATTCAGACGCAAAGAAGGAAAAGGGGGGGGAGGTTCTCGTATTCGCAGTCAAAAAAGCTCCGCGCCATTACGAGCGCCAGGGAGAAAAGAAGGGGAGGAAAAAAAGACAACTTTCTCGAGTTGTAGGCGTCTGTAGCGAGGGAGAAAAAAAAAAAAAAAGGAAGGGAAAATTCAGTCCATCATTCAAAGCAAAGTGTCGCTCTGAGCGCCTAAAGCAGCGTGTCGAAAGGGGGGAAGAGGGGAAAATGGGGGGGGGGAGGGAAACTCCCGCTCTGTACTTTGGCCCCACCGGAACAGCCGCAGGCCCTTGAAGTATTTATTTAATCTTCTAGGGGGGAAAAGGGAGGGAAAAGAAACGTGCACCTT
>Ga0179593_1414593_pt1 | contig 18568 bp, 36 predicted proteins | sample CZODoug2_1_08_16_FD_185931 | JGI IMG/M metagenome (GOLD analysis project Ga0179593, IMG submission 185931) | Vadose zone soil fungal communities from Angelo Coast Range Reserve, California, USA - CZODoug2_1_08_16fungal (PacBio error correction) | ecosystem: Environmental > Terrestrial > Soil >...
CTCAGAGAAATTGGGGAAACTAATCTCAACGGAGTGAAAACGGCTGGGAACCAATAATCAGGGTGGGGAAGGGCGGGGAAAAACAACCCTCCTCCGTAATGAAAGCGTCGGGTAATCGCCAAGAAAAAAGGGTTGGAGAAAGGGACATGGTTTTCCAAAGTACGGGGAAGAAACCAGTGGAACACATGGACTTTTCCCGAATCGGGGAGTACATGAGCGGCACAACTCGACGAACAAGGGGCATTCAGAAAAGGGGGATAGGAGCGCGGGATAAAAATAACGCGACCAAGTTAGGCGCGCTAACATATTCGTTCTGAACGAGGGGAAATGACAAAACTCGGGAAACTTGTTGAAGGGATACGAGACGGAGGCACTGGGGAAAGAAAAAGGATTAGGATTTTGACGAGAGGGGTGGGAACTCTTCTGGGGGGGGGGGGGGGGGGGACAAGGAAAAAACCGTGGAGGGGAGAAGGGCAAGAGGAGCAGAAGCGGAAGAACTCAAAGGACCGGGGACTATCAGACCGTGCAATGGCATGCTATAGTATCTTCTCCGCCAAAGGGAAAGACTTCGCTAGGGAAAATTGGAAGACTGAGGGGCCTTAAAATGTAACTCACGCTGGGGTTAAGGACGGGGGAGTCTTCTGGGAAAGTAGGCAGGGATTATCCGAGCGGGGGAAGTCCCCTCACCTTTCCTCACTCAGAAAGGAAGAAGGGGGTTCCAAGGCGTCAGTTTTTGGAGGGAAGGGGGGAGGAATCGGGAAATAGCAGAAAAGGGGTCCGTGCCGGTTGGTCCGAATCGAAAGGAGGCTGGCGGGATAAGGGACGGGACAAACTGGCAAGGGTGAGTCAGCAAAGGGAAAAGGCAGGGCACGCAGGGCCGGAAAGTCAGGGGAAAATCCCGATGACCCGAACCCAAGGGGGGGGGGGAGACAAAATGCAAACACGGGGGAACACAGGGGAACTCGTCGCGCCGGTTATTATTGAAGGAAACAAGCAAAGGGGGAATTTCTTGCGCAAGTGGTGGGTCGGTTGAGGTTAAATTGCTTTGGAAAGTCTATGAAACGAACCCTTCAACAAGGAGCAAGAAAAAAAACCGAAGTTAAAAAATACACAAGTGACGGACAAAAAATGAGAGAGGCCACAAGATTCGGTACTAGCCCATACTGTAGAGGGAAAGGGAAGAAGAAAAGGAGAAACTTGCGGGAGAAAAACTGGAGAAAACCCGAGTCAGAATTCGGAAGAAAAAAGGGAGGGGGCCTTTTCCATGAGAAGAAGGAGGTTCAACTAAAAAGGGGACTTAAAAAAGAAAAAAGGGGGGAACAATAAAGGGAATAGAAGGGGATTGAAAGATGAGCATGCAAGAATGTCCTTGCCCGCCTAGAGGGGTTCCGATAAAAGCAAAAATCAAATGGAAGATTTCTAATTCTTTGGGTGAGGTTTGGAAAAGGAAGAGTGAAAGAGATGGGAAAAAAGAAAAGAGAATTGGAGGAAGACAGAAAACGGAGGGAAGGACTTAAAAAAGAAATTCGAGTCAAACAGAACAACCTCTACCTAGGAGTCAACCTCAGGTTCTATTTAGGAGAAGTAAGAAAAAAAGTCCCGATCAAAAAGATGAAAAAAGGAAAAAAAGTTGAAAGGAATGAAGAGACGGCCATAATAAAGAAAAAGGCTACTTCGGAGCGATGCGAAGAAGGTCTACAAACTACACCCGGATGAAATGGCTGGGGAAGAAGGTGAAAAGCGACCAGGAAAAAAGAATACGGGACAGACGTAACACCAGGGGGCGGCTTCGCTGTGCTCAGTTGGGAGGGGAAGAAAAGCAGCAGCATGGTGATAATGGGGGGCAATGTAGGGAGAAAAGAGGGAAATTGGAGATTATATCAGCGAAAAAAAAGGGAGAAAAAAAGAGCCTTCAACAAAAATTGGTCTTTTCCGGTTGTAGAAGAAGAATTGCAATTAGCAAAAAGGGAAGATGAATTTTGAAATAAAGGAAATGGGAAATCAGCCGCATCCGACCATGGGCGGAAACGAGGGGTGACTTTTCTTTGGAAAGGGGGTCAGGAGTGAAGGCGCAACAGCAAGTTGGTGTCCATCTAGGTGGTGGAAGATGAGAAGAGGAGGCAGGGAAGGAGAAAGTTGTTATGAGGTCGAGCAGGACGGGAAAAAGGGGAAAAGTGGATTACCTCCTTGAAACATAAGAGGGTGAACTTATCGAAAGGGGCAGGGATTAAGAAGGGAAAGGGAGAAGAGTCGGGAGGGTCGTTGAAAGAGAAAGAAAAAAGGACCATGAAGAGTTGAAGGGGTCGGAAAATCTTGAAGGGGTGTGAACTTCTTTATTTCACGGAAGCATGGGAAAACAAAAAAGGAAAAAGGGCAGAAGGAGGTCATTGGGAGAAAACGCGGGGAGAGGAGAACCCTAGGCGGGACAAGTGACAGGGCGGGGGTCGATCAATCAAAAAGCGGGAAGGGAAAACCTCAAAGTGTAGCAAATTTAACAGGGGAGCAAAGTGGGGGGTTTCGGGAGGAGCGAAGTCGAAAAATGTAGGGCCTGTTGAAGCATCACAGGGGGGTCAAGAGTAAACGGATGCATTCGTAAAAGGGGGGAGGCCGAAGCTAAGCTGGATGATAGACCATGGGTTGGAGGTCCAGGCCTTTTGAGCTATGGGACTGGTGGCTCCATGGGAAGTGAGGAAGGGGGAAGGACAGGGGGGAGGGGTCAGATCGGCTGAAAAAAGGGGTGTAGTTCGGTAAAAGACTTTGGATCTTTTGGAAAGGAGGGAAACGGATGGGGGAGCCTTTGGGTAAGGGGGAAGAGAAGAGAGAAAGGGGGACAAAAGGAAGAGAAAAACTACCAAAGAAAAAGGAGCATTCTGGCTCTTACAGAACGACAAGAGTCTAAGGGGGCCAAGGTGGGATAAGGGGGGGGGGAGGTTTGAGCGAGAAAAAAAAAAAGGGTGGATCGGGGAAAATACTGAGAAAAAAAGAAAGAGGAAGCGCAGGACGCCACGGTGGTAGATAATGGTCTAATGAAAAGGAACGAAAAGGAAAAACAGTCAGGTAAGAAAAGAAGACCATGCGTTATAAAAATTCACACGGCCAAGGAACCGCTAAAAGAAAAACTAACTCCAAGCCCGTCACACTGAAACTGGAAAACAAAAATATCCCGTTAGGGGAGAACGGGGTAGTTGAGAAGGGAAAAGTATAGAAGAAAAGGGTAAAAGAAAGAAATACCGAGAATTAAACGCGAGTTTAATGGGGGCACTCAGGAGGAAAGTCACTGGGGAAATTACAGGGAAAGTTTTGTCTTCGAAGCCCTGAAGGGGGAAAGAAAATTTGGAACACGCAGAAGGAAGAAAAGGGTAGCAGGGGGGGGGGGGATACTTCTACAGCTTCTGGGCGAAGACGGGGCAAAGTGCACAGAAACTTTGATGGTAAAACCTCAATGAAAAACCAGCGCAAGAGAAGGAAAGAGAAGGACTCCGGAGTGCTACAAGAGAAGAAATGTGGGAAAAAAAGTAAGAGAATAAAGATGAAGGTGTGAAGGATCTGCATGACTGGTGCCGGTAGAAAAAGGAATTCCACAGGGGGGGAAATATGAAGGGGGAGAGGGGGTGGGTAGAAGGCATGGAACTCACCAAGGATGACACTCTTTCATGTCGGAAGTACGGAAGCGAGGGAAAAATACATGGATAAACATCAATTTGGAGGAGAGTTGGCACACGAGCAGTCAGCAGTATGATGTTATTTCCAGAAAACGGCCAAAAAATGTCTAGAAAAGGGGAAAAAAACGGGCGAAAAAAGGGATGCCAAGGAGATCATCCTCAAGAACAAATCTGATGGAGATATATAGATATGGCATGACGCCCAAGACTCGGGAAGCTACATCAGTTTGAAATTTTGGAAATCGACGCATCAACTTCAAACGAGCGTGGGAACATCCACTCAAGGAGTTGGTCTCAACGGGGGCAAACAGGTAAGATTCTTTACGAAACCCGGTAAAGTGTAATCTCCCGCATAGGGAGTTGGACTTAGGTCTCTACCCCACTAGGATCAAGGTCAGGTAAAACATTTTGGGCGAAATTTCGAGTATCATCGGAAACCACTGGATTGCAAATGTATCTGGAAGAGGGGAGTTGTTTTACAATCTTTCTGTGTAGGGCATTTGAGAAGGGGGAGCCGTTGTCTCGGGGGAGAAAGTGAACGAAAGGTGGTTTCATGGATGGGTCAATCACACGCAAAGGTGTTCAAAGGGAAACCAGGAAAAGAAAAGAGGGGAAGTCGACAAAAAAGAGACCTGGCATGATCGTGACAGGAGGGAATTGGAGGATTTAAAAAGACCAAAAAAACTTCAATCTCTAAAAGGATTTCAAGAAGAGGGAAAAGAAGTAACTAGGGTTGGATTAGTCGGTATTAGGGGAGCAATGGAGGAGAGGGGGGGTAGAATGAACGGAAGGAAAAACTACCGGGACACATCGAAAGGGAATAAGGGGGGGTAAACGGCTGGTGAGTTCTTTTGTAGAGGGGAGTAGCGGAGGAAGCCAGGTTTAGACTTAAAAACCGACGATGTAGGAAGGAAAAGAAATTCTTTCTGGCAGGGGGCGTTAAGAAAAGGATCAACCAGGCGTCACGAAAGAGGTTAATCTCAGAAACAAAAACCACAGTTGTAAAAAACGCGAGAAGGAAACACGTAAAGGGAAATAGTAGGAGGGAAGTGTTAGGAGGCAAAAAAGATGGGAAAGGCGAAATGGGGGGAGGTTTTCTTCTGGAGTGGGGAAACTTATATTAAGCAAAGAAGACAGCGGAAAAGAACACGGAACAGATTTCAAAAAATACATAAAAAGGAGAAAACGAAAAAACAATGGAGGCTGCAAAACCAATGAGGTAATAAAAGCCACGTTCCAATTTCCTGGGGGAATAAGGTAGGAAAACGCTGAGAACAATAGAGAAAAGACAAAGTGAAGAGGCCGGAATCAGAACAATGGTAATAATGGAAAGCAAACCCAAATCTGGACAAAAACTGAGGAAACCGATCCCATGGTTATACATAGAAGAAAATTTGAAGAAAAGGGGGATAGGATACGAGTGAAAGCAGGCTGCATCAGGGAGGTTTCACTTGAACTAAAGGGGTCCAGGAGAAGCTCAAAAAGGAGGATCTTGTGAGAAGGAATGGTCTGGTTGGAAATGGATAACGCGTTGTCCTAAAGAGGGAAAATGGCCACTAGGAAGAGTGGGGGAATAAAAAGACTTTTGAATGGAGGAGGCGGAGAATGTAGGACAAGAAAAAGACCCAATCAAGAGGAAGGATTAATGATGTAGGGGTGGGAGGGAGCCATAAGATAAGGTAAAGGAAACGCTACAGGGACATGAATTTAGGAAAAGAAGAAAACATTCTAAGCCAAATTATGGAAAAGATGCAGGGTCTACCAACTACGGAAATTTAAAAATGGAGTGAAGAGATTGGAAAATGAGAAAATGAACATACCAAGGAAAAGAAAGAGAAATCACGACCATTGGAGAAATCGGAGTGAACATGGAAGGGGCCAACGGAGCTACCCGTATGGGCAAGGAGGGTCCTAAAAGGAAAAAAGTCCGGGGCCCTTGGCGAGAGAAGAAAAAAAAACAGTAGGAAAAGAGAAGGCCGAATAACGAAGTTGGGAGGAAGTTTTACAAATCAAGGGAATTACACGAGCTGAAGGAACACTAGTAAATGCAATCAAAGCCCAGACAAGACAACCCCCCCAGAAAAAGGCTGCTGGGACTGGTATGGCTTTTACGGTAAGTTGAATTGGGGGTAGAGACGCGGATCAATTTGGGGGGAACGGACCTGAAAGGTAAAATTATTAGCAGGGCGCTTCGAAATTATCACTTTTGTCGGAGCGTACTAACATTAAGCAAGGAGACTGTAGAGGGAAGGCAAGAGAACACTATTAACTGGGGGGCAACGAACAGGGAATTGATGTGAAGAAACAGGGCCGAGAGGGCGGTATTGGGGGAATCGGGGGGGCGAGAAAATACACAGTAAACGGAAGGTATGGCAGGCAAAAGACGTCCCGAGGGAATTGGTGCAAAATAGTTGGCAATGTAAATTTTTTTCACAACCACTTCGAAGAGCAAAATATTTTGAAAGGAAAGCTCTGGGGTCAGCGAAACCAGTAAGGAGGCAGTGGACAGGGAAAAGAGCAGCAATGCAAAAGTGCTTGCACCAACGGGAAAGTAGCCCGTTAGGAACATTTTTTCGCGAGGATCAAAAGAAGGTCCTAAAGGGGGGGAAAAATGTTAAAAGAAGCGGAAAAGGGCAAAGAGAAACTGGAGGAGACCATGGTTTGAGAAAAAAAACGGAAGATTTCTTTGACAACCAGAAGGCGTACTAGTACCGGTTTTCATTCGCGCAAGGAAGGTCACCTTTGATGGCTGGGGGGAAAAAGGGGGAAGGGGGGGCCTGGGGAGGGGAAGAAAGCTCAGCTCTACAAAGCACGAAAAAGAAAAAAAGAACAAACTCTAAAGAGTTGGCAAGAGCCAAACGCAATGCTGAGAGAGGGACGCGGTGTGGTCTCCGGGGGGTGGAGGCGGCTGCGAAAAAAAACGTGGCGGAGGATGGTGAGAGTACCCTGCTGAAGAAGGGGAAACAAAAAAACCGGATGTTCTTAATGGGTGAAAATGAAAAGGGCAAGAACGCAAAAGGAGTCTCACGTAAAAGGAGGAAGGCCCGGCCGAACACGCCCGGAAAAAAAACCCCCCTACAAAAAAACCGAAACGAAAAATCAATTCACAACTTAAAAGATTAACAAAAATTATACTGGCGATGTGACTTCCCAGGGGGGGGGTCATCTAGAAACCTCAATTCTAAAGACCGAAAAAGGGAATTAAAAAAAGATTGAACAGTGGTTTAGTCACACCTGAAAGGGAAGAAATCGAGGGGCAGGGAGGGGGATGAACCCGAAATGGTAATAAGACTAGGGAGGCCACGGTCACGATAGGCAACAGGAATTGGGGGTCCCACTTCTGGAAGGACTGGAAAGGCCTCAACGGAGGGTGAAAGGGGAAAAAGAATAGCAAAACACAAAGGAAAATAGACAAAAGGAGAAAAAAAGGGAAGAAGTCTTGCCAATAAAGAAAGAGGGAAAAGACAACGAGCGAAAATATACAGGGGAAGTCGCGCAAACTTGTGTCCCGCATGAAGAGAAGAGAGAAAATTGACAAACTGGTGAAAGGCCCTTGGAGATTAGAGGGGGGGGAGCGACGAAATTACCTAATGAAGATGCGGGAAAGGTTCAAAAATGTACAAAGGGTGGAAGGTAAAGTAATCGTAGGCACACAAGCAAAGCGAGGTGGGAAAAAAGAACGTAAACACTTAGGATGGGAGTGGGGCCAAAAGGACAAAATTGGGTGCGAAAAAAGTCCAAATAACGTTGCTAGGAAGGAATGATATCTATACTCGATCAAAGTGGGCAAAAGAGATAGAGGAGAGTGGAGAAAGAGAAACGGGGACCTCTTCACAAGACTGGGGAAAGTGGGAGGCAAAGACAGACTACTTCTGAACGTCGCTTGGAAAATGAAGAAAAAAAATGGAGGGTCTCATTAAAACCAGGAGTCGGGTTCGGAAAAGGGGTGAAAGGGTTAACTCGGGGTCCCTCGTCTAGAGGTACTTGGGAGAGAACCACTCTGAAGATCAAAGGGCCTTCACCATTGGAAATCAAATGGACGCGAGGATATCTACGGCACACAAGGAGACGAGAAAGAAACGTATATATTAGGGGATCGGGATGGAAAGCTGGAACATTTTCTTGAAACAAGAAAGGTCAATGGGTCTAAGGTGAAAAGGAATGTGGAAGTAGTTTTGGAGAAGGAAGAAAATGTTGGGAACTTAACAAAGAAGTTGGGAACGTTTCCAGAAATGAAGAGCTGGAGGAGCCAAATTTGAGGGTTTACCGTTTCTGTGAGAAAGGAAGGATGATAAGCCCAGAATGAGAGGTAGGGAATTTCCGAGGAAAAAGATGGAAACAAGACAGGGGGGGTGAGGGCGAAGGGGTCTTTAAATTGAGGGCATGCTTAAGGACCGGAAAACAAATAATGTGGAAAAAGTTTTTTAAAGGAGGTAAAGTTGGTGAAAGGCTGGGAAGGTCTGGGAGGAGGAAGGGCAGGGTTCGGCCGTGAATCCCGCAGGACTTCTGAAGGAAGCGAAGTTCTGTCTTGCCGGGCGGGAGAGAAAGCAATGGTATCCGAACCCGTGTCTGAAAAGAGAGGAGGCAGTTGTAAAAAAGAGAAGGTACGCAGAAATGCCACGGGGGGGGGCAGCAAAATGCAACCGGGAAGTGTCCCGAGGAGAAAACTGCGTTGTTCTTCCCCACAGGACATGGGAAGTTAGGAAGGGGGGGGTCCAGGTTCTGGGAGATTGGTTGGGTAGGAGATGAGAAACCGCACAAGGAACACAAAAGACACAAAAGGCAATCCAGAAGCCCATCAAAAAGTCTGAAAAGGGAAAAAAAAAAAGGAGAAGCAATGCCAAAAAAAAAAAAAAAAAAAAAAAAAAAAAAAAAAAAAAAAAAAAAAAAAAAAAAAAAAAAAAAAAAAAAAAAAAAAAAAAAAAAAAAAAAAAAAAAAACAAAACCCAAAAAGGATTGAGTCACCCGATTTCAGACCGTTGCCGAAAACTTCGTAGCAAAAAGGGAGATACCAATGATTCCCGATGCGATCCGCCATGGGGAAGAAAGAACTTTGCCATCTGAACCCAACGTGGGGAATTCAAAAGAACCCTTTTTCTCCTTCTCAGAAGAAAATTTAGAAAGACGGGGATAAAGGGGATGAAGAATAAAAGTGGTGGGGGGGGGGGGGACTGGCGAGAAGGAAACGGTGCAGGGGGGTTTTACGGGAAAAAAGAAAGGAAGAGCTTTCTCCTGGTTCGAAAAGTGCTCCCATTTACAAGAAGATGGGAAAAAAACGATGTCAGCAGTCAAAGAAAGAACTTTCGCTGAAAGGAAAGCAGGCGAACTAACAAGACCCATTGCCTAATTCCAGTTTGTCACAGAGAGTGCGATACATAAGCCCAGAAAACAAAAAAAAAAAATGTCATCGTTCCCTTAGAGACGGGAGGAGTTCCAGGGCCGGAGACGAAGGCATAGAGGAGAAGGAAAAAGAAACCGAAAAACAGGAGAGGCGGAAGATTTCAGACCACAGACGGATGGAAAAAGTTCTTGCCTTCGGGTCGACAATTCCAAGACCAAGAAACTCCTCGGAAAGAACTCAAGTGGTCTCTTTCGGGAGGGGGGCATGGGGGGGGCGGGAAGGGCAAAAGCTCCCTTTTGAGAATAAGATGTGAATAACGGAACACCAGAAAAGGGAACAGTTTATATATAGAAACAAAAACAACTGAGGCGGAGGGAAAGGCCGAAAGGGGGGAAATGGTGCGGGTGACCGTTTAGACAAAAAGTTAAGGGATCTGCAAAGGTTAAATCAAGATTCAGGGCACTCAGGAAGCCAGGGAGGGCGGCTTTCCGAAAGGTACTTTCGGAGGGGGGTCGAAAGGCCAAGGAGGGGGAGGGGGACAGCCATTTTGGGAAAAGAGTGGTATTGAAGTAAATCAGCTGCAGGGAAGGACCGGTGAGGTGAATTGCGATGAGGAAGGACTTCATGCCCGGGAGAAAAGTCTTAAGACTGTCACCTTTATGCACTGTATAGCACTAGAAATTATGTAGACCTGTCAATAGCTTGGGTGAGCGAATGCTTCGCAAAGGAAAGGAAACTTATTAGGACAGAGGGGACCCGTGGGACAGTGGGTTCACTATCTGGGAAAATGGAGAAGAATTTGGTTACAACCCCTAAAAAGGAAGCCAAATCCCTAATTGGGAGGTGAAGCGTTGAAGAAAACCAAGATAGGCGGGAAAAGTGAAATGACTCGAAAGCATCCATTCCCTCAGATGTTCAAAAACAAACTCAAAACCAGCTTGTAGGACAAGGGGTAGCCGGTGATCAATGTACAAGAGGGAGAAAAAATATCAAAGGGGACGTGTGAAGTCCGAAAAAGGGGGGTCAGGATGGCGGGATGCAGGTCTTGAAACAGTTGGTACCAAGCATCTGAGGAGGAGAAAACATGTTGGGGGGAGTAATCCGGGAGATAGGGATTTTGCTACAGGAAAAGTGAAGGAGGAGTGGCTGAGGACCGAATTGGTGAAAAGCATAGAGAGGGGGACAAAGACTTGGATTGCTGGGGGAAAAGGAAGGGGGAAGGGGGGCGCCTGTTGGAAGTGTTAGGAAAGACCGCGTCCAAAGAAAAGAAAGAAAAGAAACCAATGCGAAGGACAAGGGGAGTATCCATAACGACAGGCCTAAGCGGGAAAAAGGGGGGCGACTTGGGTCCTTTCTCTTCAGGAAAAACCGGGGGGGGGGAAAGATCTGGGGTGAACCAACGCATGAACTCGAAATTCACGCCAAGGGGAGTATGATTGGAGAAAAGAACAGAAAGAAAAGACCAGAGCTCAAGTCAAAAATACGGCGGGATGACGGAGACGAACAAACAAGGACAGGATTAAAGCCCCTAGTACAAAAGGTAAATGAAACAGAAACAACTTGAGAAAGGCGGTGAGGAAAACAGGATTTGAAGTCAACGGTAGTGAGAGAGGCAAATGCTAACAAAAAACTCAAGGAACAGCGATTTTCTGGGGTTGAAAGGGGCAAGAGGGAAAGGAACCCGACGCTATCAGGGGGAGTTCGAATAAAGAAAAGGTTCAAATGCCCATGCACTTGAAATCATCAAAGGATATTGGGAAAGGATGAAGCTCTGGCGCGAAAAGGCAACTTGAAAGCAAGTGGAGGGGAAGGTTTACAAACATAAAAAAAAAAAAAAACAAAAACGAGACAGGAATTGGGTAAAAAAGGCTTGCTAAAGAGTCACTAGGAGGTGTAAATTACGAGAAAAAGATAGAGGGGGGACTGGGTCGGCTCATACCGGTTGGACGAGGGGGAGAGAAAGCCGAATCCAAAAGGGAAGGGACAGGGAGAGGGAGAGGTGTCCGCCGAGAAAAAAACAATCGATGTCAGGGAAATGGCAAAATGTGAACAAGGGGGAAGAACTTAGATCTGTCCGGAAAAAAAAATTGAATACCAGAAAGGGGGGGGCGGCTAGTGTAAAAAAAGGCGGTAACAGGGAGGAGGGTATTGCCGCACGGGAACAAAGAAGGTCGATAAGGCAATGAACGTGGTCGAAGTAGGCAAAGGGAGAGGATCGAATAAAAAAAAAAAGGGGGGGAAGGAAATAGGAGTATCTCGTAAGAGGAATCAGAAGCACCTATGGGAATCTTACGCCAATGTTTTGTAAGTTCTTTCAATACAAAAACATTAGTAAAGAGTGGAAAAATGAAACCGGAAAAAAGGAAGGGGGAAGCATCCCTGTTGCAGACGAGGAAGCAAAACTTTGAAAAAACTTTTGAAAGCTAGGGGCCCGAAATACGGGGGTATGAATTACTGGGGGGAGAAAAAGCAAAGGGAAATATGCCAGTTCGAAACCCTTGGATAAAGGAGCTCTGGGATATCCGCAGGCAACAAAGTGATGCGCGAAGCAAAGGGGTCGGCGGAGCGGGAATTTCAACGACTGGCTTGATTCTGGAAAGAAGGTACCCCCGGGGTTATGAGGTTTGGCCGGCTGTTTTGGGGACTAGGGTTTGCACCTTCACACACTGGGATGGATTTCCATTCGAGCCAGAAGCTGTGATAAGAGAATGTCTGATAGTGAAGTGGGGAATGGAAACTATAAGTTCGGGGAAGGGAACAGGGGCAAGAAAAAAACGCGCGGGGGGAAGGGAAATCCTGAAATTTACTTAAATGGAGAAAAAGAGAGGTGGTGTCAGGTTCTTCATGAGCGTGAGGGAGGGGGTGGGATGACCGTGACCTTCAAGAAAGGGAGACATCGAATGAGGGTTTTTTTTCCCTGAGGGAAGTGGTGGGAAGAAAAGTGTGAAAGGGAGTATTAGAGAAAAAACATTTCTGGTAGGAAGGGAGCCCGAAGGGAGGAGGGTAAACGGAGAAGAAAAAAAGTTTCTGGATGGACCTTTTCATTATGAAAAGGAGAAAAAAAAAATTAACCACAGACTCTGAATGAAGGGGTCTCTAAGAGCCTATCCCACGGGGGAAAACCGCAAATGATAAAAAAAGCAATTGGAAATCTTCGAAGGAGTGAAGGTAGTAAGAAAAAAAAGATGTCAAGGAGCATTGTGGGGGGCTTTGGGTCTTGACTTTCAGGGGAGGTCCAAATAGGGAAGAAAACCTTAAGGCTACAAAAGAAAAAAGAAAGCAAAGCCCCTCAAGGAGGAAGAAAAAAAAAATGCGAAGCTCCACTCAAAAGCTGTAAAACTCCTACTTTCTATGCAGGGGAAGAAGAAAAAAGGCCTGGAAGCAAAGACCTGGCTAGCGAAGGGGAGAAAGAACTTTTCAAGAAGCTCAGGGGGGCCCAGAGAAGAACAACGGTGGGTTAAAATCCCTTTGGAAGAAAAAGGTCGGGAAAAAACATTGTGATAAACGATAACGGAGACAACTTTATTTAAGAATGATGCATTGGAGAAAAATTGGGGGGGATAAATTCACTTGAACCAGGAGTGTTGAAATTAACTGATCAGGATACAAATGAAAGGCTCTTAAATCAGGGGGAGGTTAACAAGGAGGAAAGGGAAGAAAAGACAAAGCAAGATGTAACGATGTTCGAAATGACATAAAGTGGCTGGAAGGAGAGAGCAATTGGTAAAAAACCAAGAGGAGACTCGTATGAGGGGTCACCAATTTCTAGGGGAACCGATAGAGAAACCAAAAACGGATTGAAAGGAAAAAAGCTAAAAGAATGACCGGCAATCTACTGAAATAGAGGCAAGGCTCAGGTCAAGTCAATCAGAGGAAAAAGAGGAAAAAGAAAAAGGTTCCGAGAGGGAAGAACCTAAAAATGAAGAAAAGAAAAGATGCCACGGGGGACGGCCATTTGAGGCTGACGCTGAGTGCATGGGGAGGGAATTTAAAACGCAGCGAACGTGTGGTGAATTTGAATGATTGTCAAACACTTACAAGAAAAACAAAAAAGGCCGGAAAAAATCTCTCTAAACAACAAAAAGTATTAGTAGATAGATATGAGAGGCGCACTTACTTGGGTGCGGGGGAATGGTTTATTAAAAATAAATTGGCAATTGAGCACGGGAGCTGCACGGGGGGAAAAAGAAGTGAAAGGAAAAAAAAGAAGACCAGCGTGCTGAAATATTATCACTTTTTAAAGGGCTGGGGAAAAAAAGAAAGCGGACAGAAGGGTTTTCAGCAAGAGGGGGGGGGGGAGGACTTCTCATGGAGCATCTAAGCGGGAAGAGCGGGGGGGGGGCGGGATAGTAGAAGCAAAGCAGGGAACTTAAATGAAAGTAGAGTATGGAAACTTTCATCATTCCTGCTTGAAGGGAAACACCTCTACCGGTGGAATAGAACTTGAAGAGTCTGGAGTTGAGGAAAGCAATTGCTTCAGCAGGACCTAAAAAGTTGAATGGAATTGCAGAAAATCGTTCCGAGGGGGTGGCAACTGTATTCACGGGAAAGAAAATTTTGGGAGACCGAAAGGAAGGGGGGGATCCAAGAGGGGTTTATGATTAGAGGGAAAAGAGAAAAAAGGGAAAAGGGACATTTCTCACTGCAAGAGAACATGCGTAAAAGAAAAACCGTTACTTGATAAAGGGGTTCGGAGGACCAAAGGTCGGGGGGGGACGACACCGTTGGGGGAAAGGGGGAAACGGGGAGGAAGTCTTAAACCAAATGGTGTTTCCGCATCGAAGCTTGGCGGGGGATAGCCATGTGTGCTTGAACCAGAAAGGTTCGTGAAAGAATGCACTTTAGTAGGAGGGTGAAGAAATGGGCAATCTCGGAATCATTGGGGGGTGAATTTCAGACATTTGGGATGGGGATGGGGGGGGAAAGAGGGCCCGGGTATTTGTTGGAGAAGGGGGGGAGGGAGGAGAAAGATAAAGACACAAAATTCTAAATTACCTTCTTTGGCAGGCATCAAAAAGGAGAAGGAAAGCCAGTGTGAGAAGGGTTGTCGAGAGAAAAAAGGGGGGCTCTGTGAGAGGTAGAAGACCACGAATGAAGAGCGCGAAGAAACGTGATATAGTTACTAAGAAGGAAAACACGTCTTCGGAAAAGGCAAGAAAAGGCGGGGATCACGTCCTAAAAGACCTGACTCCGCTACGCAAAGAAAATACAAGACCGTCACAAGGAAAGAGTGTACAACCAATATCAAGGGATGCATACATGATTGGAGCCACGGAAATGGTAAAAGTGAATATAACCTAGAGATTAACCGGTTTAATGGGTTGATCACAGCGAGGAAATGACCAGAAGAAAGGAGGTGGCCTCAGCAGCCAGGAAATGGGGAGGAAATTCAGAACGTCAAAAGAAATGAAAAAGGGTGTACTTCTCCAGCACTGCTTAGAGGTGGACATTCACTGGAGGTGGGGAGGGAAAAATCCCCAAAAAACAGCAAAAATAGCAAGAAAGAGACAAGTGTACCTTATTTAGAAAAAGGTAACTCAAGAGTTGAAAGGAAAGGGGAGGAAGAAAGGTGTGCCTTATCGCATAATTTTTGTGCGAGAGTTCCGCGGCGAAGGACCCACTGGTGAGAAAGGCCGTGCATTGGAGAAAAGAAGGTAAAGAAAAAAATCTAAGAGGGACACGATTTCAAAAGGAGGGGGGAAGTAAGTAATCGTCATGGAGAGACACACTACTGAAACCAGAAGAAGTTCTTCTATTTGGAACACGAGCGGTAAGATTAGGAAAGGGGGGGGATTGGCCATAAAAAGCAACCGGATTAGCGAAAGAGGTCAATCCGTTTCTAGTTGATCAAGATAATAGAGTCACAAAAAAGGGGATTGGGGGGAAAAAGAAGGAGAGTTGAGCGATCATGTTGGACTCATAGGGATTTACAGAGTGGTCGGCGACTAAGGGTGTCAAAATTTCTTGAAAATAAAAGACTCAGGAAAAAGGGTAACGTTTACAAATGAGAAGAAAAAATTACGGTCCAAGAAGGGGCACCGAAAGATTACGGTATAAACCCTTTGAACTTTTTTAATCTTGGACAAGAGAAGAGGAGTTAATGAAGCACCCAGCTAAATATCAAGGAATCCACCATGTGGGGGGGTCAGAAAAAATCGGGAGCGTATCCGCGGAACACAGTTTATCTCTCGCAAAAAAAAAATGGAAGGCTTTCGGGGCAGCGAATTGTTCACTCGTGAGTTAGGGCAGGAGAAAAAAGTAATCGGAAGAAAGGGAAAGAGAGACGTTTAAATGGTGGGGCAATGAAAAAAGAAAATTGGGAAACCAAGATGCGAAGAAGAGAAGTCTCCAAAATACCTTTTTCTGATGAACGTGACCGTGCCCTGGAATGGCGGGAAGTTAGGGATCAACCGAACCTGCTCGCGTTCAAAGTAAGGAAAGAAAAAATTTAAACTCTCTGGTAAGTAAAGAGAGTTGAATTCTTTTAAGCATGACTTGATTCATTGAGAAAAGAAAAGGTGAGTTCAACTCCAGGGGGAGGAAACCAAAGGATAGGGGGGGGGGACCGGGCTTAAGACAGTTGTGAACTGCAATGGGAGGAAGAGAGTAGGGCCGTCTTCAGCACAGAAAGAAAACTGGAGTAGAAGGGTGCTTTCTTACGTTGTCAAAGGAGGAAAAAGGGATCGAACCAGGGGGAGGAAGAGAGCTTCAGAGTCAATGAAAGAGCCCAGGGTTCGCGAGAATGAAAACAAGAACACCGTTTCCCGCTTAAACCTGTCGGAGGGTCAGCAAAAGAAACAAGTACAGAGGCCAGGGGGGGGGTTTGTCGGGTTTCTTGAGTAGGGGGAGAGGCTGGACTCACCCGGCAAAAAGGGAGAAAAAAACGTACCGCTCAAATACCCATCACAGTAGGAAGGAAAAAAAGAAAAAAAAAAAGCAGAAACACCAATTCAGTTACGACACTCAACTTTAAAGGAGGGAGGCAGAAGAAAGGGGAGTGAAACGCTGGAAAAAAAGCTATCACGAAGCTTAATAAGAAGGTAAACTAAATCTTGCCCAGGAAAGGGACAAACTGGAGGGATGACACAGTGAAAAAAAAAGAAAGGGACTGAGAATGAGGGGAAGACACCGGCCTAAGGGCATATCAATAGGGGGAAAGGAACAATTCGGGCATGGCAGAGGGGAGAATGCAGAAAAGATGGTTCGTCTATGACGGAACTCATCAAAAGGATTCGAATGAAAGTTGGGAGAAGTGGTTGAAAAAGGGAGGAAGGGGACAATGGGCAAAAAGTTCACCATTGTCGGCAAAAAGAAAGGGGGAACGGAAGGCGGAGAAAAGCAAATTCCAAAAGACCTCCGATCCTCTCTTTCTAACATCAAGGGAGAGTAAAAGGACTCATAACCTTATGTGAAAGGGAGGTAAAGAAAAGAAAAGCTAAAGGGTAAGGAATTCCAGGAATGAAGAGAAAGTAACTGCGTCAACATGAGAACTTCAGAAAGAGCTGCAGACCGGTAAAAAAGAAAGGCAACGCTTTGAGGGACGAACAGACAATACAAGACTCTCACTCAGGAAAAAGTGGAGAGAGATTAATCAAATGTGAAAATGAAGTGTTTCAACTGCAGCTCCCGTGTGATAATGGCAATGAGGGTTTGTAACAAGAAAAAAGATGCGAGATCTCTGAAGAAAAAAAGGAGGAGGGAGATATATCCTGTAAAACTTTTAAGAAAAAAAGTTTATGACAATCAAAGGGATTGTCAAAAAAAAAAGAAATAGATTAAATGGAAACAGGCACAATACCTGGTTCGTTCTGTTACGGGGGAGAGGTACTTGGGCAAAAAAATTGTCGAATCAAACGAGCGGAGAATCAATCCGACGTTGGTATTTGAAGGATTCAAAAAAGCTTGAAGGATCCTGGGGGCGGGAAAAGAGAAGGGCATTAGAAAGAAAAAAGGAAGGTAACTTTATACGTGCTTGGAAGAAGGCCTCCAAGTATGGAATTGATAACGCACTCAATTCATGGGGGAAAACAGGCAGAGAAGAGAGGGAAAGGAGAGGGAACTAGTGCGAAAAGACGGGAAAGTAACAACTTAGTTAGGGATGGCAGTCCATCTGTCCGAGTTAAAGGGGGGGGCAAATCTTGATGGAAAGGTACGCAAATTGTGGGGGGGTGAAACACCAATGACGGAGAAGAAAAAGCCTTCAGTGGGGGGGGGAAGGAGGAAAGGTTCCAGCGGAAACCATGGGGAGCGGGCAGAATTGATAGAAAGACATGGAGCATGCTTTCAAGAAAAGATTGTAGCCCGGGAAGGGGGGAAAGGATGAGGGGGGGGGGAGGCGAAGTCGAACCATGTCAAGGTTGAAGTCCGACAGGGGGGGGGTTTTCAAGATTGCAAGATGCAGAAGGACCATTGGGAGTAAACCGCACTGAAAAAGGGGGGCGTGGAGAAGGGGGTGGCGTCCCAGGGTTCGCTATTATTTATGGAAATAAAAAGGACTTTAAGTGGCTTGATAGTAAGTGGGTGGGATCTCTCTCATGGGGGGGGGGTGAACAGGGAAAAAAGGGGGGGGGGATGGGATTTGGAAAGGGAAAAAAACGGTTAAAGGGGAGAAGGGGGGAGGGGGTGATGAGAAAGAGTCGACAAACAAGAAAGAAAAAAAAGGAAGAACATGCTTTTGAGGGATGAAAGAAAAAGAAAGAAAGCTCGAGGAAAAAACTTTTTTAGAAGGGGGGGGACGCGGAAAAGAAAGGCTCGGGGGAGTGATATGCAACTCATGAAAATCTCGAAAAAGGGGGAGAGAAGGTGTAGAGAGAATTCAAGAAAAGAACAGGCATTATCCACTCAAAAGAGGGAGGAAGAAAACGGACTAAGACTACAAAAGAACCTCAGCCGTGGAGAGAACTTACCGTACCAATTAGTACCTTTAGAGGTGATTAAAGGGGGTGGAAGTGAAGTCATTCATAAAAGGAAGGAAGAAGAAAAGAAAAGAAAAATCGAGAGGTACATTTTTTAGAAAAAGGAGGAAGGAAGAAAAAGCGCGCAGGGGTGGCAGGAGAAAGACATTTGAAAGAAGAAAAGTGCCAGGGCACTTTCAACGATAAGCAAAAGGGACTCAGGGGTGAGAAGTCTCGCTATGGCGCAGACTGGGGCAAATGGCTTCAACGGTTGAGTGTGGATTTCAAACCCTCATAAAAAAAAAGACGTCGCAAAAAATAGGAAGATAACAAGGAAAAGGGGGAAGCTGATAAATATAACGATAATCTTTGGACAGTCAACCCTCAGAAGATAGAAAGGGGGTGAAAAAACTCGCGCATAATGGTGGTAAGAAAAGGGCGATGGGACCAACTGGGAAGGGGGGAAAGGGAGAGGGGTCGAGTTCGACGCCGCAGTAACAAAAGGAGGGACGAAAGAGTTAAAGGGTTAAAAGGGGGGAGGAGTACAGTACGCACCAGGGAGAAAGATAATTTTTCAAGCGAAGTGGGTGAAAAAAAAGCAGGGGTTTGGTTGCAAGCACGAAAAGGGCAGAACATATGTCAAAAAGGGGGCTTAAGAGGGAGGGTCGAAG
>Ga0179593_1271973_pt1 | contig 18565 bp, 26 predicted proteins | sample CZODoug2_1_08_16_FD_185931 | JGI IMG/M metagenome (GOLD analysis project Ga0179593, IMG submission 185931) | Vadose zone soil fungal communities from Angelo Coast Range Reserve, California, USA - CZODoug2_1_08_16fungal (PacBio error correction) | ecosystem: Environmental > Terrestrial > Soil >...
AAAAAAGCCAAATTATACGGCGACTTGGATGGGGACTATCAGTATTGAAAATCCGAACAAAAAAAAGGAGATAATACAGGCTCAAAAGATCTTAACTGAGAGTGGGGGGGGACAGGTTCAACGGGTAATAATAATGCAAGGGGGAAAAAGCGACCAGAAAAAAAAAAATGGACTAACTACCCAAACGAAAGCCGACAATTGGAAAACAAAGGTAGAGAGGAACATCAAGAGCGGATGCAAAGAGTGCGGGTGCAGGTCAGAAAGAGATAAAAAGTGGACCGGGAAGGGGGGGCAGCGTTCATGCCTGTGCAGGAGCGCGGGGGGGGGAGAGACCGTCGGCAGAGAGGATGTGTAAATGTGAATACGTCATCATGCCTGGAATTAACGATCGAGGGGCAAAGGTACAAAGGAGAAAACCGTCAGTAGGAGAAGTAAAGCACAACAGGGGGCAAATGTGAAGGAGAAATTGCTGAGCTGTGGCAAATGCACTCACTGAGGGTCCAATCCCGGCGGAAGTACACGAAAGAGAGTGAAGCGTAGCGGTAGGTAGGCAAATTTTGCTCGAGAACCTAAAGAAAGGTAAGAGGAAGGACACAATCGCAAAGAGGGTGCAACAAGAAGAACTGCTTGAAGTGTGACGTGTTCTACGGTATAGGGGGATGGCGACGGGAAATGGGAAGGGGGAACTACAGTGTGCGCACAAAAAAAAAGGAAAAGGCTGGGCTAAAGAAAAGAGGGGTGAAAAGGAAAGAAAGGAAAACAAAACATTTGAAAAATCCGGCCTGTGATATCGGCTTATGTGCGCGGGTGAGGGGGGGGGAAAAGGGCATATGGGAGAAGGTAAAGTGTCCCCCTGGGTGCTGCGTCAGAAAAGGAAAAAGAAATGATCAGTAAAGTTGGGGAGCGATGCGACGAACTTTATCTAGCGGGTAGAGTGTTGGGAAGGGGGGAGAATAAGAAATAAAGTAAAGGCCGAGAAGAATGGGGCCGGCGGAGACACGAAAGATCAGAGGAAAGTCTGCGAAAAAGGTACCATGTCGCCAGGGACTATTCGAAGAACGTAGGAAGAAAAAGAGCAAAAAGGGGCGAAAAGTGGGTGTGAAGGGTGACGGGCTGGGTACTAATAAGAGAGGGTGGGAACGCTATGTAGCGATGGGTGTGAAACTGCCGTTAGCAAATATCGTAGATCTTGGGGAACCTACAAGAGGGCGGGAAACAAAGGGTATCCATCAGGTAATCTAATGACTGTAACGAGGGGCGGTAAAGACGTAGAAAAAATGATGGCATGAAAAAGAGGTTCCGAGGTCTCATGTACAGAGGTAGGCGAGGGATAAAGGGGTCAGTACCCGACCGGGATGAAACGCCTCAAGGCAGACGTCCAGGGGAAACATAATTCGGTCGACCGTTGAGGAGAGGGGGGGGGGGGGTTCTACTAAAAGAGGCCACACGCACAGAAGAATCCGCAATAGGGATACAAGAATAAAGGAAAGACAGTCGGGGGTGAGCCTAAAGAAAGGGGAAGCACAAAGGGGAGAACACAGCGATTCTGAAAAGTCGAACAACTTAGAGGTATATGTAAATAGAGGGAAAGGGGACACACCGGTACAGGGGAGGATGGTAGGGGGAAGTGACCCTAAAAAGATGGAGAGATATGTTCCACTGGTGAATCTGGGATTGGGGGGTTCAGGACGCGAAACAACCGGGAAAGGGAAAGGGGAGGGGCGCGTTACGGTGTAAAGACGTCGTGGTAGTCTGCAAACCCGTTGATGAAAGGCGGAAGAGGAAGAAGGCCAATCGTGGTTGGAAACAGGGCGGGTGGGTGTGAACAATTTCGCGTGATACGCAGTGTCGAGCGGGGGGGGGCTTGTGCATGGATTATAGTAAACAAGGCTACCATGAAGATCCGGATGAGAGTGCAGATGGGGCGCCGAGGGAAACAGGGATGATAGCCACAGTGGAGGACTTGAAAAGGGGGGGGTAGGAAAAAAAATTCCAGGGGTGCGACGAATCCGGGGAAGGTAGTGAAACGAAGAGCATCAGACAACAGAGAAGATAAGAGCGACGGTGTAGCTTCAAGCCCAAAATAAGAAGCTTTCGTCTAGTGTACGTAGGTAAGGGAACTCGAGACCCAAAGGATCAGGCAGGATCGGGAAGGTGAAAGGGTTCAAAAATAAACTTATATAGAAAAGTTGAGGTCAAGAAAAAAAGACAAGGTATTCACAATTCAGAAGACGGCCGAGAAGACACAAAATCGTTGCCCTGCAAGAATGTAAGGATAACAATTGGGAGGGGAAAAAAAGGTTCACTTGGGGAAGTGGTGCATAACACTTGACCCGACAGGGGAAAAATGGAGGGCTAGAAATATAATCGTCTAAAGAGAAAAAAAAAAAAAAATCAACAAGAAAAAAAAAAAAGAAAAAAAAACAGAAAACAAACAAAAAAAGAAAAGAAAAAAAAAATAAACACCGGACGGAAAGACGCGGGCGGTGTGGGGATATAGCGTCGAGGGGGGAAGAGAAGGGGCAGGAAGCCTGGTGGTGCCTTCAAAAAGACGCGTGTGGCTAGGGATTCCCCGATTAAAGACGGATGGACAAAGCATCAGGTCAAAAGGGGGAAAGACTGCGCAAAAAGGTTTGATTGTGGGGGGGTGGGGAGGACGGGTTGCTGGAAGGTTGACACGGGAGCCGGCGGTAATCAACAGGAAAAGAACGGGGGAGCACACCGGGGAACATGGTGTCGAAAAGCTTGTGCAGAGGGAACAAGTGGAGTCCTGGAGGGGGTCGAAGAGGGGGCGAGAAAGCTAGGAATAGTAGTCAGTACGTTATGGAACGGGGACATAACTAAAGCAAAAGGGGTCGAGAACGGGTTGACGTAAACCTGGGCAGTGGGGGTCGCGAGGGGCGGCGAGGAGCGCGCGAAAAGCCTGAAAGGAAAAACTGTAGCGAAAGGAAGTGCGAGGAGAGAGGGAGGGGGGGGAGGATTGGTGGTGGTCGGAAAAACAAAATCCAGAGAGGCAGGAAAAGAGCAGTCCTAATGGGCAAAGGGGTGTCTTATGCCAAGCCCCGGGCAGAATGGTCTTGAGATTAAAAAAGGGTCAACGGTGGAGGAATTGGGGGGATTCTTCAAGCGGAAGATGGGAGTCGGCAAGGGGGAAAAGTAGCGAACGGCAGGTAAGGGGGGATGTTCGGGAAGAGTGGGGGCGAAAGGCCGGCGGGGGGCATACGATAGAAGGGGTACAAGGAATGGGAAGAGTCCGTAACGATAGCGCCGTGACCGGTGCAAGGGAGGGTTCAGCAAATCGGAATCGGAAAAAAAAATTAGAGAAGGCGGAAGGAACGGGGATTGGAGGGGAAAGCTCGGGGAAAACTGCCTTCGGATAAAACAGGGGGACTCAAAGGGGGGGGGAGACAGTGCCGTTGGGAAGGGGGTGTGGAGGCCAGACTGTCAAGCAGGTGCATGGATCATCAATCAGCACCGGTCAGCAGCAAGCGCTGAAGGAAGGATAGTGCGGCGAGATCTTAAGGACAAGCGGGGAAAAACGTGGAAAGAGAGAGGTGCCAACGGACTATCGTGACCTTACGGGGGGGGGCATCGGACAAAGTAACGATATCAGACATTGGAAAAAAAAAATGAGGACTTAGGAGGAGATGAGAGGGTAGAGGACAGTGGTGGTAAAAAAGCAAAAGGGCCGGAGTGGTGCTATCGTCCAACGTCAAAAAGGGAATATCTAAAGGAAATCACGGAGGGAGGAAGATTCCAGCATTGTCTTAAGCCAGGAAAGGGTGCAAAAGCCGAGCAGAGAGAAGAAAGAGCGGCGCCGGAGACTGAGGCCGCTTGGGGGACGGGGAGATACAGTCATTTTCCTACTGAGGAAGAACGGGAGTACTGGGCCAGTCTACGCGTGATGTGAGAAAAGGGAAGGGATTAGCCGACTTATCCCGAGTTGGAAGGTTGCCGAATGATGGGAGGTGGAAGTGAAAAAGGGAGAAAGGTCTGACAAAAACGGGACATTGGGGGAAAAAAAAAAAACCATAACAAAAAAGGGGACTCAAAATTATGAAGGGAGACCTGGGGGTCTGTGGCCGGGGCCGAAGTGACCAGCAGCCAAAGGACCAGTGAGATGGCTCAAAAAAGAAACCTCAAAGGAGGGAGGAAAAAGGACACCAACCCGCCTGTGAATTGGAAAAGGTGCGACTGGGGGGAGGGAAAAAGAAAACATGGGGGGAGGGGGAGCCAAAAAAAGAGAAGGTCAACCATCTGCGGCAGGCGGATGTAGGGTGTGCCGGGGGGGTGCAACTGGGGAAGGGCTAACCTAAAAGATGCACGACATACCCTGTAGGAGGAAAAGGAACGCTAAAAGAGGACTTAGCCATGGGGGTGGCCGCGGGAAAAGGACCGGGTGCATGGAAGCATACGAAGAACGTTCGGTCGTAAAGAACAATAGAACGCGTAAAGAAAGACCCGGTGGGGCAGTTCGAAGGCGGTGGGGAAAGGTGCCATGCATCATCGCTTACCTAAAGAAACACCCATTAGGCCATCAAGAGAAAGGGCTGAGATAGGCTAAAAACAAAAAGGTTCTCAGGAAACGACAAAACGGGGGATAAAGGATCAAAAAGACCGAAAGACTATGGAAGAGAGTCGATTCTAAATGTAAGAAGCAATAACAGGGGATCAGAAGGACGTCGTGAACCAGTGAGCGGGAAGGAAACGATACGGCAAAAAGGCTGCCTTCTAAAATATCTTAAGGGAAAGAAGGGAATGAGGCAAATGGAAAAAATAAGATTGGGAACAAAAATCAAGGGATTTGCCATCAAAGCTTGCGCGATCAAGGAAAAGGGCAAGAAAAAGGAGGAGAGGGGGGGGGTGGAGGGGGGAAGGATCGTTTTTCTGGGGGGAACAGGGACGGATACTTTGAGGGGTGAAAATTGATAGAAAGAAATGGACGAGGGAATCAGATGAAAAAGGGGAAACGGTAAAATCGGGAGGGACAACAGGAAAATCAGGGGTACGGATTGTTACCGCGACGGAAAAATTTAGCGTACCGGGAGAGGGAAGCTAAGGGAGATCGGGAGAGGGGTCAGGGAAGGTTCGGGAGGAGGCAAGGAAGCTGAAAGGTTGGGCAGGAAAACCAACGGAAAGGGGGGTACGAGGGAAAAGTCTCATCACAAGGACCACTTTGGCAAGGGCAGGGGGAGAGAGGTTATGAATAGTGCAGGGGGACGCGGGGACAGGTGGAGACAGAGAAAAGGGACCCGAAGAAGAAGGGCCAGAGAGCGGTCCAATAATCAGAAGGAGTGTAGTAGATACGCCAAACTAGGGGCGCAAAAACTACAAAGGACAAGAATCCAAGCGTGGTCGTGGTAAAAGGGGGAAGCTGCCGGGAGGACAACGGGCGGTGGAGGCAAATGAAGCACAGGTGGTCGGCGGAGTGTGGGGACTGAAGAAGACAGGAGACGTGCACAGAGTAGTCAGCCACCAGGAAAAAAGGGTAGTTACCGAGGAAAGATATGGGATCGGGGATAGGGCCGACAAAATCCTATTGTCACAAATCTAAGGAAACAACAGAACCGGGGGATTACGGGGGGGAAAGGATGATGAAGAACCGGACTATCCGACCTGGGGCGGAAGGAGAAAGATGCAAAAAAAGGGAGGAGGACCATAATGGGTCCAACGGGGGATGGAGGTAGTTGTGGCGGCAGAAAAAAAAGTCCGAAGGGGCAGGGAAAGGGCATGTGCGGAGGCAGAGGAGACGCGGGCATTGTTCAAGGCTGTCCTAACAGAAAAAAAAGGAGTGCTGAAACAGAAGCGGGGAAAGTAGTTGGTGTAAAGGGGATTTCTGCAAGGGTAAAGAAGGCATTAAAAACGCGTCAAATGTGGGGGGTGACGCAAGCTGTTAGTAGAGGCGGGATTAGATGTGGGGCAAGAGAGAAGAGTGGTACACAAGGGTGCCAAGAGAGGGGGGGGAAAAAGGGGGGGGAAACCGTTGTGATAGCCAAATCAAACGTCCGGAGTCCATGGCGCAGGAGAGTGAAGGGAAGGGGGGGTCTCATGGGGGGAGGAACTGGTGAACTTGCCAAGCGTGTGAAGGAAATCCCGAAGGTGCGTGTGCAGAGAGCAGATCACTTGAGGGGCGTTCGAAAAACAAAAATAAGTGAAAGACGAGGGGGACTTACATACGAGTTAGTTATAAAGGGAGGGGGAAGGGGAGAACGTAAAACGGGGAAAAAATCGCGAGTTTCGAATCGTGATCGGGGAAAAAGCGGTATTATCAACGGTATGAGAGGGTAAAGAAAAAAAAAACACTGCCCCAGCGGAAGAGATGGGGGGGAAAAAATCAATACACAAGACAATTGAAGAAAGGGGATGTCGACAAAGGGGGGGATGGGGATGGAGAGCACGTGCTTTATTGTTGGAAGACGCCAGAGAAGTGGGGTGGGCGGGGGAACGTCTCTAAGAATAGAAAAGGTCGGTGAGACAGAAAAAGGGTAGGGAGCAAAAACGAACGAGGCCGGGGTCGATGAGTAAGGCGCAGTCTGAGGGTAGAAGTCTTGTGGGTAAACGGGCATCAATCTGGGGGTGCGTGTCAAGGTTGTGCGAAAGTGCGAAAAAGGCTGCTTTGGAAGGATCGGGGGGAAAGGTCGCACTGGGGGGTAAGGTAAGTGCTGTCAAAAAAGGTGTGGGCCGGGCGTTTAGCTGAGCGTGCGAACAAACTGAAGCCAAGTCCAAAAGAGAGGCAGGGGAGAAAAAAAGAAAAGAAAAGTGTAGAAACCGGGGGGGATTGGGGTGGCAAAGTCGCGTGGCACCGTCATGGGGGTGAAATACTTGGAAAAAACCGGGAGGCCTCGCAGGGAAAAAGGGAAGTTAGAAGGAAAGGGCATTAAAGACCGTAGTTAAAGAGGGGGACCGATGGGGGGGTCCATGGTGGGAGGGTAAACATGAAAAGTGTGGAGGAAGGAACCAGCGGTACGATAAAAGGGAGAAAAGGGGGTACGGGTGGGGAACTGCAAAAGATCTTGGAGAAAAAGGAAAAACAGAAAAGGCCGCCGTTTTGTAGTATGAGGGGGGGCCACGATCACTTCAGGGAAGGCGAGTGGAAAGTGGCGCTAGAGGACGGGCGAGGAAAGGTTTGAATGGTCCGCGGTTGAAAGAGAGTCGACAGTTGGACAGCCTTGGAGGGAGTAAATGGGGGGAGACAAATAAGAGGGGGAACGGTACATATACAGCCTCGCGCCTATGTGGGGCCCTGGGGGCAAGAAAAAGTCGGGGGACAGCTTCAGGGAAGAACTAGAATAGGATCATAAGGACCTGAAGTGTCAAGAAGAAGCCGAGAGAACGCGAAACGAAAAAGAGGAGGATAAGTCTGAAAAGCACTGGGCGAAGGTGTCGGGACAGCTGGTGCAGAATAAAAAAAGCCAAGGTGTAAAAAAGGAACCGTGAAGGGAAGAGAACAAAGAGGGAAAGGCGAGTACGGGTCCGAAGTGTAACGCGAAGGCAAATCTGATGTTTGCCCAGAAAATTGGCCACATCGAACAAAGGGGCGAGACACTCAACGGGGAGGAGGGGAGGAAGAGAAGGTGAGAGGGTGTGAAAAAAGCACACGAAGGGTAAAACACGCGCAACGGGGAATCTAAGGTTTTTACAACTTCACGAAGAATATGAGAGGGGACCGAATGAAAGAAGATTGGACAGGAATGATTCGGGGAGGACTGACTCTGAGCATATGCAGGTCATAGCAAGAAAGAGACGGGGGAGGAAAGAAAGCAGGAGGGAGGAGAGGGAGGGAAAGGGGGGGAAGTCGTGCGCGAGACCAAAAAAATGGGGGAGGAATCTGGGCAAGGGGGAAGGACAAAGAGGGGTGCTGAGTGAAGGGTAGCAAAGAATGAACGACTAGTGCACGTGACAAGAAAAGGGGTAGGGATAAAAACGGGAGAATGGGCGGGATGTAATAGGGGGGGTGGACAGGCAGGACGGAAAAATGAGACACACTCACAAGGAAGGGAAAAAGGGACGGGGCAAGGGTGGCTAACGTTCTACCGACCGGGGGGAAAGGGAAACGGGGGAAAAAATATAGCACCACCTGCAACAGGAAGTGGACCAGGGGGGGGCGTGGCTCGACAGACGGGTGAAGAGGTAGGTAGGAGGGGACCCCTGGAGAAAGGCGAGAACAAGGAGTGGTGGCAATAAGAATGTGAATGGGAAGGGAGGTGGAGTAGCGTGCCAACAAAGAACAAAATACGGACACAAGACACTATGGGAAGGACGGGGGGGGTTGAAGAACTAAAAGAAGGGAAAAAACTGACTAACAGTGGACTGAACGAAGGAAAGAAGCGGAAGGGGGGTACCCAAAACGGTCAGTTGTGTGTCAACGTTTAAAGAGACCGTGTGTCGAGAGAGCGAGAGGAGGCGGCTTCACATGGGGATGAAAGCCAAATGGGAATGTGCATAGAAAAGAGGGCCACATTTCCAGGTGGGCGGCGCGAAAGGGCGAATAGACAAAAAAAAACCGAAGATTTACACCTGGGCAAAACTGAATAAGGGGCGTGTACACAACACGGAATAGAGTGCGGGAAAGTGTGAACAGACAGAAAAATGTCAAATGCGCTCGAGGCACGGTCGACGGAAAAAAAAGGGCACAAGTTAATGGGAATAAACAGGAGAAAAAAGAGGGCTCTACACAGGGGGGGAGCCGCGCAAGGGGGCAGCAAATCTGGCGGCGAAAGGGGTCGGGGAGAAAAGGGGGTATGACTGAAAGAAAAAGGGCCCGGGGGAGGAGACAATTTCCCCAGAAAGATTGGAAATCATAAAAATAGGCGTCAATGAGGTACTGGAATGGCCAGACACACCGACCAAAAAAGGGGGTTGGCTATCGAAGCAGTAGGGAAAGTGTCGGGGGGGAGTTAGGGGGGGGACCTTGAAAGTATCGTTCGGACAACAACGGATCACGCTGATTAGGGGGGAAAGGTGGTGACAAAAGGACAGAGAAAAGGGAAAAAGGGGTCTACTCCAGAGGGTTGAGGGTTCGTTGATGTACCAGAGGGGCGAAATCCCTCTGCGGGGGTCGCGGGTACAGCGACGTGAACGAAAGACGTCGGAGGGATGATGCTTCGTTAGGGTCAATATTCGGCCTGGGACAAAGTCTATGGGGGCAAAGGGCAAAGGAGAACAGCGGGCCATGTGCTGGAAAAACACGGGGGGCTGGGATCATCCGTTGCAGGCGGGCCGGGGGGGGGGAGAGGGGAGCTAGGTGGTTGTATAGTAAAAGGCGGAAGGTTGTACATACATCTTACCGGCATGGGGGGGTAGAGGAGGAAAGGACTACAAAAAATCGTAAGGTGGTCGCAAAAAGGGGGAGAACAAAAAGTCAACCATGGGAGGCGGGGGGGTGGGGGTAACAGGTTAGGCTCCGGGAAAGGGGGCAGACGAGCACCAACAAAAATCTTGAACGAAAGGTCCGATGAAAACGGACTGTCGGGGCGGATTGAGGAAGTGACGCACGAACAAATGCACCCTAACAAAATGGACAAAGTAGAAGATGAGCAGAAAAAAGGGAAAGGAATGAAAAAGCGATAGGCCGCTGTACGTTAGATGAGGGTAGGTAAACCCGATGGGACGATCGAAAGAAAAAACGTACGGAAAAAAAGATGGTCACGAGTCGGGGACTACCAGGGGAAGTGTAAAGGCAAGGACTTAGAAGGCATACCATGCTGCGACTGGTATCTTGGCGCTGACGGAATGGGGGTACGTATGTTATGGGGGTAGACCGAAAAAAAATGAAACGGTCAAACAGCAAGGGGGGGGGAACGGGCGGTAGGGAGGGTCAGGGCCAGACAAAGGGAAAAGGTACCAGGCCACTAAAACCCTGGGGGAAAATGGCTTGGCTTGGCGGGGAATGGGTAGCCATGTGGCGTAAGCGGTCAAAAAAAAAGGCAAGGGTACCAGATTTTCGGGCGAAGCGCCGACACGAATTGGAAAAAGGCATAGGGCATAGCTGGGTAATGTGTCACCGGGGGGATGAAAATACCGCAGCTCGCGGGAGGGCCGGTGCAACTGGGCATGGTCTCCGGTGCGAAAACGTGTTGAATGACCTCGCCGGAAAAACCTCAGAAAACAAAAAAGCAGGTGCAGAGCACCTTATGGGGGACACGGAGCCAGGTACGCGCTGAAAATTGGTAGGAGGGAAAGCAGTCAACCAGATTACCGCGAGAGTAGCTAAAAGCGAATTATAAGCGGGTGAGACGGAAAAGTCCCGGGGGGGGAGACCAGTCGTAGTGAGGGGCCGTAAAAATCAAGGGTCGTCACGGAAAAAGAGGCCCATCAGATCCAGGGGGGGGCTCCCTGGAGATGGGGGCACGGGTTCAAATGTTGGGGGAGAAAGATGGGTAAAAGACAAGACTGAAAGGTCGAAACTACGATTAGTGGAGAACATGGAGCGGCGTCGGGATGTGGCGCCATGGAGGAAAAGAGAGGGGGGGAGATCGAAATTACCAGTCGTAAGGTCGTGGAAAAAAAACGTGCGTTGTGGGGGGAACAAGCCGTGGTTCCGGTGAGTTCCATTCACGGTTTGGTGTGGTCAGTGAGGAGGAGGGGGGCCTTGACGGGCGGTGATCACAGAGAGGAAAAAAAAGTAGTTTCGTCAGGGAGGCGGGCAAAGCCATAGCATCGTTTCGACATGACGGGGGGAAGAAGAAAGAAAGGAAAGAGGGCAGTGTCGAGGACTGTTCAATGAAAGTACCTTGACAACGGCAGAAAAGGTCGCGTTCGGGCACGCGTAGTCGGTCCAGGTAAGGGTGGAAACCAAGACAAGGGAACACCCGAGAAAAAAAGAGTAGGATGGTCCGTAGGGGATGTGGTGAGTCAAGACTCCATTAGCTGGAGGGCCACATTACCGTGCATAATGGCTCGTGTCAAAATGGGAAAAAAAAATCCCTCGCTCTTGACGGGAGAGCAGTCCGGGACCAGGGCTGGTGTTGGAAGGTAAGGGGGAAAGAACTCTGAAAGAATGAGAGAACACGTTGGATGGGTAAAAGATGGGTAGAGGTCCAAGAACAGGGCGGGTCAAAACGAAGGTGCAAGCACCCGTGTCTACCAGGCCTGAAGTGTCACAAGTGGTGTCAGAAAGCGATAGGTCTGCGGGGGCAGGCATGAAAGGGGGGAACTGACACGTCTGAAAACTGTACACCCCACCCCAGCCAAAGGAGAAAACCAAACAAACAAAACCTAGGGAACTAAGGCACTCTGGGAGGGATGACTTCAGATAGGAGTGGATGGCGCATCGCAAGGCATAAGGCGTAAAAACGGACGGAAAAACTAAGATAGGAGAAGATTGGGGCCGGGGCGAGATCTAGAAAAACAGGGGGTTTGCAGATAGCTTCCGAGAAGATTGTACAAAAGGGGGATGTGTTCCACTCGAAAGAACATGTAGCAGAAAAAGGCACAACGGGGTGGACAGAAAGGGGAGATTGATGGAGTCAAGGGGGAAGATCGGTTTCAACAAGCATAAGTGATCCAAAGGGAATCTCGCCGAAACCCATCATTGGTGCGCAGGACTGTAGTACCGATGGGTCTAACCGCTTTCATGCCTATGACAGAGTCTCGATAAAGACTCCCCAGACTGTTTCTCAGAAGACGCCCATTGGGAGCATCAAAGTGCAGGCAAAGGTAGGGAGGGCAGGGAAGCCAAAGTCGCTGGTGGCGCAACTGAAGTGGGGGAAGTGTAAGTCCAGATTGCCTTGGTCGGGGAGACGCTGTGCGTCTGAGGGCCAGTGGTTTTGGAAAAGAAAGGCAGGGGGGACCCAAAGATAAAAAAGCATTTGAGAAATCCTTGAAAGGATCTTGGCCGGTAGGAAAAACGGATCCACCGGTCAGTCCGTCAACAGACACGAAGGTATGGGAGGGAAAGCATAGGACCAAAAACGGAAACGAAAATGAAGGGCGAACTTTGACTTTTAAAATCAAAAGTCAAAAATCCGACAGTCCCGAAGAGGGTAAAAGGGGGGGAAAGTATGGGGACAGTTGGAAGGGGGCGAAACAAAATTGAAAATACAGCGGACTTACTCACCTCGGGGACGCAAAAGGGTAACTTGGGAAGGGTGATTAGAGGGTAATAGCTAGCCCGGGAAGGAGCGAGAGACAGTAAAGAAGGCTAAAAAAAGTGGGAAAAAGACGTTCTGCAAGGCCGCGGGAAAAGAAGGGTCGGGCAGGATGGGAATTCGAACATCACCGAAAAGGGGTGGAGGTTAAGCACCCGAAATAACTGCTAACAAAAAAAAAGTTGGAGTGGGAAACGATAACGATTTAAAGGCGTCGTCTGGCCGGGGAAGGGGGGAGGGGGGATCGGGAGAGAAACCAGATGGGGAACTTACAGCGGGAACTCAAAAGTAACATCTGTAAAGAAAAGTCCAATGGGAAGGCAGAAGGACGCAAACGAGACGACGTCTCTCATTTGGCGTGCAAATTAGGCGTTACTGGAGGTACGATGGGGTGTTGAGAAAACAAATTCGGGCTGGGGAGAAGAGCCAGTCAAATTAGGGGAGGAGGAAAAGACCAACGTTGGAGAAAAGGGCAGTTATGGAGGTGGTGGGTGGGATGGAGTTGGAGAGAGGGGGACAGGTCATTGTTCGTGGGGCTGGAGAAAAAGAGGGTAACGAATCTATATACGGGGTGGGCGACGTAGATTACGGGATATCAAAAACGGGGAAAGGCACAGAGGGGGGGGACCACAAAAAAGACCGCATGGGCTAAAAACGTGTGACGCCCAGCTACGTTCTCGGATAGCGGAAGGTTCGGTTATGTGAGTGTAGGTGTGTAGAGAACGTGATGAAGCAAAAAACAGAGGTCAGAGGCAAAGGAGGGGGTGATCGTGTGGACGCAATCAAGGGACCGCTGTTGTGGAAGCGAAGGATCTCTTTGATGCAAGAGAGGAAAAAGGTGGTGGGGGTGACCGAAAGGGCGATTCGGTACGAGGGGATCGGGGGGCCGGTAAGGGAAGAGGGGCTGACAGGATGCAAAAATACGCAGGACGCAAGAAATGGACCGGGTAGTCGTCCTCACATGGGGGTTGGCAAAAAGGGAGTATAAAAAGCGCAGCTTACGCGAGAGAACAGGGTGAAGGGCGCGGGGGGTGGTCGGTCGAAAACAGAGGGAGGGGGGGGGAAGGGGGGGGGGGGGAAAAACAGGAGTCATCCCTTGCAAAATGCGCCGTCGTAGCACTGAAACGGTGAAAGAAAGGGGGGCAAAAGATCGTATGACACGGATTGGGCAGAGACAAAAAAAACCTGAGGAAGGAAGAGGAGGACAGGATCGTGTGGGATGACAATAACATGCTGTAGGAGTGGAAGAACCAGGCGGCAAGACTAGGGAAAGTGGTCACAAATTGGGGGGGTGGTCGAAAAAACGATCGCACGGGGATAAGGTGGTAAGGGGAAGAGAGAGTAACGTCGAAGCGCAATTGTACTCAGCGGCAGGGTCGTGGTGGGAAATCGGTGGGCTTCAGTTGGTAAGGGTGGTACGTAGAACGAGTAGGCGGGAAAAAGATGAAGACATAGTGTCGTACAAGGGGGGACCGAGTAAGAAGCGGACAGCAAAACGACAGCGGAAGACACAAAAAAAAAGGAAAATTGAACATGTCGCCCGATGTACGAAATCGCCGCCCGCGCAAAGGGGCGCTCAAAAAGGGACGATAGTCCGGGCCGGAGAGGGGGCGGCAAAGAAAGAGACTGGGGGGGGGAAGGAATTGCAGTCTTCTAGGGGGCGGCGAGGGAATGAAGACGACCACAACCGAGGAACAATTGTTGCAGGATCGAGGGTGAAAGGCTTATAGGACCAATAAGGGGCTGGAACGTGGTCGAACATAAAAGGGAAGATCGTCCGAAACTGAAAAACCACGAAAGGTCGACAGGTGGGTACACTAACTGATAGAGGTGTGGTCGGATGTCAGGAAAGGCCGGAAAATGGTTCCAAAAGAGTTTGGCTACACTGAGCGACGTAACCAAAGTCGGGTCAGAAGGAAGAAGCGAGCCGTAGGGCGGAGACGGCGAGGGAAAGAAATATGGAGAATGGTCAGCTAGTCCTTGGTACTGGGAGATGCGGAAAAGACGTCTCCCGCCAACACGGGCCGGGGAACGATTCGCAAAGGGGTGTGTAGAAAAGTGTGAGGGTGAGGTCCAGTGGGGTCCGGTGGGCGTCTTGTAACCATAAATTCTTCACCGTGTAAAGCGGAGGTGCATGAAGCAAGCAAAGAGGGGGGGCGCCATTCAGGTGGGGACGTGAATATAAGAAAGGAGGAAGTATATAAACGTACCGGACACGTCAGCCGCTGTAAGGTCGCGTGCGGAGTCCGAGGGAGGAGGGGTGGGGGGGGTCCTGGGTCTGCGGGGAAAAGATTAAACAGCGCGTCCCCACGGCGCGAAGACACAGGGGTGTTGGGGGGTAGGGGGCAAAGAGAACTGAGTGCGTTTAAAAGCAGTAAAGGGGAAAGTTGGGGAAATTGACGGAGGGGAAGCAACTCGAGGGTGGAGTGGAAGCCTGGGTGAAACGGGCTGGGTTGGTGGGCGATTTGTCGGCGGGGGGGGGGCAAGAGCAGCAAGTTGGCGTGTCGAAGGGGGAGTGGGGGGGGGAAGGCAGTTGCGTTGCCCCCAGGGAAGGCGAGTTCGAGGAAAGGGAGGTTGCTGAATGTCATGGGGACGGAAAAGTCTCATAAGTAAGGTGGTGCAGGAAAGACGGATAAAGAGAGCACCGTATGTTCGAGCAAAAAAAAAAAGGACTTCGGAGGGGACTATCGGAGCTGGTTGAAAGCGGAAAAGGCTGTCAGGGCAGAAATGTATCAGTGAGAGAGCAAGGTCATGCAAAAGTCCGAATAGCGGACAAATCCTAGAGGTGATGAGGATAGTGTAAGGGGAAACGTGGGTACCGCTTCGACAATCATGAACGCGTTGCGGCGCGGGGTAAGCTACAGGAAAGAAAAGCGTTCTCCAAAAAAAGGATATGGGAAAATAAGAAAATGTTGGAATGTTGGTGGGCGAAAGCAGGCAAGAAAGCAAAGGGGGGCTCGTGACAACGTCAGAAAATAACGCCTAAATGAAATAAGGATGTCGAGGCAGGAGACTGTTCTGAAGATGAAAGCCGGCTTCCATAATGTCGACATTGGGGGCGCAGAAACGTAAAACGCGTGACCAGCAACCGATCTACGAAAGAAGAGACATGCGGAGGCAGGGGGCCTAGCGGAGGAGGAGGCCGCATAGCCGGCAAGGAACTACGTGTTGAGGAAAGGGGAAGGGCGAAGACCGGGGGCGCGAAGGTGTTCCAAGGGAAGGTAATGGGGACAACCATGGAGCACAAACGCAGGAAAAAAGAACGAAGAAGACAATTTCCTGGAGAAAGGGGAAGTCTGGCACGTCGAACAAGTGACAACAACGACCAACTTTGACCAGGTACTCAAAGAAGAGGCAGTAGTGTGGACGGGGACAGAAGATAGGAAAAGGCTCACAGGGAGCAGGACTTGTCCATATCATAGCGGGGGACCGAGGACCAAAAAAAAACGTCAAGAGGGGAGGGGGAGAGCAAATACAAGCGTAGGCGTTGGTGACGGGGTGGTGTCATGGGGAAAAACGAATAAAGATGGGGCCGAAAGCGCTTACTAAAGAGGAGGAACCTTTACAGGTAAAGGAAAAAAAAAGAAAAAAGAAAGTACGGGAAAATAAAGGGCAGCTGATAAAAACGCCCTGAAAGGGAGACACCAGATAAACTTAACACCTCCCGAACAAGGGGGATGTGACACGAAGAACCTGGGGACAAAAAAACAAAAAGTAAAGACAACTCAAACGTACCCGCTAAAAACCTGTAATACAAAGAAAAAAATTCTTGGGCGATCGGATCCACGAAATCTTACCAAGGAGATACTGCCTAAAGCATAGATTCTCGCAAGCCATCACAAAAGACGCAACTCCGACGGAACATGGGGGAGGGTCGATGGTTGCGTGTAAGGTTCCGGTAAAAATACGGGGTCGCCAAAAAGGAAAAAGGAAACATCAATTATGTAACGGTGGGCCGCAAAGGCGAGAAACGTTCAATAAAGGATGGGGATGCGGTCGGACGCGAAGGACAGCTTAACGACACAGGAAAAAGATGGCCAAGTAGAAAAGGGGGGGACGGGATAAAAGCAGCCTGGCAAAGGTATCTCGGGAAGAGGGTTCAGTGAAGTGTCACGACAGATAATCATGCAGGAAAAGGGTACTTGACTGGGGCCCGGATATAGACAGCAGACAGGGAGAGTGTTCCTTGCGTAAGGAAGCCAAAAAGGTCGGCGAGAAATCACCTGGACAGCAGGGAAGGAAAGTCCGAAAAATTACAAAGGGGAAAAGAAATCCCGGGTGGAAAACGTTGGACAAGAGGGTCAAGAAAGAAGACCAATTCAGGGGGACATACAAGAGTCTTGACAAGAATAAGTACTAAAAGCGAAACACGGCTGGAAGAAAAAAAACAAAGAGGAACGATGGTCTATGAGAACGCGGGGGAAGCCTCGGAGGCCTACCGGATCACAAGCCGACGCTCGGAACTAAAACCGGAGGAACAAATGGTTGAGGTCAGACCAACAACGCCCTCAAAAAAAGGAAACCGGTCGATGCTCCTTAGAAATGAAACGCCCCCAAGGAAGGGAAGTCAAACAATAAAAACTCTCACAACAAAGGGAGGGAAAAAGGGATAGGAGGGCCGGGGACCTAACGGAGGGCCGGCCAGTAAAGGAGCGACTGCGAAGCGGGGGGAAAGTGTCAAGAGAAGTGTGGAGTGTGTGGGGGAAAAAAAACCACTCCTCGTCCGACTTTCACCTTGGGCCAGGTGAAAGGGAAGACAGGGGAGGCAGAAAAGAAAAGTAGTCCATCGGGAAGCAAACAAGAAAGGTTGTGAACCAGGAGTTGGAGGGAGTGTTGAGACCCTGGAATGTACTCCGGACCTCTAGGGGAGGGGAAGAATTTGTACACCATCTACAGGGAATGGAAAAAAACGAACTTGGAAAATGCCACGGCAAATGAGGAAAAAAAAAACAAAGAGTGAACGGTCGAAAGGACAAAAACCGCGGTTGTCGGCAGTTGCAAAGAAAAAAAAAACAACAGGATAAACACCCAACCCAAACAAACCAAAAAAAAAAAAAAAAAAAAACAACCACCAACAAAAAAAAAAAAAAAAAAACCACCCAAACAAAACAAAAAACACAAAACAATCCCGAACAGAGAACAGATTTAGCCCGTCGCTTGTCGGGAGGGCCAAAGTAAGAGTGAGGGGAGAGGAGCGTCGGGAAGGCAATCAACGGGAGAGTATAACGGAAAAATAGAAAGTTGATTGAGGGACAAAAGAATGGAAAGGGAAAAGGCGGCAAAGTTTTCGTGGGAGGGGGGATCACACAAAGAGGTCTGCAACCTCAAAGTCAAAAGACCGAGGAAACACAGGGGCCACTTGTCACTGAATTGCAAGGGGAAAGGGTGGGAAAGAATGGGGGAGGAAAAAAAAAGGGGGTACGCGCATACAAAGAGATCTATATCGAGGGGAAGTTGTTGGAAAAGAAAAGGTGCATGACTCAGGCGTGAAAACGGAGGGCAACCGAATGAAAAATCAAAGGATGAAATCTGACATCGACTCTGACGTGTCAAGGAAGTGCAATAATATCTAATTTCCAATAAGTTGAAGGGTGAGAGTTCCTAGGGCTGAAGGTGTGTAAAGAGCGGAGTTACGGTCAAAAAGGGGAAGGCAAAGTTTTCTAAAGGTCTGAAAACGCACCCCTGGAAAGGTGGGTCAAGCGGCGTACAAGGAAAAAGCGTTCGAAAAAAACAAAACGGAAGGGTGGGGGGGGAACGTAAAACAAGAAGTCGAAGTGTCGAGAAGTTCAAAAACGGACCTGATGTCCGGAAAGGGGAGGGGGGAGCTTCCTCGTGCTGTGCTGTACGCCGGGGGAAAAGAAAATTGGTGTACGGGTCGGGGACTGAAAAGCAAAAAAGATCCCACGTAGCGCAGGTAGGAATGGTGATTAGAGGGATGGTTGTAGGAGAAATAGTTGTCCACCACAGGAGCAGAAATGGGCGTCGGGGGGGAAATGTATGGCGGGGAACCCAACCCTAAGAGGAGGAGTAAGTCCAGGAATGGGAACTGGGGGTGATGGGGGGGGGGGGCAGGTTCAAGAAATAGGCGTCTAAAGAAAGGTGCAGAAGGGCTTTGGGGGGGTAAATGTCGGGGGGTCGGTACAATACCGTGGAGGTCATTGGAACATCCGAAGGGGTCGAAAAAAAAGGACCGAAAGAGCCTGGGTGGGAAAATATCGTCTGGAGTAAGAACCGTATGTAAGGATAGGGCACTTCTATAGGGGAAGAAAAGTAAACTCTGGGAGAGGATCAAAAAGGGCTTCCACGGAAAGTTAGACGCAATCAAAACTTAAAATAAGGGCATCAAAAGGAACAAGTAAGCACGCCTAAGATACGAAAGCCTATGATTGCCACGGGCGAGAGAGTGGACCTGGAATTTTAAGAGAGAGGAAAGGTAGGGACGGTTCCCTTTTCAAACTCGGGTTAAAGTATCAAAC
>Ga0179593_1543370_pt1 | contig 18564 bp, 18 predicted proteins | sample CZODoug2_1_08_16_FD_185931 | JGI IMG/M metagenome (GOLD analysis project Ga0179593, IMG submission 185931) | Vadose zone soil fungal communities from Angelo Coast Range Reserve, California, USA - CZODoug2_1_08_16fungal (PacBio error correction) | ecosystem: Environmental > Terrestrial > Soil >...
CGGCCGGAGGGTTCAGTGGGAGAACGACGGGCAAATCAGGTTTCCGTAAGTTTTTCCTCTATCTATAGGGGAGAAATCTGCTTTGTCTTAGAACGAGCGTCACGAAGGGTGAAGAAGGGCTCAAGCCATTGGCCTGCAGGTCAGGAAGAAAGAGAAGCTCCTTGCGCTTAGGGAAGGTTTCGCCCTTTCACCGAAAGGAAAGAAAAGGGGTGAGGAAAAGGTCGCGCGGGGCAGGACAGAGGTCGAAAAGGAACAGGGGTCACTTTACTTTGGTTTTAGCTAGGTAATGCTGGCGGCCAGGGCCGACTTTGCCGGGAGCGCGGAGAAAGAAAGGGCAGAAATGGACTGAGCGGATTTTTCGAAGTGAGGGGCCGGCGCGGGTCTAAAAGCACTCTTCCGCCGTTCCGGAAAGCACAATGCGGCCCCAACGAGACCTCTTGCACAGGAAAGAAAAGGTCTCGGGGGAAGCGCGTTTCAGGGCCTCCGCCCGCCCCAGCCAAAGAGGAGAACCCTTTGCTACGCTGCTTTGGGGGGGGGAGCGTTGCCGTCCAGAGATGGTTCGAACGCAGGAGTGCAACACGGAGAGAGAATTAAAGGGTGCTTAGGGAAGAAGGCCTTGGGGTCCTTGGGGGAGGACGCCCCTCTTGTCCGTGGGAAAAAAGGGCTTTTAGATGATGGTCTGGGCTGGCAGGCTTCCCGTGAAGAACTTCTCCGCTCGGAAAGTCCTGCTTGCCCTGCGGAAAGAAATTTGGACGACCGCTAAAAAGCCGTCTCTTCTCTCACAGTTTCTGGGTCCATCCCGCTGGGGTGACGGAGGCAAATTTGAGGGGGAGTGGCTGGAAGGGGGGGAACTTAAAACTGGGATCGATGAGGAAGACTATCTCAAAGGTCCCTGGAGGCTGGTGTCCTCTGGTCAATCGTGATTGTGTAGGTTTTTGGCTGGAAGCAAAGGAAAAAGGGGATGCGCAACCTTCCCCAGAAGAAGGGGTATTGAAGGGGGGGGGGGGGGCCTGCTTCCGTCAGAGGCTTCCCGTGAAGGCGAACTTCCTTGCAGAAAAAGCACTGGGGGAAGAACTGGAAAAAGTGCCAAAAGAAAAAACGTAGACAGAACGGGCGGCGTGTATCCGCTGAACCTCCAGAAGAGCTCGAGCCTTCTCTCGGAAGGAAAGCACTCATGAAGGAAGTAAAGCCGGGGAAGGGTTTTAGAAAATTTCAAGAAGAAGAAAACTTAAAGCCCAGAAGGAACAAAAATCACTCGCCAACAGGACCTTTCAGGACCGGGCCAGGGTTAAAGAAAAAGGCATGAAGAGTGGTTACTCCCTGAAAAAAAAAAGCTGAGCTCATAGCAGCATTCTGCCTCGAAGAAAAGAAGTAAATTTCCGGAATCGGCCCCTGGGTGTGCAGCCGACTAAGCCCCGGGAAGGAACTTCTCGTCGCAGGAAGGGGGGGAGAAGAAAAGGAAGGGAACCTCAAAGTCTCAGAGGAATGCAATCAACATCAGGGGAAGCTCTCTTCCGTCGCGGCGTCAAATCTTATCAATGCTAGGGTCCGTCTTGCCGAAAAAAGATCTCCCAGAAGAGGCCGGAAGATTACGGAGGGGGGGCAACCTGTAACCAAGAGGTCCCCTAGTATAGATTGTTCCGCACGGAGTCGACAAAGCTATTTCTTGGGAAGCCTAAAAAGAAAAATCGGGCAACCTCGATGAAGACGTGAACCTCAAATTTCGTTCATGCCGGGCTCACAAAAAAAAGGTACGATTCAAAAAAGTCGCTCCACTTGCTTTCAAGGGCTTCCGTCTCGAAGGGAGAAGGGGAAAAAAGCTCAAAAGAACTGACGGGCGTCAAACAACACAAAAAAGCAAATGGTCACCATGATTCAGCCGAGGGCAGAAGACGGAAATCAAGATGAAAAACCTCGATTGGAGTCGAGCGCAAGGAAAAGAATCTTTCAAACGGATCTGGAGAACAGCCAGAAAGGGGGGGTGCTCATGCTCCGCGAAAAAAAAACAAGGGGGAATATCGTCGCTCAAAGAGGGAGGAGAAAAGAAGAGAAAGAGTTTAGTGAGAGGTTCCTAAAGAAAAAGTGGGATCGTAGTCCCACCAGGGGAACGATGAAAAGGAGGAAGGGGCGAGGTTCAATCTTTATTCTATCGAGAGGCTGAATCTGGTGACCATTTTAAAGAGGGTGGAGTGCCTGTGCTAAGGGGGATTAGAGAGGGAGAGGGAAAAACTCGCAAAGGGGAACTGAACAAAAAAACCCGGAATGGAACTGAAACCGAAGACCGTTTGCTCTGTTACCCGGCAGAAAGAAGGATTTGCGGTTGAAATAAAGGAAGCAGGCGGTTCGTAGACGATTCGAAAGAGGAAAACAGGAAAATGCACAAAAGGGGGGGGGGGGGGAAAAAACCCGTTTTTTTTTTTTTTTTTGGAAGGAGGGGGGTTTCGTTTCTTAGGTTTTGTCTCGGTGAAGAAAAATACACTAGGGAAAAGGAAAAAGAGACTTTTTGGGAAGAAAGCAGTAGGAAGAGCCCTCATTTCATAATAATGAAGGGGCCGCCGCGACGCGAAGAAATTTCGATGGAAGGAATGCGCGGGGGGTAATGAAGAGGATTTTCTTCCAGTAATTCGGATGGGGAACGGAAAGAAATACGGGGAAGATTCATCGTGCCCTACAAAAAAAGACTGGGCCGAGACGCATTAAGGTGGAAGGCGCGGAGAGAATTTCAGGAGAGCTAGGAAAGAAAAAAAAAAAAAAAAGGGGAACCAGTGGATGAGACGCAACCTTGGAAAGAAACGGCAAAGGTCAAAGGTTTTGGCCGAAGGAACTGGGATCCATTAGGGCTTTTGGTGAGGCTACGTCTTTCGGGGGGGTGTCAGCATCAAGGGAAAAAGGATAAGAAAAAGACTTTCCAGGATGAGCAAAGATATAAGTTCTGGAAGGTTTCACTCTGATGGAAAAAGACGCCATTAAAGGTAGCGGTGAGGATTGGCCGGAAAAAAGGGTTGGAAAGGGGAAGAATGGAGGGGGGGGGAGGGCCGCCGGACGGGAGGGAAGTGAGGGACGTAATCAGAAAAACATCCACTTTGAAAGAGAAAAGACCCGAAACCAGGGAAAATTACTGGGGGCATACTTTAATAAAGTTGAACACCATGACCACATCACGATGAGGACAAAACCAGCCTCAGGTATTTAGGATGGAGAAAAGATCGAGGAAAAAGGGGACCCAAAAGGAAGGCCATAGGCTGTGCGGGCTTCACAAAAAAGGCGAACAAGGGGGAAGGGGAAAACAACACTGTAAGAGCTGTATTTACCCTGAGGGGGATAGTAAGAGCGGGCGCATGGGGGAGAGAAAGGGCTTTCAGCGAAAAATCGGGAGGTACCATACTCAAATGCTAGCGCAATTACTCTCAAAATGAAAAGCATGCCAGCCCAGAGGAAAAAAAAAAGACGACGAAAAGAGGAAAGAAAAGAAGAAGAAACAGCCAGGAAAGCGGAAGCTGTGCAGCTAGGAAGGGAAAGTTTCTAACCAGCAAAAAAATCCTGCCACTAAAAAAGAAAGCATCGATCAGAAGGTCGCTGGGCTAGGAAAAAAGCAAAAGAAGAGACCCAGCGCGCTGTGCCAAGGAGGGGGTAAAATTCCTTTTTCCGGGGAATGTCCCGAACTGAAGGAGTCCGAAGAAAAGACGAAAAAAATCAATAGAGGGTGGAGGCAAGAAAGGCTGCAGGATTCCTTTAGAGAAAACCGCGCGAAGTTCTGCCTTCAATTGTAGGAAATGGGGGCCGCCATCGGAAAAACACCACAGTGGGGGAAAAGGGGTCAAGGGCAGAACTGCATGAATACCTGGAGAAAGCAAAAAAGGAAAAAAGAGGTGGGGGAAAGAACGAACTATACACCAATATCTAAGCGGCGGAGCTGCCCAAAGGAGAGGAAGAGGGAAGTCCTAGGGCGAAGCAAAATCACATGTCGTCTGGTCTTAGAATCACACCAGCAGATTTTCGGGGGTAACTATAAGAGCCCAAAAAAAAAGAAGGTCCAGAAAAAAAAGAAGCAAAGGAAGACGGGCAAGAGATATCGCGTCAAACAAAAACAGAGATATCTCGCCGTCCGTTGGGAAGACGTTCCTTTGCGAACGCGCGGGGTTTTTCGTCGAGGGGTAGTCAAAAAGGAGTACACCGGGAGAAGGGAGTCTTAAGCCCAAGAATTGCTCGTCAAAAGGATTATTTAGGGAAGAAGGGCCATCTTCTTCGCGGACCGCGGCAGGGAAAACTTGCGCTTTCGGGGGGGGAGGGGCGCACGTGCCTGGGGGAAATTCCTATCGAGGGTGTTATTCTCAAAAAAAAAATCTTGGCAGAAAGGACTGCCCCTCAGGGGCAAAGGGAAGTTGGTTGCGATATTAAGAAGGGGAAGTCCATTCGCTCGCTACGAAACCGGCCGACTTTCGCTCGAAGACGCAAGGAAGCTACAGGTCGGAAAAGGAGGGGGGGGGTGAGCAGACGAGGTCTATTCAGCCACCCCGTCATTTAATGACATTCCACGGGGCCAAACGAAATAAAAGGGCACAAAAGGCGCAACAGAGGCTAGGGGGAGGAAATCCCGCACGCGCGTTTCCCCTGCAAGGGAACCGCCGCCGCTCTCTCTCGAAGGAGTGGTCCTTGGGAGCGGGGGGAAGAGGGTTCAAAAAAAGAACAAAAACGAGGAGAAGTAAACCTGTCTGTTGAGCTGCAAGTGGAACAAAAACTGGCGACGGCCTGTTGGATTTCCGCCAAGGGACGTGGTAATCAGTTTTGAGGATGGGAAGGCAGCGTTCGGGGGGGAGGAAAAGAGAAAAGGGACGGCGCAAGTTCTGCGGGCATGGGGGAGAAAAAAAGGAACACCGCAAGCGAGAGGGGGGGAAAAAAATAGCGCCAACCTTCTCCCGCAGGTGAAAGGGCTTCATTTCCATCCCTTTGACGGGAAGGCAAATTTGGGGGGATGGGAGGGGAATGCCAGGCAGGGGAGCTCGGCATCCAAAGGAACGAATGAATCCAAAAAAAGAGGGGGCCTGTTTTTTTTCAACTGAGGTTAGAAAAAAGCAGGATTCAGAGCCGCGTTTGACCAGGTTTTGAAAGGGGGGTTGGAGAAGAAAAGCTCCCGGCCAGGAAAAAAGAAAGGAAATCAAAAAGGGACAAAGATCCGGCCAACATTCAATCAAGGGCTCGTCGAAGACGCCAAAGGAAACCCAGCAGCTACAGCGTTGGGAAAAAAAGCTCTCGGAAAAAAGGGGAAAGATGGAAAGTAACGCAAAAAAGACGGGAAAACTTTTCAACTCCGAAAAGGGAAATTTTTCTGTATGCACACCGGAAAGAAAGTAGCCTACCCCGTAAAAAAAGGATCACACCGGGAGGGGGACGTTCAAAGAAATGTAGTCAAAAAAAACCTCAGGAGGACAAAGTGGGATCTTCCCTACTCTTTCGAGAGAGGCGACCTCTCGACCAGTGCAAATTCTCTCCGCGCACTCAAAAAAGGGGGGGGGAAGAACTCGCCCAGGAGGTAAAAAACGGACTTAGAAAAGAAAAAAAGGCAGAAGATAGGAGGAAACATTGGGAAGATGAAGAAAGAATCGATCCTCATCTCACTCACTAAAAGAGGATGCTCTCTTCCAAAAAACGGGGAGAAAGTCCAATCCTGAGAGGCCAGGGGGAAGAAAAGATTCAAAGGAAAAAAGGAGGACGCCGGCCACCACCCTTGAAAAGTACTTTGGTATGGGGGAAATGTTTCCCACACCGCTAAAAAAGAGGTACAAAAAAAGCTGGTTCAAACAACGAATGGTGCAGCAGGGGGGGGGGGGGCCATAAGTCAGAAGAAAAGCCTGAAGGCGGCCGCAGGAACCAAACACTCGGGAGGGGGAAAACTGTCCTTTCTCCCCCGCTAAAATATTCCGCGGAGCGGAGGCTTGACAACCAGGGTGGCAAGGAGGCTCAAGGAAAAGGAAAAGGAATAGGTCGCATTCACAAAAAACCGGCAATAACACGCGAGCAGGTAAAATATTCGAGAAGCAGATCGAATCAAGATTAACATAGCCCACGGGGAGAAGGGAGTTGTCTCCGTTGATCGAGCAAAGGCACATGGGAGAACTAGCTTCGGGGGAAAACACTATCAAAAAAAATGAACGGGGGGGAAAAAGACCCACTGGAATAGAGCGATCAACCAACAGTTAGGGAACCTTGTGATTTTCCGGAGGCTGAGTCAAAAAGGGGATGTTGGGATCAGATCATGGTTAACCCCCGCGAAGAAAGGGGGAGAGTACGGAGCGAGAGGGGAGAAAGTTCCTATCTGCGAAGGGGAATGATAAGGTGAAAACATGGGGGGCTCGGATGGCCGTTGCTTGTGACGACAGTCGACGCGATGGTAATCCAATTTAGCCACCTGGGGGGGAGGGAGGGAAGACCGCGCATCGGAAAAGTCCCGGGGGGGGATCACGGACCCAAAAAAGGGCCCGGGTGAATTAAGGAGATGTGCGAAGATGCGGACGAGTAAGGCGAAGGGGGGGAACAACAGGAAAGTTCGTCCCTGTTTCAGGGCAGGAACAAGCTTTTGAGGGCTGTGAAAAAAAGTAAACTCGGAAAAAGAAAAAAGGAGCCGGCAGCGGGGGATTCTGTTGGAGGGACAGATAAAGACATTTCTCCTATTAAATTTTCAAGAAGGAAGCGAAGAATTTCGAAAAAGGGATGGAGCGAATATCTGGGGGGGAGTAAGAAAAAGGGAATCCTTAGGGAATCTCGAATTGAAGGAAGGGAAGTAAGTACGGTTAGTAAAAACGAAGAAAAGACGGCACTTTCCTTCTTGGTATAGTGCGAAAAGAGAATGTCAACCAAAGGGAGCGCGAGTCCCGCGAGGGGTAAAAAAGAAGCTTCAGGGAAAAATGGCCGGGAAGAAGATTCACCGTGGCGAGTGAAGCGGTGCTCAGACTTGAAGGGGTTGTATTCCTACTTCTTCGGGAAAAAAGGTGTTGTCATCATAAAGGAAAGAATCGGAGATGAAATTTGAAAAGGAGGGAGGTGACTTAACAGGCTCAGGGGGCGGTTCACAAGCGGGAAAAAAAAAAGCTGAGCGATGTTTCAGGGAGGGTGCCTTCTTCGAAAGAAGGGGTTGAATGTTGCGGGCTCGGCCGTGGGTAGAAAAAGACGGGGAGAAGGGGAACAGCCAAAAAAGAAAGGACAACTGAGAAAACCAAACTGTCCTAAGGGTGACCCTCCGGAGTTGGGAGAAAAAAAGAAAAAAATGCACCAAAAAAGACGAGAGCATGGGGAAATCACCCGGATGGGATCATCAGATTTCCCCATTCAGGAGGGAGCCACAGAAACCAAATGCGCAAATTACGGGAAAAATGAAGGAAAAAAGGGAGAATAACTGGGGGGAAAAAAAGGGCGCAGGTTTGCGAACATACGCAAGGACTCTTCTTTTCTCCTGGGAAAATCGCTCCATCATCAGGAAAGACTGCCAGGAAAGAGAGCAGATGGAAAAAAGAGCAGCCCAGCAAAAAAAAGAAATCCGGAGAAATATTTTGGGGCCAACTTCAAAATCTCCAGAAATAAGCAGAAACAGCCATGGTAAAAGGAGTCCAGGTTGCGAGTAGAACCACCTCAAAAAGAAAAGAAAAAAAAAAAGCAGCTATAAAAGGGCTTCTGGGGGAGGAAAAAAAAAAATAGCACCTTAGAAAAAGGATTCGCGCCCAACATAGGAAGGGGCCAATAGGATGTCCAAGGGGGGGTCCGGCTTGGGAATGAGGGGAGAAGATTTAGAGGAAACGGCCGGAAAAAAAATCGCGACAAACAAATGTCGAAGCTTTCAGGAAAGAAATCTGCGCTAAATTGGGGCAAAAGTCGTCGATGCGAAAGACAGCATTACTAGAAGTAGGGGAGGAGGGGGAAAGAGCTGCAAAAGGGAACCACCCTGGAGAAATCCAGAAAAACAAGTCATGGTTGAAAAAAAAAACAATTGGGATCACCAATAAGGCGCAAGGAGCAAGCTGACAGCGGCAGTGAACATGGACAGGGCTAATAAGAGGCGCAGGGAAAAAAGGGGGGACCTAAGAATTCACCAAAGGCACTTTATTAATAAGAATCGGAAAAGGAACTCCTCTCCAAAACAACCGGCTTAGAAAAGGGCCAGCATGGCAACGACGGCCGGAATCAACCCGAAAGGAGAAAATCGAGGAGAGAGAAGGGAATGCTGGCCGGGAGGAGCGGTGAAAAGGCATCGTTTGGAAAAAAAGGAACTCCTATTTACCATCCGAAATCTGCTGTGGGGGGTGCTTAGACCAGCCTCATGTGCTGGAAGAAAGAAGGAGTAGGAAGCAGGGAAAAAGGGACGGCCCTCAAAAAAAAAAAAAAAGGGCTCTTCCAGGGGGGGAAACTTGTCCTTTTGGGCCGAAAAAAGCCTAAGAAGGGGGACTTTTTGGGAAGAAAGAAAAGGGATGTTGCCCTCTCTCTTGCCTTCAAGCAAAGGGAAATTCCCTCATGGTGGGGGGTGTGCTCTAGGACTGATTAAGGGGAAGCTTGGGAAGAAATTAAGAAAAAAGCCGAACACCTTGGGTCAACGGGGGGAAAATATGGGTTCCCAACGAAGAGGCTTCTGCCCTGCTCACTATCCATTCCGGTACTTTCAAAGACGACAAACAACTCAAGAAGCTCGGTCCCTGGGAATTTCGGGAACTCTCTTTGAATGCTCCTGCAAAAAGAAAAAGCAGCATTGACTCGAGGGAGCTTGGGGGGGAAAGCCGGTTCGGGTGTTCGTATTAAAATCAGCAAAACATTATCCCCTCTCTCACTGGCGGGTGAGGGGTCTTGTCGAAAAAAAGTTTTGCCGGGGGGATGTTCCACAGACGGGGTCGATTGCAGGGGGTGGGGGGGGTGAGGGGTAGCGGCTTGCAGGGGAGGTCTTTCGCTTCGGCGCAAGCGTTCAAAGTAAAATGAATTTCGGGCTTATGCTGCTAAAAAATGCGACCTGAGGAGGCACGGTGTCGCCACGTAGGAACGGCGCCCGCTTTCAAAAAGGAGTCAGTAAGGGACAGGGTGGGGGGGGGTGGAGAGGTGGGGGGGGACTTGGCGTGCGAGAAAGGGAGGAGTCAAGTCTGAGAGGAGAGTTAAATTCATTACACTCTGAGAAGAGAAAGCGGTCTTTTTTATCTTGTAAAAAGAGAGTGGTGGTCATGTAGGGGGTATAAAACAGTAGGGGTGGTTTCTGCCTAAAAGGGGGTTAAGGTGAGGTGGGTTGGAAAGGAGAAGCTCACAAGCTCCCTCCAGTCCGGCGGGAAGTTCTGCCTCACGGCGAGTCGAACGAGGCTCGTCCACGGAAGAAAACCATAAAGGGGAGAATTTGGAAAAAAACCGCCAAAAAAATCTAACTGGCTAAAAAAGAATTCACTCCCGACGTCTCAAAAAAGTTCATCTCCGATCTGGCCGAAAAGGGCGAGGAAACACACCAAAGAAAAGGAAGCAACCGTAAAAATCCCCAAGGAAGAGAAACCGTTTCCAGTGACGGACAGGGGGGGGGAGGCAGACCTTAACCGACATTCAAAGGTAAAAGCCCTTCTCCTTTCGCTTGACTCGAGAAGAGACAGGTTGCCATTCTCCTCCGCGAGAAGGGGAAAGAGGGAAGGACCTAGGGGGAACGGCGCAAGGAAAAAAAAATTAAAAGAAAGAGGCAACGCTGCAGGACCCGAGAAAGTATCAAAAGGATATGGAAAAAAAAAAAAAACACGACCTCGTAAAGAGCTCCGTCTCGATCCCCGAGAAAGGCTCTCGGGGGAAAAAACGTAAAAAAAAAAGGGAAGCGCATAAAAATTCCCGAGTGGAGTGTAAGGTCCCAAAGAGTCCCCCGATTACAAAAAAATCGGGAAGGGGGCACGACCGAATTTCAAAAAAAGAAGGTAGGTTGTTCAGAAGAGAAGACATCGGAAAAACCGGAAGGAAATCATTTCACCCTCCGAGGAAAAAGGTGAAAAGGAAAAAACCCTGCTCCACTGTACGATTCCGGGTGGAGCGCTCCACTTGCAAAAAGAACCAGGGGATTCCGGGAGATTTGCTAAAGAAGGAAGAATCGAATGAAAAAAACACGAAATAAACCCCCGAAAAACAGGGTCAAAAGCAGCCAGATCTTTATCGGAATCAATATGAAGGGAAAAACGCTGGAAGGACATGAAAACAAAAAACTACGAAGAAGGTTCTCGGGTGAAAAAGCTTGGAAAAAAAAATGACCGTTTTGTCTAAAAGCCGCGGAATCGGAGAGAAAAAACACAAAAGGAAGGTATTCACATTGGGGATGTGCCCGGTATAAAAAAAGGTTCCTCTGGCTGTGGGGAAAGAAATCCTTGTTGGAACCCAGGAGTACAGGAAAGTAAGAAGATCAACGAAGAAAATCCGAGCGGGGAGAAAAATGTTCATCCGGGGGAAGGAGACGGGACGAAAGGTACAGGGGGGGGTTTATTGAAGACCGTGAATTCGACTCTATGAAGAGGGGGTCTCGCAAAGTTGAGCCTTGAGGGAAGCCAAAGGGGGAAAGCCAAGGAAAAAGAAAGACCGGGGGAAAAAAAAACCAGAAAAAAAAGGGAGGCACCGTAAAAGAGAGGGAAGGAAAAATCGGGGATAAAAAGGCTTGAAAAGTCCGCGATTTGATTTCCAAAGGTTGCGAAAATTTAAAGGGGAGGAACAAGGTGGGGAAATAACTTGAAAGAAAAGGGAAAAACCACAGAGCTGTTACCCAGTCTTCCATGATCGGCAGCGGTATAGAGGTTGAGACGGTCGAAAAGAAGCAGAAGAAGAGAGGGAAGATTAATTTAAAGATGTCAGGGGGGGAGGCGAAAGGGGGGGGAGGGGGGCCTTGAATAGAAAGGAAGGAACCAGTATTAATGGAGCCGGAGAAGGAGAAGAAGCTGTAGTCGGCCACAAAGAAGTTCAGGGCCAAGTTTCCTTCTTGGAGAGTGCGAAAAAACAAGGTCGAAGAGCTCAAAGAGCCTTGAAAGAGCTGAAAGGGGGAGAAAAAGGACTTCAACTGGAAGGAAAGGGACTGTTCGGGGAAGAGGGCTTTACGGTGTAGCGAACGTCCTTCGGGGGGGTAATAAGAAACCATGCATTGTTAGAGATTCAAGGCGCAGGCTCGAGGTCAGTCTCGTTTCAAGGTATCAAAGACAGTAATTTATGGAGGTGTCGGATTGGCCGAAAGAGAAAGGTTGGCATTTTCGAAAATGGTAGGGAAAGAAAAGAAAGGGGAGATGTTCGAGGACGGAAAAGAAAGAAAACAGACTACGCGTCGCCACTTACTGGCTCCGCGTTTGGAAGAACCGCAAGAAAACAATCACAGAGAAAATAGAAACTCCATGGAAAGGAACTGAGCTTGAAAGTCTGTCTCAGAAGAAAGGGAAAACAGTAAGGCCATCTTCTGAAATACACGCAAGACCCAAGGGGGGAAAGAAGGTAAAAAAGGAATAGAAGGAAGTAGAAGATGTTTGGAAAAAAAGGAAAGGGGCGCGGGAGGGATGTGTATAAGGAAAACCAGCGCTCAAAAAATCGGAGTCCGAAGGAGATCATATAAGAGGAGCCGGCCAGGAAAAAAGACCCAGAATCACTTACCCCTTACCCTATTTTCTGAAAAAAGCAAAGCGCCCTGTACAAAAAGAAAGAATAAGAAGGGAGTAGAGGGGTCCGATAGGGAGGCGAAAACAAAGCCCAAATAAAGACTCATAAAAAAAAAACAAAGATCAAAAAAATGAGAGGGCGGATGGAATCTGTAAAAGATAGTCAAGAGGGGGATACATTTATTTCTCTCAAGGGGTCTTTTCCGCAGAGTGAAGAAGGTGGGACTCAGAAGGAAAAGGCCTGGGGGGAGAGAAAAATAAAAAAAGCAATGGAAAAATCGCGGGGAAATTTGAAGTCGCCAAGACAAGTCATTCCTTCTCCAAGGAGGGGGGGAGGTCCTTCACAGTCGGCACAGAAAAAACCAAAAAGGAAAAGGGGTGTTCAGGTCCAGACTCAGGGGATGGCATTCCAAACTGTCCCCTACCTTTATAATCACAAGATGAATATATTATTGCGTCGGAGGAAAGAGAAGAAGAAAGGAGGAGAGGCGTAAAGGAAAGAGTAAAAGGTCCTAATCAAGAGAGAAGGAAAGGCACGAAGTGAGGGAGAAATACTTCACATCATATTTCAGGGTAAACTTAGAGTGCCGCGGAAAGCGGCAATCTAAGGTCGCAATTAACAAGAAGAGAGATAGAAAGGGAGGAGGAAAGAAGATGAAGGAGAAAGCCTGAATGATAAAAGGAATTTGCGACGCCTGGTGTTTTTCAAAGGGGCCGTGTCGTTTTTCCGAAGAAGGAAGAATCCGAAATCTGCTTGAAAGAGCTTAATAAAGCCTGGAAAATTTCCTGAAGAGGGGGGGGAAAGCTCAGAAGAGAGGGCTCTTCTTTTTTTTAAGGGGGTCGCCCTTTCGGCAGGACATGAAGAAAAGAGAAGCGGGGGGAAGAAGTACAGGGAAGCAGCGCTGAGAGGGGATTTTCACGTGGAAAAAAGGGGGGGGGGGGTAGCGAGGGCTTCCAATTCGCTCGCAGAAAAGGAAGCACTTTCGCGCGGAGCAAGATCAGAAGAAAGTGAGAAAAGTTGGGGAGAAATGGTGCAGAGGGGGATCTGCCCTCTACGGGGAGGGGAGTTCAGGCATTCCATCGCACCAACAGGGGGAAAAGACTCTGGGAAGCGGGGAAAAACTCGATTGCAGTGGACCTGCTCCTCGCCCAACACACGAATGTACTCAATGCTTTCTTGGGGAGACGGAAGGTCTTTTGGGGGGGGGGGGGGGGGGGGGGGGGGGGGGGGGGGGGGGGGGGGGGGGGGGGGGGGGGGGGGGGGGGGGGGGGGGGGTGGGGAGGGGGGGGGGGGGGGGGGGGGGGGGGGGGGGGGGGGGGGGGGTGAAAAAGGGGAGGGAAAGCATGGCAAAATCTCAGAGGGTTGTCGGCTGGGAGTAACGAAACGAAATTTTGCCCTGGGGGGGTTCCGCCATCGGGGGGGGGGTAGGGGGCACTTGGGATTGGAAAAAACGCAGGGGGGAGCGCGAGGAGGAAAAGAGGTCGCTGCTGAAAGAGCCAGCGCTCCTCTTGGAGACACTAGCGCAAACCGACGGGCGAGGAGTACGAGAGGAAAAAGACTTAAGTGTGAGCAGGGGGGGAATGGATGGAGGAAGATGCAACGGAAACGGAAAAGAAAAAAGGAGGGGGGGAGGGAATTTCAGGAAGAAAAGACCCGGTCCCATCCAGGAGGGGGGGGGTTAAAGAGGAAAAACGGTTCTTCCACCTCAAATTAGGAACAGTAATGCTCCGCGTTTGGGAGGCCGAAAGGGGTTCAGTGCCGTAAGAAAAAAGGGGCCAGTACGGAAGGAGGGGAAAAAGATGGCCTCCACGGCGAGCCGCCAGGCAAACCCGGATCTGAAGACTTCCAACTCCTAAACCAGAAAAAGTGATGGCGGCGTTTTGAATCAAGGAAAGAAAAGAAAGCTCTCGATCCTGCTGACGCAAGACTGGGAGAGGATCTGGCCTGGAGGGAGTTTCTTATTAACAAAGGGGGAAAAACAACTCCGAATAAAGAAGAGAAGGAAAGCCCTCATGGAGGAAAAGATCGAAAAGGGGTTCCAATGGAAAGGTTGTCCGTCCAGAAAAATTCGAAGAGGAAGAGGGGTAACTTAAAACCCCCTGCGAGGACTCTCTCTCTCTCGACAGGAAAAATTCTCTCCGCGCACTAGAAATGGAGTCCCTCGCCCGGAGGAGAAAGGCGACTACGTTACGGAGGAAGTAAATAGAGAAAAGATGCCTTACCTTAGGGGAAAACACTAACGATAGGAAGAAACAGGAATTCTTCTCTTCCGGAGGAAAGGGGCATCTTATCAATGCGAGAAAAGGGGGGGAAAAAGCTTTTAAAGAAAAGGGGACACGCAAAATGAAAAAAGGTCCGAGTGGTAGGTGGGGGGAAAAGGGAAACACACGAGTAAAAAGCTGTTTCCGCCCTACGAAGAAAGCTATTTCGTGGCAAGAGAAGGGGAAAAGAGTCCGGAAAGAAGGCCGGTACGGAAAAACCAATCCATGAGGGTGGCAAAGGCCTCAACCGCTCCACTTTACTATTCCCGAAGCTCCACTTGCTTTCAAACCGGAGAGAGAAAAGTGCGAAAAAAAAACAAAACAATGCGGGACAATAACCCCGCGAGCAAGTGGGGGGGGCCATTAGTGAATCTAAATCACCGATTACCAAGCTCGATATTTCCTTCGTTGATCGAGGAAAAACCTGGGGGAAAACGAAAGAGAAAAACCTTAGCTGGGAAAGGTCCCAGAAAAAAAAAAACAATGAATATAGAGACGAAAAAAACACGAAGATGCGGAAAATGCCGGGTTTCTTTTTCCTCGGACCAAACTTTCATCTTGCTGGGGGGGGAAAAAAAAGAAGGGGGTGGGGAAAAACGTTAGGAAAAGCGATCACGAAGGGGCTATGGTGAAAGAGGGCTGCCGTCGAAAAAAGAAAGGGAATCACTTTTCCCCTTCGGACGGGGTTTATTTGAAGGGGGGAAGAAAAAAGAAAAAAAAGGGAAGTAGAGTCAAGGCAAAAAGGAGACTGAAAAGCACGCTCCCGCGAGGAAAGTCCGGCATTGAACAGGTGGCGGTGGAAATGAAGGAAAAAAGGGAGGTTCATAAAAAGGACGAGTTCGGGGGGGTGCCAAAGAAGGCTAATCGGTCTGGAGAATGGGGTGTACTCTGGGAAAAGGGGGAACCAGGTTTAACACCATAAAAAGGGAGCTGGGACCGGGGGGGGGGGGCGGAAAAGAAAAGGGGTTTAGATCATTGGGAAGAAAAATAGGGGAGAGTTAATTTTCGAAGAGGAAGAAGCGAATAAGGGGAGGGCTCTGAATATCTGCTAATTTAAGGGTAAGGCCGGAAGGGAGGTCTTCCGGAAGAAGTAGTATCCGGGGGGGAAGTGGACGGAGGAAGGAGAGTGTGCGCGGAGATATGGCAAATGAGAAGATTCTAGGAAGGAAGGAGCAGGGAATTTAACCACGAAGCTGAGGTGTTCTGGACGACAAAAGGGAAAGGGAAAGGGGAAAAGGGGGGGGGGGGGAGATTGAAGGGATCCATGAGGAAGGGTGTAGTGGCCTACTGAGTGGAAAAGTTGACGGTGTAAAAAAATTCCGGCCCTATCGGATATGCCGGGTGTCGAGGGGGAGGGGGAAAATTGACGGAAAGGGGGAAGCAGGGAGGTCGGTTAAAAGCAAGGGAAAGGAAGTAACGGTTTGGGCCGTTCTTCTACTAGAAAGTTGAATGTTTTCGGGAGAAGGGGGAGAAAAGAAACGGGAAAAAGACGGGGAAGCTTGAGCAAGCCAACACAAGACAAGGGGGAAAATTAATAGGGGCAGTACTATACTGTATCCTGCTGTTGGGGGGAGGTAAAAACATGACCAAAAAAAACCATCCGAAGGGCATGGAGAAAGGAGACGGGACAAGATTCCCCCGAAGGAAGAGGAGAAGAACCAAACAAAAAAACACTTGGGCCGTCAAAATTACAGCTTGATGGAATGAAAGGGGGTACTGCGGGAGAAGGTTTGGAAGGAGACCACACGAGGGGAAAAAGGAAGCCGGGGAAAATCGGAGTCCCGACCAGGGGCGAAGAAGGAATATTGAAAGGTCCATCCCATCACCAGAAAGACAAAAACGCAAATGACCACGGGGAAGGGGAAAGCCAAAGGAAGAAAAAGAGTAATCAGAAAAAACTATAGAAGGAGGAATAGGATGACCAGGAGTACCACGAACATCCTCACAAATCAACTCTCATAAGAGGAATGATAGAGGGGGGGGGAGTCTCTGAGAAGGGAGGCCTTAAAGCAATCGAACGTTTTAGCAGAACCAGCGCGTGCGTGGAGGATGTACCTCCTTTTTGAAGGGGAATGTCCCAGGAGTGGACAAGAGGAAGAAAAAGAGGCGAAATAGGGGGATTCTCCAAGGTATTGGGCTTCAGAGCCGCTCTCTCTACAAGGGGCGGCCGTCAGGTAAAGGGGGTACGATTGGCAAGAAAAAGAGTCAACAAAAAGGAAGGAATTTCACGAAATCAGAAAGCTTGCCGCATACCTGGGAGAAATAACAGGATCGATGCGCAAGTACATGTCTAACGAAAAAAAAAAAGCTCAAGGAGCGGAAGGGAAAGCGGGATAATATGGAACCCCCTCACGCTGCGACTCAAACAAGGGGAAGACGTCACCATCATATTCTGAGAGTATAGAGCCGCGTAAAAACGAAGGAAAAAAACCTCGTGAAAAGAGGACTGACGAAGGACAAAAAAGAAGTCTCGGCAGTCGTGCAAAGGGATGCCTTTTTTCTAACGGGGTTTCGGCCATTGCGTAGGGTCAGAGGAGGGACCTAAATCTTTTTCAGGGTAAGTATTAAGCCCGACATGTGTTGGGGAGAAGGATTCTTACATCCTGGACCAGCTTCTTCAAATGGAAAGGAAGACCCCCCCCCAACCCCAAAACCCCCCCCACCAACTGCCAAAAAAAAAAAACCCAACACCCCAACCCCCCCCCCACAATAGCAAACCCCACACCTCAAAAAAAAAACCCCCCAACGAAAACCCCCCCCCCCTTCAAGCCCAAAGAAAAAAACACCAAAAACCCCACCACCAAAGATAAGCCCAAAAAAGGAAGATTGAATCTTCTTTGGTGTATATGTCTCCCGGGAATTTTCGTCCTCCCTTAAGGAATCTCTTTTTTATGAGAGATGGGTGGTGATGCAGGAACCCTCATTTTCAACCGTGAAGTTGGGGGGGGAAGAATTAAGGGGGGGAACAATTCCTCTCGCCGGAGCGGCCGCCTTTCGAGAGAGAGTGAAAAGAATAAGGGAAGGTCGCGGGGAGGTATGGGTAAGGAAAAAATTTCGAGGACCCGCTCAACCCGCAGTTCCGGAGGCTTCCCCACTTCGTTACAATAAACAGACGCCGGGGAGGAAAAAAAGAAAAGGGTCTAAAAAAAAGGTAAGGGCGGGACCCCAGCCGCACGGGGCAAGCGTTGATCGCTGCTGAGGGGAGTGCCGTTAGGTGCGCTTTTTCGAACTCAAGAAGAGCACCGATCCGAAAGGAGAAGGAACCTGGGCTGTGGAAAAGGGGAGTCCGGAGGGGAGGGGATGTTCAAGCGTGGTCATTGCTTGGTTTTGATAGGGTGAGCACTGGGCAGGCTTCGTTTCAGAAAAAAATCTGCGCTTCCGCGAAGATAAGATTGGAAAATCCGAAAACGCGCCTCATGTGCGCCAACCGGACGCAACGCGCGGGATACCAGACTGACAGGGCATGCATTTTACGGGGCAAATTGGGGGGGGGGGTCTTGCGTGAGGGGAGAATGGGGGAAATGGAAGGAGCTCGGCAAAAGAGATCTTGTCCGCCGGAAGGTGTCATGTGTTTGCCAAACGGGGCGGCCCGGACAAGAAATGCGCCGCTTGGTTTCTTCAATTTTTGAAAAAAAAGAACGGGGTAACTTTCCGTCATCCAGTTGCAAAAAAAAAAGGGCATTTTCTGCCTCCACGCCGAGGCAGAACAGGGACAAGAAAACAGGGACGAAGACCACGCCAATCCTACACCATAGATTACTGGCGCGTGGGGAGGCTGAAACAAAAAAAAAAAAAGAAACGCAAGGCGCAAACATCTGGAAAAGGGGACAGTCGCACTATCAACAACGCCGATCTGGGCTGAAGGGAAAGGACAAACAGTTCAAAGAAAGACCCCGGTAAGCTCACCAGAAACAACCGGGGGAAATCTTCTTTGTGTTTCTTCCATACCCCGAAAAAAGGCCATCGTGGTTAAAGGAACCGGCCCTGGGAGAAACTACGGAGGAGGTCCGCGCAAAAAAAAATGGGCCGTCCTCTTCCCACAGGGGGTCCAGGACGACGGACTTCTCCTTCTCCCATTCGGGAGGGGGGAGAAAGATAAGGAGTCAAAAGGAAAAAGGAAAATTCCATGAGAAGAAATCAAAAAGGGGATTAAAAGGATTATAGGATAAAAATTAGAGATCGCTAGGAAAGGCAACTCCGCTGCCTCTTCATGAAATTGATTCCGAGTTTATGGGGGAAAGGGGAAAAAAAATTGAAAAATTCCGAAATGGCTTTGGGGCCATAAAAGGGGGAAAAAAAATCGTCCGCACGTCTAACGCCGGCTGACAACCTTAGAAGAAACCGCCAACTCCTTTCTTTTTCACGGCCCCCGCCGCCAGGTAAAAGGAGGAGGCTCCACTTGCGGGGGACTGTCTAGAGAGAGACTCGGCATCGAATTCACGTCGGAAACAGCACGGGGGGCACAAAAAGGAGGGGAACCAAATTATCCATCAAGTATCTTAGAGCGGAATCAAGATGAACAAAGAGAAAGTGGAAGGAAACGTTGAGCCACCTGGAGGATCGGGGGAAAAGGTATCGTGATCCCAAACAAAGAGGAACGGTGGGGGAGAGACCCCCCCCCCCCCCCCCCCCCAAAAAACCCCCCCCCCCCCCTCAGAAAAAACCCCACCCCCCAGGCGCCCAAAGA
>Ga0179593_1551597_pt1 | contig 18564 bp, 25 predicted proteins | sample CZODoug2_1_08_16_FD_185931 | JGI IMG/M metagenome (GOLD analysis project Ga0179593, IMG submission 185931) | Vadose zone soil fungal communities from Angelo Coast Range Reserve, California, USA - CZODoug2_1_08_16fungal (PacBio error correction) | ecosystem: Environmental > Terrestrial > Soil >...
GCACTCGTCAGGAGGACGGTATGACGCAGGAAACAGGCCTTCAAATCCTGTTGCGATTGTGTGAGAGCAGGTGGGATCTCAGAAGAGGAAGGAACCTGGAGAAAAATGAGCATTAAAAAGAGGAAAGTTCAGTTTATCTGCAAGGGGAAAAGGACATCTCTTTTGCAGTCACGACCAAGAGACGGCTGGGGCTATTGTCACCCGCAGGACAATCACAAGTGGCCGGTCATCTGTAGGAGGGGGGAAGGAAAGTCGCGTATTGGGCTGGGAGCGCCATGCGGTTCATAGAGGGAATAAAATGGAAAAATTTTGATGTAGGGGGGAGAATTTTGGGAAGCGGGTGGAAGGAGAAAAACCGAAAAACCTCCTCCACGAGACGGGAGAGGGGACTTGAAGGCAGGTTATTCACCTGGGAATGTAGGACCATTAGAGAGAGGGGAGGTGGAAATTTCGGAAGAGGGCGGCTGGGTTAGGGGGGGGAGGAGACGAAGGGGGGGACATAATAGAATCCCAACGGGGGTCCAGAGGACTGGTGGGAAGCTGAAGAGGTTCGGGAGAGACTAAAGTAATTTAACTGGAAGCCTGGCGGGGGTAGAGGATCACAGGGGAAAGTGCTGTTACAGTAAAAATGCCTTCTGAAGGAAAGGAAGGGGTTGATTGATCGATTACAGAAAGGGGCCATGAGGGAGGGAACGTAAATGCAAACAGCGGAATAGCTGAATGGGAAAAGCCGAAAGTGTATTAGGAGGGGTTGATATCCATTAGAAAAAAGACCCCAGCTTCGAAAAAGTCGACTCACTACCTTTTTGAGGGAGAAGTTATTACAACTTGCTTCTGCTATGGAAGGTCACTCTCAAGGGGAAGGTCTGCGTTAAAGAAAAGATATAAAATGTGCAGTATACTATAGGGAGATCGATAAGTGTTGGTGAAAACCAACTCCACCCACCCTCAAAGGTTAAACAGTCGGGGGAAAGGGGGAAGAGGGGGACTTTGAAGGAACGCATCGTTTAAAATCGGGAGAGGGGGTTCCTGTTGTGGGGAGAGAGTACGCATCCGAAGGAGGGGTTAAAAAAAAGTAAGTTTCGCAGCCGCAAAGACTTTATCAAAAGGGGGGAGGGAAACTTCAAGCGGGAACCTATAGCCTTGGAGGAGGATCTGAATTATTGTTTCAGGGAAAAGTAAATTGCAATACGGGGTAATGTAGGGTCAAAAAAACGATTTCTCTGCAAAAAAGAAGCTGTCAGTCGGGGAAAGTGAAAGGACTTTATTAGAAGGGGAAGAAGATATGGAAGAATTTTAGTAGGGAGGAGCGAAAAGGCTTCCCATAATTACCATCGGGAGGGGGGGGGAAGTAGGCCGGTTAAAATTTGTATTCGGGGAGTCCTAGAGCGCCGAAATGCACAAATAAGATGGGAAAAAGCGCGCCAACCGGGAAAGGGGGGAGGGGGGAGACTTGCGCACGCGGAAGTTCATTCTTAGTGAACACCGGGCCATCACGGCTGAAATATGTCCGATCTTTCAAATGGGGGGGGGGATAGAAAAATTGAAATGAGACCGATAAGGGAAAGTGTACTTTTGATGCCGAAGAGGGACAAGGCCTGAAGTTGAAAAAAATGATGGTGTAGAGAATTCTGAAGGTCAAAGTATGGAAGTCCACAGCGTGAGGGTGTTTATGCGGAGAAAGAGAGAACACCAGGACCGCTCTTGTAGTGAAGGAGGCCGAAGTATAGGGGAAAAGGGGGCCGTAAATTTAAACACAGCGAATGGGGGTAATACAATCATTATCGTGTAGCCTGCGAAAAGAAAATGGCAGTTTGGGAAGAAGAGGGTCTATGACAAGCCTGTTTATTATTTCAAGAACGGGTTGATTGCCGGAAGGTGTGGGGAAGGGGAACCCTCAAGTAGGGGTATGACATTCCTTAAGCAATTGAAAAATTGTCGAAGTGAGTTGTAACGACGAGGGGGGAGAGTAGGGAAGGAATACAATGCCTTATCAGGGGGGAGAAGGATGATTACAACTCGATCTTTGGGTAAGTAAACCCTGGGGCTGAAAGGCTACTTGTTTTCGTTCGATCTAGAGACAAAATTATTTATTATTAAAAAGAGAGTCGGAAACAGAAAACCAAGTCGAACCTAGCAGTTAATTTTGTAAAAAAGGAAGGGCGGGGAATCATGTTGTACTGAAGACCAGTCGGGGAAAGAATTAATCTCTATTCGCTGGGGGAAAGGGAGGAACGAAAGTTCGCACTTCAAGATAATGTGTCACTCGCAGGGACCCTGGGGCAGTGCAAAATAAGCCCATAAGTGTGCAGGAAATAAAACAAGGGAAAGGGAACAATGAAAGGGCTTCTTACCCTCATCAATAAGAGGGGGGAATAACAGCCGATCTGAAAGGAGATGCTGCAAGAAAGTATGATGTGTCGAAAACGGAGAACATAAGTGATGCAGTTAGCATGCTTAGAGGGGAGAAAAATTTTACGAAGGGGGGAAAGAAATATATACAGTATCGGTACTGTTTGACAGAATTCGGGAAAGGGGGGCTCGACGGGGAACGAAACATGCTTAAAGGACATACTTTACATGTGGATTATAAAAACAAAGGTATAAGGCTTTCAACTGCATTCAAGGGGATAGAAAGGTCAGAAAGCCTCCACAAATGGGAAAGGAGGAAAAAACCATCGCGTATACAACAAAATGGGGAAATATGGGAGGAAGAGGGTCGCAGGGTTGTGTTTTCCGGGGGAAAGGCACGAGTTGACATCTGCTCAACCAAGATAGAAAATTAACTGATAAGGGGGGGGGGAAAGCTCGCTTGTTAGATGGGATCAAATAGCCTGGAGGGGCTCATGAGAAGAAAAATTCACCGTTCTAGAATAGCAAGGAAAAAAAAAGCATATGTGAAGGAAGGAAATTCTCGATAAGAAGAAGAAACTTTACTATATAGTTATGGATTGGTTCATCAAAGGATAGAAAGAATTGTAAAAAAGAGATTCTTTTCAGGAAGGGGGGACAAGTTAAACCCCCTATTTAAGGACCACGGAAAGTGCAGAAGATCCTTCAAGACGGAAGAGGGAAATACCTGTTTGAAGGTTTGATTGAGGTACAAATTGGTTTAGAAGATTGGCGACCTAAGGGACTTCTGCCTCATAAGGGGGAACCTAGGTAAATAGTAACGGAAAAAATTTTGGCCGGTAATCTCTATTAAACGAGGAGGCAGCGATTTAAAGATGAGGAGACATATGAGTAGAGCACCCGAACAGGGAAACTCTCGTTGTTTATAAAGGAATGTGGGTTAAAAAATTATCGTGGGAAAAAAATTCTCCTAAGGGGGAGGGGTAAGTGTCTTTCCAGCTACAACAGATTTTCGACTGGGAAAAGGAGGGGAAGGCATATAATGACGGGATACCGGAATGGGTGATTCAAAAATTGTGTGGACGACAAACAGCGTGTCGTTGAGGTCTGAGGAAAGAAATTCACTCTAACGTCCAGCGGAGCATTTCAAAAAAGAGAGAATGCACCTCCGGGGTTCATACGCCCGAACCAATTTGTCTAGGGGATTGAGTGAGATCTCGGAAGAAAGTGGAATATAGGGGGAGGGGAAGGGGACAGACAATTTTATGGACCAGTCAAGTAAGCGGAGGATTGCACCGAGTGAAAGAAGGGGGGGGGGGAACTCCCGAAAGCACGTTTCGAACTACCGCTTCTCGATGGGGAGGGGAACGTGGAGGGGGTATATGTTCGTAGTCTGACAAAAAGAAAAAAAGACTGACCGGGAGTAAATTTATACCAAGGCTCTCGAAGAAGAAGGGGGGGAGACATCCAAGGGCGAACCGGTAAGGGTTCGGAAGATACTTCGCCTGCGGAGAGTGGGGGTTTGGTCGGTTGTGGGGAGAACCTCTGCCCATGGGGAGAAGAAAAGACATCAAAGGGGTTTCCATGAATTCAGAAAATGGCTGCTCAAAGAAGAAAGGCTGCTCATAGAAAAAGATACCATAAACAGAGGAAACGGGGACCTATCGATTGATGTCGCGGGTTGACAATAAAAGAGGAGGAAAATGTTAGGAAGGGGATACAAATCTGCGATTTTTGAACCGGGGGGGTGTGATTGAAGATCGGAGAGAATGGAAATCCCACCACGCAAAAAGAAGGGGGGGAAAAGAAAGGTACTGACGGAGACAAAGGAGATGATCAAAAGAATAAAACAAAAAGGAGAGGAAAATGGGAAAAAGAGGGGGGGGTTCGAGGGTCCCGCTTCTCCTGGATGAAGGAAGGGAATTGAAGTTTTTGAAGGGGATTTTCCATTGTAGAGATGCGCTAGCTTAATCCCCTTGCGCCCAAAGGAACATGGGAAAAAAAATCGCAGTTGAAGGGGGCAAAGTCCTCTCGGGGGGAAAGGGAAAAAAGAAGGGCTTGTGATTGTCAAAAGAGGGGCTCGAGGTGAAGCGGGGGGGAAGGGGGTCTAGAGCTCGATTGAGGATTGGTCAGACAATTTTATCAAAATATAAGAAACAATTTTGATTAGTGGAGGGGGGAGAACGGCCAACAGAAGAAAAGAAAACAAAGACCCTATCATCATGCGACGGGGGAGCAGAAAAAAAGGAAAAAAGTTCCCGTCAAATGGGGGAGGGAAAAGAAAAGAGATGCCAGGTACAAGGACGGAGGAATTTTTTTGGCTGGGTTTGGAAGACGAATACGACCGATAAAAGGGGGGGGACAAAAAGAGAGGGGTATCTCTTATTGACTTTGCGCACAACAGGGGAAGTCAAGCCATTTTCGGAGCCGTAAAAATGTAGCTTGAATCAGAAAAAAATTACACCGCAGCTGAAGGGGAAAAAGGAAGGGAGGCCAGGCCCAATCAGGGGAAAGGAAGGTTAGTGTCTCCCGATGAAAAAAAGAACCCATGGGGAGAAGATCGTAAGTTAGAGGAGTAAATTCGAGCTGATATTGGAAAAGTGAAGCGATTGCAATGTCCGGGGGTATAGTAATGTAGGAGAAAATGAAACCAAAGGAGGAGCCTGGTCGCTCAATAACGGTGGAAAGTGGGGCAGCGTATTATACTTGACTTTAAAAATATGAATCAGTCGACTTTGTCCAATAGGTTCTGGTACGTCATCAATAAAAGGGGAGGGGAGAGAAGAATCGACGTTCCAGAAAATTGGAAACCACTCCTTTATAACCAAGGGTAATGTTTCGGGGGAATATGGCTGCCTTATCGGGTACAAGCGATGCATGGGGGAGGAAGGGGGGTACAAAAAGATTGAGGGGGGAAGGCCGGGGAGGATTATTGACATAGATTTTGAAAAGTAGGGAGGCTCACTTTTCAAGAAAGAAGACGTCTGACTCCAAAGTAGAACCTGTCAAAGGGAACGTGAGGGGGTAGTTATGAATTTGTTTCTGGCAGGGAAAAGGGGAAAGAGGGGGGGGGGAGGCAAAAAATTCTGATGGAGAGGACGAAAAAGAAAAGACATCGAGCTTTGGACCAAGGTCAAAGGGGGGAAAGAACCCATAACTAGTAAGTGAAAAAAGAAAAAGGGATTTATTATCGTAAAGAAGAAGGTCACTATTTACAGGGTGGAAATTGGCGGGTAGCTCCTTGGGGGGGGAGACTGGGACTCCCGAAAGGCTATTGCCAAAATTCAAATCAACGATTGGGAAAAAGCGCAAAAGGATCCCGTTGGGTAGTGGGATCTTTTGCACTGAGTTACAAAGGCTTTCGTCCATGTAAAGAAAATCAGAAAAAAAGGGGAAGTCTTGGCACGCATGATATTCAGAGAGGAACACAGGGGGTGTATACGCAAGGGGGAAGGAAAAAAACTATAAAATCGTTCCACCATTGTGGGAAGACTTAGATATCACAAGAGGCAAGTGAGGAGTAAGGGGTGGTACTGTATAGGGGTTCACAAGGGGATTTTCCTTAATCTCAAAACAGATGGTGGGGTATCTTCTCAGACGAAAGAAGGTGCCCTCGTAGGATTTGCTATAGGGGTATCTGGGAAGGAGATTTTAAAAGACAGACAGGTTCCTGGAGGAGACAAGATTCTCGTTTATCCTGGGTACGAAGAAGGACTCCTGCAGCGGGGGGGGGGATCGCGTTATATTACACCAAAGACCTTTGAGTCAGCGCAGGGGGTTGGACATTGTCCGGGAAGGGGGGGGAGGGCAGGAGATTGAAAAAAGGTATGGAAGTGAAAAAAAAAAAAACGTTCCTGCTATAAGCCATTGAGCTTGGAAAGGCGAAAAACCTCTCAAAAGCAGATAGGCGGTTCATTACAGGAAGGGAGAGGGACAGCCACAGATTGAAAAAGATTTTGAACACGGCCCTGGTAGCGAGGAGAAGGGGAGGTTCGATTCTCCAACAACAAAAAGAAAACACAAAAATCGGAACCGGAAAACAAAGCCCTCAGCACCAAGGGTTAAGTGGTTCAAAAGAGAGAAAAAGGAGAGGGGGAGTACTAAGGCATGGTTATCCTGAATCCTCCTAGCGGGGCATCGGGAATTTCGCAGGAAGATTGGCAGGAAGACAGGGGCTTGCGAAGATACCACTATACTTTTCTGAGGAAGAACACTTCCGGCAAAAGGGGAATCATCAAAGGGGGGGAAGGATAGGGATCGTAAAAAAAAGGCCTCAAGCACTAAATTAGTGATTACGGGGAAGACTACACGAGAGGATGTGACGACTAAGGGTATAGAATTCAGGGCCCGCAACAATTAGAAATACGCACAAAGAACATAGCACCTGGGGGAGGAAGGGGGCAAATAAGGACAGCGATTCAACATTTAGGAGCGTAAAACGCTGGGGAGAGGAAGAAGAAAAAGGGTTACATATTATAAAAAAAAAAAAAGGTAATCTTTTCACTCAAGCATCTGGTGAAGAAGAGAAAAAAAGATCCACGGGGGGACGAGGAGACGCAGGGAAAAGTTCAATGCGAGATGGGAATATCGCGAAAAAAGAGAGGCGCATCAAGAGGGTCAGCAATGGTTATTAGGCAAGAAGGGAAAAGGGAGAAAACAAAAATAGAAGAGAGATGCAACGGGGGGGAGAAAGGGGTTTAAAATCGGGGGGGGGGGGGAGTGTGGAAAAAAGGTGAAAAGGTGAGTCATCCCGGAAAAAAATCACCGGAGAAGAATATCCCAATTAACACGAAAGGGTAATATTATAAGATTATTCCGAAAGAAGCACTGATGGATTTTAATTATAGGATGCGGGTGCCATGGAGGAAAGGTTTTACAAAACTGGAAAAAGGAAAAAGGAAGGGGGGGGCTTTCATATTCAGAATTTTTGCCCCACTAGCAGAGTCAATCTAAACCGTCATATAAATAATGGATGTACAGAACGTATTTAACTAAAAGGGGGGGGAGGGTTTGCATGGAAACAATGGTGTATTAAGGGACCTGGGAAAGTTGGCAGCACTGTAAAAGTTTTGTGTCCTATGGAAAAAAAAAATAAGAACGTCAGGTCAAGATGCAGAATATAAGAGGTAAAACGAAATGAAAGAAAAGTGAGAAGGATTGCTATTTAAAGAGCCTCTGGGATAGAAGAACAGTCAACAGTGGTGGGGTGAAAGGAATTGGGGTTTAAATTATCTAAACTTTGTTTAAGCGTAATACACATGGGGGCATTGGACTGAAAGAAGGGGAAAAAGAAAGGTTACATATTTCTTCAAGGACTGTGATCAATAAATGGAGGGAAAAAAAAGGGGAAAAAAATTAGATGTGGGAAACATGAAAGTTCAAACAGGTCTCGAAGCTGGTGGGGAGAAGGCTAATAGGAAGAAAACAAGCACTCTTGATGTCCATTTCCAGAGAGAGGAAGCTACTCCGCTCCTCGAGTTCAATCACCGTGGGGGCTGGATCGTGATACACTAAAAGAAGGGGTTGTAAGAAGCGGGCTTCAACTGAAGTAAAAGGGGGGGGGAATTACAGCACCGAAAAGTCGGACCTGAACTGGTAAGGTGGCGCAAACGAACAAAAGAAGGAAGGGAATAAAACATTATCAGGGAAGGAAAAAAGGGGGGGGGGATATTAGGGTAAGGAGTATGATAAAAAAAAAGAGGGACCCCGAAATTGATCCCAACCAGGACTCTCTAGACCTTCTTGAGAGAATAATTGGGGACGTTTTTCAAGAGTAGAAGGAGGAGTGGAAGGGAAGGGGGGGGGGGGAAGGTTGGGGGGCGTCCCCTTTTCGAAAAAATGAGACAATAAATCAAATTGTGGGGAAGGGAAAGGGGCAAATAAAAGAATGGCTGAATCAAAGCCTAATCGAAAAAAGAACATGACCTCGATAAACGAGGATGGGGTGAATTCGTGGAAGAAAAGCCGGGGGTCGATGCAAATAAAGAAGGGAGACAGGGGGATGACTCGGCGATGGGGGGACCGGGTGCGAGGTGGGGGTTTTGGAGTCTCTAAAATGGAAAAAAGAAAATCGAAAAAAGAAGTACTTACAAGGGGGGAAGGTTAAAGGGCAGCCTTTACGAGGGGCGTCAAAACGCCGCAACAACAACGGAAAGAGAGGGGGAAAGGAAAATCTTCAGATCCGGAGGAAGTAAAATCAGTCTTTTTGCGTGGTTGAGATTTTCCATTGGTAAGGGGAGAGAGGCAAAACCCCGGGGAAAAAAAAAAAACGAGGACGTTCCAAATCGCAGATTTCAAGGTATCGGCAAGAGAGAGTCACTTTGGGGAATCAAAAGATACGCTTGTTTACTTTATTGAACCGCAATTCATCGGTCAAGATGTATGGGTTCAGGATGGGGTCTTTGAAAAAAAGGAGTATTAAGGAAATATGAATGCCAAGTGGGGGGGTAGGGGGGATTGGATCATTGGGAGGGAAAGGGGTCGCCTTCTCCAAATCCCCGGAACTCCCACACAAGGCGAAGTTTACCCAGGGAAAGAAAACAAAAAGGGGAGACAAGGCAGATCGAGGCTATATTAGAAAAAAAGAAATTTCTGCTTTCCATTGGAAGGGGTGGGTAGGAATACAGGGGAGGGATCCCGTGGACCTTCCAATCTTAATCTTGAAAGGGTTCGGGCCAACTTTAACATCAAAAGGGAGGTATTAACGGGGGGGGAAAGAAGGGGAGGGTGGAGAACTTCACCTGCAGAGGGAGTGGAAAGGAAGTCTGAGTCCATCCGAAAAGTATGTTGGCAGTGACTATACTTGGGTAAGGATGAAAGTGAAACGGGAGAAAAGAAGGAGTGGGGGGGGGGAGGAAAAATCTTTCATTTTCTTTTGTAGGGATGTAGAAAGACAGAAAAAAGACCAGCCCTGGTCGAAGACCTTTTTTATGGGGGTCCCAGATGAATTTATTCAAAATTGAGATAAATTAGAGGATAGAAGGAAGGAGAAGAAACTGCATAGTTACCGGTAAGGCGGGGCGGAATAACTGCCGGGGGGGGGGGGAGGGACAAATAATGTCGAATCAACACGAATAATTGTTTTGCCACATTCACGTTGAAAGACCAACCGAGAAAGAGTTGACATTTTTAGGGGGGGAAATAAGAGCTGCGACAGAAGGGGGAAAGAGTTTGAGATTGCATGTTGAGGAAGGCAGGGGTTAGGGGTAAAGGAAGGACGTGAAGCCGTTGAGAGGGGAATAGAGTTTCAAACGTAAAAAAGGGTGCATTCACTTGGAGGCAAACCCAAGACTCTGTGGAACAAAAAAAGAAAAAGGGGGGAAGGATCCTTGAGGGAGAAGGAGAGTTAGGCTGCCGTTATTATACGATTGGGCACGTTGTCAAAAGAGGAGGGGCTTACCGCAAAGAAGCTGGTCACTTCAGGGTTTGCTTAACTAATTTAGTAGGAGAAAGCAAATAGATCATGAGGAAAAGGGATCTGGAGGAGGGAAGCAGGTTCACATAAAGGGGAAAGTGTGTGTAATGCGGTAGTTAGCAAGTCAACAGTTTAGAATTTGTGGCCGGATACGCAAAGCCAGTAATCCCAAAAAAAACAAGAACGATGTAAAGGGAGGGAAAAAACACCGATCCCCTTTATTAGTAGAGTGGACGGGGGAGTCAGCTGGGGGAGGGAGGAAAAAACAGGAATAAACAGACCAACTCTGCTTGGGCGGCCGACATTATGGAGAGTAGGTAAAAAAATGTTTTTATCAGGGAAAAAAAAAGGGAAAATTCTGCCGAGAAATCTTTCCACCATGGGTGGATTGGAGGAAGATCGATCTAAGAAAAAAAAAATACTTAGTTGAAAGATTATACCGTGTGGTTTAGGGGGGGTATATCCTTTCAAAAAAGATGACATTTCATCTCCACGAGCAGGGAGAGTTCATCGGGGGAAGAAAGTTGCCTGGAATTATTTGTAACCGTCCCGGAAGAAGGGATCTTGTGCCGTAAATGGTAGGGCAGGGCCAAAGCGAAATGCACAGTGGGATAGCATAGTTGTCAAGTTCGCGTGAGCCTGTTCAAAGCCAAAAAGCGACTCAGAGGAGGGAGGAAAAGCGGGGTTTAATATCGAGGGTATTAGAACCATGTTGGGGGGGAAAGACGCAGGTTTTCATTGCAGGGAAGTGTTTATTTATGCCTGCAAGGGGGATCATGGGTATTTAGGGAAAAAGGGAACCAATAATCCGGAGGAGCGGGCCCGAATCTCTGGCAGAGGTAAAGGAAAGTATGATGGCGAGCATGGTCTTAAACGTAAAGGAAAGGGATCTTTTGAATAAACATGAAAAAAGGGTAGCTTAAAGGAAAGGGGGGGAAAGGGGGAGAGTCAACAAAACAAGGGGAGAGGATCGAACCTGAAACCAAGGAGGGCAATGTTATCAAAGAAAGCGGGGAGGGGGGGAAAGGGGAAAAATGGACGGTAAAGAGAGAAACAGTGTAATGAATCACTAATCCGGAAAAAAAGACGAAACATTTTAGAAGGGAAAAGGAGAGGGGGGGGGCAAAATCTCATTTAACCTACTGGGCTACCCTTTATCACAATACTCTGGGATAAGGAAAAATCCCTGACCAATGCAAACCCAAGACGCCTGACCGAATTTAAAATAATAAAAGGATCTTAAACACTTAACGAGAAAGGCAAAAGAAAAAGGAATGTCTATAACAGAAAACCACCTAAAGGGAGAAGTGTGGGGGGGACAGACTAAGAAAAAAAGGAGGAGTGCCTGCTTATAATTGACGTAAACATATCCTCACGATACTTACAAGCTCGGACGGTTACAAATCCAGCGAGTTGGAGGACTCGTATAACAAAAAAAAAGAAAAAAGCGGTGGGGACTTACATTTACGGAAGGGGACCTGGAGGACCAAAAATAAAAAAAGAATTTTCAACGTTAACTTGTTGATATATTGTTAAGGCGCCACAGGGAAAGGGAAGACATCCATTAGAGGAGAAAAAAAGGTTATATCAAGCATGAGGGAGAAAAGATGCATCAGGCCGGTGATTCTGGCAACAGGGGACACGCAACAGTAATCCAGAAGAATAACTGCGGTTCGCGAAGAGGGGGTATCGGGATTTTTTCATGGGGGGCAATTACTTGAGGGGGTTTCCCGGAAATACAGTATACCGAGGAGACCGTCAAAGGAAAAGGCCCAATCACACCTGGTAAGCTTATTGGAAAAAAGAGGAGGGGAAACTCCTAAAACAACTTTCTGAGGGGAGATGAGTTATGTGCTCCCAGCAAAAGAATTGTTCAACAAATGACGCTGAAAGAGGAGGGGAGGGCATAGAATTTTTGACACCTCAATTAAACCAGAGGAAAGAGGAGCTCGCAGAAGAACAAAAAAAAACAGAATCTTCCAGACGGCTATGGGAAAAGACAAGGTTTAAATGGCTTTCCACATTTTTACAGAGCTGGCGGCCTTAAGGGACCTGTCGCAACACTTCAACGGGGAGGGAAGACTGAACAGGGAAAAGAGAATGGCCGTAATCTCCGAAAGGTAAAAATAATTAAAAAGAAAGCGTTGGAGGGGAGGATAAAAAGGAAGTCCTAAAGGAGAAAGAAAGAGGAACCGTGTCAACAGTCGAGGGGTAAAAAGTGGGGAAAAAAGATTCGTGGACGTCTACTAGATTTAGTTACAACAGGGGGAAGGTGGGGAGGGAGCCGTACCATTTACTATTGACAGAGGAAGGGAGGGAACATATAAAAGGTTGGGGGGGGCATGAAACAATAATCTTAAGAATGTGCAAAGGAAAAAATTTGTCGGAGAAAATGTCTTAAAGCTGGGGTGAGAAGGGCTATACGAAATTACCAAGATGCCAGAGGGAGGCCATTATCATCCGCCTTCAGATCCGAAAAGTTCAGGAAAGAAGGGGGGGAACCGTCTATGGTTAAGAATGAATAGAACACCGTTTTAAAGCGGATGCAAGAACGCATTTTACTGGCGAAGTAAAATGCATGTTCCTGCTTACAGCACCGCTAGCAAAGTTAATTAAGGATAAGGAGGTAAGGGGGGGAGAAAAAAAGAAAAATCGGGGACACGCTAGGGTACCAGGAGGGACAACCGGGGGGACATAAGGTACGTATTGAAACAAACCGCAAAAATTAAAAGAAAACCCAAAACCGGGAACCTGGAAGAAATCCAGAAAGGGGGGGGGGGGGGAAGAAATGTTCGGTTTTTCTAGCTGTAGAACCTGAGCCTGATAGTGAGTAGGGGTGCAGGTTTGGAGAATGGCGAAAAAACGTTTAAAAAAAAAGAAAAAGGGTGTAAATTCATATTTCATATTAAATAAAAATGGAATAAAGGAGACTCAAGAAAAAGAAGGAGAAAAAGAAAAGGACGAGGAACCGTATAGATGGATTCTGAAACCACAATCTAGAACAGGGGGTCGGATGCAAAGAAGGAGCAAAGGAGAAGAAACACTCTTCGAATTGGAAGGGGAAATCAGCTGCGCAATTGGATTTTAAAAAAGATAAGAAAGTTCTCCCAACAAAGACTGGAAATTTTGTTACGGAAGAATACACAGATGGGGGTTGCTTAATGCTCTCAACAACACAACGAAAAGGAAGAGGGTGGGACACATGGGGAAAGAGGAGGCTTACTTAAAAATTTCCTTCAGAGGTTGCCGGAGCCCTTGGTAGGGGAAAAGAGGGGGAGATCGACATTCACCTGCGCCACAATCCAGCCCAGGAAAGGAGCCCCTTTATAAAAGGGGGTCCCTTGATAGGACCGACAATGATACTAGTGGTTGGAGGGTAAAACGCCAATCCCTAAGAGCAGGGGGGAAAAAAAGGTCTGTATGGTATTCTTTTTCTGATGAGAGAAGTTAGGCTTTTGGGACAGCAACAAAAACTTTTATTTCGAAAGATGAAGGGGGAAAAGGGGGGGAGGGGAGGGGATTTAGAAAGGGGAAGAGCAACTCGTCAAACCTACAAACAGAAAAAAACTATCAAATGGAAAAAGTTTAGAAAACCGAAAGGGAAGGAAAGGCCTGGTCTTCCGCTAAAGGGCGGTATTTTCCGGGGCTGGGGGTTTAGAATAAAAGAAAAACCAACGGTTGGGGGGGGAAAATCCAAGATAGGGAGATCTTAGAGAGGACTTTAGTGGCTCATCCATTGAGGTTAAGAAAAACTTTTCCCGACGGGGGCGGAGTAACTCAAGAAGAGAGGGAAGAAAGCTGAGAAGAAAGGAAGAAAGAAAGTTTTTCAGTATCTAAAGGGAACCAAACCATGGGCGGGGGAAAATAGTATGCATCGGAAGAGTAAAGAGCAAAGCTCATTGGGGAAATTGAGAATGGCGATAAAGGAAGACACCTCCCCGTCTTGTCGAGAAAGAGAAAAGACTTGAATTGGACAATCTAATATTGGCGGTACGAATTATATGCCATAAGGCGAATCAATCGGAAAAAGAAAAAAAGGGGAATGGGCGCTTCGTTATCATCAATGAGAATTGTCTATACGAGAAAAAGAGGGGGAACGACGCACGAATAATTTTTGGGGGTTACATTCCTTATAACCCACCTCGTACATGTTGGGTTATAAGAGAGGTATAAAGAAGAATAAAGTTCCCAATCGCTGCATTGTTAAGGACATTCCGGGGGAAGAGAGAGGCGGCATTCTGGGGGAAAAAATGTATATAGGAGGGGTTTCAAAAACTTGGGAAATGTGCTATTCACTGGGCGCCCAGCCTCGGACAAAAAAGGGGTGAAAAGAGACACTTCAAAACAGGGGAAAAAAAGAGGAATCTGAATGACTAAAATTAGTTTTTCTACACCCTGAGAGGAAAGACGGGGGTTGAAGGGGGGAAAATGTTTATCTCTGCCGCAAGAAGAGAGCTTCATTTTTGGCTTTGACAATTCGTAGTATGGGAGGCCTCCAAAAGAAGAGGTTAAATCAGAAGGGAGGTTTAAAGACCGGGTGGGGGAAAAGATTACATCAGTGTGTGGGAGGTGTAATGCTGTAGGACGCCGTTAGAATGGGAGGGAGGGGGGGAAAAAAAAAGGGCCGAAAGAAGTTACCGTCCACCTTCAAATCCCTGAAAAAAAAAAAAAAAAAAGAGGAGCGCCAACAGGAAAAATTAGATGGATGATTGGTTCGCACACTTAAATGCTTCGTGCCATAAACTACAGCGGGCTGCCAAACCGTGGAAAAGGAAGAGCCAGGGGGGGAGAAGGATTTGAATGGCTGCCGTATAATCGTTGACCCACCACAGGGGAGAATTTGAATGCGAAAATAAGAGGAGAAAAAATATGCAAAAAAGAATTATCAAGTTTGGGACTTTGGTATATCCTGGAGGAAAGTTTACACAGGCGAGGGGGGGAGGGGGGCTCCATAGAGCCTCACCCTGGGGACCGGGTAATTATTGGAACCGCCAGGAGGAAGATTGAGCTCTGGGGTCAGGGTAAGTTATAAGGGACCCTGGTCAGGGTGTTATAGCATGTCGGTCAAAGAATTCGGGGAAGGGAGAGGACTCTAGGGGAAAAAGGGAAAGAGGGTGTAAATCTCTGCAATCGGAGTCGAAGGGAAGGGGGGGGGAGGTGGCAGGGAAGTGTTTTGGTCAGAAGTTACTGAGTTTATTAGAGTGAAATCGGTTTCCCGAAGTAAGAGGGAAGGACGAAAAGGGGAAAGGATCGAGGGGGAAAAAAGAGAAAGTGGGCAATGCCTTCTCATTGGAACTTTAGGACACATTATTCACTCCATCTGTTGATAAAAAGGAAAAAAGGGGGCTGAAACCTGGTTTTCAGGTTCGATGATCTCCTAAAAAAGTAGTAGTAGAAGAATAGGAAGACCTGAAAACCTTGCAAGAAGGGGGGGGGGGAGGGGTAAGCAACGAAAAGCGGGAGGGAGTGGACTGAAAGACCATGCTCAAGGGATAAAATTCGTTGCCAGAAAAGCCGACCAAGATCAATGTGGCTTAGACGCAAGACTATTTTCTTCTACATAATACCCGAATAATACTTTGATGCAGAAAAAAAAAGGAAAGGGGAAAAAATTACGGCGGATGAAAGGAGGGGGGATGTAATATAACAGCGAGAGGAAAACACTGAGGAAGTAGGTGGAGACGAGAAGGATTTGAACAGACATGCTATTGAAACCTGAAGGTGTGGCCCCTTCATATAAATTGACACTTAGAGATAAAATATAATGGAGGAACGGTTAATTCCCTCTATTGCAACAGGGGACTCTAAGGGGAGAAAAGAAGCAAGTCAAGAGGAAAAAGAACTTTGACAAGGATATTATAACAATAAAAAAAAGAATATTCTTCACAATCATACTCTTGTGGGATAGTTTCAATTAAAGGAGAAAAAACAATGGGGCCTATTATACGTAAAGTCTCTGCTGAAGACAAAGGGGGAACTAGACGGAAAAGGAATAAGGCATCAAATAGGGTCAGAAGGGGAAGGGGGATTCTGGTCACAAAAGAGGAGCCAAACCAGATGACATAAATACGAAAAACGGGTTGCGCTAAAAACTTGTTTGAATCGGATGTGGTGCATTTCATTTCAAGAGGAAGGGGGGAAAATGGAGTCTTCCGAAAGAAAAGGAAACCGCGCTAACGAAGTGGGCAAGAACAGAAAAAAAGAGTAATACTGAGGGCAAACGGAGGAGGTTGGGGGTGTCTCGTATCCTCCAATTCACTTCGGGAAGAGGAGGGGGGGGGAGGGTCATCAAAAGAAGGGGGGGTGGAAAAACTGAAGCTGAACGATTCGGGCATGATAAACAGAATGTGGTGACCACTACATACAACCGGGAAGAGGCCGCGGGAAGTAAAGAAAGGGAATATGTCCATAACTGAGGGGGGTTCCCGGGACTGGTAAACAGGGAAGCGGCCTGAAAGTGACCTTCGGGCAGCACTTACTTTTGAAACTTCACTATGGATAATCCTAAACGCCTCAAAAAACAACCGGTAAGAGAGGATGTAACCACGGAAAAAGGAAAAAGCGGACAGATTATCTTTCTAAGGTAAGGGTTATATTCAGAAAATGGCAAAATCTTTCGAGGTGGGGATTGGGGTCACAAATATCGGGGAGGGAAGGGAGTCTCTAAGAAAGGGGAGAGCTTTATTTAACGCACGTACAAGGGAACGGGACATGGGAAAGTCTTGGCTATAATGGAGGGAAAGCGGGAATTTTGATGTTGACAAAGTCAAAATTTATGAGCGAAAAGAGGGAAAAAAGAGGGTTGTATGGGAGAAGGGAGAAAAAATTACCATCAACAAAAAAGCCATTGTTTTCATTCCATGCAATAACGGCGTCAATAAAAGCAGAAAAGGGGATAGGGTATCGGGGGAGAGAAGGATAAGGATTCGGGGAAGGGGGAACGGAGATTAGGACGGGGGAGGAAAAAGTTTAAATTACCGGATCCCGAAAGGCGTTACGACTATTAAACACAGCAGATATTACCAGTATCGGGGCCAAAAGGATTAATGTACCTGTAAGAGGATACAAAACAAAATAATTACCTATCCGAAAGGAGAACCGCAGATCTCCCCTGAGCTGGAAAAGAAGAAGGACCTGTTTTCCGGTTTTACCTAACTTCCGCTCCAGGGCGGGAAGGGGAGGAGGTGGGTGGAGGGAAGGACGAAGGGGAAGAACACTCAAAAAATAAAATCAAAAGTTGGCAAAAATTTGAAAGAGGGAAAAAATATAAGAAATGGAAGGCGAAGAAGCTCAAAAAGAATACCATACAGAATCGATAAGTTGATTGCTGCGGTTAAAATAAGAACAAGCTATCAGTGGAAGAAGAAGAAAGGGAGACTGATCAATGGGGGGAAAGGAAAGACGATTGTTTACCTGGGCTCGGGTGGGGGGGGGAATTTGAACGAGCGATGGAGAACTCCCACCATGAAAAAGACAGGACGGGTTCTGAAGTACTACAGAGAAGAGTATAAGGTCTTCAAATCTAGCTCAAAAAGATGAAGAGAGAGTTTGGAAAGAAAAAGAGGGGGGGGGGAGCTGCTCAGAATTCAGTACAAATTTCCGGGACAGGTGTGGGAGAGGGGGGGAGATTTTGGAAGGCCTATTAGGTCAAGAAAAGTGGGACTACACCCAGGTAAAAATCTCATCAGTGTATCTGAAAATTGAGAACCAGCGGGAACCAGACTGACCAAATAATACAGGGAGGGTGGGGAAACCGATAATATATCGGTTTCACAGGGAATCGCTTTTTCTAGGAGAATGGGGATGGGGCATATTTCATAGGAATAATGGCCACAATTGATTGGGGGGAGAAAGAAGGGGGTCGCAAAGGATAAAAACAACCAAACCCAATCCGCAGTCTCATGTTAAGAAAGCTTTGAAGGGTATCCTTGCCCTGATGTAAAGGAAAGAGGAGAGGCCTGGTCTCAATCGGGGGGGGGTCACTTTTTGCTGTTTTGATCAGAATAACAGTTCATAATAGCGCCCAAAAAAGAAAAGAATGGTAAGAGAGAAGAGGGCTCCACCTTTTAACAGGGGGCTCAGCAGGGGGAACTGGCATATAACGGACAGGACTTCCCGCAGCTAATGGACGGGGCAGGCGCGCCTTTCCAGAATTATTAAACCGGTATTTCAGTCAAGAGGGAAAGAAAAAAAAAGGGGGTGAATTATGGGGGCTTTGAAAAGAGTAAGACGTGAAATCTGATAGGGGCCGCAAGCTGGAATTGGCGGGGGATTTCTATAGAATTATAAAAAAAGACAACGCCCTTTTCGGGGGCGACAATACCTTTTTGGTAAAAAAAGTAAAAAACTTGACTGGAACAGATGCATATAATTCATCGAATCTGGCAAGGTACCTTGGAACGTTCATCCAACTGAAATAAAAGTGAAAAAATATTCAGAAGAAAGAAGATTGTGTTAAACCACATTCCGGGGAATACACAATAAAAAAGGGGACGGGGCAAAACGGGGGGGATATGGCTCTGTCTAAAAATCAGATCTTTGACAAGGAGCTGATTTTGATTCAGGGGTGTTAATGGAAGTCTGGGGATGCCGGGAAGGAGGGATGACATAGTTTTCAAAACTTTTGGGTGAGCACAGGTTGAAGGAAGCAGTCTAGTGTCATACAAAACCTTAAAAAGAACATGAAATCCTTTTGGAAGGGGGCAAAATGGGGTTTCTCTGCGGTGAGTGACGAGGGGGGGGAAAAAAGAATCGGGGGGGTTAATGGGTAGAAAAAAATTCTGAGTTCTGCCCGCAAG
>Ga0179593_1669490_pt1 | contig 18563 bp, 22 predicted proteins | sample CZODoug2_1_08_16_FD_185931 | JGI IMG/M metagenome (GOLD analysis project Ga0179593, IMG submission 185931) | Vadose zone soil fungal communities from Angelo Coast Range Reserve, California, USA - CZODoug2_1_08_16fungal (PacBio error correction) | ecosystem: Environmental > Terrestrial > Soil >...
GGCGGTCTACTTTAGTCGGGAAGAGTTCCTGCTCTGGATGGCAGAGGGTATCTTGGATCAAAGAAAGGGAAGGGATTAGGGAGCGAGTTGTTTTAGGAGGCAGCCTCTTTTTTACAGAAAAAAGGAAATGGGGTTCTTTAGAAAAACAACGAAAAGGGGTTCTACGGGAAGGAAAAAGGGAAGGGGAAGCACGTCCCTGTCTCCTCGCCGCAAAGAAAAGAATTTTTATTCGCTACAGATTGGGGGGGAAAGAGGGTCCCCCAAAAAGATGGAAGAGGCGCAGCCCTTTCTCAAAGGAAGGAAATATCCCTTTGTCTAAAAATTAATTGGGGGTGGGGGAGATGTCGAATAGAGGGAGGGGAAAAGCGAAAATTTCAGGTACCACACAAAAAGGAAAGAAAAGGCCTGGTGAACATCAAGCTCGAGTAGAAAAAAAAAAAAGGGAGGCGGAAGCGGATTTCTCATTTGGAATTTAGGGGGGAGAGGGGAGACACCGAGAAGGAGGGGAAGAAGGGGAACTCTACTTTTGGGAGAAGAAGTTTTCTGTGGCACGGAGAAATGTTCTCACCCATGAAAGCCTACTGAGCAGCTATTCTGAACGTGGGGAGGAGGGGAAATCCAAATTAAGCGAAAGAAGAAAGAAATTCAGAAAAAGAGAGAAGATTTCCTTCAGGGAGGGGGGAGGGGGAGGGAAAACTGCCCTAACTATCTATATCAGGGAAAAAAAGAAAACTCGGTAATCTATTTTTACTTCCAGGAAGGTAGGAAAAAATAGGATGCCGAATAAGGATAAGGGAGGTAGTAGCGCGAGAGAGGGGAAAGAAAGCTTTACTTCGCGGGTCTTATCTCTTACCATGTTCAAAAGGGAACAGGAGAAGAGCATCAAAAGAATTGAGAGAAAGACTGACGCCCCATGACGGAAAATAAAAAGAAAGCTGCGCGGTTGGCAGAAGAGAGCAGAAGGGCATCCGTCTAGGGAGGAGAAAAGGGAGACGAGAAAAATCTTCGCTTATCAGCGTCGAGGGAAAGAAAGAAAGAAAAAAAGGAGTTAATCCTTGTTTCTCAGATAGCGCCCCTCTGCAGTGGACGCAGGAAGGAAAGGGGGAATTCGGCCAAAAGAAAAAGGGGCACCGCGCAAAGAAGAAGGGAATGTCCTTCATAGCCCGGAGAAGGGAAGCAGCCCGCGCCCTCAAAGGCACAAAGAAAAGATGCGCACACCGCTTTGGGGGAGGGAGAAAGTGTGCCCGCCAACCGAGAAAAAGGAGGTCCAATAGCAAAGGACAAACAACGCGTTCTCTTCGGAGATAAATAGTGGGGGAAGAACGACACCAGGAGGAAAAGCGAAGACCAACGTGGAGAAAACCGCTCTTCCCTCTACGAGAGGAGAAAGAGGGGCTAGTCCTCTGCTCTGACTTGGATGAACTGAGATCTCTTCAAGAAAGGAAAGCGGCGCTCGTGGCGGAAGAAAAGAATCATGAATTTGGCCAAGAAAAGGAAGAATTAAAAAAAGGACATACGCCCCGAGCGGTGAGGGGGGAAAGCGGTCTCCCCCCATGGGAGGGCAAGGGTTTCAAAAGCGCCGCAGTCTTCGAGACTGGAATACTCCGTGCGCAGGAAAGCATCACCTTCCGCGGATAGAAGGGCGAAAAAGAAGAACTTCTGCGCCAGAAAAAATGCAGCGCACTATCCGAAAGGCAGAGGAGAGGAGGCTTACCTTAGAGAAAGACGGAAAGCTTCGCCATCACAATAAACTCATGGAAGGAAAGAAAAAAAAAAAAGAGGGGGACGCGAGGAGCTCCTTTAGATTCGAGAGGGTAAGGGTAGAAAATGATCAAATCATAAGATCTTTTTCCAAAAAAGGGGGAAAGGGACAACCAACCTTCTCCTAACCGGAAAGGGAGAGAATTCCTTCGGCTTCTGGAGAAGGAAAAAGGATAAAAAAAAAGAAACAGTGAATCCTACGCTCAAAAGGCAAGACGACGATTTCAGGAATGGGGGGGAGGTAAGCCCTTGTCTGAATGACCCGAATATAGGGGGAGGGTTCGAAGGGGGAAGGGGGAAGTCCCACCTGCATCAAAAAGAGAAAGGAGGCTGTCATTTAACGAAAAGGGGGGGGTCGGCTGTAAAAGGGAGCTGCCTTTCTCAGGGAGAAGGAAAGAATCGTCCATGCAGAGAAACTCAAGCTTAGTCGAATGAAAATCTGTGAGCGATTTATCAGAAAAGGAAAGGGACGATCGTTTTGCGCAGGAAGACGACTGCGTCCAACTGAGGGGAATGAGCGAAGACGTGAGGGAGGGGCTCTCAAGTCAAGAAAGGAAGGGGCCCAAAAAGGGGAAAATGATATTTTTCATTGCAGAGGCGAATCTTGAGAGAAGTGGGACCTTCCCCTTCGTAGGGAAGGATCTCCCTGTTTTTGTGAGGTGGTAGGGATGCGGTTAGTTATTGAGGGATGGATGTGGTCGGGTTGGGTTGGATAAATGTTTGGATAGTCTTTTAGGATGTTGTGTTTTTATGTTGTATGTGTCTGGAGGAGTGAGATTGTGGGTGTTAAGAATAGTAGGGCAGTGTTATATTGTAGGATCGTTGGGGTGTGGTAGGGTTGGCGGGGGTGGACTGTTAGGTTTTTAATAAGTGAGGAGGTGTGAGGGAAAGAGAAATTAAAGGGTTTTTGGGAGGAGAGTAAGGAGGATGTTCTAGATCTAAGGAGGGATTGGGGGTGTGGGGGGTTAAGGGTAGATAGGGATGAAGAAGATTTGTGAGAGGTGGGGCTGAGCGATAGTGGTGTAGTATTGAATTACAGTTTGTAGGTGGGGGGGAGTTATGAGGGGTGGGGAGGTGATTGTAATTTATTTAGGTGGGGGCGGGTTCCGCACCGCCCAGGGCAAAGACGCAAGCTCCCCCCAACCCCGCACCCCCCGACCCGACAAAAGGACCCCCCCGACCACCTTCTTTTCCACGTCCTCCATCTCGGTGAGAAGGAAAAATTCATCTCGGTGTCTGGGGTATGGAAAGGAGATCTTCGGAGGGTAGACAAATTGACCCAGCCGGAAGGAAGGGGAACGCATTTCTCTTAGGGAAAGGTAGGTCTGCTTGAAGTTAGAGAAAAAGAATTCTTTCATTGCAGCTAAAGAGTAAGGGATTTTAGTAGGTGGGGGAAATTTCTTATCCTGGGAAAAAAAAAAAAGGGAAGGGAACCGCAGGGTGTATGACCGTTCATCGATCTAAAAAGGAGGGACAAAAGATACTGCTTAAACCGGTAAGCAAAGGAAATGCGCCCTGGAGTTCGGTTACAGAGAGGAAAATGATCCTCCCTTCGAAAAAAAAAAAAAAGAGCGTCAAATAGCAGCAGATTGAGCTCAAATGCCCCTCAGATGAAAAGGGCCTTCTCTCCAAGAAAAGAGAACATTTCGCTTCAAAGGCGGGGCAGGGGAATGGTCGGAAACAAGAAAACGGACATTTGCCAGAAGGAACGTACACCGTACTGGGGCTAGGGGGGAAAAAGGCCAGGGACACTTGTATGCCTCCGGAATGCAGTACACGAGAAAGCCCGGGGGGATGCGCGGTCCGATTACACTAAAGGAAATTGTGACTTCCGGGGAGGAAGGTTCACCCGAACGAGTAAAAAAAGGGGAAGTATTACTTACATTGACAGACAGAGGAAGAAAAGAGGACTTTATATAAAAAACAAAGGTTGTCTTACGGAAGAAAAATTCGACTGAGCAAAAGAACGCACGTTCTCTTAGCGGAAAAGGGAAGCAATCCATTATAAATGGTCGAGGAAACGCTACGAAATGTCGGAGATCGGACGCAGCCTTAATCAAAGGGAGGGTGCATCTTCAAAAAGGAAGGAGGAGAGTTTTTCCCCCCGTGGATCAACGAAAAAGGAGTTACCACAAAAAGAACGAGGAGGTGCCCCAGTTAGGGAAAAAACATTTCAGTTGTTTCTGGCAGCAGAAAAGGGAAAGTCTTTCAGGAGCAGGTGGGAAGAGAGGGGGACACACCTGTGGAACCGAAAGGGGGGCATCTGATCCTTTGAGAAAGGGGAAAAAAAAAAAAGGGTTGGACGTTCTTGTGTTGCTGAAAGGCGGAGAAAGAAAGGGTTCCTGGGCTATGGAGGGGGGGGAAAACGGAGACAGGAGAGAGCAGCGCAATGGCGGAAAAAGAAAGCCTATTTCATGTATTAGAAAAAGGGAGAAAAGACTCCGCCTGAGCGCGAAAGAGATTAACGAAAGAAAAAGCAACTCTCCTGGTTAAAGAAAAATAGAACTTAAAAAGACGGGGACCTCTCCCGCTACACAGACTGCTTGACTACTGCCAGCCGGGGCTCCCTCGCGGAGTCATCATTTGCAAAGAGGGAGGCATCCTGATGGGGGACATGGGGACAAATAAGGATTGGCCTTATTCCAGACGAGAAACGCAACTCATTGTCGCTAGAGAGCGTCAGCCCAGAAAAGAGAAGAGAAGGAGAATGCTCGCGGCCTAAGCTCAATGTTTTCCAAGAAAGAAGAAAGGGAAGAGGCTTGAAAAGGTGAAGACGTCCATGGGTCCCGAATAAGGAGATGACAACATATTCTTTTGCAGGCGTACGGTTGATCCGCAAAATAGGTCCGCTTGGGGAATGAGATTGACCTAAACTACCAGGGGGGAAAGGGCTCGTCAGCCGCCAAGGAGATCATCTTCGTGGGGAAGAACGGGGGACCTATTGCGTGAAAGCAGGGACATGTTAACGTTTCACAAGAAGAAAACCAGTAGGTTCTTCGCTTTGTCGCGGGAAAGGGGAAGATGTTTCCGCTTACCAAGGGGGAGAGAATTCTTTTACCGCTTGAAGGAAAAAGGGGGAGTTCGGAATTGCGCCTATAAGGGGAGGGAAGAGGGGGGGGCTTGATAGGTCGGAAAGGAGGGAAGCGACGCTTTATTCAAGTGAAGGGAACGTGATCTACGCGTCAAAGTAAAAAAAGCCCCATTCATGATTGAGAAAGAGGGAAGGCGTGTCCTTGAGGGGCAGGGGGGAGGAAAGGGAAGACGCTCTCCGAATCTTGGGGGAAAGGAAAAATCGAACGTACAAAGCTCTAAGATAATAAAGAACCGATATTAGGCAAAAAAAGGGGGGAAGGGGGGGAAGAAATTTCTTATCTGCTTCGGCATAGGGAGAAAGGGGGAGGAACCGTCGACTTAGGCAATTAAAAAAAGGAACGAGATTTCAATGTTTCACTCCGGAGGGAAGGGGGGGAAAGTTTTCCACGCATCAAAACGCGGAAGGGGAGAGAGGGGAAAAGGTTGCTGGTTGTCCGGAGCGAGAAGGGGATTTGTCCATCAAGGAAAAAAAGAGAGAGCTGTCTGAGTCATCGCCTGGAAGGCTTGGGGGGGAGAACAAAAGGGGGGTTGGGGGAAAAAAAAAAAAACCGACACTCCATTTCCGTCGCCAAGTGAGAGGGAAGGGGTAAATAGAAGTCTCTTTGCGCACATATTTGGTACTCCGCAGACCAGAAAGGGAAAGATGGAAAGAAATCCGTTCACGGGCTGATGAGGGGGGAATGTCCTTATTTATTAGATGGTAAGGGGGGGGGGTTCCCTGAAATGAGGGGGGGGAAAGTCGAGAGGAAAAGATCAAAATTTTCATAATTGATAAATGGTCAATTCAGACGACAAGAGAAAGGAAAAAGTTTCTACCCCGCCGGCCGGCACAGGGGGTATCGCCACATCCCCGCTTTGCCCCAATCGGGCGCACTAAAGGGGAGGGGGGGGAGGTATGGGGGGGGCTCGTGCATCCGGGACGCGCAAAGGGGTGAACAGCAAAATGAATAGGTGGGTCCCAAGGAAGAGGGGGGAAGGAATCCGACCCCGTTTAAAAAAAGGGGAAAGGTATTACTAACCACTCGTACTCAAGAAGGACTCAATCCTTGATTCGCGAGAAGATAAAATATCCTCCAGAAGAAAAAAAGGGAGAGCTGCGCCTCGAATACCAAAAGGAGGAAAAGAAAGAGATATTTCGGTCTACGTAAGGTCGCAGAGAATAGAGGGGAAGGGCGTATCTTATCTATCGTTCGCCGGAGTCGTATGCAGATGAAGGAAGGACAGAAGTGGTTCTTATACATGCTCCTAAAAAAAAAAGTCGTAGACACCATTTGGGGGGTTTCCGGGTTCCCCTCCGATATCAAGGGTTCTAACGGGGTGGGGAGTCTGTTTCAATCACCCTAGAAAAGTCACCTCCACCGAAACGCAGAAGGGAAAAACCGATGTGCGAGAGGAATAACACCACCAACGTTCCTGAGGAAAAGATCCTCATCGGTAAATAGCCCTGTGGAGGAAAAAAAATATGAAAAAATTTGTAGCTGGCTCCTAGGGAAATAAAAAGAGGGGAGTCCTGAAAGTTAAAGAAAAATCCCTTATAAAGAGCAGAAGGGACTTAACATCCAATGATCGAATAATGCCAAAGGAAGGGAGTGAAAAATGGAGTATTTCTTCATCGAAAAAAAGGGGGGAGCGCGCTACCAAAAATACCTCTTAATTCGAGGAACAAGTAGGAAGAAGGGGGGGGGCTACTTCCATGGAAGTGTACCGGGGGGGGGGGGGGGTTCATCTTCGTCGAAGGGGGGGAAAAAAGCATTAATGCTCTGAAAAAGATAGGGGGGGGAAAGTCTTTTGTACTTGATGGCAATGAAGAAAGTACCACAACAACTCCTGAAAAAAAAAAAATTTAAGGAGAATTGTTTCGGTTGATGGAGAAAAAGAGAAAAAGTAAAAAGACCGGGGAGAAAGGGAACCTCTCGATCAAAGAAAAGAAGGGAAGGGCAATTTCCACTAAAAGAGAGGAAAGTCTTTCGCTCGCTCAGAACAATGCGTTACGCTCCGCAGGACGAGAGAGAGAGGAAAACGGGGAAGAGAGCGGACGCGAAAGAGAGTCGTCGGCCTGCGCAAAAGAAAAAAGCCCTGCGAGGGGGATCGGGAACCCACGCAAATCATCATTTCATCCGAGAGAGGCGAAAAACGTTCTCCTAGGAACGACTAAAATCGTGGAAAAAGAAAAAGCATGGAGTCCTACCTACTAAAAAAAAGAATACGACATCTTCTCAATTGGTCAGAAGTCGAAGCCTAGCACGCCACGGAAGAAACGCACTTCTTCTCAGGCAACGAAGCCAAAGTATGAACCTTGGCATGGCACGGCGCTCGCCGAAGGGAGAAGGCCAGAGACCTGCTTACATGGAGAGAAGGGAGCCATACGACGGTACCCACAAAAAAACCGCTTTGTTTTCGGCTTACCGCGCCATTTGGAAAGGGGGGACATTTGAAGGGGAATCGCTCCCTTGCACAGAGGAAAAGAGGAGAAAAAGGGGAGGAGAAAGAGGTGCATAAAGAAAGCAAAAAGGAAAAGAAGGCTGGACCCATGACAAAAGGAAAAAACGTTTCTCTCCGCCCGCGAAGCGCGGCGGGTCCAATATGGCGGAGGGAGAAGACAACACGTGAGAGGAAAGTTGTACGCTCGAAGGGGGAGCAATCCACTCGACGATCCGAAAGGGCGGCGCCTAGGAAAGAGTAGGTCAACTAGGGAAGAATTCCTTATTCCCTGCCGCCGTAATACGAAAGGGGGGGGGAAATTTAAGTGAGAACCCCATGGGAGGGAAGTGGGAACGCATGGCAATCAAGGCTGGCAGAAAAAGACTTCGAGCAAAAGCAAGCTTCTGCTGAGAGAGGGAAAAGAGAAACCGCGCGACGGCTGAAGAGAAAGTGAGAAGTTCAATCGTCGGTCGAGGCGTAAAAAAGAAAGAGATGCTTCGCATCCATCGACAGGGGAGACTTCATCGACAAAAAAAAAGAAAGGGGGGGCGTGCGTGAGAGATGGGAAAAAAATTCTTTATTATCGGAAAAGAAAGGAGGAAGTCGGGTGGCCACAGGGGAAAAACCAACCTTCTCCTGAAACCTCAGGAGAAAAAAGGGGAGGCGGCTGCCTGACAAAACAAACCAAAGCCATCCGCGATTTTCAATTGGGGGGGGATTTCAGCCGTTACAGGAGAAAGAAAAAAATGAGTGTTAAGAAAAAAGAAAAAAATCCTGCAGAAGAGGGGGAGTAAAGTCTGCGTCCGCAGAAAAAGTCGTCACTGCGGAGGGAGGGGACAAAAAAGGGTAAACAAGGGAAAAAAAGGTCTCATCGTCCCATGAAAGGGGGGCCTTCAAGCGTTCAGAGAATTGAATCGCCTTACTAAAAAGAGGGAGAGGGATCTACGACCGAGAAAGTGTTCTCATGGAGAGGGGTCAATCCTTCACAGAAGAACGAAGAGAGCAAAGCGTTCCTGGGGGAGAAGCAAACGTCTTAGGGATTTACCGCTCATCGATCTGTAGAAAAGGGGGTCACGCACCTGCGTGCGTATAGAATTTTTCAAACTAATCCATGGGATTTAGGAGAGAAGAGCGGAGAGATACGGTTCAAAAAGGCGTTCTTTCTGGGAAGGGAAAAAAGCCATACTGCCGGCCCGGGGATGGGGGGGAGAAACTTATCACTTTTGGGAAACCTTCTTGCATTTGCGCCGAGAACTGGAAGAAGAGGTGGGAGGGTGGAAGGGGCGGGGAGAACTACCTCCCTTCGCAGGAGGTAGAAAGGGAAAACTCTTCTAACACAACAAAAAAAGGAGAGAGATGAACCGGTAATAAAGAGGAAAGGAGGAAGGGGGAGGTCGTAACCCAGGTAGAAGAGTTTCCCATGATCGGGAAAAAAGAAAAAAATCGTCTCAAAAACGGCTTCTCGTCAAAGGGGAACGAAAGAAAGGGCCATTGAAGACGAAAAAGCACTCCCTCTCCATGTCAAAAGGGGCCTCCGTCTTGTGTCAATGGTTCTGAAAAGAAGACCCCAGAAGCAGAGATCAGCTTCAGGGGGGGGGGGGAATACACTCTCCTGCTTCGTTGAGGGGGGGAATTGAGCTTCAGAAGGGAAGAAACACTTCGATCAAAAAGAAGAGGAAAAAGCGGCATTGTTACCGGCCCTGAGGAGAAAAGAGGAAACCTAACGCTTCGCGCCGAAGGCTGGAAAGACCTTCGGCCAGAAGGGAAAGGGGGGGGAAAAGACAAGGTCTGGGGAGAGGAAGGCGATCAATTCGCGCGAATAAAGACCCACGTTCTCGTAGGAAAGAAAGGGAACATTATCAAATCAGGATAAGGTCAAGGGAGGGGGAGAAATTCTAAAAGGAAGAATCCGTAATCAGGAAAGGGTTTTCAGGACAACGGCGAACCCGGGGAAGGGTGGGGGAAGGGGAAAAAGACTACGGGACAAAGAAAGCTTTTCCCTCCTTTTTCGGGGGCTGAAAAGAAGGGGGGTTCGAGCAGCCCCTCCTTAAAAAGGGAGGGGGGCCTTTTTTGGGTTGAAGAGAGGAAAGGGGGCACCCGAATTGGACTCGATAAAAAAAAAATCATTACTTTCTTTCTGAAGAAAGAGGAAAAGCCCTCGCTTATACGCACGCAAAAGGGGGCGATTTTGAGGGGGGGGGAGGGGCAATGCAAAGGTCTAATATCATAAAGGGATTCGACAAGAGGACCGCCGATGGAAGGGAGAATTGAAAAGCTGCAGGTCAAGGCTTCTGCTAAGGACCTAGCGAAACAAAGCGGAAGGTTTGGGGGAGAGGAAGTAAGAAGGGAGAAGGCCATCCGTTGAAGAAAGACCCTGCGGGAGAGAAGGGACCAGAACATTTTTTTGCGAAGAGAGTGGGGGAAAGGTAATCAGCATAAGCTGGGAGGGAAAGGCATCCTAATGGGTGGGAAAATGGAAAAAAAACTTCATGATCGGGACTTTGAAAAGAAGAGAGAAGTCCTCAAGAGAAGGTGAGATTGGAAGCAAGAAACATAGAGCAATTTCTCTCTTCTACGGGGAACCTCCTCTCGCGTAGGCAGACAGAGATTCTGGAGAAAAGGGGGGAGGGAGGGAGGGACATTGAAGGAAGGAGGCTTTTTTCGGCGTAACGCTAGGGAAGAAAGAAAGAAAAAAATTTTTCTCGTGCAAGGGGAGCGAAAAGGACCCATGGAAAAGAAAAAAAGGAAGAACGGCGCTGTCTGGTTTCATTCCGCAAAAAAAATTCTTCGGGCTTGAAAGGGGGGATGAAACTTCAGCCGGTGAGGCCCTTCAACCGTGGGCTTAGATCTAACAAGGAAGAGGGGTGTCCGCATTCCCACGTGGGAAGGGGAAGGTCGTTTCACGCGTGAAACCGAGGGGGAGCTTAGTAATTGCTTACCGAGGAGGAAGAGGGGACGTAGTTACGGGAGGGAAGCTTTGTAATCCAAAAAGGTTTTTTTGGGGGGTATTCGTAAAGTGGAATAGAACCGACTTCACCGTAGAAGAGAGAGATAGGGGCGTGAGCGCATTGGGCCGTGAGGGGCGGAAGAAGAAGCCGCTCTCCGCAATTGGGGATGCTGATCGCGTCCCATCAGGAGGGAAAAAAGAAGAGATAAGAAAAGGCCTATGCAGGGAGGAAAACTACATTTCTGATCGGCTTCGGAAAGGGAAAAAAAAAAAGAGGGCGACTATCATTTCATAGAAGAGGAAGGTGGACAGAGTCTTTTCTATAGATAGGGGCGGAAAAAGAAGAAAAACCGAACAATTCCCAACATATAGAGATGAGGACGCGTATTTTCCCGTAAGAAAGGGAAAGACGCACTGTCAGAATTATCGAGGGAAGAATCGCGGAATTCTTGTGGAGAAGTAGACGACGCTCGAAAACGAAAAAGAAAAGTCTCTTTCAAGGGGGAACTGCCTTCCCCATCGTGCGATATTTTTTAGCGAAAAGGAAAAGAAAGGGAGAAAACAGAACTAAGAAAAAAAAAAAGGGCCTCTTTCGATCCGGGGGGATTCCTTATTGAGGAAGGGGGGAAGGGAATTTCGCTCAGCTTGAAAAGGGGGGAGAGGGAGGGAAAGGTTCAATCAGCCCGCAAAAGGGAAAGGGGAGGGATTTCTACCCCGCCGCCGGTCCCTCCGTGGGGAAAAAAGGAAACCAATCTTTCTCTGATAAGGCTGTGGATTGTAAAGGGGGGGAGGAGGAAGCATTGGACCGCAGAAAAGAAAAAGAAAGAGGAAACCACATGGAGAGCGGAAGGTTTCTAAAGGGCGGAAAAAAAAAAAAAAAAGCATTTTATTCCTAACCACTCCGGATCAAGAGAACTACAATCCGTGATGCAAGAGAAAAGAGAAAATAAAGAAAAAGGAACGGAAGAGCGCTCAAACAAAAAGAGTATTAAAATAGAGATCTGTCCTTGAGAAAGGGGGAGAGAAGTCCGTTCCTGCTCTGGATGTCGTAATCTGGTATCTATAGGGAAGTCAAGGATCTGAGTCCTGGAGTTGAGGAAAAAGGGGGGGAGGAAAAGAAATAGAAGGGGATGGCTCAGAATTAAATGAAGAATCGCACACTACACAGTTCTACACTATTAACGTGAGCGTCTTCCTCCTCGCCGCCTGGTCCAAGACAACTCCTTTATCGCGAACGGGGGGGGAAGGAAAGGGGCTGTGAGAGAACCAAACATAAAAAGGGGGAAAAGAACGCATCTTTACATATCCCTGTGGGCGGGGGGGGTAACAAATGGTTGATCAGGGCGACGAGGGAAAGCTGAGCGAATGTTCCTGGGGAAAAAAAAAGAAATCATCAAGGCGAAGAAAAAAAAAAAGAAGAAAAAAAGGAGCCAACCGCCTCTTGCGAAATAAAAAGGGAGGGAAAAAATTAGTTCGAAACACTCTTATTGCAGCGAAAAGAGGGAGGGAAAAACGAGGAATCGAGACAAAACAAAGGAAGGTGTTTTTGGCAGCGCGTCTTCGAAACTGGAAAAAAACAACAAAAAAAAACAAAAAGCACACCAACACTATGACAAAACAAAAAAACAACCACACACAACAAAAAAAACTAAACAGACAGACGCGCGAGAGTCTGAACGAAAGTAAAGAGGGGGGGGACTTAGAGACACAATCCCTCCTCCCTATGAAGGAAGGGGGGGAAAAGGGAAAGAATTGTTCGTTTGAGGCAAAAAAAAAAAGAAATCTATCTCCCGAGGGAGAAAAAGGAGGGAGAAGATGAAGGGATAAGGAAACGAAAAAAAGTTCCTAAGCCGATCCGGAAAAAAAATCGTTTTGCACGGGGAAGAGGGGAAAAGGAAGAGGGGATGATAAAGAAAGGGCTCTATTTTACTCGCTCAGCAGAGGAGGAAGGTCCTGCAGAACCAAAGAAACAGAAATGAGTTCTGGGGGCGAAATAAAGAAAAATAGATTGGATCAAGAGGGGGAAAAATACTACATCGTCTATGAAGGAAAAAAGAGACTCACTATACGGAAAGAATGAAAAGGACCGAAAGGGGGCTGCAATTCGAGACGAGCAAATAGGCTGGCAAATCACGGGAGGGGAAACCTTGTTTAATGCTGGCCAAAGGAGAAAAGGAAAACGCGTCTCGCCGACAAAAAGACCTTCTTACTTGGAAGGGTTAGAAGAGAAAGAGGGAAAACCACTACTATTCTCAGGGGTTTTGGAAGAAAAACATTTTTGTGATAAGGAACTACAGAAAGGAAAAAAATTGCACTCGACAAAGCGGAAAAAAAACGTTACTCCCGCAAACGGGGGTCAGAAAAAAGCAGGGGAAGGAAAAAAGTCTTCTCAAAAAGGAGACCCTCGCTGCACCTCTACATACTTTCCAATAGGAAAAGAGGCAGCTAAAAAGAGGAGCAGGAGAAAAACTCTCTCAAGAAAAAAGAGCTTTGCGTTGCGGAGAAGAAGGGCGGCCATCATCCCTAGAGGGGGGCCACTCCTTCTTAAGAAAGAAAACATCCTATCTGATGAAAACGAGGCTCCCCCCTGGGAGGGGAAAGAAGAAGTCATGGGGGGCTCTATCAGAAAAACTGGGAAAAGAAAGGCCATCACCCTTTCCTCTTAAGGGGGGGAGAATCTCTTCCCTCTGCTAGGGAGGGGATGGACGATCTTGACTGAAAGATGAGGGATCTTCTTGGAGGGAGGGGGCATCTGCAGCTGGGAGAAAATCTACTCATGTAAAAACAGACAAAAAGGGAAGATCCAAGGGCAGGAAGACGCTATTATCTTCTCTAAGTCAAGCAAGTCATGAGGAGGAAAAAATGCTCAATCATAGGTGAGAAGAATGGAATGGGGGTACCGAAAAAAAAAAGGGGCTCTAATGTCTTCTTAGGAGAAAGTTCCTACCTAAAAGAGGAAAAACTCTTTTCAAACACCGGGGGGAATTTATTGGTGAAGTCAGCAGTTCTGGGGAAAAGGGTGACGAAGAATATAGCAGGGCTTCCACCTGCATCAATCTCCTGGGAGAGAGGGTGCTTCCCCTCAATCTTTCCGAAGAGGAGGAGGATTAGTAGAATGGAAGAGGGGGACTGATCAAGGGTAAATCCGAAGATACTACTAGACTTTGGCGGAAGAGAGCTAATTGGATAGCGGCAGAGGGGGGAGCCTTGTATAGAGAAGAGGAGGGGGGATTTTCTCAGAACAATCCTCCGATCCGGCCGTCGCGAGTGAAAGGAAGCATTCTCTCAAGCATCCAGGGCCGAAAGAAGCTTTAATCGTGGTGGAAGGGAGAGGGAGCGGGTCTGCTTAACAAAGGGAAAAGGAAGGAGCTCAAATTTTCACACATGCTGGGAGGGAAAGTCTATGATTTCTCGCTCCGGAGAGGGAGCTAAGGCGAAAGAAGATAGCTGAGAAAGGGGAAGTCCTCCTTTTTAAGAAAAAGGGGGTATTTTCGTTGACTTGGGAGAAGAAAGGGGTAAGAAGGGGGGGGGGACCAATCAAGGGCCGCCTTGCTGCGGGGGGGCAGGGATTTTTGTAGGGTCGATGAGGATCATGGGGAAAAAAAAGAAGAGCGGGGGCGTGCAAAAAAGAGGGGGAGATGTGGGAGAGAAAAAACAAACCACTGATGATTAGAAAGGGATGAACTGTAATACGAGGAACCCATTGATAGAAATTCTCTTCTTCTTCGGGGGGAGGCCTCATTGAGACCAAAATCGCCAAAGAGGAATCCTGGTAGGGAAAAAAGACAGCAGATGAGAGGCCGGCTCTCCCAATTCACTCCAAAAAGGAAAAAAAAAGACCTTCTTTCTGGGTCTGGTCGGAAAAAGAAGAAGCTCCTGGGAGGGGAGAAAGCGGGTCGAAAAGGGAGGGTTAAAATTTATCTCCTCAAAGGAATTCACACTGCGGAAAGAGGAGAGGTCCTGAAAAAAGAAGGAAAGAGGGAAGAAAGGGGATCTAAAAAGAAAAACACCTTCCGTATCGAGGGGAATTGCTTCCGACTGCGCACCCGGAAAGGCAGCGGTCCGTATACAGAGAGAAAAAGAGGGGGAGTACTCAGGGAGAGGAGAGGGACGCCCCACTTCTCGTCGCAGAAAAACTTGAGTTCAAGCCATGAGGAAAAACGCACGGAGAGGGAAAACGGAATGCTTGAAAAGGGGCAGGGCCTTCCTTCCACTTCGAAGGGGTCCTAGATCTGTTCACGTTTAAACGTTGAAGGACCACCACAAGGCAATGAAAAGGAGGGAAAGACGGTTTAGGAAAAAAGAGGAGGAAGCGCTCGCCCTTCTGAGCAGAAAAAAAAGGGGGGTTACAGCTCGGGCCACAAAAAAAAGAAATGAGAGAGGAAGGAAAGGGGAACAGAAAGAAGGGAGACTCTCTCGTATACTCACTCCAAAGAGGGGGGGGACTTGGTTGTCGAGGAAAAAGGCTAAGGGAAGAATTCTTTCGCAGGTCCCCGAAAAGAAAATGTCATTTCCTGAAGGGGGGGCACAGCTTTCGGAAAGAAGAAAGAACCCGGGGGAAAGAGGGACTCCTCTAAAAAAGATCTCCGTGTGAGGAAGGAGCTTGCGAAAGGAGGGCAGAATGAACGGGAAATTTTACTAAGGAGAAGAAGAGAGGACAATTTCATGAAAGAAGAGTATTAACGGCGTCAGGGAAGAAGGAAGGGGAAGGGACAGGGGGGGGTCCACTGGGCAGCCTCCTATCTCCTCCTCAGGCCTCTTTCTTGCCGCGAAAGCAGAAAGAAACAACCGCGAAAGGAGAAGGAGGAAAAAGAGCAAGAAAAAGAGCATCTCTTTCTTAGAAGAGGAAGATCTCGTCATGGGTCCCGGGTAATAGAGGACAACATAGGCCGTTTGAGGGAGGGGAAGAAAGGAAAATCGTTCGAGGAAAAAAGACCCCTGTCCCGGTTAAAAGGTCGCTTCAGCCGGATAAAAACCGCGGCAAGAAAGGAAAAGGGGTGAAGGAAAAGAGGGGGAGGGAACCACTTCTCATTTCCACGCTTGAGGGAAAGGGAAGAAACGCCGGCCCTGCACTGTGCCGAGGTGAAAACAAAGGGGGCAGTTTTGCCTTAAGAAAGAAAGGAGGGGAAGGGAAAAAGGCGAAAGATAAAATGTGTCCTCTGTCGTCTCGTGCGGATAGGGAGAGAGGGGTAATCGACATGTAGGCAGTCGGGAGGGAAGAGGAAATTAATAGACCAGGAAGAGTTATTTCGCCCAGGAGAAGTGGGCACATGGGGCGGAAGAGAGAACGCAATCTCTTTTGAAGCAGGAGGAGGAAAAAGGATAGAAACCCGGGTTGGGATCAAAAGCGTAAACGCTGCATGCAACGAAAAAAAGGGGAAGATCGTCTTCGTCATCGATGGCAATGAGAGAGGAGATTAGAAAGGCATAGATACGGAGAGTTGAAAGGGGAAGGAAGAAAAGGGGGTATCAGGGGTGTGAAAGGAAAACCTAAAGGAGAAAGTACTCCACGGTAGGAAGGGGGGGAGAAAAAAACGATTTTGCCTTGTATTTGGGAAAAAAACTTCGAATAGCGAGAGTCTGAGAGGGGGTGCCGACCATGGAAAACGACACTTCCCATTTCCTTCTCCAGGAGAGGGAAGTGTTCCTCGAAATTCCTCGGGAATGTGGGTGTATGCAGAGTAAGGGACGAAGAAGTGAAATCCGAAGGAAGTGATGTTCAATGCCGTATTGATGAGGGGGGGGAAGGAACTTTCGCTCACTTGAAAAAAAGAAGGGTTCATATTTCATCAAGTAGAGAGGACGATGAGGGAAGCCGGCGACCGGAAAACGAAAGGGAAGTCGAACATAAACGCTTTGCCCATAGGAGAGTTGCTTCTAGGACAGGGACGCGCTGAAAAGGAAGGGGAATAGGGAGAACCATGCGATAGGGGGAAGAAAAAAAAGGAGGGTCAACAGAAAAAAGAAAAGACAATAATCCATTTACTCTATCCTTGATGAAAGGAAAAAAATACATATCCGTAACGGCATCGCTGCGCCACTAAAAAAAAAAAAAAAACAACTTAGAAGAAAGAGAAGGAGGGAGGGGAGTAGAAAAGAGGGGAAGTCGGCTCCTGGTCGCTTCATAGGGAAAGGGGATTCTTGATTACATTGTTCAAAAACTCGGTGGTCATGCGATGTGAAAAGGAGAGGAAAAAAAAAAAGCTACATTTGAAGGGGATTAGAAAACGTCTTCCCTTCTCCTCCCCGAATAAGGAAAAACATCCTTTACGCGACCGGGGGGGAGGGAGATAAAACCATCGAGGGCCGGAAGAGGGGGGCGGAGAGAGGAAACGGGGATACTGAGAGATTGAAATTAAAATTTTGTAGCTGGCTCCGGAAAAAAGGGAAGCTGAGCGAATTGACAATGGAAATTGGAAAAAGGAGACAGAAACCTCCGCGGGCGGATGCGGGGGGAGAAATTTATTGGCAGCGGCGAAAGAAACTCTGAATGCGAGGAGCAAGTCAAGAGGGAGAGAAAAGGAGCCAAAAAGAAAAAACCAGCATTAAGCTCTGACAAAAGACGCTCGCTATTCTGACGAGGGGGGAGGCAAATCCAAGGCAACGAGGAAAGAACGAAAAAAAATTAGATATAGAAAAGAAGATGGAAGGGGGGGATGCGTTAAACTCCGAACTATCTATCTCACCAATTTCAAATCTCGGTATCTATGAAGGGGGAAAAGGAGCCTGATCATTGACAATAGATGAAGGGGGGGAAAAAGGATTCGAGGGGAAAAAAGGTTACGCTCTCAGCGATCTCGGGGAAAAATGGGCCGAGATGAGCGATGGGACGAGGAGAGAGGGGGAAGGGGAAGCGGAAGAAATCCCTCACTGGGGGGGGGGAAGGGCATGACCAAATCTGGAGAAAAGTCGTCGTATACTTGCACTAGAACAAGGGAGGGGGAAATTAGCAATCTGGTAAAGGGGGTCCGACCTAGAAGAAAAGAGAAAAGGCAAAAAGTGGGGCTGGGGAAGATCCGCGCCGGAAAAGAAACGCGGTCACTAGTCACTTCCTAGAAAAAAGAAGTGGGAATGCGGCAAAAAGCCGGGGGAGTCCTGACCACTGTGACGGATGAAAGGAAGTACTACTGGTCCGCAGAACGAGGGTCCCCAATCTGAAGGAAAAAAAGAACGAAAAAGGGGGGGGGGACTGAGGCCAAAAAAGTCAACCGGGAAAAGTCCCGGTCGGTCAAGGGAAATTTCACTCCTACAAAGAGGAGGAAAAAGGAAAAAAGAGAGGGAGACCAAAAAAAAAGGTAAAAGACATTACCTATCGCTATCCACCGGGGGATTCTTCCGCCCAAAGACTAGCTCGAGTAGGGGGGAGAAGAGACGCAGCCTTATCTCTTTTGGGGGAGGAGAAGTCTCTTCCCTCAAATATGGCTTTCGTCAGGGGGGAACTCAAGGGAACGATCAAGAGGGGAAAAGAATTCTAATGAAGGCAGGATCCTTCATCCGAGCTGAAAAAAGTTCAAAGCGATGCGCCAGCGGAGTCGGTCAAGAGCCGCAGAAGGGGGGGAACAAGGAGGGACGAAGAGCAGCATCCCCCTTCCGCGGAGTTCGCTCTGTCATTGAAAAGAAAAAAGAGCTCACGGAAGGGGAAAAAAAGGGCAGTTAGGTCTATATAAAGAAGGGTCGCGTCCGGACCGGAATGATCTTCGCCATCCCATCGAAAGGAAGCGCAAAGAAGAGAAAAAGGGGAAAGTTGAGAAAAGAAGGAGTCGCCTAATCCAAGCACTGGGGGGAGCTAAAATTCTCAATCGGCACAGAAAAGATTATTTTGCCAAAGGTGGGGCCGGGGAAATCCCTTCCCCTCTAGTGGGGGAGGTCGTCTTCTCAGGTAAAAAGGGGACTCGAAAGAACCGAGGCTTTTCACCCCCGGCAGGAGTGGCATAGTCATCCTTTCGAGAATCCACGGTGACCCGCAAAAAGAAAGGCGTGTTCGAGGGGGAAAAAAAGAGAATAAAAGAGATGTGGGGATGGAAAGTTCCTTCGAAAAGGAAGACGGCGTCGGAGGAGACAGGGGTGAAGGGGGGGTGCACTAACAAAACGAAGAAAATTTCCATAAAAAGAAAGAGACTTTTTGGCTGAAAAGAAGCGCGAATTAGAAACGTAGGAGAGGAAACCTGTTTCTCAGAAGAAGAGCGCTCTGTCTGGAAAGTAGGGGGAGGCCAAGTCTTGAAAAGAAAAAAGGGAGAATTGCTCTCTCTTTCGGGAGAAAGGAGAGGTCTCTCAAGCAAAGGGGGGAAAAAACCATCGGGGGAGGTGTTAATCGGAGATGCTTCTGAGAGACCTCTTTCTT
>Ga0179593_1301781_pt1 | contig 18562 bp, 21 predicted proteins | sample CZODoug2_1_08_16_FD_185931 | JGI IMG/M metagenome (GOLD analysis project Ga0179593, IMG submission 185931) | Vadose zone soil fungal communities from Angelo Coast Range Reserve, California, USA - CZODoug2_1_08_16fungal (PacBio error correction) | ecosystem: Environmental > Terrestrial > Soil >...
GCGCTGGGGACGGCAGGGACCAAGGAGGAGGAAGAGGAAAGCAGGCGGGCGTACTGAGGAGGAGAGGGTAGAAGAACGCCGAGGTACTCAAGAATGCAAACGGAGGAGGAAGGGACACAAGATGGAAAAAGTAGGCGCGTCAGAGACACAGAAAACTTAATACCAGCTGCCAGGCAGATGGCTAGTAACACGCCGGCAAGAAGAAGGAATTACTTCACGAAGCACGGGGGGGGCATGGAAAGCACAAAACCCGGAGTCCAAACGAAGAAGCTGGTGCAGGACGGGTGTCAAAGGGAAGGGGGGAGGGTGTCATATGGAGTTGTGGGGACACAAAAACGCAAAGATGGGACTAGTTCGGGTACTAGAACATTATGACTCAAAGAACGACCGAGACGCCGGAGAATGACTCGTAGAAGGAGATGTAACGTGAAAGGAGATGAGATATTACCTATGCTCTGGGTTTGTTAGGGAAAGTGTGGGGGCGGTGGGGTGGGGTCTGTATAAAGCGCCCTGAGCAACGATTCGTCTCACGTTTGTTAGATAAAAGCGGAGAAAGAGGCGCATAAAAAGGAACGAGGTGAAAAACTTAAGGGGTGAAAAGCACATAGTCATTCCCAGTCGCAGGAAACGGTCCGGGAAAGGGAAAAAAACAAGGCAGTTAAAGAGTCGCAGGTAATGCGAATTCTATTTGGACGTAGGAGAATTGAAGGATATGACGCCGGCACAGCGACGATTCCCCAAGGAAGACTGTGTGTCGTAGGCCAAAGTCGGAGGAGGCGGGAAGAGAGGCGACGCCTGGCATTTTTTGGGCGTACAAACAGGAGAACTTCCAGTCGGCAAAAAACGATGGCGGAAACGCCAGGGAGGATAACCGCAGACTACGAAGAAAGGTGATTGACGGAGAAAAAATACTAGGGGGATCGAAAATAAACATAAAAAACAAAATCAGGATGCGGGGGTAGCGGGAAACTGGGCCGGGAACAAGGTGAGAACCTTGGAGGAGGAGAGCAAAGAGGAGGAACAACGGGGAACCCTGCAGAACAGCGGACATCAGTCGGATCGCTCTAAAAAGGATGTAACTAGTCCTGACGTCGGGAGGGCAAGGAGACGTGGACGGAGGGGGTGAGAAAAAACCAAGCATGAAAACCGCGCCGTCAATGGCAAACACAGCCGATCCACTTGGTTCAAATCCAGTCTTCTTTAGAAAGAAGGAGAGGCACGCGAAAAACGGGGGGTCTCCTCAGGAAATAGTCGAGACGAAACAAAAACGAGTCGCATTAACGTTCAGGGCCGATGAAAAAGGTCATAAGCCGGGAACTACTAGAAAGGATACGAAAACCCGAGGAAATTAATAGAGGGATATCATGGAAAATCTAAGTCAAAAAAATGGGGCAATGATGCTGAGCGCGCGGCAGATACACAGAGGGTTCCTTTCTTGTAACAAAAAACTCGGCCGTCAGGGGGGGACGCCGGACGACACCCAACGGAGGGAAAAAAGAAGTCCAGGGAAGCTCAGTCTGCTGGGCGACGGGGAAAGAAGACTCTTAACTTCTTATACCTCTCCTGGGAATGAAAAAGGGATGGGAGCGAAACGAACTCGATTGCATCAAATCGTCACGCTGCAAACCAGCGGCGGAAAGAAAGTCATGCGAAGGGCAGTAGAGGAAAGTGTATGGGATCGCTGTATGAAAGAATCTACATTTAACTTTTGGAAAAACAGATGCAATGGATCGGAAAAAAAACACAAAGGACCTCGCGATATCGACATTAGGGGAGACGTTGTCAGCAAGCTTTCTTCGAAGGGATACTCGTACTAAACGAGATGAGGGAGGCTTTTCTACTCAGTAGAGTCACGAAAGAGAGGAGGAAGTTGGTTGAGCTTTGTGAAGACAGAACCCTACCTTTTGGGGAGAAGACCGCTGACAGTCAGAGGGCCCTCAATATGGAACTGATTAAGGAGAAAGCCCGAGGTCCGAAACCATCTAACCTTTACGATCGCAGCACGGGGATAACTGGCTGACGGGAATCGACGCCCAGAAACCGTCAAAGCTCGGGGAAAAGAAGGGCATGACTACAGAGCATCTAGGAGAGCTTGACGTCTCCAGGTAGAAAGGTCTCCTCTTAACGAGTGAGGTCAAACGTAGGGCAAACGAGAGCTAAAACTCTGATATGTCAAAGACTTAAACCTAGTCCAAAAAAGGTCGCGAGTGGTGAGGGGGGGGCGTACTCTATAACGTCAACATAAAGACCTAGGACAAGTGGACAGAAGCGAGAGAGGGGTCAAACAAGGGGGCGGTCGGGGGCCGGGCTCCAGCAAAGCTAGCAAGAAAGGAGGCGGCAGACCCGGTAGAAGCTTCAAACACTTGTGTACTTGGGGTATGCAGTATATACTAGTATTGGGGGTCGCCGCAAAGAAAAGATAAAAAGTGAAGTCGTCGGTAGGGACTGAAGGTACTCTGACCGGTTCCGGGGGTTAAAGGGGGAGACAAGCAACAAAGAAGCATATCAAAACATAATGCCAAATTCGCACGGTGCCCGTATATGACGGTAGGGGGGGGGGGGAAAAAAGAAAGGCAGGGGAAGCATAGCAAAGGGGGCCTTAATAAAGACTGAGGAATCACATTTACCGACTGGTAGACTCCGAAGTAAGGCAGACGGTGAAGTCCGAAGCAAAGAAACTGAGTCATCGTCATCGAACTTATATCTTTTGCAAGCAACCAAGATGAAGGTGAGATCGCCGGTCACAACACGGGAACTGTATCTGTCGGAGCACCGCCCAGAGGAAGACACAAAAAAAAAGGAGCGAGGGGCTTCGAAAGGAGTCTAGTCGGATTTTCGGGCTTTTATTGTGCTGGGTGACGTGCCAGGGGGGGCCAGGTGTGTAAGAAAAAAACGGAGAGAACGCAGGCGCCTTTGTGACACCCTATAAGAAGAGAGGAAAGTAACGCTGGAGGGGCGTGTGGGGTTGTGTGGGGGATGTGGGGGGGGGTCCGGGGTGGGCGGGCGGGCCGGGAGTGGATATCTGCCGTCGCGATCGGGGGGGGGGGGCAGGGCCAGTGAGGGTTGGAAAATTGCCCACTCTGGGGTTTCACTACCATCAGGAACGGCGCTACAGTCTGCCGTGGCCTGTTAGGAGAGCGCTTACAGAAGAGGCAGGATGGTTGACCTGAACAGAAAAAACTAGTCCCGTCAACTATCTGTTGGGTCTGTCCACGGAGACGATAGATATAACCGGCGAGGCGATTTAACCTTCTCAACTGTAAGCGATGCTCTTCCGAAAGAAGATAGACGTATCTATCTCAAAAAAACAAAATCAGTGTGAGAGAAAAGATCTTCTACACAATATCTAAGGATTTACTACCAGACATGTGTTCGCAAGAGAGGATCTATTTGTCTCTCGTGAGTTGGGTGTTTATGGTGGCACCTGCGGATAGTGGAGGAATCGAGTGGATAAAAAAAAAAGCGTCGGGGGGGACCATACAAACGAAGCAGGGTCACTCTCTGTGCGCCGAGAGTCAAACACCGGATTAATATAAAAAAGTGTGACGGCCACTGCAAAAGGCAACGAAGAAGGAGGAAACGAAGCCTTGGAGTGATTAATAGTGGATGGACAGGGAAAGCAGAAAGTGGGGCGCCGATTAAGGTAAGAACCACAGAAAAAAGCGAAAAAAAGAAACTTCGGCGGCCTCCTCGACGACGCAGGAAGGAGTGGCGGGTGGGACAGGGGGGAAAATTGGGTCTAGACGTCCCGGGGGCGGAAAGGACTGACACCAAGGACGCGTAAGGTATCATTGACCGGCGACCCATGCAAAGGAGGTTCGGGGATGGGGGGAAAACGAAAAGAAAAAGGGGCGGAATGGGGAACAAACACATGGTTCTTCGAAAAGGGCGTCATGAAAGCATGGTCAGATAAAAGTGGGAACAACTCCGAACCTAGACTTACCGGTACGACCTACGAAAAAAAAGAAATGTAAAGTGGGAGATTAACGGGGGGCTAAAAAAGGGAATTCATAGGGGAACTCGTACGTCGAAGGCTGGAAAAACATCAGGGGCCTTCTCTCCGTCTTCAACGAACCAACCAGAAAAGGTAATCGAAAAAAAGAGGGAAAACACTGGCAAATACTGCTTAACATGAGAGCCTTCTGGCCCCTTGAGAGAAAATTGACCCGAACCACCTAGTCACCTGAAGAAAAAATTACTGAGAGAGGAATGTCGGCAAAAGGACTGGGGCCAGGAAGTGACGACAAAGGAGAGACGTAGGGAAAAAGGTCATTAAGAGTGTATCGAGAGCGTGGACCGAGAAAAATCGCAGAGACCGAGGAGCGGCTAAGGAAAATGGAGGAAAGACGCTCCAGAAGTTCATTGCAGGACATTCAAGTGGCGAATTGGGGGGGAGGGGTTCGGAGCGCTACGACTAAGGGTGGAGAAAAGGTAGGGGACGGAAAAAGGGGAAGATTGGTACTAAAAGCGGGGGAGGGAGGACAGAAATTGCGGGGGAGAAAACCAGAGGACCATCGCGGCGCGGGCGGCACACTGAAGGAAATGAGGAGGGGGTGGAGGGGGTCGGGAAAGGAAAACCAAAAAAAACCTTACATCAAGATCTCGGTGCAGACAGACGAAAAAAGACATGCCAGCATAGAACAAGAAGGTGGATGGAAGGAAGTCCCGAGCCTAAAGAGGAAAGCAACATCTGACTCGCGGAAAAACATTCTCAGAGGGTTCCTCGGGGGAGCAAAATCCGCACAAAGGGGGGGTTGCAAAAAAGGAACGTTGACGTCGCGGAGGCGCGACGAGAGACAAAAACTGTTTATGGAAGAAGCAGTTCTTCAAGGAAGCCGCTGTTGATGGGAGGCGATGGGTGGAGGTCGAACAAGGGCGTCATGAATATCCTGTCGATTAAAGGGAGTGGACGATTACGAAAGAGTAGAAGAGGAGATGGACCTGATCTCTAAAGGAAAGGGTCTTATGGTGGAATGATGGAAAACCGACGGCAAGGTTTTGTCCAAAGGTAGGGAAAAGGGGGGAGGGGGGAGGAAGCAGGACTTCTTTCTGTAGCACACAGTTCAAGAAGAGTGGGGTGGGCGAAGCCCTCCGGAAAGGGATCAAATTTACTCCGAAGAGGGGATCGGGATTAAGCAAGAGCAAAATTTTCACTAAGGAACTCTAATTCAAATCCTGGACGAAGCTTGGGGGGGGGAATCAGAGGGACTGGTGAGGGGGAAAAACCGGGCTGTATTCTCAGCTGAGGAAGAAATACGAACTTAGTGAAATGGTCTACCATGCTGTGAGGGGCTGAAAGGAAAGGAGGGAGGGGGGGAAACTGAGAAAAGGGGGGGGTGTAGGACGCCCAGGGGGACGATAATTAGGAGAGCGCCTTCATGGGTGACTCCAGCGACGGGGGTACCATAGAAGCTGGGAACTCGCAAGAGACGGTTGGGTCTCGGAAAAAAAAAAGCGAGTCTTTCGACAGTCTTCGGCCGTCGCAAAAAGATCCTGCGAAGCCGCTGGAGGGTCACGCTTTACAAGAGGGAGGGGAGACTTACCGCCGTTCGTCGTTTCGGTATTAATTAGGCAGAGGAGTTGGGGGAAAAAGAGTCCGTGAATAACTACCTGATCCATAAGAATCCCTATCCTTGAATCCAGAGGTCTGCAGCGCTATGCTGCTTGGAGAAACAACATAGGGCTCAGTTGAAATCTAGCACTGGTCGCGAGTCATGGCAGGGAACTTATCAGGGGAGTAAGAAAGTGAAAAAATGAGCCGAAGCTTGAATCTCGAAGGGAAAGTCTTGAAGGTTTGTGTTTTGAGAAAATAGGGTCAGGTCGCTGGCAAAGTACATGAAACTTATAAATTGGAATCTGATCCAGGCAAGAGAAGGGGAAGGAGATGATCGGGAGTCACCGAGAATTCAAAAATGAAGCAGCAATTCCTGTGTAAAGAGAATATAGTGCAAACTCACAGTACCATAAAGAGGCTGGAAGCTCAATCCAGGGCTTCGCGTGGGGTACACGTCTCAATTACATAAGGGGGACAGGCTGCGTAACTCCGACGTCAGGGTTATTGAAAAATCCAAATGATCCTAAATTCTCTGAAAAGGGGGTATGGGTCCACAGCCTGAGCCCTCGAGGACTCCCTGAAGAGGGTAATTCAAGGGAATAATATTGAGGCATAGTCTTGAGGGGAAAAAATTTGGAGTGACGAACCGGGGGGGTAAGGGTTGAATTCGTTTACAAGCGTCCGATGGCCCCAAGAAGGGTTCGCGGGGAACATATAACAGATAGCTCGCAAAAATAGCCGAGGATTGGCAAAAAGGGGGTGAGGAAACGGGCGGCACAGAGAGAAGCGGGAGGTATCACCTCGGAAGTGCAGGAAGACAGAAACACCCGAATACTCATAATACGGGGGGACAGGGGAAGGAAGAGGATATCAGATCACCGCAAAAGGGTAAATGAAAATAGAGACAAATCAGATAGTCAACTAGAAGGTTCCTTAAGCGGAAACGCGTATCAGAGAGAAGGGGAAAATCAGAAAGGAACCAGGATTCTGAGTCCCTGTAGGGCATTTAGGGCCTGGTAAGATCGAAACAATTCGAAAGGTGAAGGAATGCGCTGACAACTAGGGATCAAAGAGAGACGTCACGAATCAGGTTTCGGTCAAAAGTAGGACTGAAAAAAGGGGACCTTCAGAGCTGGAAAGATTCTCTCGATAAATCGCTGCTCAAAAATTGACAGCTGACGACTCCTGGGCGAAATGGGGAGTAATAGCAAGAAATCGCTAGTAGAGGACTGCTAAGGCCACGGGGGATGGAAAATTTATGGGAACAGAAATCCGGGCGCGCGCTTTGTTCGGGTGGGGAGAGTAGCGGAATTGGGAGCTGAAAAGCCTGTGGGTAGGATTCAAAATTAGAAGCACCCTAAGGAAAGAAGCGGCGACCAGCAGCCGGCGGCTGACCAGGACGAAGGAGACCTTGAGGAAGGTTAAAAAAAACAACCAAGAAACAGGACAGGCTCAACGTCAAAAGTTTATCGCAGAGGAAGGGTGAAAAAGGGGGCGAAGTAAACGACCCGCAAGGAGCCTCGTCAAGTCAAGAGGCCAAGTCAGGACATAGAGAGCGGGGGGGGGGGGCAGGGAGGAAGGTCATCCATTGCATTCTACTGCGTCTACAGATAGAGTAGTAAAGAGACCGGAAAGACAAGGACGAAGACGCCTTTGTAAGGGTCTAAAAGACTACTCGAACAGTCCAGCGTCTTAGACCAGAGGAAAGTGAGAAGAAGGAAGAAGAATGTCACCTACATTAAATATGAAATGAAAGAAAGGAAGGAGGAGAGTGGTCAGTAGGGGTCGAGCATAGGAGAAAAAGTTGGCGACACGACTAAGTAGGGTTAAAAAAAAAAACCTCTAACAAGAAAACCATGAAAAACGCTCACGGGTCATGCAAGGCAGACGAAGGAACAAGAAAGTGTGGGCAACCTTTCGGTTCCGGGAAGCAGGCCTCAGGGAACATCTACAAAAGGAGGGGGGGGGTGCGCACAGGGAGCTGTAAGACAAGGGACTATAAACAAAAAAACCAAGACAGGAACAGTGATAGTGGACAGAACCATGGAGGGAAAGCAGGAAAGAAGAGCAATATTGACGTGCGTTCTATAAGAATCAAGTTAAAAGGCTGGACCATTCGATCCCACTAGACAAAAATTGAAAGAACTAGCACAGTCTCAGGCAGGAGCCTTAATACTCTACCTGCGTTTGGAAAAAAAAAAAAAAAAATGTATACTGCAGTACAATAGATTTGCGAATTAGCTGTGGCGGGTGGTTAGATCATAGCTGTAATTCGCTCGTGACACAAAGCGGTCGAGCGCTTCTTCAAGGAAAACGGGACGCGAACGTAAGTAGATCCTTTTGATTGATTAAAAGGAGGTATAATAAGGGTTTAATTCTGCGCGGGGGCGGATGACTTTAGGAGTTATTGGCTCAAACTGGATCCTGCACTCTACGACAGTCGGCCAAGAACCAGGGAGGGAGGAATCAAACACAGGTGTGGAGCCTATGTCAAGAGAACGATACGCGTGTAATGGTAAAACTGAGGCTATATCTGATCAACTAGCACGCGGAGATATATCTAACCAAGGCGATATAAAATTAATAGCGGGAGGGGAATTAATACCGCGTGACCAAAACAAAATCGATTAGGTCGTGAGGAGATAAAAGAGGCTTCAGGGTTGGGGGATGGGGGGAGGGGTTAACATCAACTACGGGTGATGTACTCAAACTTATCCCTCGAGAGCGAGAGGGGACCCGACTACCAAGATGAGGAAGTTAAAATCCCAGTCAGCCGGCCTCAAAGAGGAAATTGTACAGGGGAACTAAGTGTAGACACGTTTCTTCACATCGAGAGAAGCAAATCTAAATCGCTTCCACGCAATTTAAATATAAAATCTCTCGGGAATTAGCTTCAATAGCAAGGACGGAGAGAGAGGAAGGGGGGCCGCGATATGTATGAGCATGTAAGAAATGCGAAAGTATTAGTTTAGCCCCTGTAACAGGTCGCTGGGCCGTAGGTGGGCACAGCTGAAAGGAAAGAGAAAAGATTGAAGAAGATAGAGAAGCGAAAGGGCCGGCCGAAAGAGTCGTGGGCTAAGGACAGGAAAAGACAAAAGCGAAAAGGGAAACGCATGGCTCGAAGTCAGGGGCTCCTTTCAAGAGTAAGTTACAATCTTTTTCGTAAACCGGGCATTTTTTAGTTAAGAGGAGAAAAAGAAGGAAATATCTTATCGGATATTTAACCCCTCAATGGGTAATCAGGAGCGAATTGCGTATGCTTTTGTAAGCTGAGAATAAAAAAAGAGGCAAGGGAGACCATCAGGACTTCAGGGGAGTACGAATCTTCTGAATTGGGGATAAAGAATCAAACGAGCGGGGGATAAAAAAAAAGCTTAGGACGGGGCGTCAGTAGCGTTCAGATGAGGGAAAATAAAATTAAAAATAGGAGGGCAAGACCTAACCCTCCTCTTGGAGTGTCACTGCAAAGGGGGCCCGTAAGCGATGGAATTACCGAAATTTAAAGGTACTGCGGTTGGAACAAAAAAAGCCCGAAAAAGAGGAAAACCGATGCTACGGGAAAGGATTTGGGGGGGGGGACGGGGAGGGGATGGGCGGTGATGACGTTAACTGAGACTCGATCGGAGATTTGCCGGATAACACGTCTTTGTGGGAAAAGTCCTTCCGGCTAATAGTGAGGTCAAAGGGGAAGGGACAGGTGTGGGAAAGATTCCAAAGTGCTAAAACAAATCCTTCTCACAACGGCGTTCCCGGGTGCGCGTCTAAAGAGTGTGGTAGAGAAAAAGGAGAATAGACAAAAAGCAAGAGCCCAGAACATACGCCAGAAAACAAAATCGACTTTGGAAAAGAGACATTTCATCAGCACTGAAAACAGGAAGCAAGCCTAAAAGGGGAAAAAAAAAAAAAGGAGGGAGGAGGGTAAAAGAAGAGCTTCTAGACTGGAACAGGGACCGGGGCGGTAAATTTTGGTTCGTGGGTCCAAGGCCAGCTCCTCGCGGCGTGGAGGGGGTCGGTAAGAGGCGAGAATCGAGACACATAGGAGAAGGGACGGATAAAGAAGAAATTAGTGGAAAAGCATGTGGTCGTAAGACATTGAGCACCTCCGTGGGGGTATCATATAAAAAATGGCCGCATGGAATGCTAAAGGGGGCACTCAGAAAAAAGAGACGGTAAAGGGAAAAAAAAAGCCTGGTGGTGATGATAAAACCCGTCAAATATCTCCGGAGTATTGAAAGCCTATATCACATAATAGAAGATAAACGAAAAAAGAAAAGAGAAAAGGATAAAAAAATGACAGAGCGCTCGATAGAGAGGGGGTTGGTTGTCCGAGGAAAAAGAGAATCTCACCGGTAAGGGGGCGCGGTAACGTCAGTAAATGGGGGCGCGATGGGAAAAGAACACTCTTGGTAAGGGATTAACAACTAGTGGGAATACAATTCTGGAAATCGGAGAGAATTCGGAATAACGGGAAGAAAGGGGCCAAAAGCGCGACCGACTCTGTCCAGTAAGAATACGTCGAAATTTAATTGGTGCATCGGATCAGCGGGGGGGAAAGGGGAAAAATAACGAAGTAACGCGTAATTCTGGGCGAAGAGAAACCGAAAAAGATAGGAAGTGAATCGTACATCTACCCCGCACAGTAAGACACGGGAGGGAAGCACCAATGAAGTGCATTTGCTTGGAAGCCTCTAAACCCGGAAAAGGCTGCGCCTACTTAGGAAAGGGACACAGCGCCAAAAGAAAAAAAAACGTTGCAGGTGGGTAGTCGGCAAAAAATGAAAAAAATTCGCTTGTAATTCCCACCAGAAAGGAGGAGACCGGGTGCGTACCAGAGGGGAGTAATAGAAGAGGGGGGAAAGCCGAGCTGTGTAGGAAGATCTGCATGAGACTCGCTAAAGAAAAGGGAAACGTCGATGAGCGAAAAATGAAAGTGTACGGAGGGGCGGAAGGAGTTGAAAGGTTCCGGGGTAAGGGGGGGTTTGCGCTATAAAAAAAGTGATCCCCCCTGGTATGACGGTAAAGGGGGAAGAAGCCGCGATCAATTCTTATCGGCGGTTGAAGATGGTTAACGTAGGGGAGGATGGGGCGCCGCTGAGTCAAATAGAGGTTTTTCGTGCTAAAACGACCCAGACAACGGAAATTCTAAAAAAAGAACTCAAAACAAAGATCCACCAACATAAAATGGGAGGGGGAAAGAAAAGGAGTCACCGGAAAGACAGCGGGAATAAAAACGATCGGGGCGCTCAAATAAAAGCTTGGTCGTATGGGACGCTATCTGACCGCCGCAGTGTGGGGTCAAGAAAGAACGTCTGTACCGGGCTGAAAATCACCCCTAGGGGCGCGCAACAAAAAAAAAAAAAGGGACTGACTCTTCATGGGATCCGGGAAAGTGAACGTGGCGGGGTAGGGAGAGTGCGGCAGCAAAGGGGAACTGCGAGACATCGCGGGATGAAACGGGTGTACAAAAAGGCAAAGGTGGGAATTTACGGATTAAGGCGCGGGCCCTACAATATTCCAGGGGGATTCTCGGAGAGGGACTATCTGACGGCTACTCGGGGGGTGTGCTACAGGAAAGACTGAAAATCTGGTGGAATGGATAAAGGGGCAAAGAGAACCAAACGGGGGAATATCTGTCAAGCCAAAAAAGGACTTACGAAGATCCGACAGGTTGGAACTCATCTAGGGGAGAGAGAAAGCCGGAACGTAATAAGAGACTGGTGACCTAATAGCATGGTCTCGAAGGTTCTAGCGACGGCGTCCAAACATCGGTTCGGTTTACGACCTAGGTAAAGGGAGATAAAATGAGACTAGTGGGGAAAAAACGTGAGCCTTTGCGTGAGCGTTCGCCCGTCTCCGCACTGCTGGGAGAGGCGGCAAAGAGAAAGAAACGAGTGAAAAAAAAAAAGGAGGGCGTACAAGGATGTCTGGACAGGGAAATTTGAAAACGGTTTACTACAACTGCGACATTTGATTTGAGGAAGGCGCCGAAATGGACGAAGGCGGAGAGGATCTCGCGGCGGGGGCTCAGGAAAGGACAACACACAGAATCATCAAGAAAACTGAACATCCTCCATGCGTTACTCATTGCATCTTCAAAGAAAAGCTTCTACAATGGAGAGGCCTGACACGGAGCCTATCTACAACAATCTAGGCCGGGAGGTTAAGAAGCGACCAGCCATCACGCGCGTCTGCGGGAGGTGAGGGGACTGGAGGTGGGTTGAAACATAGGACAGGGCTGCTACCTACGAAATTTCTGAAACCATAATACAGCGGGATACGACGGTGGACTACTACCAGACGGGGGGAGAGGGAAATAGTAAAAAAACGGTCGACGAATTCTTAAGCGCTTACTTCCAAAGATGTCACTAAAACTTAGAACAAAACGACTGGTTTCGAACTAGCAGGAGGGAGGGGGCGTGGGGGGAAAAAAAAAGGCAGAGGGGGTCCTACTCGGGAGACGCCGGGAAATATGCGCATCTTCGAAACAGGGAAAGTTCGGGAAAGTCGTAAAAAAGAGACAGCGTCGACGTCCTACCTTTCCCTTACTCGCTCAGGAAAAGTGACATAAGAGGAGACATTGAAAATTCAGGTAAAGGTCTCCATGTCGAGCCGTTAAAATGATTGTAGAGACTGAGGACCATAGATAGGAGGGGTGCAGAAGACGACATCACGAGCTCAAAACTCCTGCAATAAGTGGCCCAAACGAAAATCGGCGAGAAATTTAAAAAAATTCAGCGGTGAGAGCTCATTCGCCGTTCGGGGGAACTCAACTTATGTAATGTGAACGTCAGTGCCAGAATTGGTGTACAAAAGCGATGAAACACGCGAAAGTTAATGAGCCGACTGCTGTGGACGGGGGAAGAGGAGGAAGACAAAGATGTCTCGTAAAAGGACTATGCAGAACTATACGCGAAACCGGGGGGAAAGCATGCAGGACAACTACAAAATGGAAGCAGAAAAACATGGGGGTGGTCGCCTCGGGGCATGATAAAGACTCAAATAGAAAAGATAGATTCTATTACGGAAAGAGAAAATATAGGAGCTGAAGAAGGGCGGGGCTCCGATCTAGGTAAGAGACGCTTTGATACGACAGGGAAAGTAGACATACTTCTTCCAGGGTGATCAGAAAGGGCATAGATAGAGACAGTTTCATCAACTCAAGTCTCAAGAAATCGCAAAGCGGCCGAAAGAAGAAGTGGGGCGCTGCACTTCTTAAAAGGACTTTTGAATTCCTGAAAGGTTAGGAAACAGAAAAACTTTCTCTAGCTAACCAATTCTCGGATCTAACTGGTGCGGAATGAGGAGTTATAAATCAAAAAAATAAAAAGAACTTATAAGGAACGAATTGAATTTAACGAAACGACGAGAATCAACCCAAAAACTCGTTGGAAGTTCGGGGGGATCGGGACGGGTCTACCAAGAGTCGCGCTCATGGAGGCGGTAACAGCCGAAAAGAGGTCATATAAAAACAACAGCTAACAGACGTATTACAAACCAACTTCAAACCTGTACAAGTTAAAACACCAAGTCCCGCGCAATGATAGCGAAAAGGGAGGGAGGGAGGAAAGGGGTGGAAAAAGCTCTGAGAAAAGGAAGAAATAATAACAAATAGCAAAACGGGAACGAGTGGGGATCAAAAAAAAAACGTAGGGAGTCGTCCAAGTCGCCAAAAGAATGGAGGAAAGAACAAAAGGGGTGACAAAAGACTATCGTCTGGCACCGCATGAAGTCAATACTATCCATGGGCCGGCGCCGAATAAAGAGCTGGAAGGAGAAAAACAAGCGGGTGCTGTCAGAACAAAGACATCAGGATGGGAGAAATTGCGGTGCGCGACAGAATTACTCGAAGGAAGCACGGATATGGGGGATCGAATCGAACAGGGGTGGGCACGGCGGCAGCAGGAAAAAGTACCAAAAGAGAGTCCAGGAAGGTGCGGGAAAGAAATAACAAAGTCTCGTTGGAAAGCTCTGCATTGCAATATAGCGAGCAATAGGAGAAACTGGTCCTATCTGTGTGTGTCTGTTCAAGACCGAAATTAAAAGAAGGATAAGGTATGGCTCAAACGAAACATCCGGCCTGAGAAAAAAATGGGGCGAGAGAGGGGGGGCGGGGGATACGGAAGAGTTGAGAAGAACCAGGGAAATTAACGCCTTAGAAAAGCGAAGCACAAAGGGACGTATTAATTCAAAGCTTGAGGTCTTCGACAAAGTGGAAATGACGGACGCGCGCAGACTCAGGCGTAAGGAACGGGGCAAGGACAAATGTAACGATAGGTTAGGGGGGACTGTCCCTCGGAAAAGAAACAATTAAACTGGGAACCGTGTTTCGAATGTGCGCTCAGGCTGGGCAAGTCTTGCGGACGGGGAGGCCAGAAAGAATAAGTGCTTACCGTCTGATCTGATTTCGGAAGAGAGGGCTTCCGGTAGGAAAGTCCGGCGGTCACAAAACGGGAGTCAATTTGGTGGGACGGAAAGTCGCATGGAGCCCTCTAGTGGGCATAGAGAAATCTCCCTGAATTCTCAAAAAAAGGGGTACCTGGGCGGGGTCAATTTGCATAAGCAGAAGCAACTCGGATACTAAGATACGTTAACCTTGCGTGAATGCAAAAATGATCGGACGGCTCAAAATAAGGGAACCTGAGTCGCGTTAAGTTGGGGGCTTTAACATGTATGCCGGGCAGTTAGAAAGGACAGAACAAATCTTCATGGGGATGTTGGGGTCAGAAAAAAAGGAAGCTTGGAACGGTTGTCTGGTCGGTGTACGGAGCAAGAAAAAGTCGGTTTCTGACTCTAAAAATCAAAGAGGGAGGTCCAACATATTAAAGTAGCAATGGGACAGGACACAAAACTCATGAAACATAAGACACAGCGAAACTGTGTAAACTTGGTGACAGCTGGGAGTGAATAAAAGAAGCTCGTAAAAGACCTTAACTGAAAACCAAGGAAGGGGTATCGGCATGACTGTCCTTCCGAAGAGCGGCAAGAATTAACGAGAGCTGGACACTCAAACAAGCGTGAATAGCAAACGCGAGGTTTCTGAAAATAAGAAAAACAAAGTTACTCGGATAAAGCAAGCGAATGGGAGGGGAACCGATGGTAACAGAAAACCCGTCTAGGTCTTCGGGTAAACTCATACCGGAGGGGCAATCACAGTCTGGGGGAATGGCAGAAGCTAATCGGTGACAACAGACGAGGTAGAGGAGAACAACAGGCGGGGGGAAGCATAAGAGAGTAGAAAATGGGGTCCCAGCACTTTAAGAATGGTAAGCTGAGATTGGGTGAGACGCCGGGGAGTGTGCGTGAACTACTTTAGAAGACGAATGAAAACGGAATAGGAAGAACGATTCAGAAGTCTCGGGCTGTTGTCTCAGACGCCTTCAAGGTCAGCAGCAGAGCACTTACTTTAAAATTAGACGTTGTGCCGGTCAGGGTAAAGAAGTTGTGGGACAGGTCCGGGGCGTGAGTCAGTGGTCGGACGAGGGACTACAAATCGGGGACCAGTAAAAAGCCGACGGCGGTCTGGAGTGGAAGGGAACAAAACTGCCCGCCCGGTCAAAGGGTCAACAAATTATTACATGTGCCCTCAGTAGGACATGGGGCGGGGCGCGCCGAAGGAGGGGCATTAACCGGCCCCCAATTAAAACAAACTCAGATAAGGGCAACGTAGAGTGGCATGGGGGCAGGTGTGGGGGGGATTGTGAACGGGAAGGCGGCGACACATACGCAGAGGAAAATTGTCCAATAAGAAAACACAATGAGGGGGGAAAATTCCGAGTGCCTGAGTGTCGGCGCCGCCACGGAGGGGGGTTAGTGACCAATGCGAGGAGGGCGCAGAACGCCCGGCACCCCAGCGCGTTAAAACCGGGCGCTAAAACAGGGGCAGCGTGAAAAAAAGGGTCGAGCATCCAAAAATCGTAAGAAAGGTCAAAACAAGGAGTGCCGTACGAGCCATCAGCGCAGGAGGAGGGAATGACCGGATAATACAGAGGAAAAAAAGAGGAGCGCCACGGATCATCCGCTATCTCAATACAAAGAAACAACAACAACGTATGAGTGATAGAAACGTGGGATAGGGGGCTAAAGTGAGGCCTGTCAGGGCTGAATGACTTTGAGGCACGAGGGTGGTGAACAGTCGTCCTGACGCTTGCCCCAGCGCATTATTGGGTCCCTCGGGAGGGTGAGGACTCGTGCGAAAGGGTTCAAGCCGGAATCACTAAACAATACGCGAACCATGTGGGGAACGCCTGCTGAGGGTCAGAAACCGGGCCTCTGTTGAATTGAAAATCCTTTCTCAGAGAACAGCTAAGGGAGGGACTGAAATTAACAAAAACGGACTTGTTTCTGTGATAAGTACAAGGGCAGGAGCATAAATGTGGAGAACGTCTTCAAGACCAATACCATGAAAACCCCAGAACTAACCACAGGGATGACCACAAACTCATCAACGGGGTGTGGGGGAAGAGGCGGGGGAGAAAAAAAACGGAAAAAAAAATAAGGCGACGTAACTACGACGGAACGGAAAAAGATTCGATTGAAAGGAATACGCCTGGGCATGAAACGGAAGGGGGGGGGGGGAGAGAAAAGCAGGAGAATAAGAGTACAAGGGGTCAGGCTAGGCGGTAGCATAGGCCAGATAGCTGACTTGCTTGAAAAACTCGAGCGGAAGGATTGACGTTAAGAGGTCTAGAATTAATGGGGTCATGTTAAGAAATAAAAAAAAGTAAGAAGAGAACCCTCTAGGGAACAGCGTGAGAGGACTGATAAGATAATCGAAAATCTGTCGAAGGTCGTCTCCTGTCTGACCTCCAAACGGCACAATGGCGGCTCAACCACACGAGTGTCAAACCGGAAAGGGGGGACGAATGTATATTAAAATGCTGGGAGGGTACGATGCCCCCTGAACCCAGCTCACCGCGGGGGAAAACGTACTGCGTCGGAGTTAGGGAGGCACATCGCTTTACAGGCACGAGTGCCCCGATACCTCGAGAGGGGTGGGACGGTGACGGGGGTTAATGAACATACGCGGGAGACTACGTGAAGGGGGTAAAGACAGGAAATCAGGAGTCTCTCTTGATCACCGTAAAGCGGAGCTCCTCATAATGAAGGCCGGGGCAGAGCCTTATGATAGGGGACAAGTGACGGTCTACTGGCGAGGGGAGAAGGAGACCGGGAGTGAGGACGGGGGCGGTAGGACCGGAAAGGAGTTCGTCATGTTGGGGCCCATTTCAGAGAGGGAGTAGCTTAAGAAAAAGTTAGAACGAACTGGACGGGGGGTAATGAAGACCCAAAAACTGAGCACGTCACAACCTCGGGGATAAAAAAGAAACCGCAAGACCCGCAATCTTGGGCAAGGCCCGGGTGCACGCCGGGCTGGACAGCGTTAAATAGTCTAAGCTCGTCAAAAAAAAACGGATGGGGGGTGAGGTGTGAATTTAGAGCGTTGAGAAAAACCCCAAACATTGGGGTGGGACAAGGAACGAAAGTACCTAAGCTCAGGGAGGACATCAGAGAGGACCACCGCAGACTGTGCGGCGGGGGACTTAGACAAGAAATGTCCAGAAACTTTATCGACTGGGGGAGATGTAAATAAAAGGAGCGAGAAAGAGACGTGCCGCTGTATAGTCTAGAACGGTGGTGTGTCGAAAGGACTGGAGAAAACGCCGGAAGGTGCGTTCGCCAAGCACGAATAGAACGTGCCGATGAGCGGATAGCCAAATTGGCGGCACCAAAGTGGACCGGGGGTTCAAGAACAAAGGAAAAGGGGGGGAGTGGAAGATAGTGTAAGCACTGCGAAGAGAGGGAGGGTAAAAACAGGTTTCCAGCGGAGTGGGGGAAGGATAACCGCCGCTTCTGGGGTGTCCGGGGAGGACTCGGTGAAAGGGGACGCGAAATGAAAATGGTCAAGTAATAGTGAACAGATACGAAAACGTCGGGGGGTGTGGAGGCGACCGATGGACTTCTGTGAGCCAACTAAAAAAGATGGGGCAACGAAGTTGCGGAGGAGAACGTGCGTTTTGAAAAAACTATCCAGCTGCAAAAAGGGTTGCTAAGGACGGGGGATGGGAACGTCCGACTAGTCTAGGGTCTCCCCGGGTTCTGCGTACCGGTCAGGACTGATCAACTAATTGCAAGGAACACTTGCGCCAAACAATCAGCAGGCTGGGGTTACTTAAACTCAGGAAGTTCGCGAGGACAGGGCAAAGGCGCCAAAGAGGAGGGGGGGTCCAATTTCCAAGTGCTAGATCAACCGATGCGTCGGGCTGACGAGAAGGTATGTGGGGTCAAAAAAAAAAAAAAATTCATGGGAAGAAGGAGAGAAATAACTAACCTCAGAGGGAGTATGCTAGAAAAAAAAACGCGGATCTAGCTGTCGGCTGGAACTGTCGGGGAAGTACAAAGTCCATCGGACAGTCGACAGGAGAGATAACGTTACCGCAAAAAATTGCAAGCGGGCGTTGTTAACGGCTGAAAGGAAGTAAAGGCTACGGGAAACGCGGGGAAGGTCTCCGCTGGAGCCAAACGGAAAAAGGATGTGAGAGAGGGCGGTATCAATAGAAGAACAGGCAGGCCTCCTGAAGGATTACGTCCAGAGGGGCAAAACTAACAAAAAGAGACTTTAAAAAAAACCCCAAATGTAGTTGTGTGAATGGTCAACCTCCATGATCGCTTAAATTAAAGAAGTCGCGGCTTATTAGAAACCCGCCAATTATAAAAAGGCAGTGAAAAGGCTGATCATGGGCGACGTCAAAATAAAAAAAAAAAGCCCGGCGTACAAGTAGGAACAGTAAAACCCAAACTCTTCACATGGCAAAAGGAGGGGAAAACCACCTGAGGGGCTGAGAGGGTAGGGATCTGCCAGAAGGAAAGTGAAGGGGACACCGTCAAAAGATTAGGGGGGACCTCGGCTAACGACAAAGTCGTAGAAGAAGCCGGGGCTCAGGAAGAGATTCCGCGAATAAACGCGAGCAAAGACCTGTGGAAAGGGGAATCAAGGTAGGGCAGGGGGGC
>Ga0179593_1276421_pt1 | contig 18561 bp, 20 predicted proteins | sample CZODoug2_1_08_16_FD_185931 | JGI IMG/M metagenome (GOLD analysis project Ga0179593, IMG submission 185931) | Vadose zone soil fungal communities from Angelo Coast Range Reserve, California, USA - CZODoug2_1_08_16fungal (PacBio error correction) | ecosystem: Environmental > Terrestrial > Soil >...
GACGGGGACCGTCCAAGTCAGAAAATGGGGGGGGGAGAAGGGCTGCCCACGACACGGGTCTATTACCTGTAGGGTCCTCAATTCGGGTTAAAAAGAATTTGAAAGCGGGAATTCGCGTTAATGATCCCCTTTTCTGGGGTGAGAGGAAAGAACTGCAAGAAAAGACCGTATGAACAGCGAAGCCTCAAGCACGCAGTGGGAAGGTTTCAACAAGGATTAATCGTGACGAAAAGCCGCTGCCAAAAACTAAAAAAGTGAAAGAAGTCCTTTGACAACAGAGGTCAGAAGAAAGCGGCTAAGGGAGGTAAGAAGCAAGCAGAGACCAAGGACTTAACAACTTCAAGGGGGCCTTCCCATTGAAAGAAAAACAAAGGGAAAAAACCTGACAGGCCCCAACCGGCATCTTCATGTGGAGGACCAAGGAAAAACGCGGACCGAATCCGGGGCACCACTCGGGACCGATACGGGAGCACTGTATAGTAAAGAAAAAGGTTCCGACACCTCAACCGGCGCGGAGACGGTCAAGCCTCCCTCCGGGGGGAAAGGAAGGAGGGGGGGGCTGGGAGTGTTGCCGATCGGGCAATCGGGAGGGGGAGACGGGTTGAAGAAGCAGTGACAGCTCGGGGGGGCAAAATAATCGTTCTCGACCGGCGAGGGACCGAGGGCGGAAGTCCCTAAAGCTAGATAAAGAAAAAAAAGGTACCAGTCCCGGGCAAGTTCGATGAGAAGGGGGAACAGAGGCAGGCGTTCAGGGGGGGTGCTTGAAGGGAGTTGCTCCCACTCCAAATCCTGGGTCACGTTCAAAAAAAGGTGAGGGACGGGGATCAGGGGAAAGAGAGTACCACGTTTTCCCTAAGAGAACAAGGAGAGGGGGAGGGGAAGGGACCAGATCGTTTTACACAGAAAAAATGGCACCGTCTCCGGGTCCCGAAAGAAACTCTAGAAAGCCACGGAATGAAAGAGAGACCGGGGAAAGCAGCCGGCCTACGGCAGGAACGAATAACGACAGGGGAGGACCAAGCCAGGAGCTCAGAAGGCCAAGGAAGGGGGTACAGGATGGAAGAAGCTTGGCGCTTCGAAATACCGCGGGACAAAACCAGTTGCAAGGGACCGGAAATTCTTGAACTGGGAGGGAATCAATTACACTAAAAATCGGCTCCACAAAAGAGCGTTGAAAGAAGGAGAATTCACCCAGTGAACCACGAAGATCTTCCCGCCCCCCCATGAAAAGGGAACGTATAAGGTCATGGAAAAGGAGGTCCGTCCGCCTTTAGCTTTGGAAGGAGGGGGGAAAGTCCTACCGAACATGGGGACGGTCCCTCCAGACGCATGTAATGACGTGACGGAAGAAAAGAATACGAACGAATCCGGCAAAAAAAACTAAAAAAAAGTACCAACCAGGTGAGAAATTTCGGCCGACTGCAAGGCCATGAGGGATCTTGTCAAAAGATCATCAAAGGGGTTTGCGAGGGGCCCGAAAATTCCAAAGAGGGACCAAAGAGTAATTAGGCCCCATGATCAGGGAAGGGCCCTCAAGACGAAAAATTGGGGGGGTTGGGAGTTTTTTTGTCCGTCCCGATTTGACAGCCTCCCGAGGCAGGAACACCGGTGGTCAAAAAACTTTAAGGGGAAGGAAGCCAGATTTGTGAGGCGGGAAAAGTGGCATCAAAGCCCCCTCGTAAACGGAAAAAGGGGGGAAATCGGTCGTCACAATTGGGGGAGGACTTTTGAAAATGGGGGGGAAAAGAATCACGGCGAAACCTTAATGAATCTTTGGGATCGAGGGAGAACCCTCGGTGTCCGGAAAAGAAAGATTGGTAGGGGGAGGGGAAGGGGAAAAACAAGATTCGGCAAAAAGAGAAGGGGAATGAATAGGGGAGTCACAGCCGAAACGCGCTCAAGCCAGAGTCCCACCTTTTTAAAAACCAAACGCAGAAAAGGAATTTACCTCGACCGGGACCTTAGGAGTAGAAAAGTGGAACCATCGCCGCGGGACTGACGAGGCGTAAATACGCGGGAGGTACCCACCTTAACCTGTTCAAGGACCCAAAACTCAAAATTCCAGGGGTGAAACAGAAAAGGGGGCTCAGGAATGTAAGACAGCGAGGGGGGAACGGGGTTAAAAGTAAAGGGGGGGGAAGGGGGACGAATTCAACCTACCAAAGGAAGATAAAACGAGACAACCGGGGGAAAACTCGAGTTTAGCTAGAGTTTCGCTTGAAACAAAAACTTTTTGAAAGGACCCGGAAGAAAGGGGGGGGAAAGGGAACGGGTACTGTTCCTTTTTGGGGCCAAAGGGAGGACTCCCACCCGGGTGTGCCTACAATAAAATAGGGGGCGGGGAGTGGGAGGTCGAGTCTTCGGGCTTGAGCGGTGCCTTCACATCTCCGTCTATTTCAAGGGTTGGCGGGAATTTTTTTAAAGGGGGAGTGGACCGGGTAACGCCCAAGGACACAACGTGTTGGTTACAGGAACGGAAAGTGCAGTCATTCAGCAAAAAAAAACAAAAAGGGAGGAAAAGAGATAATCGGAAGGTAGGCCTTGAAGCGGAAGTTGACGTTTTCAGGGAAACAGGGGAGAACGGGGACGCAGCAAAGGTGTCCTCAAGAGAAAGGAAAGAGCCGGTGGAAGGGGGGGAGTGGGAAAAAAACGAAAAAAGGAAAAAGAACGCTTTACACACACCAATTGGGATACACCCCTTCTTCGCAAGGGGGGCAAACGGAAGCGACAAAGGAGGGGGGCAAAGACCATCTTAAGGAAAGTCAGAGAAAGGTTGTACCCGACTCCCGATTTAGGAAAAACCCCTTGGTGTTCTTAGGAGGTAGAGGGAGGGGGGGCCCCGCGTGTAAAGGTACTACAACAGTAAAAAAAAAAAGTGTTTGACAAAACGTGCGAGAGCTTGCTTAACCCGCGGGAAAATCCCTGAAACTTCCTTGGGAGCAAAAAAGTTTAATTTTTTGAAAGAAGCGAGACACAGAGGCCGTCGGCGGGGAGAAAAAGGGGAAACTGGGAGAGAAAAGGGAAAAAGGTCCGTTAAGCGGGTCACGTCCCATGGGTTTCGAAAGGAATTGTTGTACTCTGGACAGTGAGGGGGGGGAGCGAGGCCCTGGTGGAATAGGGATGAAGGAAGGAAGAAGTGGGGGGCCGAATAATTGCGAAAAGTCCACGACACTCCACGTCGTTTCCCTGAAATACATATTCTTCGGCCCATAGCGAACAGCCCGATCAGCAATCTGCGGCTGGCGGACAGGAAGGCTGAGGTTGTTAGGGACGGGGGAAGAAAAGAGACTTGTTTTGGACAGACGGACGAGGGCCTTGTTGGAGGGGCACGAAGGGGGGCTAAAAAATAACTGGTGCGCCTTACCGTGGGTGACCGGGGGGAAAATTTTATAGAAAGCGGAACGTTCAGTACCCAACGCAAAACAGTCGGAGGGAGGGAGGGGAAAATTACTGGAAGGGGCAAATTAGGAAAGTGGAAGAGGGGAAACGGTCAACAGGGAGAACCTCGCAAAATGGGGGGGGGAGGGGGAATGTTATAGGAAGTAACCCCATGAGGGAAGTATCTCCCTTGGAAGGGGGAAGGGGGGAGGCGGGGAGAAAGGATTAAGGCGATGAGGGGGGTGCTGCCGGGGACCTTAATGACCATTGCTCGTGCTGGCAACAGTAAAATGGGGGTTAAACGTCCAAAACAAGCTCCAAAGAGTAAGGCAAAAAACCCCGGAAGCCTAACGAGGTAAATGGGGACGGACAGAAAAGAGTGTGAAAAGGACAGTGCCGGGCAACCGTCGGGAACAGACGCGGCGATTCCATCTTAGGGTCTTGGATAAAACTAAAGGAAGGACCTCCCAGGGGTCGGGGGGGATGGAGGGCAAGGCGAAGAAAATATATAGCGAGAGGGAACTTTGGAAAGAGGTACGCGAAATAACTCTGGCTTGTGGACGGTCAAAAGTTTAAGGGGGAAGGGTGAAGTGGCTTCCTGAAAGACTTTTTCAGGGTGTGTGGGACTTTCGGGAGGGGGAGGGAGGAGAGGGGAAACTCTTCATTGGATCAAGCGGTATTCTCGCGCTTACCGTGTCAAGAGGTTGAAAATAGGAAAGTGAGTAACGGGGGAAAAAGGGGGGGGGACGAGAGGGAAATGAGCCCAAGTCTGACGCTCCCGTGTGGCATCGGACACGAGTTTCCGGTAATCTAGACAGAAAAAACCAGGGCAGAAAGAGTGGGGGAAAAGGAAGAGGGAAACACCGTCCTGAAGAAAAAGTGTGTGGGGCACCGAGGACGCCTTGGACTAAAAACCTTTTCCTCGCCGTGTAGAGGGACTAGAGGAATGGAGCGGACGGGGATTCAGAGAAAAAGGGAGAGGAGCCGTAAGGCCTGACCGTGAAACAAAACCCCGGACGGACGGAATAAGCCTAGTTCAACCGAAAAACTGCCCTTCACCCAGGGGAAGGGGGAAAGACGGAAAAGGACAAGAGGGAAAAGAGGAATCGGAGAGGGAGAGGAGGGGACTATTTTTTTTATCTGAAGGGGCACAGAGAGGCCGGTGGCCAGTGCGTTTATCCCTCAACCAGGGGAATAAATTCATTGTTGCCTTTCCTAAGCCGCCAGGTACTAGGGGAAGGGAGAAAAGAAAAGAGGGTGCTCGGAGCGGGCCCTCACCGCGGAAGTTCTGTTTTTGATTATTGTATCTGTCCCTTAGGCCCAACCGACGGAACTATGGAAAAATTAAGGAGGGAGGAGGCGAATGTTCATCAGGGAAGGAAGGGGCAAGGGAAGCAAGAGCAACAGAAGGGGATCATTGCCAACCTCAAAGAAATGAACGGAACGGGGTCAGCAAACATAAAAAAAATTTCAGCCCTGGGAAACTTTGATGGCCACCGGCAAAAAGACGGGGGAAAAAGAATAAGCCTCAAAAAAAAAAAAAAAGTATGTATAAAGGGGAAAAGAAAGAGAGTAGACGTCAAAAAGAAGGGTGCCGGTCTGTGAAGCCTTGAAAAAAAGGAAATGGGAAAGTTGGGGGATGGCCCTTCCCCCGTCCTGACAAAAACTTTTCCTTCTGGGTTACTGAACTGGGAGGGTGGCGCAGGGGAGGGGAAAGGCCAGACAGGAAATGAAACGCTCGATCATCAAGGGGAAAGTTCACCAGATTGACAAAGGACTCAAAAGGGGGGGATCTCCCGCTGAAACAGCCAACATCAAAGCCGCCCGGCAGCGTTTTAATCCCACGTCGGGAACGCGTGCAAGGATGTTTGGAAGAAGAGAAAAAATGACAGGGCGCTAAAGGGGCAACATGAAACGGATCGAAAAAATGCCGCGCCAATCGGTCTTGAAGGATTTTCAAAAAAAACCCAGGGACGCAGAAAAAGGACGCTGGGGAAAGAAAAGAGGCAAAGAAATAAAAAATCTACGAAGAGGGGCAGCGGGGGGAAAGATGACCGCCCTTTTCTACGCCTACTAGTATCACTGGGAGTAGTCCGACGAGGGAGTTAGGAAAGTACAAAGGCGGGGGCTGTCCGTGTACGAGCGGGGCCGTCCGCGCGACGGTTTTAAATAAGGACCAGAATCCCAAATCGCAAAGGAGTATAGGAAACAGAGCGCGGAACCAGGAGACGAAAAAAAACAGAGAAGGGCGGGGAGAAAGAACCAAGTTCTTTCGGAAGGGCAGTTTGAAAATCCCCTGGGCCAACAAAAGGGGGTCTACCTCGGGCTTTATCTATTGGGCGGGCCACGAGGAAAAAGAACCGGAAGGACGTGAAAACACTGGGTAGGAGGGGGGAAAAGTGATCAGAAAGGGATCGGACAAAGTGAACCGCATGCTGGGGGAAAGGGAGTAAGAGTGACAGGTAACGGAGGGAAAGGAAAAAAGACACAGCAAAAGGGGTTCAGAGACGCGCCACCATCTGACAATAAAAACCGCAAACGCACGACCCCCTTCCGCCGCCAGACCTCGTAAAAGGGTGGCCATGATGATCAGCAGGAACATTGGAAAAAGGGAAGGATCGCCGGGGAAGACGCGAGGGACAGGAAACGCGGTCCCCCAAAATTTTTTCAGGTGATGATGAGGAAAGCGGTGTTCAAAATCCGAAGGAGGAGCCTCGCATAAAAAACGGGACTCTTTCCTTTCCACAAAAATATGGAAGAACCCAAAAGAAGAAGGAATGGGGAAGAGGGGAAGTCCGCCTGAAGTGGTATCGGCAAGTCTTCCTTCGACATGTCCTGGGCTGGGTGGAACCAAAAAAAAGTCATAAGGAACGGGACAAGCAGCCCCAAGACCGAAAAGAAAGGAACAGCCCCGGCAGGGAGAAGGGGAATCTACCGGAGGCATCAGGGGGGAGATTTGCCTCCTAACACAATCTCATCCCTTTACCTAAAGGGTAAAAAAGCTGCGATGATTGACAAACATTGAAAAGAGAAGCTACGGCAGAAAAGTCAGAAGAATGTTTTTTGGGGGGGGGAACCGGCCCGAGTACGCTAAATCCTACAGAATACAAAATCAAGTTTCCCAAAAAAGTGCAGAACACAGAAGGGAAGGAGTGCAGAAAAAAAAAAAAAAAGTACGGCAAGGGGAAAAACAAAGGGGGAGAGGCGTAAAGGAGTTACCAAACCTTTGAAAAAACGGAATGTAAAGGTCCGCCCTAAGCCACCCGGAATCGTGGGTTCACTCAGGCATAATCCTACCGGATGAGAATATTGGGAAGGGGAAGGGGGGGCCAGCAATGAAGGAAAAAACTCTCCAGACCTGATCGCTGAAAAACAGCCCGGACCGAGAGTTCCCTCCAGGAAAGCGTAAAAAACCACAGTTGGGTAAACCAAACGGTTCAGCACAAGGAAGAAAATCTGACTTACCATATACTCCCACAGTTTAACCAGACGAAGAGCGGGGGGGGGCCGCAGGAAGGTATCCTGGGGATTCAAAGGAAGTACGATGGGCGAACCGAAAAGGCGCGGGCATAGGGGGGAAAGGGATTCAAAGGGCAACGCGGTAAAGGTTTTGACCATTTTGCTGGGAGTTCATGAAAAAAGAGACCGGGCAAGAGAAGAGACATCGAACATAACCGCCACCAGGAAGGGGGGGGCTCCAACTTTTTTAACTACTTCTAATAGGGGGAAAACTTTTTAGTCAACCGAAGGGGGCGAAGGGACCTTCCGTTTGGGGAAAAAGGAGAAAGAAGGTGAGAAACTGGCTTCGTGAAGGCGAAGGTTCTTTTCTAAAGCAAGGCAAGAGTTCGGGAAGGGGAAAGATGGGAGGGGCGTAAAAAGGGATCTGTGGGCAAAAAAGGAAAAAAAGTCCAAGGAGTAAAGGCCTGGAAAAGGAACACGATCCTTCAATAAACCAAACAACAACTTTCTGATAAAAGTCCCCACCCCAAAGGAAGAGAAAGGGGGGCTCAAAAGGGAACTTAAGGCAGAAAAAATTGAAGAAAGAACATTGAGAGGCCGGGGGGTGGGGAAAAATTTGGCTTAACTCCTAAATAAAACAATAAAAAAAAAAAAAAGACGCCTAAAGACTGTCTCCCAGGGAGGCTCCTGGAAAAAAACCGGAAAAGGTACGGCAGGGGACCCTTCGTTTCCCCAGCGTCAACGTCTTCTATTTCAAGTTTTCTATTCAATATAGTGCTAAACACTTTGGGGAGGACGGGGCCTAGGAGGGAGGGAAGGCCAGAAGGGGAAAAGGGACGCCCGTCAAAGGGGGAGTTGGTTTGCAAACCTTGACCCGACGCGATGGCAACTTTCCCTATCGTCACCCTCTCCTTTAGTAGCGGAAAGCTTCTTTGGGGGGTGAATCAAAAAGAAGAAGGTATTAAACCGAGCAGAGGAGAAGGGGAAACAGGGGGGAGAAACAGGGACCGAGAGGGGAACTAAGTGGCGCCGGAACGTTGTTTTAAAAGGACGAATCCTGTAATGAACACTCGCCGTTGCCGGATGAAGGAAAAGGAAGGGAGCCGAAGTGGGAAGGGGGGGGAAATCAAGGGGGTCGGGGAAAAGGACAAGACCCCGACAGAAGATTTGCCGGACATAAAAAGTCAGAGCGTCGAGCGACCAGAAAAACCACGAATGACTTGCTAGGAAAGAAAAAATTTTTTCAAACAACATTGGGGGAAGAAATCAGGGGACCTAAGGAAGCTTGGGGGGGGGGAAAGGGGGCACGAAGAAAGCGGACAGGGAAAGAATTACAAGGGAAAACTGAGGGACCTGGGCGAGTTGAAAGGATCGGGCCGACACAAACGCCCAAAATTATTCGGATTTCGCGGGGGATGTGCTGCGATAATGGGCAAAATAATACGTTGCAGTGCGGAGGGAGGCGGGAGGAACAAAAAAAATGGTGGAGGAAGAAGGTTGGAAGTCGGAAAAGAGACAAAAACCTGCAAGGAGTCCTTAAAGCAAACCGACCTTGAAGCTGGCGGTCCCGCATGATTCGTGGATTGCTGGGACGGAAGAGGAAAAAAGGCGTCGGCTGGAAATGAAAATTGCATTCCGCCATAAGGCCAGGGGGGGGAAACTCTCCAGCTATAAGAAGAAATAAGGGAACGGTCCCAAGGGGGCGGGAGAGAGTGGGCACAGGCAAAGGGAGCACTTCTTGGGAAGAAGGCGGGATTACTATGCCTTGCGGCTCAGAAAGTCAATCTGGAAATTTCAAAAAAAATTGTACCGATGGGTCAGGGACCGAGGAAAGGAAAAAGGGGGGTCGAAGCAAGGGGAAAGAAAGGAGGAAGTCCTGGGAGGGGGAGAGGCAAAGTTGGAAGCTTATAGGAAGGGCAGGTAACGTCAGGAGAAGGTCAGTTGAGGATCTGGTCAAGATTGCCCTTATAAAAATCATGCTCGCGTCCTCACAGAGAAAAATGGGGGAAAGACCCAGCGCCGGGAAGGGAAAACCGGGGGGAAAGAGAGGGAACAAGATCCCCACGGGAAGGGCTCAAAAGTGGGGGAACTGGGGTGCAATTACTTGCGTGGGGATCAATAAATAAAAATCACTCGTTTCTAAATCTGGTGGAAATGGCCGAGCAAGGGAAGGGGGAAGAAACTGGGGGGTAGGGTGGCATCGACGTCCCTGTGGTATACGCAAGAAGGGCGCGAGAAAAACCGATGTATACTCTCGGGTTCTAGAAAAATAGCGGGCGTGACGATTTCAACAGACACCCTTCAGCATACAGCGCGGGACAAGGACAGAAAAAAGCAGGCGAATAGCCCGAGTAGAAAGCCCGACCCTATCACCTTTTGAAAAAAAAAAACTTGCAATCCTTCAAGCACTCATCAATCTGAATAGGCGAGGGAGGGAGTAGGCGCGTGGATAGGGAAGAACAGAAGGTGCCTGTTGAGACGTAAGTTGAGGTGAAGGAAAAAGAAAAAGATGTATACAGGTGTTATCAAGGAAAAAACCATTTCATTGTTGGGATCCGACCGAAAAGAGAAAGAGAGGAAAGAAACAGGGGGGGGGAGAAGGGGCGGACGGGGGGTGTGGAGGATTGGTAGAGGGCCAAAAATTAAAGTCACCGGAGTCCTGTCACTTGTGACAGAACAAGATCTAAGCTGTTTCAATACCGGCAAAGTTAAAGCACGAGGAAAAAAAAAAAGGGTAAGGCAGGGAAAAGAAACCGGGAAACGGAACCTGGTTTGGGGACGAAAAGAACGGGGAACCCCATCCCCGTCCCAATCGACTTTTTGGATGGCCCAGCGAAAAATCACCATGTGCAGTTTAACCTTTGCCAACCCATGGGAGAAACAAAAAAGGAGGAAAAGAGCCGGGAAAAGAGAATCAATGTGCCGGGCCGGGAGAGGCCGGGGACCAAGAAAATGAAGATTGGAATGGGGAGGAACCGTAAACCCCGCCCCCGCTTCCAAAAAAGGAGGAGTTCTTGTTAATGATTTTGTGACAAGTGTAGGCACTGGGGGGAAAGGAGGACCCCGGAGGAAAACCAAGAAAGCATACACTCATGGGAAAAGTGAACCGGGGGAAAGGGCTACTAACTTTCATAACCAGACTCTAAAAGAAACTTCCGGGGGGCCCTTAATTAGCCAAAGAGTACCCCGTAGAAAACGGTCGAGGTACAGAAGCGAAGACATGGCGCTTTCGGCAAGGGCAAAACTTCGAAACACCACCCGAGTACCCGGCCTTTAGGGTAAAACTCCTGACGCCCAAAAGAAGGGTATTCTAAGGCCATGAAGAGAAAAAGAATACAGCAAACCGAGCCGATCAGAAAATTGGAAGAAAGCCGTGGTTAACGGAGACCCCGTGCCCATCGTCACTCTACGCGACTGAGCGGGGGGGAGCAAGAGAGGAGTCGTACCGGGGGGGCTTGTTCAACCACCCAGAGATAAAAAAGGGGGCCGCAGCCGGTGTATAATCCTAAACTATCCACAGAGAAAAGACGTCTAAAAGAGGAAGGGGAAACGGGAGGGTCGCAAAAAAGCGCGGTCAGAAGCCCCACTGTTTTCGGAGGACCGTCATGGGTCGCAGTCCGCACGGGCCAACAGAGTTCAATTAGGGTTCCGATTCGCGCCACGGCCAATTCCCTTGTCGACCGGGGGCACAAAAGGGGCGGAAAAGAGAAGGAACCGGAAAAAGGTAAACCCGATAAGAAAGAGAGGGCTAGGTCCAGGAAGAAAGTGAGTCTCGGCGAGAAAAACATCACAGCTCCTTGTCCAGAGGGACCCCAAAAACACGGCCAAAAAAAAAGCAGGACCGACACGACCGACGCGACACGCCCAAAAAGCCTTCTCTAAGCGGGAAAAAGGCGGTCTTGACACGCAGGGAAATTTATTCTCATTTAACCACAACAAAACACAACACAAAAAAAAAAAAGAAAGAATCGAAAGGGGGCTCAGTGAAAAGACCGGCTGGGACAGCACGAAAAGGGGACAAAATTTTTCATGGACAGGGGGGAATGAGACCGAGCGGATCAACATCCCCAATCACACAAAAGCCACTCAAAAAGGCATATGCTCCCCTTGCAAGGGGTCAAGGCAAAACCATCGGGAAGGAAGGGGACGAGGGAAGCAGATGAAAGTGTGTGAATCGGTGCTTTTACAGAAAAACTTTTAACTTGCAGCAAAAAAAAACCGCTGTCAAGAATACGTACTGCATCAAAGGGGCAAAAGGGAGAGCCGGAAAAGAGGAAAAAGAACGGAACAAGGAGAGAAACGGGACACACGAATCCTGCCGGATAGTGGGACTCCGAACGTCAAAATATCTTGGGCGAGGTAACCATAAAAAAAACCGTCAACTAGGAAGTAATGCCCAGTGGAGGAGGGGGGGGGGGGGGGGGGGGGAGGAAGGAAAATAAGGAAAGAAGGAGATAATTTGGGGGGGGGGGGGAGGGGGTGTCCGGCCAGTTACACTCTTCCCTTACTCTCAGCCCCTCATGGAACCAAGTGAACACTTCCCATTGAGCCCTGATTCCAGAACCCTCGTGCCGTCGGGGAAACAGAAAGAGGGGGGCAAAATGAGGAAAAAAGGGGAAAAGGGGGAAGGTAGAAAAAAGGGAACAGCCCAACGCACACCGGATTAGAGGGGGATTCTAGAGAAAAAAAAAGGCCTTCCTTCCGAAAACGATTTTTCGGATGGGACGGGGGAAAACCAAGGCCTTTCTTCAAAAAATCTGAAACCCAAAAAAGCCAGGGAAAGGGGGGGGTTTTCAACGAAAAAGAAAAATGTTGGAAAAAAAAAAAAACTCGCCACCAAGGAAGTCCTCGAAAAGGACACGAGCATGATCCCGGGACTACCAAACTTACCATCTCCATCTTACTCAGTGTAAGAACGCAATTAGGAGGAAGAAGAGGAAGTAGCGGAAGAAATCAAAGGCAGCGGGACAGGGTTTCACAGGGGAGGGAGAAGCTGCCAGGCAGGCAAAGAGCCGCTGTGTCACACTGTACCCTGTTACACTTCAACCTGGCCTCCTAAAAACCCGAGGAACGCCCGAAAAACGGCGAAAGTTTAGGGGAAAGATCGGAATCGACAAGGGCGATCGCCCGGCCGGAGAGGGTCCAAAAAATGGCCTTTGCGGATCAGGGGCAAAAAAAAGCGCCGGACGGGTGAATCAAGAGGGGAGGAGGGAGTGCGATCTCGTGTCGGCGCGGTCTAAAACCGTAGTCATTAAACGTTTGAGTTGAATTAGGTTCTGTCCAAGTTGGGGGCCCGGGAAGCCCAACAGGGAAAGAGGTCCCGCCGGGAAAACTAGATCCGAGAAAACAAACAAAAAAAGGGAGGGAAGGAGAAGAGGGGAGGATCGGAATAGTCCCAGGGGGCCCCGGAAAACTGTGGGCGTTCCGGACCGATCCCCTCACACAAAAAATAACAGTGGAACTCGCAAGGACGGACGCACAAGAAATCCCGAAAAATAGAACTCAAGAAAGCCCAGATGGGAGGAACACCCAGGGAGGCGCAAAGTTGGCCAAAAAGAAAGTAAGCTAAACCCCCCGCTGGGGGTGTCCGACCAGACCCCTCCCCGGCGATCGAAAAGGGGGTCGGAAGAGGACAAAGGAGAGGGACGTGGCGGGAAGGGGTAGAGGGTCGCGTGAAGGGACCCGTGCGCAGGGGAGGACACGCAAGCACCGTGGCCAAATTGTGTTCCCGAAGCTCCCCAGGAAAATAAGAATCGTAAAAAGGCCTTGTAGCGGGAAACAGAAAAGGAAGGTGGAAAAAAGGGGGAAGCGTGAGGTGAAGCGGAAGACCAATAACCTGGGAATAAAAATCGGAAGGGTCCCGCGGCTGAAAAGGGGCGGAACGGAAAAGGGTGGTTTAAAATAACGGACGCTGGCCCTGGAGGGACCCTAGAACCTGCCCGGAGTAAGCGTCATTTTTTATATTTGCTAAGCAGGGAATGACATTTAAACCACCGAACAATACGTAGGGGCTCTGGAGTAAGAGCGGGGAGGAGAAAGACAAGTCAAAAGCGGACTGTCATGAATGGACGAAAGCACAAGTGGTTCAAATTGTTTGTGGAAAATTGGACGAACGAGGCCAGGGGTTTTTCCCAGAGGACGATGGAGACAATTTCCGACTTACCGTTTGAACACCCGGGACTGCGATGTGGAGGAAAAAAAGGGACCAACCAACAACCAAAAAAAAATGAGCGGAATAGAAAAAGGGGGGAGGAGCCTTCGGGATGGGAAGAATGAAGGTAAAATAGGGGACGGTAGGGAGACCTCAAAAGGAGTTGGGGGGGAAGTTAGAAACTCGAATGGGCTAAAAAAAACTGTCCGCCTTTTAAAGGGGGGTTACCAGGAGGAACTGCGGGGAGGCTACGTACGTATATTAATTGCGTCGGCTGGACCTTAGTAACATTCAACGGAACGGCCGAATCAAACCTCCCAAATGGCCCCTAGTCCATGCCTACTCCGGGGGTCCGGGGGGCGGCAAGGAGCAAGTCCAGGAGGGACCAAAACCACCAACCCAAATTACGGTCAGCGCCCTAATCTTCAAGAAAATACAGCCATCGCCTTTCCCTGAAATGGGGGAAAGCGGTCAGGCCAAGAAAAAGGGGGGATCCAAAGGAGGGGTAACGATGATGGTCCGGTGAAATGGACTCGTAAGAAAAGAACTTGCGGAGCGAAGCCCAGTTTTAAGAAAATTGGCGTCGCCAGGCCGCTCGTGGGTGGGCGAAGTGGAGAGGCCGGGCCCTGGGGTGGCACGGCACGAGGACGGGCGACTTGGGCTCGTCACCCCCCTCGCCCCTCGCCGTAAAAAAATTGAACTCGCAAAGAAGTGGGCGTCGGGTGAAGGGGGAAGATCGGACAGGATAACCACTCCAATCAACCGTTTTACGAAAGGCACTATTTGTCCGTGTAACAGGGGAAGAAAGAAGGTTCAAGGGGGTCAACAGAGAGCAGAACTGCCTTAAAGACCTAAGGTGGTATTTCAAAACTCGGGAGGGGTGAAGCTAAAAGAAAACCAGACCGCGCCGGGTAGACCTTATGAGGAAATGAGGGGGAAGAGGCGTGAAAGGAAGCAAAACCCTTCGACGAGAAGGCCCAGAGATACCTTAAAAAAGACCAAACAAAAGAATAAAACTCATTATGAAAAAAAAAGAAAATCAAGCGCCTTGTGCGACCCGTTGTTCATCAACGAAAAAAAAAAAGGGGGACTCAAAGCTGAAGAGGGATGTCGATAGGTAAAAAGGGGATCTGGCCGACCACGGCCGTTTCTCTTCATGGGTGGGGTAATCATCCCAGCCACATGTTGAACGATGCATGGGTGAACGTTCATGAAGAGCGCAGGCATGTGGCGAGGGAAGACGAAACATCCAAAGCGTGAGGAGGGATGAAACCAGGGCGGCGGCCTGGGGTGAGTAAGGGGGTCATGGTCGCGGGAATTAAAGTCCGTACTGTTCCACGAGACCTTCCCATATATTATCAGGGGTTCAGAGAGTCTGCACAGATCGCCACAAGGTGAGAAGGAAAAGCGACCGCAAAAACGTTGCCGGAGGAAAAAAGGGAAGGGAAGGTAAAACGAACCCAAGTCATCGACTTTTGAGTGGCGCCGAGCAAGGAAGGGAAACATGATGAAGTTGGTGACCGATCAAAAACCAACTGGAGAGTCCTTTAAGAAACTTCATCATCCTGGCGAGTGTTTGGCCAAAAGCAAAAAAAAGGAGGAAGTGGGATGGGGAAGAAACATCCGGGGACCAGAAAGTGAAAGGAGGGAAGGGGGGAAGGTTGAAGGGACAAGGGAGGGGGATGGAAACACTGGCCAGGCAAAGAGTGGCTAATCTCCATAAGTTAAATGGACCACTGCAACCCCGCAAAGACAGAAAAAGGCCGGAAAGAAAAGTGGATAAATCGAGAAAGAGGGGATGGGTCGGTTCACCATCAACTCCATTAAGAAATCGGGCACCACGACTTTCGTTACAAAATTCATGCCAACGGGCCACCTTACTCTCCAAAGCAGATAGGGGGTGGAGAAGAGAAACGGCAGAAGAAATCAAAATAGCCTGAAATCAGGGCAGCTTGGTTAATTGGGGGGATCAAACTTCCCCGGAGTAAAAAATGCCGACTCTCTTATTAAATTCGCACCTCATCGGAGGGGTGAATTAAAGGGGGGGGGGGATGGCAGTTAAGAAGGAAGCGAGCTGGAAGAGGAATCCGTCCAGTCCCTATCAAGCATCGTGCCACTCTACCATGGGCGCGTGGGGGGAAAAAACAAAGGAGGAAGGAAAAATCAACACGTTCGTACCGGAAGAGCAAACGAAAAAAAGAGGGAAGGATTGCTGAGGTAGAATGCGCCACGAACAAGGTCCCTTAGACCGTGCACAAATGGTAGCTTTACTTTGAGGCCTACATCTCGAAAAAAACCAGTCGGTAAAAGCGCCTTGGAGGGGACCATGAAGGGAGGGGGAAGGGGACGAAGAAGAACGCCCGAGAACCTGCTCCGTTAAGGACCCCATCCAATAGAACTCCCTCCAAAAACGCGACTCTGTCCCGGGACCTGGCCACAAGACTTCTAGAAGGAAAATGGCGGGGGCATAAAAAAAAAAAGGATTCCGAAGCCAGGGAAAAGGCCACATACTAAAGGGAGACCGAGAGGCGACCAACTAAGGACCCCAACTTTTCCTGATTGCCGGGGGAAACAAGGCTCATGTATTCGGGCCTCCCTCGGCAGCCAACAGGGGGGAGGGGAAAAAAAAGTGAGACCTTGAAGGGTGAAAAAGAGAGAGCAAACCCCCCCATCCAAAAACCCCCGCCCTTATTCTCTGGACGGGAAATCGTTGAGCGTGGGCGGGGCTAAGAAAAGGGATAGGAAGGACTAAGGGGGGAATAGAAGGGCACAGACAACTCAAAAAAGCAATCCGCGACACTGACAAACGTCAGAAAATAAGGGGGTGTCATCGGGGGTGCTAGGGAAAAAAAATCGAAGACCCCTTGTAGGGAGAACGACGCACAGCACGGGAACCGGAGTAATTCTGTCCAAAAAATGGGAAGAAAGAAGAAAAGCAAGTCCAGATCTATTTGGAGGGTGGGGGGTAAAAAAAGCAGTCAACTCCTACATCGCCATCAAAGTCAGGTTCAAAGGAAGAAAAAAAATCAAAAGGGGGAAGGAGGGCACTCAGAGGGGGGGAAAAGGAAAGGAATCAAGCAACGCGTCCTGCGGGCAGGAAGTTCGTAAGAGAATTGGGATAATGTCAGCTCACCAAAAAATCGTTTTGGGAGGTCGCTCGAGCGTAAGAAAGAATGGAGGGGTGGAAGGGGGAAAAGACGTGGGGGGACGGTGAAGGGAGGAGAAAAAACTCAGAAACGGAATCGGTCTTGGAAAAGAAGCCAAACGGGAAGTTTCCCACCTTAAATAAACAAGTTTAAAAAAACGTTCCGAACCAGGAGCCGAGGAAAAGAAGCGTAAACAGGAAAAAAAAGAAGGAAGCGGGAACGATCGGCCGTATCACTGGGCCAAAAAGAGGACGCTTCAGCGTACAAAGCGCGGCTTTTTGGCACCAAAAAAGAAAACTAGGTCTAAGGAAGGGGAACAGGGGAGAGGGGGCCGTGAAAAGACGTGGGAGGGCTTAAAGTTACAAAGGGAGCCGCTCCCCTCTGAACTCTCAACCGCACCCAGGCCGTCCTCTTCGAAAACCTGGAACAGATTCCGTAAGCTGGGTAGAAAAAAACAAGGGAAGGAAGACGGACTTTTTGATGAAATAACTGGGGGGGTCCACATCTGTGCGGACGTTGGGTGAGACTAGGGTCCCGAAGGAGGGGGCGAAGGCCAGCAATCTCGACAGCGTGAAACTTTTCGGAGTCAATAGGGGGCGGCGTCCGGCTTGTTCCTGACCCAATGAACCTTCCTTAAAAGCCCGATCTTCATAAAAAAAGGGGAAAGGGAGGAAAGAGAGGGGGGAACAAAAAGAGAAAGAGGAAAAATTTGGGGGATGGGTCAGTCCGGACCAAGAAATCAGGACGCCACTTATCCTCCCACAGTTTAAGTCAGTTAGAGAGGGGACGAGAAAAAAAAAAAGCAGAGAAAAGAAAGAAGAAAAGAATGGATCACACCTTCTGAGAACCGGGGGACGGTCCGTCCGTCTTTTCTACCACCGAACTGGCTAAGAGGGGGTAAGGGGTTTCGGACAGGCCGAGGGGAAACTCGCAGATTCGAGGGAAGTGCGAGGACCACGCGGTGTGTAATGTCCGCAAAGCAACGCAGCACCTCCTCCCAACACGGTTCCCTCTTAAAATAGGGTAACTTAATTTAAGCAGGGGAAAAAAAGCGGAAGGCGGGGAATCGGGAGAGTCAAGTGAAGAAGGGAAGGGTAAAAGACGAGAGCGTTTCCGGTCCACTTCCTGTGGCGAGAAATTTTGTTAAACTTGTGAAACGGAGGAAAAGTCGCGGGGGGAAGGGTGAAGAAAAAGGAAGGAACTGAGATTTGGTTAAGAAAGAATTGAGGGCAAAGTACAAGTACGAACAAGACTCGTTGGAAGGAACAGTCGGCCACGCCTCGAGTAAGGACTCCACTCCTCCTTCCTTCAGGGGGCGAAAGTCTAGAAACGTTTTTTTCAATGTTGCGCATGTGACGAAGAAATTGGGAAAGAGGACGAGGGGAAGGGTTGATGCAAATCCGGATCAAAAAGAGAAGGAAAAGAGGAACACGTGGGGGAAACCTGAAAGGGGAAAAGTTAGGAGGAAGCTGAATTCCGCCCCCAACGGACCAAAACTAAAGAAATTGAACGAATTGTCGATTAAATATGGGAGTGAATTGAAGGGGGGACGAGGGGAAGGTAACACCTTCTGCCAAAAAGGGGAGATTTTGGAATGCTACTCGCTGCACAATATTACCTAACTAATCCAGGGAAGGGGGCCTAGGGGAAGGGGGAGTCGGACGGGGTCGTTTGCTGAAAGGAAATTAATATGACCAGCTGTCTTAAAGAAAAATCCTACCATTGCCGAAGAAAGGCCCCCGAGAAAATCCAACCGAAAGGGCCAATCTCCATTAAGCCGGATCCGGTGTGGGGGGGAGCATTCGAGTACGGAGCGAACTCTCACACCGCGGGGGAGGGGGGAAGAGAGGCAGGGGAGGAGAAAGAGAAAAACGCTGGACGCAAAATCCGCCGGACAGAAAGGGGTTCCGCGTTCCTAGCCAGCGGAAAAGCTCGATGTGGAAGAACGCGGAAAAAGGAAATGGCTGGGGACGAAGAAAGGGGTTACTCTTATAGAATTCGCTGCTCATCTTCATTTCAAGGGGAGTTATGCCGTCGTTAAAGGAAACGGGCAGTCAGGGGCTCGGAGGAACAGCCCTCCTTACCAAAGGAATGGACAAAAAATACGCCCTCTCCCTGCTCTACCTTTAGTTTACGATCGTCCTTCAAATAACCAGAAACAGGGGGTGCAAGAAAAACTTTGGTGGGGGAAGGGGAGAAAAGCGAACGACAGAAAGAAAGGGTTCAACTCTGTTGGAAGGCGACCTGCCTCAAACGGTGGTAATGGTGTCGAAGGAAATCGTCCGTCCGGACGGTCGAGACGCTGCTGTCGATGCCTTTGGTAAGGCAGGACGGAGGAATACAAAAAGCGCAAAAAAGAAAACTTAAACAGGGAAAACAAAAAGAAGGAAAGAAACAATCCCTATGAGAACCCGAAACCCTAATCAT
>Ga0179593_1332649_pt1 | contig 18561 bp, 25 predicted proteins | sample CZODoug2_1_08_16_FD_185931 | JGI IMG/M metagenome (GOLD analysis project Ga0179593, IMG submission 185931) | Vadose zone soil fungal communities from Angelo Coast Range Reserve, California, USA - CZODoug2_1_08_16fungal (PacBio error correction) | ecosystem: Environmental > Terrestrial > Soil >...
TGAAAAAAAGCTTAGGTCGTCGTCATGCAAATCTGCACGGAAAAAAATCTGGAAAGTGAAATAGAAATTTCCCGCACTAATTGTCGAGAAAAATGGAGTAACTTGCTTTGGAAAAAGGGAATCAGGCAAAATCACAGAACCAGCCGCGCATAGAAATCCGTACATTTTCTCTGGGTGGGAAAGCGAAGATAAAAAAATGATCGAAAAGTCAGGTTAGAAAAGGGAATCTCACGACCACGGCAAAGGAAGAGAAATTCGACTCTTCGCTACCCCATCGAGGCCTCGCCAAAACCGGCGCGTGGGAAGAGAAAGTAAGACTCGGGTAAGATGTGAAAGGGGTTAGGATAAAAGGAGAGACCCGTCAAGAAGGGGGGGCAATGAACAGCCGCCAAAGCAACGGTCTTGGTCATGGCGTAATAGCAGGTGGTACGCCCAGATAAGGGAGAAGTTTAGGGGGGCTCACCGGAACTTGGGCTGCTTTGAAAAATGATGTGAACTTGACTAGGAAAAGAAAAAAAAAAAGCGCCCGAACTGAGGGCGGTGTGCTGAGCGAGACCGTTTACATTGAGAAAATCGTAAGAGGACTCCGGTGGGGCTGGTGTATCAGCACCCTTCGGGCTTTAATGTGGGTCCTTAATGGGGGGAAGTGGAAAAGTGAAGTGGGCGATCCACAAATTGGGGCGCATAGGAATTAACACAAGGAAAAAAAACAAAAAGAACCGAGAAAAGAGAGCCTCCAATGTTTCCTCGAGCTTCTGCTGGTTCTCCCAGCAACTGGGTCCAAATGGGAGCTTTCGCAGGAAAAAAAGGGAAGGCCCCGAACCCGCCCGCCTCGTTTCGATCTGAGATGGAGAATAAAGGGACTTGGTGACATATTTTGGAACTTTCCACCGCGCAGGGCGTTAGAAGGGCCAGACATCACAAGTTAAAGGGGGGCCTGATAAAATGAGTATACGCGAAAACGGGGGGGTTTGACTAAAAATCAAAAAAAAAATGAAACGAGGGTGTGGGGAGAAAAGCCTGGAGAAAGAGATCGAGAAAAGACGGGACATGCGCTTGACAGCTAAACGGGAGAACGAAAATCCCCGACCACAGAAAGTTCGTTGGAATGCTGCCGAGCAAAACGATCGTCTCTTTCGTAGACAAAAAGAGACGACAAGAGAAAGGGGGCTTACGTGAAGCGACTTTACACGAGATGCCCCTCAGCACGGGAAGAGGTTAACACACCCTTTGAGGGCGCCGGGTTCAATCGAGTTATCAGAAAAACAGGGGTGAGAAGGGTCGACAAATAGAAGAGAAAGTAGACTTCTGGAGGGAGGCGAAAAAAGCCAGGTTCGGTAATGATGCCGTTGGAAAAAAACGAGAAGACAAATCGCCCACGAACAACAAAAGGTAGGGGGAGGACGATGACGAACCAGCGACGCCGAGAAATGTCCCTCGGAAGGGGAAAAATGCATCAGGACCCAAAGGAACGCGGGGAGAATGGAGAGCTTCATTGGCCTGCCGGGCTAGTAGGCAGGGATTGGCAGAACAATAGAAGGGGCAGCGATGCCGCATTAAAGGCGGAAGATCTGCGGGAGAAGAAATCCACCATTAACATAACTCCGGAGAAATCGGGGGGGGGAGAAAGACAAGTCAGAGACATAAACGCATTTTGGAGTCAAGGCTCGAAAGGTTGACGGCTTGTAGAACAGGTGTTTCGGGAAAACAGGAAAAAAAAAGGGGAGTTCGAGAAGGGCCTCGCAAGAATAGGAAAGGAGGGAGGCCCAACACAAGGGTTCTTGATCAAAAGATAGGTTATATCGAGCAAGTAGGAGAAAAAAGGGACAATGGGAGTTCTTCTCAAAAAGCGGGGCAAAAAGAGAGCTCCAAAATCCTATCGGCTGAAAAAGTCTCACAAGAAAGGGGAGGCGAATATGGCTTGCGCATACACGTCTGTCTCTATTGGGTCATACCGCGAAGAAAAACCTCGGGAAAAGTCAACTAAAAAGGGTGGCAGGTGTAGGCCGACAAAATTAAGGCGGACGGACTGGGCAAAATGAACCAAAGAGCGGAAATAACCCACTGAAATTCCGCAAGCAGGGAGCAGTGAGGAAGAGGGGATCTCACAGTACTGGGGAACTACCTCGGGGGGGATTGACACGTCTTCAAAACAAGCGACGCCTCTGGTCTCGGTTGCACCTTTAAGCCTTCTACGGGGAAGATCTAAGGGGGGGCAGATGGCTGAAGGGGAATTGAACATCTCAACATGGGAGTGAAAATTCTTGGGAGCCGAAAATGGTAACTAGGGGCGGGGGAGAGAAAAAAACTTCAGGGCGTTTGGTGTGGGAAGGGGGAAGAAAAAAACTTTTTTCGCCCCGCTGGAGGTGAGGGAAGCTTGAGAGTAGGGACAAAAAAAAAGAGAAAGAGAGAGAACGCAATGGTCGGGGGGGGAAAGGAACCACGACCTGCCTTCAAAAATGGGGGAGAGAAAAGGGCTATTTAAAGGGGGAGAATGGCGGCGGTTGAAAGGATCCACCGGAGAACTCGGAAAACATGGGGGGAAAATAGGAGAGGCGGTTAGACTGGGCACAGGGAGGAAAATGAGCAATGAAAGGAAGAACTGGGGCTAGGGGGAGTTTGAAGGCAATGCTGTAAAAAGGGGAAAACCGGCGTTTGGATGACTAATCGCACGCCCTTACTTCAGCCCCATCTTGCAAAAAATAAGATGAGTACCAGTCCCACAACCTACCATGCGGGGGAAATAAGCAGAAGCCCGACCTTCGGTGTTCTCATAAGAGTCAAAGGCAAGGGTAGCTGCCCTGAAGAAGGGGCAGGAAAAAAACAATAAAATTAGGGCTTAGTGCAGAAAAGTGAAAGGCTAGCTCGCAGGGGGGAGTGAGGCGCGTGGTAAAAATCTACTGTGGAATCTAATGGAGAGTCTGGTCCGAGGGGATTGGAAAACTGTGCTGGGCGGCACTAGAGTCTTACTTAAGTCCGAGGGAGCGACACCCTCTAGTTTCAGGAGTTCCTCCGGAAAAGGGGGGGAGGACCGGAAAAACAGCCGGAAGATGTTACGTGAGGGGTGGATCACGTTTTTTGAAGGCAGGGGGGATGAAAGAAAAGGCCTCCCGACGTTGTAAGTAAAAAAAAGATAGGGTGTGGGGAAATGCAGGTTCAGATTGGCGGGCGGAATACGCTGGGAGATGCAGGGGTTTCGGCGTAAAACAGCCATTGACCTCGGGGTTTGAAAGAGGGAGAAAAGCAAGAAGAGATTCAACCTCGGAAAGGACGGCATCGACAGAACACAATATGCTGCGAGAGTAAAAGGGAAGAGAAATCGAAGGTGAATCAAAAAATCGGCGGTCACAATTCTGGGACAGGGGACCGGGGGGGAGTTGCTGACTCCAAAGAAGGTCCCATGTGGGCAGGACTTGGGGGGAGAAGGGGGGCGGGCCACTGGACCTTGTCCGGATATTTGCGTTGGTCTGGTTAGAAACGGCATTGGAAGAGTTGGCGGGACCTTGATGAGATTCATTCCGTCTCATATATGGGGGAGGGGAGGGAGGCGAAGGAGGAGAAAGAGAACGAGGACAAGCGGGCGATTCATCGGGTCGGGCTGGTCGGTGATGTGGAAAAAAAGCAAGGGAAAGGGAACACGAGGGGGAGAGTATCGTGTCGCATCGGCGAAAAAGTGGTGGTCATTGACGAGGGGGGAAAAAGCTGCGCGCAGAGCGGCACGGCTCGGCTAACACCGAAAACAAGGGTATGCTGGGACTACAGCTACGTTGCCAAGCAGGGAGGGTGGAAGTGGGGGGGGGGAAGGTACGCAAACAGTGGGACATTTGAACCGCGGCTGGCCCTGGGAAAGAAAAAGGGTGGGTGGACCATAAAGATTAAGGGATGAGTCAGCGGCGGGAAAATTCCGCTTCGACTCAGAAAAGACTGATGACCACCTGGGGGGCAGAGATGAAGAAGAGAGGGTTCTGTTGCGGTCGGGCACAGGAAACGCGGATGCGGGTGGGGTACACTTGGAAGGGGGTCGGCAAAAGGAGGAAAACCTGGGATTCTGGTCGACGAAAAGGGAAAAAGGAGAAGAAAAGCCGAGCCACACGGCGTTATGGTCAAGGCACCAAAGAAACAACAACATTGGCGATCAATTTTAAATCAGAAGGATGAACGGGCTTCTATAGAGTCAAGATAACTCACGCTGAAAAAATATGTCAAGGGGGAAGGTAAACTAAAAGAGTCGATCCTGCTGAAGGATTCGGGTGGTGGCAGGCCCCGGCCAACCTGTGGTTAAAGGGAGGATTAGGAAATACGAAGTTAAAGTCTGTCCGGAGACAAGAAGAACGAGTTAGGAAGGTGCCTCTCTTGGCGAATCGGAATGCGGTGGTCCGGGAGCCTTTTGCATCAGAGGAAAAGGGGAAATTCCATGTTACTACTTCCTGGAACAGCTTCAAATTTCCCTTGAAAAAGTTCAGCGTACCGGGCTGGCTAAGAACCGGATCATTAGTTCACATGACGGAAAGGGGACGTATCAGTCACAATGAAAACGGTCTAGTTAAGCGATAGAAAGAGAAAGGGACCGTTGATAGAGTGGCACAAAGGGGGAAAACATTGTCCGCACGAGGTGTGTAAAAGAACGTAGAAAAGGGCTAAAAGGAACGATGGAAAAGGAACCAGTCTTTGAGAACGAAAAGAAAAAAAAGGGGAGGTTACCTGAGGGGGGGGGACAGACGACGGTAAAGGCTCACCCGTCCCTACAGTGGAAAAGGACGAGGACAGGAGGAGCTTGGCTATTCTCGATCCGTAGGGGGGGGGGGGGCGGTGAGATGTCGCTGCGAGAGGGCGCCGGGTCTTCGTTCTCTGTAAGAAAGGGGAGGGAAACAAGAGTCCGGACTTGAAAAAAAAGGGAAAGTATCGATGTAGAGAGGGTCGAATGAACGGGGGGGGGGGGGGGACACGTGCCGGTGCTCATCTTAGATATTTGGTTCAAAATGCACGCCACGTCTCCTACAACTGCTGGAAGAAGCTAAGAGGCATCATTGGAGGGAGAAAGTCTGCAGACGCCTTAGAGGCAATAGAGCTAAAAAAAACGAGGAGGGGGAGGGGATTGCTCGCGTCTGGCTGCGCATGGCAGGGGATGATACTCGTCTGAAAGGTTAACAGGGGGAGTACAGCCCAATACACAAGGGGGAAGCTTGGAAACTCAACCGGGGGATGGGAAAGGAAGCCAAAACATCCAGCAAAAGAACCATGTCCGCGCAACGCCTGCCTCAAGTTTGTAGGGGGAAACAAAGGAGAGGGTGCAGCGAAGAAAGATAGAGAACTCGCGATAAAGACCTAAGGAAAAGAAGAGTGGGGATCTCTCCCTTCCCCAATCGATCGCTCATGACTCCTTTCAGGAAGTCGTGGGGAAAAGAGGCCAAAAGGGGGTGATGAACGGGGTGAGCACGACCATGTCCGCAGCTGGATAAAAAGGTCAAACCTACTCGGTCAGGTAGAATCAGATGTGAAGTCGGTACTGTGGGGGGGAGAGAAGTGCGGTTCATCACCTCGTGGTGAAAGAGGTTGGGGGACTGTTTGAAAGGGAATACGAATCAGTCCAGCTGGGCGCGTGCGAGATCCGTTGTAAACATCTCTGTGAACAGACAGTCGGAGGGAAAGAGGTCTTGCGGGAAGGGGCAGAACCCGGCTGGAAAGGGAGGGGGGGTGGACAAGTAAAGCAGTTTCAAGTAATGGTCCACGCCAAAAAAGGGAGTAACACAGTACGGGAAAGGTATTCCGCTGGACTGGAAATATCCAGGAGATGGAGGACCATGGGTTAAAAAGTGTGGGAGAGGATGCGGTTCATTTCCGGCCCGCGGTAGTGGAGAGTTAAGGTTGGAGGGGAACAGAGAGAAAACCCGGGAGCTTGCAACTCACGGCTTAGAAAGGGTCGGATGCAAGAGTGGGCATTCTCCAGTTAGGCCTGGTCGGAATAATCGAGAATGCCCGATAGAGTTGGGGGGGTCTGAAGTAGAAGGGAGGCAGGGGGGGGTTGGGTGCGCCGAACAGAAGGGTGTGCAGGGGGTTAGCAAAGTTAGCTCGGTTCGATCGCAACAAAATGGCGACTTGGCCGTGATAGAAAGCTCTGAAGGGGAAAAAAACCCCTTCAAAAAAGCGTTTGGAACTGCCATCGACGCAAAGAATCGAGAGAGTTTATAAGAGCCCGTCCCGTCAATGGAGGAGGGGTAATAGGAAGAAAATCCCGCCGTGGCCCGAAAGTTGTTGTGTCCGGTATGGGGGGGCCGTTTTGGTTGAAAAAAAGTTGAGGGCGAAGGGGCCCGGCCGCGGTAGGTAGAATGTGACAAAAGAGGGGGAAAAAGGGGAGTCAAAAAAGCAATACACGGGGCTCGGGAGGACTGAGGGAAGCAGAGCCGCAAGGGGGCGGGGGTCCAGGGGCCGATGACCTGACGCTGCGTAGGGAAGAAAATCTCGAGAAATAAAAGAGGGGGAACGAACCATGACTGAAAGAGGAGGACTACAACCTTCCGCCGCGATTCAAAATAACTTCGTTCGCCACATGGAGAAAAAAAACAGGGAACGCGTTATTCAGAAAAGCAGCTCGGAGAGTCAATGAGGCCTGCATGGAGAGAAAGAATCATGAGGGGGAGAACCAGACACCCCAAGATTCGAGAGACATTAATGCATTGGTGCAAGTTAAGATCATGACAGGTGGGGGGGAGGTGAGCGGCCACCCATGACCACCCTAAAGAAAACGGATATAATTCGGCGACAAAAAAACATCGCAAACATGACATTTGGGGGGGGACGGAGCTAGGGCAGATGTCACCGCTGCGGGCCGGCTTTTGCAAATAAAGGGGAGCGTGGAGAAATTGGAGTCGCGGGATAAGCAAAAACAGAGGGAACTGCTATGCACAAGCAGGAACGGCAAGGGGGATTCAGGTGGGGAAACTGCTTCTGGGGGAAGATCGCGGGACACCTAAGTTCAGCTCTCATCAAGGGAAAGGCGGACGGGGTCGTATGATAACAATAAGGGATTCCAGCCACTAGGGCAATATAAAGACATTCATGGAAAAAAAACTAGCTTGCTGACGATAAGTCGTGCAGGCCTTAAGACGGGAAAATCGACTACCTAGAAACCCAGCCGGGATCAAAAAAGGAAAATAACGAGTTCCAAGGGGGTGGACCGTCTAAACGGCGGAAACAGTCCGGAAATATTGCGGACAAAGAAATTCATTCAAACGAGAACTTCTGGGCAGCATTGAGGCGACCCAGGGAGGAAATGGGGGGGAAGATCATTGAACAAAAAAAGGGGGTGGCGAAGAACGTCATACGGAGTTTGGAAATCCGTCGGAACGCACAAAAAAAGCCGCGTAGCCTTGCATGAAGTCACTGGACTGGAAAATGAGGGTGGGGGGCAGAATTTTGGGGGGATGAGGCGAAAAACTTAGGCAGCATCTCACGTCGGAATCGTATTGGTGGGGTCCACGAAGATGGTCGAGGGGGAGGGGGGGGGGGGGAGGAGGCGTTGGAGGGTGTGGGGCCAAACTATGTTTGGGGGGAAAAAACCGCGCGTGCGGCGTGAGGGTGAAGATTTAAAGGGCTGAAGAGGGGGGTAAAAACTATGTCGGTCAAACGGCCCAGAAACGGAGTAAAAAGGGGGGTCGAGACAATAGGATTTCTCCTTTGAGAGGCCATGGGTCACAGGGCCAAACTCACACAAACACGGAGTAGGGAAAGAGGAGCCGGGATCGGGAACAGGCGTCATCAGCATTAGGGAAAGGGGTCTCGACCATGAGGGGGGGAGGGAGGGCATTGGGTACAGTTCCAGCGTGATGACGATGAGAATGCAATCCAGGGAGCAAGAAACCAGAGGGGGTAAAAGAGTACTACAAAAGAAAATAACACAAAAGAAATGCCGCAAAAAAATCATACAATGACCTCGACCTGGGGCTTGAAAAAAACCTCACACCCATAAGATTATGCCACTGTGGAGGGGGGCTCGAAAAGTTAGGGGAGGGCCGTCGGAAAAGTAGGCCGTACTCATATAAAGGCAGCAATGCTAAATGCGCCGGCTTGGGAGGTCCTCGCGCCGGAAAACGGCAAAACGAAACAAAAACTTCGGGCTTGAGGAGGCGAAACAGGGGAGCCTGGAGACGCAGGTCGCCGGGAAAGAGAAAGTTTTTTGCCCAGGTAGGTCCCGTTCAAAAGCGGAATTTTGCGCAGGTAAACAAAATGTAAAGATTTTAAAAGTAGTTGAAGTTGGGGGTGAGGAAACGATGTTGGGGGGAAGGGTTCGTATATTGCCTAGAATGAAGGCCCTACTTATTGACCGAAAGCATGGGGGGGGGGCCATTAAGGATTGCATTGGGCGGCGACGAAATATGGGGAGAAGAAAGGTTTAGCTGATAACGGGGACCTCTCTTTTGGTAAGGACGCAATCGAGAGACAAAGGGCCGGAAATTTTGGCATCGAACTGAATTTTCACCGGAGCGGAGGGAGAAGTCAATGGCAGGTTACGAACCTCCAAGGGAGGGCGAAAAGAAACTGAGCGTGGCCGAGAAAAGCAATGAAGGACAGTTTGTCGCCATGGTGGTCTATCGGCCGTCGGAACCTCGGGAAGGGGGGGGGGGGGTCGGTGGGGTCAGAAGGGTATTGCGCCTGATTGCAGCAAAAAAGGGAAAAAAAGGCGTCATCGGGCGAAATGGGTATGGGTGCGTAAGCCTTACCGGAGAGATCAAATCCCACGAGGGAGATCCTAAGGGACCACGCGGAATTTCGGGGGGGGAGGGGATTTTCGAAAAGAAGGGAGAAAACGCGTAGGTGGGGGGGGAAAGTGGTTGCTTTTCTTCATCGGAGAACGTCAGGGGTTCGTTGGCGATGGGGGAGGGGCATGAAGGAAAAGCAGTCTTCATCGGCGACTTAAGACCCTGGCGGCCCAGACGGGGGGGGCTCAATAAGGGGAGGGTTTCGAGAGGTACGACAACCACCGATGGGCATTAGGAATAGCTGGAAAAGTGAGCCCGCAAAGGGGTACCAAGACACGAGGCAGGTGTCAGATGAATGCTTGAAGAGCTTCGAAAAGGAAGACGCGAGGTACGAAGGGCTGGTGATTCGGGAGCGAGAAAAAAGGGGGAGGAGGGGGGCATGGCCAAAAGAAAAACGGTTTGGGAAATGTTTACCGAGCGGGGGGTCGTATAGACAGGGCCGTTCGCGCAATCAAGGATCAAGCCGACAAGATTTCGAAAAACGGGAGGGTATTTGGACGCACAACACGCAACAGGGTCAATTTGAGCCTACAAGAAAATCTTAATCGGTTCGAGGAAGATGCCGCGGAAAAAAAAGAACAGCTGGATGGAGGAAAAATCGAGCTCGGGCGCCAGGGAGGGTCTACTTGGGGGGGGGAGGGAAGTCTTTACAAATTGTGTCGGCGAAGAAGACGACCGCTCGCTGAAGGAAGGAAAAAAAAAGAAGGAAGACAAATTGGAGGAAGGGGTGCTCAATGGGTGGAAAAACCAGCCGGTGTATAATCTCGAAACGTCCATTGGGGGGAGTAAAAAGTCCAAGGGAGGAAGACACAAACCTCAGGAAGCGACTCCGGGCTTCTCCTCATCAACGGGGAAAAAGGGGCCGATTCAGAGCCGCCTTGGAAGAGAGGAAAGAGGGAAAAGATCGCTACACGGCTCGAATAGGTGGGACTGTTCGACCGTTTAACAGGCTGGAAAAAGCGATCTGAACCCAACCGCTTTTGGGGTATGCGCCTCAAGACAGAAAACAAACTGGGAGGGGGAAAAAGGACCAAAGGTGATGTGGTGCAGGAGCGGGAAGGTCGACGTAAAAGAGAAAAGCGAGGGGGGAGATTCCAACGACACTGCATTGAAGGGGAATCGGAAGGCGTTTTGGGGGTAATGAGGCGCCACGGCTCCGTGGTCGGGAAAGAGAAAGGAAAGAAAGGCACCTTACAGGGAGGTCAAGAAACTCGAGGGAAAGTGAAAGCGAGTTCGGTCGGGAAAGGTGGGGGTGGGCGCGGCATCAAGAGTTCTATATTTCAAAGCACGGGACGGAGCTAATAAGAAACTTCGAAAACCGGAAGCGCGCATTGCAGACACCGAAACCATTCGAGAAAGAAGGAGAAAAAAAACAACAGAGAAGGAAAAAGCCAAAAATTGGGGCAGTCTGGGATCGTAAAGGAAAGAAGGGGAGAGGAAGCCTTTGATAGCCGGTAGGCGACGTCCCGCAAAAGTGAGGACCGATTGGTGGGGAAAAAGGCCGCGCTAGAACAATTAACACCAGTTACTGACACCGCCAAGAGCCTAACTAAGGAGTGGGGGAGCCCTTTACGTTCTCAGAGGTTTTGAGAAAGAGTCGAAAAAACGGGAGTAAAGGCCTGAGCGAAAGAAAACCGGACCCCACAAAACACGGGGAGAAAGAAGCGCAAAAACCAGCGACGCATGCATAGGGGCGCCATCGCGGGGGGGTAGAGGGTAAGTTAAGAGGGAAAAAGAAATGTCGCAACCGAATTTCAAACCGGATGTTCGTTCAACGAACGACGAAACCCTCGTAATGGTTTGGGAGATAAAGACTAACACAATAGGGGTGAAGTGTCTTGGGGATTAAAAGAAAAGAAGCCCAAGATCCTGAGGCGCGGGAAAGCTGGAAAGGGGTTTGAAGACATGGCCATCCCCAGGGGCTGCGTTAGTTTTTTCTTCGGGGGATGTGAAGAACCCGGAGTAGAGAATTGGAAAAGGGGGGTGGGAAGGAGTGGAAAGAAGTCTGTCCACCAAATGGAATTGGGTCAGAAAAGGAATGAGAAAAAGTCCTGTCTTCGGACAAAGACATTAAGAGAAAAGAGCGCCGAAAAGGGGTTTCCGCTCGTTCTGAGGGGGTCCATCCGGCCCGGTAAAGCGGAAGAGGGAGAAGCGGCGGCCATGGCTCCACAACCGGAAAAAACTCGACCGGAACGGAAGAGGAACCTCAGCTTGTGCATATTTGGTGGGGACTGCCGGCAGGGAAGATCGGACGCTCAACAGAGAAACTGTCGAGGGGGAGAAAAAAGTAGAACTGTGTGGGGGGCGCCGTACGAAAGGAAGCTAGAGACGGTGGTGTAGAGGAACTTGAGCGAGATCAGCAGCGCATTGGCGAAGGGGAACGGAGGACAAGCTCGACGGACAGAAAAAAACACGCACAAAAGATGGGATGCTTGCCACGTCGAGAGGAGGGACAAAGAAAAACGCCCGATAATGCGTCTAAAGGATGCGCCTAAGAGAACTAGTAAGAGTGGGGGAAAAAAAAAAAAAGCAACTTGATTGGGTCCACCGCCGAGCGACTGGAAAACGCGGGAGTGCTAAGGCCCAATAGGGGGGATCCGTTGAAGTAAGTTAAGCGCAAGACACTGCGGGGCAAAAAAGGTCAGCTAGGACAGCCGGGGCACATGGTGGAGGGCTTGGAAAATCAGATGACCGGGTGATAGTAAAGCTGGGGGGATTCGCGAACCGGCCGATCAAAGAACCGACAAAAAAGCCTCGCGAGCCGACACACTGCTCCGCCGCGATGGTGGAAGCCGGATGTTGGGAACGACACAGAGAAAGAGGGGCAAGGCCCTCGCCTAGAGGGCATCATCCTCGGGCGCGGGCGGCCCGGCCCCAAGAACCCCCCATACGATTGCGATGGACGCCGTCATGGAAGACACAGAAAAAAAAAAAAAAAGAAAAAGCAGAAGGCTTGACAGGACCTCCAATCCTCCGAGATGCAAAAGGAGAAGCCCAACCAGGGGCAACAAGAAAGAGTTGGAAGAAAGGGCTGTCCAAGGGAGCACTTGCCCGCCCGGGGGGTCGAAAACCTGGGACGACTTAGTTCCCGCTAAGAGCGAGCTTGCAGTCCCCAGAAGGACGAAATGGATGGGGAGTAGGCCGGAGGAGAAAGTCGGCGGACAACTAGAGGTAAGCAGTCCATCAAGACGCGTCGCATATTCTCACAACGAAGACCAGCCAGCTTCAAGGGAAGTGCAACCTAGGAGGGGAAACAGGGGATAAACAACTCAGGTAGGCCTCTAGGGGGCAGAGAAAGCCCAGCACACCCGCCGGATCCACAGTCAAAGTGGGTCCGGAGGTGTTGTGCCGGGCCCGACAATTTTCCGGGAAAAAAAAAACGGAACCTGAATAGAGTTTTCAGGCGCAAGAGCCAAAGGGGCCGTCGCACTGCGGTCGGGACGCAGGCGAAACAGGGAAAAAACAACGGCTAAAACAATACGAGTTGGGCAGGAACAGAACGTCGATTCGGTCTTGCGCAAGTTGTGTTTGTCGAATCCCGGGTATTACGGGGACTATAGTGAGGGGGTTCTTAAGGCTACAAATGGGGCTGAGACGTCGTAGCAGCATCTAAACGGAGATCGTAGGGGGATGAAGCCGAAGATGGTCGGGGGAAAGCCAGCAAGTTGTTAGGGAGCCAAAAAATTTACGCCAACGCTGTGTAGTGCGGGGGATGGAGGGCTTATGGATCAAGGAAGTCAACGCATTCGGTAAGAAGGGGGGCAAACCTTTTCCTTCAAAAGGCGACCCCAGGGTTCGGGACGGGGTGGCTGATGCGCCTGTTCACATCCAGACTCAAGCAAAAAAAAAGAAAGGAAGGGAAATAATAATCCTTAAGGTGTGAACGTCAGAGGAACAATAATGGAGAAATGGGGGGGGAACATTGGAATGAAGTCGTGGACGATTTACACCTCAGAGGGAGGAAGATCGAAGAAGATGAAAATCCCGCCGCATCAACGCGCGCGGCAAAAAAAAGAAAGTGTCTAGGCAAACAAGAGCAGCGAAACAACCAGAATCAGGAACTCTTCGGGCTGGGCTCCACGAAAGGAAGAAGTGTTATATCGGCCTCGGAATAAGGAGAGAAACAAAAACCTTTTGGTTTGGGCCAAATTTGGAACGGAAAAGGCACAAAGGATAAAGCTCGCGTTGGTCTGCAAAAAAAGGAGCGCGTTCTTCACAAAACTCGAAAGGGTCGAGCCGCGTTAAGTTCCGGTAGAATGGGACAGAGGGCGCCGACGGCACTTCCTCCTGGGCGGCCCTATGTTGAAGTTAAAATAAGGGTCCGTGCCGGAAATTGGGGCCGGTCCAACCATCCGGGGAAAAACTTAGTTACGGGAATGTGGAGCAAAGGGTGGTCTGGGTGAGTTGCCCGTCTGAAGGTGTAAAGGGGACACCCATAGGGGTTTGCCAGACAATATTGCAGAGTGGCAAAGGCAAAACGTTTGGGAGGAAGGCAGCGTGCGGGGGCTGGATGTAACGCCAGTGGGACCTAGCGTTGTCGAGAGACTACATGGAGGAGCTCAAGGACCTCGGAGGCGCTTGGGAATCGAAAAAGGAAATGGGGGAGGCTGGACATCGGGATACCTCCTAATGGATTGCAGGTCATCCCGAGGCTAAAAACCGACGCGAACTCTCCTGTATGCGAAATACGGTCAGTTGGGGAGGTGGGACTCGGGGCGGCCTCGGTACGCCGAATGCGTGGGATGGGGGGACATGTTCGCTTATCAATGCGGAATGGACGGGTTGGGGAGCCCGGAGGGCGTCACGCGCAATAAGGCATGCACGGGAGTAGTTGTGTGGTGGTGGGGGCGGCTATCCAGAATTAAAGGCATTGCCGAGCAAAGAACCGAAGGGCAGGGGGGAGGCTGTTATAACCTTGAAATCGCTGCGAATCAGGGGGAGGTTGAGCTCGCGGAACCGAATTTTTGGGGGCCGTGGGAGGGTGGGAATCGAATGGTTCGCATTCGTTAATGCTGAAATTGCGGCGCAGCCTGAATTTCGGAAAAGGGCGGCAGGAAAAATTATGGGCGGAAAGGCGAAAACCGTGATCAAAAAATACGCTCAGGGTCAAAAGCCCTCAAAGGGTGGGGTTTACGCATCCCTCGTGCAGGAAAAAAGAAGACGTGAACCGCATTCGAGGCCAAACATACTAAGCCCAGGGGAGATCGTTTCGCTATGGTAGATCTTGGGACTTCGAGAAAAAGGCAAAAGAAGTTGTAGGTTGAGTGTTTTGCTGACCGAGAGCAATTGTGAAAAGGACTTGAGCGGGAAGACCAATCAGAGAAGAAAAGAACCTTCTTGGTTATTTCCGAACCCACGGAGACGAGCCTTTTAATCCGCCAACGTACCGGGCTCGGTTCGAGCGGAAAAGCTACAAAGCCGGCAAATGGTAAAAGGACAAAGACCTGGACTCAACTCGCACGGAAGAAGGTGCCGGCCTTGTCGCCTGAAGGGTCAAAATTTGTTCGCTCCCCAGAACTACCGCGGCCGGAAATAACAGTCAGAAGAAAAAAAGGGAAATAACGGGGCGGCACAGAGAGGGGGATCCTCAAGTGTGTGAAGAGCGCCATGCCTGTTTTACTCATCACGAAGACTTCCATGGGGGTGGAAAGGAAAGGAACTGGAACTTGCTAACACTTACTTGTAAAAGCACGACGCCGGTGCAGGAGTCAAACATTGGTGTGGTGTTGGTTTGTCAACACGGAAGGAAGTCATGTAAAAAGGGGGTAAGAGAACCCTCTCCCTCGGTACGAGGTGGGGTAGGGTTGATCAGAACGGTAAAAGTGGGCAAAGCCACACTAGGTTTATGACCCGGAGGAGAGCCAGTACCTATTGAGACCCCTTCTTTTAAGAAAAGACAAAAAAAAATTGAGGAAAAAGGCAGGGGGTTCTAGCGGAAGGTCGTCGGGACAAAGGAAAAGATACCACCCGCGGGAAGAAAACGAAAAAAAACGGGGCAAAAACCCTCGTCCTCTGGGTTGGGGGGGGGTAGGGGGGTACCGTTTCTATAGGGGGTGCGAAAGAGCGGTGTTCGGTAGAGGGGGAAAAAGAGGAAGACTGCGGTGGAAGGGGGCTGTTCAAAAGAGGAAAAACGATAGATTGGGGGCTTGAGAAGGGGGGTTTGGTCTGCTCAGTTGCCCAGAAAGGGTCGAATTCAGCATGCACTGTGAGGGCGGGCCCAAAAAAACTTGGGCTCAGAGACGAAGAAAGAAAAGGGAAAAATCGAAACCAATCGAAGAGAAACAAAACAACAACGAGACAGAGGCTCGCGTCTGCTAAAGGAGCGCTTCTGCTCTTGGATATCCCAGGAGTAAATCCGAACACAAAGGGCAGCGTTGGATGACCGAATTAGGTCAGGCCATGGAAGGGGGCAAAACAAGGCCCCAGACCCGCAAAAAAACTAATCAGGTTTCTCTTGGCCGCTACGGTGACTACGGAAAATCAAACGCAAAAAAAGACAAAAGCGCCGATCAGCGACCCGAGACGTATCATCGACAACAGAAAAGAAGAGAAATAAAGACAATACTGCCTTCATGGGCAAAACAATCGCGGTCTCAAAACACAGAAAGGGGACGGGGAGAGGACAACCGGGGAATTCAGCAAGGGGGGACAAAAGCACCGTCTGCGTTTCTTCACGAAATGGGTGAGAAGTGCAATAGGATGGCGAGAAATCCTCACAGAACATCGTGGGGACTTTTGCCGCTTTGAACTTAGATAAAAAGGAAACCCCCCGAGTCACTGAGGCCGCGTGAGAGAGGGTGGCACAATTGCCATGAATGCAGGGGACGCGGGGAAAATAACCCCGGTCTTCGTGGGGAAGCCCCGAAGGGCGAAGGGGGGACAATATTGAGCAGTCCAGTGAATGGGAGGATACCAATGAGAAAGAGGAACGACAGGCTTGCCTGCTTGCATACAAGAAGAGGACGGGGAAGTTGATTTCTTGCTTTTGCGGCTCATGGAACTTGACCAATAAGGAATAAAGGTCGGAAAGGGAATCGACACAATGGGGTGGGCGAAAATACAACCACTAAGAGAAAACTGATCGTTGAGAGCCTAAAAAGGGCATATTGGGAAAATCGGGTAAAGAGATCGAAAAATAAGGCCTTCGAGTTGGATTAAGGAACGAACTGTTGGTGTGGCGCAGAAACAGAAATCACTCATAATATGTGTTTTGTCAGAGGCGGAGTCGCTATCGAGCAAGCAAAAATGCGACTGACAACTACCGAAAACCGACCAAGGTCGAAAATCCACGCGGTTGAACTGCCAAAAGGGAACAAACAGAAGTTGCGATCGCGTTCAATCGCACTCTTATCAAAAGTAGGGGAAACACAGCGGCGGCAATCCGTCTTGTGGCTGGGACTCACTTTCAATTTGAATCGGGGGACCTCATAACAGGACGTGGGGGAAAAACAAGGTGCGACTTTAACGCCGGTATTCCGAGTTCAGAAAGGGAGATTGAACGTGTAAACTCAATAGCAAAAGGGAGCCAAAGACGGCTAAGGCCCCTGCATGCAAGAAAATGTCGGCGGTCCCGATGACAAGTTGAAGACGAAAGGGCAAGCGACAGAGAGAAGAGAACGGCCACACCAATCACGGGGATAGGAAGGAAAAAACAGTCAGCGAGCGGGGTCCGTCCCGGAGGTGCAGAAACACAGCCGCGAAAAAAAAACAAGGAACGCGTGTATCGCATGAGACGGAGAGACCCCTTGGTAAAAGCAGGAGGGGAAGGGGAACATCCCCCATGATTGGAGTCTAGGTTGAAAAATGGCCATGGTCTGGGAGAGACACATATTAAAGGGAGGACGCCCAGGACCACCAGCGGGGAGGGAGAGAAGCGGTCCATCCAGGGCCTAAGACAACCAGGTCCGCAAACATGACGCGTAGGAAGGGAAAAAAAACTCTGGCGCTGTACGAAGGCCGGCTGGGTAAAAAAGCCCGGGAAGGTCTTAAACGCTCCCCCGCCGATTGAGAGGGTTCGACGGGGGCGGGGACCAGCAACTTTGACGAGGCCCAGGGACAGGCTCGGGGGTGAGGTGGGTCATGAGATGGGAAGAATGTGTAAAGGTATTTAGTCTTGGTCTCCGCGACGTGCGCGGAATTAAAACGACCTCAAAGAACAAGACATCTCCGCCACACGCGCTGAAAGAAACATCAATGTGCAAAACCTATGGTGCGGGACCGATACCAGAGGGGGGAGCCTGCTGAAGAGCATAAAAAAGAAAGTCCACCCATTCAACGGAGAATAGGTCCAGGAATGGTGAGGGCAAAAAGGCCCGAACGGGGAAAATAGATTGCAGGGGAGGAAAGGCCAGCACAATGGGGACGCCCCTCAGGCCAAAAAGGCCGACAACGCCAGAAGTTTCAAAGGGAGGAAAAGAACGTCGATTTGTTCCGCTACGCGAAACGCAGGCAAAGGGGGGGGAGAAAGGGGCATGAAAGGAGGCGTACTACTAGGATTGGGTAGGGGGGCGGCCGGAGAGCATGCAACTAAAAAGATGCGCGGGAGGGTGGTGGGACGCGAGATCAATGGGCGTTACGGGAAGGCATGTACGTTGTGATGATTGAAATCTGGGGGGCCGCCCCGGAGGGGGAAAGGAGGCGGGATTGAAGGTTCGTAAGAGGAATTCAAGAGGGTCGGGTCCTGCACACCTGCCTTCAAGGGGGGACGGAAAAATGACTTCCTTTATGGCTGATGAACCCATCCCAAGAAAAAAAAAAAAAACGGGGGAGTATGAAAAGATAGACTGATCATGGGGAAAGCGCACGCAAGGGGGAGAACTGTTAAGCACCATTTGAGGAAGAGAAGGCAATCGGAAAGGGGATTGAGGGGACTCAAGGCCGGTCAAGAAACAGCCTCCGCACCCGAGGTGCGAAAAAAAAAATAGGGTAGGCCCTCCAAAAAAACGTGAAGGCCATCATCAAGCCAAACGACCTCTCGTCGGCAACCTAAAAAAAACGATTTCATGGACAACTGTGGGATATCTTCACAGCCTCATTCACCAGATGTAAAAGTGCTTGCTAGTCCGAGACGGCACAGCAAGCGGGGGGCAGGCGTGGGGCGTCCTCAGAATCGACTTGGCGCCACAACGCGTAACCATTGAGCCGAACTTTAATGGGTCGACCTGCGGCGGAACTACGCGTAGACCTCTTTCGAGGCACCTCTATGTCAAAGGAAAATGGAAACTCCGGCCGGGGGGGCATACGGTCACAGGAAAAGAACGCTTTACGTTTCCGGGGTTTGTTAGTCGGTTTGTGCTGGCTTGAATGCCCTCGCAGGGAATAAAAGGACGGGAACAAAAATAGGTTTTAAAAAACGGTAGGGACTAAGCTGGCATCGGTTGTAGAACCGGAGTTTCTCGAGACTCCAGCCCTCTCGTTGGCCGGAAAATCAAAAAATACAGGATCTCAGCTAGGCGCGGGGGGGGGGAATCTGCCCTGATGTCGCGCCGGGCCGAAAGAAAGGGAGACGTTACGAACCTAAGGGGGTACAAGCCAGATCCTGAAGAACTCAAGCGAAAAAAAATTACGTTGCACGAAGAAAGAGGGAGAGAAGGACCAGGGGGATCCCGCGGACAGAGGGGGCGTGGGAAGGGAACTTATCAAGCCTGCATGCAGACGCCCGGAATGAAGCTAACAATATGGGGGGGATGGCGGCCTCGGGACTGACTTAGGACTCATTCCCACTAGGGGATGCGACATTCTATAAAGACGGAGAAGCTGTTTAGTCTGTGCTAAAACCAGGAGAAGGACATCTGCTTAGATGTTT
>Ga0179593_1578770_pt1 | contig 18560 bp, 13 predicted proteins | sample CZODoug2_1_08_16_FD_185931 | JGI IMG/M metagenome (GOLD analysis project Ga0179593, IMG submission 185931) | Vadose zone soil fungal communities from Angelo Coast Range Reserve, California, USA - CZODoug2_1_08_16fungal (PacBio error correction) | ecosystem: Environmental > Terrestrial > Soil >...
AAGGGGTTGTGCAAAAGGCCCAGATTGGTCTTCCACTTCGCAAGGGAGAAAAGTCTTAAGGAAACTCGGCAAAAACTGTTCATCCAGGGACCCAAAACGGTGGCCGAAAGAGGAGCCCACCCGTGGGGGAAGTGCGCAATAATTAAAAGAAGACGAATGGGACGTGCAGCAAGGCCAAGAAGAACTTCCTTTGATAGTAGGCGTCGCTGGACTACTGAAAGGAACAGTCGAGAGAAAGGAGGATACGAGAGCCAGGGATCCACAGGGAAACGGCCACGGGCCACTGCATGAGCGGCGGACATTCCACACACTGGGGCTATCAATTTTGTCATGGTCGGAGCAACACAGCGATGGAAGCAAAAAAACCTGCCTCTACCCCAAGCCGCAACCCCCCCCGTAAAACCGAGTAAAATGTATCACCGACGGCACTAATACTCAAGCCGAAACGGGGGCGAGAATTACACGGACAGGGGGGTTCACACCATCCCCATCCAAACTGTAAGGAGATCTGGAAGCTAAAGGTCCTATTAACCTTTCCGAACGTGATTCGGTACCCACACCCGGGCGATCGTTTCAAGGCTGAAACACGGGAACGAGAGAATTCTTTCCTTAGCTTGCGGGGGGCGGGTTGGCGTAAACAGGTGACTACTAGTCAATCAACCTTTAAAGACAGAGAAATGGGAGGGATCGATGTCAGGCTAATCGTTGAATCACAAAACCGTAAGGAGGTGGCCATTACCTCCGTTGTGCGAACTTTCACACCACTCGAGTCCAACTTCAGAATCTGGGGATTTTGGGGAAAAAAGGGAAAAAGGGTCCTGGGGTTATCTTGACCATAAACGTCTCGGGATGTAAGCTACTTTTTCCTTGGGGGATGATGCTAAACCATCCGGTTACCCGCACCTGGTACAACGGGTAACCGGCTAACGCATTTAGTGAAACAAAAGAGAAACTTCCCTTCCTAAGCCCTCAAGTGACTCCTAATACCCAGGTTGGGAGAGGGTGCAGGAATTCCGGTCATATACTGCGCAGAAGGGGATCGGGGACGGGCGCATGTAGTACCATGTACACATAATGGAGAAAACCGTGCACAATCAAGTAGTTTGCGGATAAAGGTATAGAGGCGACATCCGAGCGCCAAACCGGATACAGAACGAGCCGCGACGACTCAGTGGGGGAGAAAGTTTCCCAGCAATATAACGGGTAATTCCGTCCCATGCCGGACACCAGCATTAGCGGTTTAATCGGTTGTTTGTCGATAAATCGAGATGACCCCAGGAATACACAAAGGTGGAGCAACTTCCCGGGCGGCCTCGCGGGGACATAATTATGTGTGGGGCCTAGAACTATGAGCAGCGCGTAACAAAAAAAACTAGGACCAACCGGGCGGCACACCACTGGCGAATTCAAGTCCCTGGCTTGGTAATTGTGGAAAACCACTCTTTTGGGCCAGAGAATGCGTGGCAAACCAAGATCGGGCGTAAGCCCAATGCCGACGCGGTTCTGGTTCTGTGCCTGGGTACCGCACTCTCGCGAGGGGGAAGGGGAAAATACAAAAATTCGCCTTCGCGATACCTGGTTCGGAAGCAGTCAAACCGGAAAACCAGGAACGGGGCACTCTCTATTCAACTGAACGATTGAGAGAAAAACCAAGCGTCCGGGAAAGAAGGGGAGTGGGGACAAAATAGACAGAATCAAGGGAAAAAAATAAACGAGAGGAAAACGGGGATGAATCTCATCTAGAGCTTTCGGCGCACAACAAGAAGCTAGGGGGGCAGCGGGGGACGGCGAATGTGACGCAAGCCCTATTATAGGGTTGTCTGCAAACTGAATTGGTCACTCTCCGCAGAAGGCTAAGATACTTTTATTCTTTTTTGGTTCGCCTAAGGGGGAAAAGCAGCGAAAGCATGGGAGAACGGGGGTCGAAACCGGGGTGGCTTAACTAAAAGAGAGGCCTCGGAGGAGACGGGGGGTGGAAATAAAAAAAAAGATAACACAAAGGAACAGACTGAACGAGTGGGGGACGGAGGGTCAGAAGGGGTCAAAGTGTCGAGTCAGGTATAGGAAGGAGGGGACGCTCTACACTAAAAACCGGAATAGGAAGAGCCGGACGGGAAAGGGAACTCTAGCAATAATAACTTTCAGAAGCAGAGTGCTTCTATTGCCTTTAAAACCGTCTAATGAGGCCCCCAGGAATAAATACAGGGACCGTTCTACCACCGGAGGCAAGGGAAGGGGAAAGTAGAAGAGGGACTTTGGACGCTCTTCTCCAAGGCAGAGACTGCATCAATTGGGAAAAAAAAAGAATCTGGAATGATCGGGCTTACAGCTCTCTACCTTCTATGGCTTAGATAGTAACGAATCGCAGGGGCTGAAAGGAAACAGCAGGGGACGGGACAACCACACTGGGGGGGGAGGCTTTCGGAGGAAGGTACATCTATGTTCTACATGCCTTCTTAGAAGGGGAGTTGTCAGAAAGGCGTAAACACTGGACGATCCACGAAACAGCAGCGTGAGTGTACAGTTCATTAATCACGGGAAACGCAGGCTGCCCTGGGGGCCACTCCGGTAAAAAAGATATTCTATTTAAAGAAAACTGAAGTCCAGACAAGGGGGGGTAAGACATACCCCGAGGCGGCCATAGCAAACGTTCGTCCGAAGTTGACATCGAAAAAAAGCTGAGAAAGGGGGGGGTTGGTGTCAACTATATCGCACCAGCCTCACGACTTAATCGCATCTTAAGGGGAAAAAACAGGCCGCGCCGTAGAGGATTCTGTTCCCGTTTGTTTTGGTGTAAGCCCTGGGAGAAGCGGTCGAGGGGGCCCAGGGGTGAATCAAGGTGACGTCAGAGAACAAGGAGAGGAAAGTCTAAAAGTCCAGCGCTGGTGTTTGATGGAGGGGAACCAGCATGCGCGAAAGGGGGTCGGGGGAACAGGCAGGGACCTTACTTCCGGTCTCAGAAATTACGAGAAGGGTCCCCCCCGGAAATTTGTCGGGATTGGGGGGATTGGCGCCATTGGTGCATATGCAGGGCCCTGAGAAAAGAGAACTAAGGAAACTTGGGTACAAATGCGGACAAAAAGAATCGTGAATCACGCCTCTTCTACTATTTAATCACACGGGACCTCAGGGGGAAGGGGGAGAACGGCAGGGAAGTTCTATTCCCATTATTCACCTGGAATAAGGGTAGATATGAAAAAAGCAAAAAACTAGTGCTTTCGATCCCACTAAAGGTACTCTAACAATCTAACCGAATTGCGGGTTACAGGAAAAGTTTTGCAAGCTAAGACGGTTCCTTTGCGTCTTGTTCAGGGGTTTTTTTTCCCAAAACCAGAGACTCACTTTTACAGTTCAACATCTAAAGGAGGGAAAAAGGAGCGGGGAACTGTGTGTTTCAACCAACTGGGAAACCTTACCAGTCGGTTAGGGTTAGCTCAATTCTTTTTCCATTGCTTCAAAAAAGGGAAAACGGGGGAACCAGAAAAAAAGGGAAAGGGAAGAGGACCTGTGGCGTGGGCCAGCCGTGCATTTTAAACGAAGTGCTAGAAGGGGGTGGCAAGCCCCTGGCGCACCGGAACTGCATTGTATACTTTTAATTCGGTGAAAGGCGACAATAAGATGATGTACGGGGGGATGGCAAAAGGGATCGTGCTTGTAACTGGCCCACTCTTTCAGCGGGGGAGCGGCGGGGCCGCCTGCGGACTTGACTGAATCGAAACTAAGGGGCCTTACAGACGGCCAACTTGATCCAAGACCAAAACAAGACCCCCGGCCGACCCTTCGTTGAATCCGCGTGGGAAAATCAGGGGGCACCTGACTACTCGGACTCCCTTGATTGTTGGGGGCGCCAGTGAAAGGAAGATGAAGACGTCGGTTGAACTCCCGCCCATCAAAACAAACGGAGTTAAAAAGGGGTAGAGTATTCAAGAGGAGTCCTACTAATCGAACTCTCTAGAGCACGTCTGGTATCTTTACAGTAAATAGTCGATTACAAAATTCTAAAGGGGGACAACGATCGGAACCCGGGCCAAGTTTTTGTGTACCTCAAATTTCCTCATCGTCGGAGAAGGGTGTCTCGGGGTCAATCAAACTTTAGGGTAGGTCATGCATTTTTGAATTCAATAAGACGCAAGAGCTCGCTAGGCCAGCCACGGGTGAGTGGCCAAAAGCCACTTTTCCGCGTGGGTCTTGGACGTTCGATGGCCAATGCAGCCACGTCAGAGATTCCGTTCTGTGCAAGAGTCGGGTCGGAAAAATCCTGTTGAACCTAAGAAAGGGGGTTGGTACGGCTTCACATACTCAACTCGTGGAACAGGAATAGCGTCTGGAGGGGAGGATGAGAACGTTGTGTGGCTCGTGTGTTACAGGGGGGCTCGCCCGCAAGGCCTATAAGACCCCTCTTCGGTGTGAAGGTGAAAAACCGGTCATACAGTCCCAAGCTGACGTCGAGAAGGGGGGAAGATCCCTGCACCCCAGTTGGTGTATAGAGTTGACGGGGATGTCAAAGGGAATAGTCTGGGGGTCTTCGCCACAGATGGGAGAATTCCTGACCGCCACGAACCGAGAATTACCAGATATTGTTTTGCACTTGGAATGTGAAACTCCAGCGTCGAACGAATACTCTGATCCTGAAAAACACACGTCAAAGGGCGTGTCAAGCGCAGTCTATCGGGGGAGGGAAAAAAGTCTAGTAGGTTGCCCCGGTGTATGAACCCGTACGGTGAGGGCATGCCCAGTGTGTCGGCAAACGGGAAAGAGAGATAGGGGTGTGTGTCATGGTCCATGCGGCTACGAAATGGAACGGGAACAGGGGACTCGCCGTCGGGATCGTTCACCCTCAAGACATAGATGTCTAGGGGGAGTCCTACAAAGCTTCCAAGAGGGATACTTTGCGCCTAGGACATAAGGTTCTGTTGTATCATGTTCGACCACGCAACAGAGGAGGGAGTAGTCGGGACAACGAAAAAAGGGCTATGGGGAACCCAAAGAATTCAAAAGGGATGGGGGGGGTTTTGGGTAAAGACAACCGGCACTCTAAGTGCCGTGGCAATCAAAGAGAGGGGGACGCCAGATAGGGGGGGGTTTAAATAATTCCAAACCGGGAAAGTTTGGAAGGCAGGCCAAAACTCAACTCGACGATATTCATCTGGGACTTCGGTATGAGCTGCTAAAATGAGGATCCTGCTTTCCAGCAACTATACGGAAGAGTGGGGGGCGATGAAAAGTCCCTCCTAGAGGCTTCAAGATTCCAATCACCAGCGTTTAAAAGGGTGGGGTTAGAAAGGACGTGGGGGTCTCTCAACAAAAAAAGGATGATTAAATAAAGAAATATCTAGGAGAAGAAAATTTCTGGCGAAAGTAAGAGGGGGGGAGGCAACCTCTACTTTGACCGTCTCAAGGGAAAGATGATGTGGTTCGTACAGCGAAGAGGTGACTCTGAAAATTAAATGAAGAAGGGTTGATTAGTTATTTTTTTCGGAGGGAGGCAATCCTCCTAAGCGGGGTGGGGGTTCTCCCACCGGACTGGAAATTCTGTTGTGGTAGTGACTCGCGGGATGTTCTTGATAAAGGGGAGTGAGGGTGTAGTAAGATAAACCGTCTCGCGCTAGAGGTGGGAATTTTTCTTCTCCTCCCTTGAATGAGGTTGTTGGTCAAAGCGTGCGCTAACGAAGGGAAATATTCTCAGACACACTCAACATGAGGCTTATTAGTTGGGCAAGGGGGGGATGTGTTTTCCGGATGTGACGATGATCAAATAAATCATTTCTGAAAAAAAGACCTCAATTAGCTGCTTTTCAGTCGGAGGAACAACGGAAGACCAGTGGGGTCGATACAAAAAGAAGACGTAATAGGGAACATTATCCGGTTCTTGTTTGGCCGCTAGATGATGGAAGGCCGACTCCCTATGTATAAGGAAATAGGGAATTCGCTGCGGTCGTGGGCTGGAATAAATGAGTCTATGCAAGGGGGACCAACCGTCTTGGGGAAAAAAAACTTGTTTGCATAAGCGTGAGGAGAAGAATTGTCCCTATGAGGGAACGTGCCTTAACCAGACTCTTTTGTGGCTGGGAAGAAGTTCTGGTTCTACAAAACAAATACATTCTAGGAAAATCACTCTTTGCATCAAAGGGAAAAAACTGGGAAAAAAAGAAAAAAGAGTAAGCTAAGCTTAGTTAAGTTCAATGCTCGGTCAGGGGACTCCACCGAGAGTCGGCGAAGCAACTATTCGAACTGAAGGGAATATGAAGAAGGTTCTCGTTTAGGGTCCGGACAGGACGGAAATAACTCATCCTGCGGTCAACCAAACACATGCCCTAGCACAGTATCGGATCCCCAGAGGGGAAGATAGTTCTGGACCGCTACGAGGCCAAGAATGATTGAACTTTCGTTCAGGAAGAACTTGACGGAGGGATGAGCGGCGGTTTGTTTATTTAGTGATGAAATTCACAGTAAGGATTGCGCGAACAAGTTCGGCTATTCTCCTTCAGGACTTCCTCCATTACCGGGAGCTCGCAGGTTTTTTGGACGCTTTAAAGAAGGCTGGTGAGCCCTTTGCCCTGAAAGGGAATTCCGGCTCTGGAGGGACGATAAAGCGAAGAGGGGTTCCATAGAGAAAGGAATAGCTTATTCATCACAAGGGAGGAAGGGACGACGTTGTAGACGACTTCACGCAGGATACGCCATGCCTTTAATTCCGTGACCATGGGGAGGTCTATAAGGGAGGCCCGTAATTTCCATCGTCTGGAATTGAGGAAAAGAAAACGAAGGCTTTCCAATGTTTGGGTTTAACATTTTTACTAGTGAAGAATTTGAGAGAGAAGTGAGGTCTAACGGGGAAGGGGGGTGGCAACCTTGGGATACTCGGGATATAAAATCTATATAAGGGAACTGGGATAGAAGGTTTTGGGCAAAAAACGCGTTACATTCTTTATCCGGAAAGGGGTAGTCTCTTATAAAGAATAGTACGGACAAAACCTTTTAAATATACTAGAAATAGCCACAGGAAATTGGCCGTCAAAAAAATCCTCTTGACCAAAGTTGAGGTGCAGGACAAAAAGAAAACTGTGGATGGGAAGTAATTCTCCAAAGGTACAGTCACGATTACCGTGTTATTTCAACGTAGTAATAGGGGTTCAGGGAGGAGAGAAAAGGCGTTAAGACCGGGCCTTCAACTTGGGAATTCCTCAAGGAGAAAAGAACCGCGGACCGACCCCCATAAACCCCTTTCTACCTACGTAAAATTCGGTAAGGTAGCAATTAGAAAGAAGAACGGGGGGGGACCACTATTACACATCGCAGGGGGTGGGGCCTCCTCCATAAGAACTCTTTAAACATGTCTAAAGATTGATCATTCGGCCAATTCAGTACTGCAAAAGTATAAAAAAGGTCCGCGAGAGAACAAAAAAAAAAGGGGAGCTTTGTAAAAAAAGTCTTCCAAGAACTGTGAGTGATGAGCTTGGATTGTGTTTGGAAAATCATTCGGAGTGGGCATCCGGTAGGAAGGGCGGGGGGACGGCAAGAAAAATGGAAGAAAGCTTGGGGTGTCGGGGGTAAAGTCAAAACTCTCAAAGTTGCTCTGGAAGCGCGTGTGAGTGAGACCGACCGTTGCTGGCATTATTCAACCGTTCGAAAATGAAGAGAGGTAGAAAAGATCGAGAAGTTGACCGTGTGACGCAAAAAGGCTTTAAAATCTCCGATTGCTGTGAGTGTAGAGGAAGAGTCCTCAAGTAGTGGCAGATTTACTTCATTTCTCCCAAAATGGACGCTTAAACTCCATGCCACAAACATGTTTGTTGAAACAAATTCAAAACTCAGCAGTCGCCTTTGTGTCACCAGAAGAGAATGGACAATCGCCTGGGACGCGATGCTTAAAAGAAAGGTCGAGAATGAAAAAGGGCTGGGATCAAATTCGAAGGGAGACAGCCTAGAGACCAACCGCAAAGGATCCAAGGGGGGTGGGGGGGGGGGGGGGGGGGGGGGGGGGGGGGGGGGGGGGGGGGGGGGGGGGGTGGTGGGGGGGGGGGGGGGGGGGGGGCCGCCTTACAGGTGTTGAAAAAAGGGACAGTTTGCCAACGGAACTGTTGAAAAAGGTAAACAATGTGGAATGTGTCTGACCGGATCACTCGGAAAGCGGTTCTCACCGTAATCAAAACCGTGAGCGGGAGGGCATACATTGGTTTTAGGGTCGAGCGCACAGTCGTCACTTCAAAGATGAGGAGGGGTAGTCCCAATCAGGACTGGGGGATTTGGGTCAAAATTTTTGGGTTATTCGGGAACGGGACGACGGCTTTCGGGGAAAATTACGAAGGGGCTGGGTGTGTGAGAATGAAGCAAGGGAAACTTGCGGAGAGGGGAAAAATAAGACAAATCCCAAACGATCTTCACCGCCGGGTGACCAAAACACCTCTGTCAAAGTGCCAGCAACTCGCCGGGAGACTTCCGAGGACAAAGTCTAAGAAGCGCCAACGCCGGAGGGGAGAGGCTATGGGTCTCCAGATTAGAGCTCGAAAAGAACGGAGGAGTAGAAATATATATCTCTACGTATAGCTAAACTCTATAGGAGAGGTGAAATGGAAGGGAATCGACTCTATTTTCCACCGATGGGAGTTCGGAAGAGTGCTTTTCCGACATTGGTCAAAAGAAAAGGAACGAAAAGGGGGGGTTCGGTTATTGTGGGGAGGGGGAAGAGCCCTCTTAAGGGAAGTGGGAATTTCTCCCACCAAAAATGAATATCGGCATTGGTCTTTACCGCGCGTCGGAGAAATCGGGTCGGACTAAAAATCTCCGACTGAATGCAGGAGGGGTGCTTGCGCCGCCGAGGAGCCGTGCACCATGTGGGGGAGCTAAGATTAAAGAAGGCCTAGGACTGTGATACACCTATGCGTTAAATCAGAGGCGAGAAAGAAGACCGCATCTTCTCGGGGGCGTAAAGGGGAGAGGGGGGGGATGAAAAAAAACACCGCGTCCTGCTTCTGGTTCTTGGAGAAATAAAGAGAGGAGAAACGGGGTTCAAAAACCACAAACCTATCTGGAAGGATCAAAAAAATTTTTGGAGGGTAAAAGGGGGCCATTTCTATCGTTTGCTGACAACCTTCAGGGAATGGGACACCTGACCAGGTGAAGATCGTCTCCTTCGAGTAAGTGTGGCAGGGGGGGGGGATAAGAAATGCCGATAATCTCTGTTTCAGGGCGACCTGCCGACTGTGCCTAATACATAAAAGGGAGGGGAAAAGAGTAAGTGTACACATCAAAGAAAACTTTCTAAAGGTATGTAATTTTTCTAACTCTGCCATTGGGAATCCCGAAAAACATTGGAACGAGGGGGGGAAAGATTTCGTCGCTATCTTAAGCTATTGAAGAAAGTTAGGGGGGGGAGTTCAGGTGCCACAGCCGTCCGAGGGGTACTGAATAACTCAATTAGTAATGTTAGAATTCAAGGGAACCGTGGGGTGTTGCAGAGTTCCTCCGAGGTGTCGAGAAAAATATTTATAAGGGCAGGACTCGGACTTGAAAGATATATCCTGCGACCTGTGACAAGCGCTGTTTGAAGGGGAATTAAAACCCCTTCGGCATCCGTTAATGCACCGGCTTAGGAAAAGGCAAGGACTTCAAATTTTATTACCTCTTTACGCGTGGGGGGGGGGGAGTCGGTGGAGAGGGAGAGAAATTACCCTTAACTTCTTGAGGGTTCGGAAACCGAGAACTGAAGTGTACCATCGGGAAGCACAGTCCTCTGCTCGATTTCAGAAACGGTAATAGTGCGGTCTTAAAATTTTAGACATAGGTCTTGGTGGCCAGGATTCAAAAGGGACCGATGTTAGAAAAAAGAAAAATTGCACAGTCGGGGAGACCAGCGGGACGCGGCCCAGACAATTTGTTGGTGAACAGTTAAGAAGAATGGGCATGGCTAATCAAGCGGGCCTTCTAAAATAGGGGAGGGGGGGGAAAACAAGAACACAAGAAAAGAACAACGGAGTATTAGGAAAAAAATAAGAGATCAGATGTCAACAGAGGTTTCGCAGGAAAGGCTCGGAAAGAAATCAACAGGGGAGGGAAGCCTTCTTTATCTAAAGGCCGAGGGTGCGCGTAAAGGCGGGGACCTCTTCCTTTAAAAAGAGTTGCCAAAGCCCGGACACGTGTCCATGTAGTATGTTCACAGGACGGAAGGGAAAGAATTGAGGGGTATGAAATAGATCCATTATAGGACAAGCCGAGGGACCTTCAAACTCTCCGGAAAAAAGGGAAAAGTTCGAATGTGCCGCCCGCGATTAGTAAACATCCAACGGGAACGAGGCTTAAGGTTAATCCCTATGAATCCCTGAAGAACAGCACGCCCGTGGTGCCCATGTACCTGCGGAGTTGGAAGGAGAAAGGGAGATGAAACAGTCGCGATATCTTCGAAATTCCGAATCCAGTCCAGATTACAATAGCCACGGCGTAAGAAAGGAACTCTTCTGCCAAAAAGCTCCAAGAAGCTCAGGGTGCAATCATTATTCAGGGAACCGGCTGGGGTCAGAAAGAAAGAATAAAACTGGAGGACCGACAATTTTTGCTTCAAGATTCAACTCTGAGGGAACGAGACGCCGCGGCATGAAGATGTTTTCAGGGGATAATCACGGGAGAAAATGGCCGCCTCGTCACTTGGGTTGGGGGGAAAGGGGTGAGCACGGGGGGGGGAATGAGGTGCAAGCGGCTGTCAATGAGAATGGGTGAAGGGGGGGCGCCACAGAAAAAGGGCGGTCCGCCAGGGGAACCGAGGTGGCTAAGCATGTCAAACCGAATAAGGGGAAAGGACAGCAGATAAAGTCAATTGGGTTGGGCGGGTCGTTCAACTTCGCCCGAGAACTGTGCGCCCACAGATCGAGGCGGACTCACAACGACAAAGAAACAGTGGGCTGGCACAACGGATTTCTCCGAGCATGAAAAAAAAACCGAAGAATCTTGCCTGCAAAAGGACGCGTGTGACGTTTAAAAGGGGAGGACGTTTAGGGAGAAGCAAAATACTCATCTTTGGGGGAAGGGGGTGGCCGTAACATTATCTTATTTTATCCTACCGGTCCAAGGGGACCCGGGGCTCATTGGTCATAATTAATTTTTTTTACGTCGAGTCGGGAATGAACGGGAAAAAACGGGGGAATCACCGTCTGGAGTTTGAAATCTTGGGGGGGACCACCGTCTAAGTTAGTTCTGTCCCTCAGAACATAGAGGCGTAGCCAAGGGGGATGAAGGGGGGGGGGAGGAGCCGTCAGTGGAAATAACGAGGAGAAAAATCGATAGGTGTCTGCGGATCAATTTTCTGCAAATGTCAGTCACCGACGTCTAAAAGAAATCCTCATCGGGAAGGGCGATCACTTCTCTATTTCTGAGAAATCTCAACCTGAGGAGCTAGTTTTTCGTTTGACTGTAACACGCGGGAAAGGCAAGCACAAAAGGAGGGCAAAGCTGATAGATCATCTTAGATGGGAACTAAACATAATCTCTTGGGGGCTATTTGGCACGTAAGCGAAAATTTCGCAAGGTTGCTTGGAACCTCACGCGTAAACAACTGGACGCAGAGTCTAAGCTCGGGAAGTTGTTTGGGGAGGACGAGAGAGAAAGTGGTGTCTCCTACCACCAATCTGAAAGGGGTCTTAGCCAGTCGTCGGACGGTGGGGAGAAAAAAAAAGCTACCTCACATCTTGATTCGAGTGACGGTCGCGAAGGGTCGAGTTTTCAAGAAGGAAAAGGGAGATACCCAAAAACTTAATGTGACCAGAATCGCCAGAGACGGTGATCAAAGGTCGGTAATATCAAAAAATCATGCCGACACAAATTGGAAAATGTCGGGAGAAAGGGGAGAGTACCCCGGTGCAACTGTATCGGAAGGGGTAGTTGCTGGAAAATCCGTTCGACACGGGAAGACGAATAAGAAGGACTATGAATCAGCTTTCTTGGTCGGACTAACGACCAAATGAGGAGTTGGTTGCGAAAAAAGTACTCCGGGCGGATTGAACGAATTGCAATGGGCGTGAGGGGGGGAGGGAAGCAAGGTTGAACATCTAGCGGGGGGGCCGAAGCGAACTTCAATTGGCGTTTATGGCGCCTACACGAGAAAACCCCATCTGCGATGAAAAAAAGCGAGTTCAGAAAAGAGCCCCAAAAGCTCGGGCTTTCAAAGGACGGTTTAATAGAGGTCAAAAAAGGGGCAAGACCCCGGCGGCGAGCAAAAAATCATTCCTAGCTTTGTAATGGCGAGAAAGCACGCTAATCGGTCTCAGGGGGGAACCATGCCGTAAAGGTGAATAAAGAAGGATGTCAACCACAAATGCTCCTTAGCCTCGCAGGAGAGGGGGGGGAAGATTTTAGAGAACCGGGGCCAGGGCTAGTGCCGTAACAGGAATACTTTGGACAACTAACAACCTTGAGTGTTGGAGTATTCACCCCTGAGAATTAGGAACCAAGAAAAAAAAGTCCCGGGGATTAACTTAATTCCTCGTGAGTACCAGGATTTTTACGCGAAGGGTTTTAGGGGGGGACGAGGCCTGGAAAGGGGGGGGGGGACAAATACCAAATTGCTTCCGGCGAAGGGGGGGACCTCGGGAAGGGTCAGGGGAATCACGATCCGCGGAAGACGATTTCATCACACTGTAATAGTGCCGGGACTTCGACATCGAAAGGGCCGACTAGTAGGGGGCCTTCTTGACACCTTATCCGAGGTCCTATGTTAAGGTTCCAGCGGAAAAAGGGACTACTTCAAGGAAAAAAAAAGGTTTTGTGAAAGGGACAGTTAAGGAATGGGAAAGAATCCTCGAAGGACAATACGGGGCTGGGGTCCAAAACTTAGAAAGATGACAACCGGATTATAGTAAAAGAGAGAGGTCTTGAAACAAGGGAACTGCGGATTTAGCTCTTCACATAGGTCACGAGTAAAAGTTAAACCAAACCTTGAAAATTTTCAAGTAAACCAGCCGAGGGGGAAGCCAAGAATCCTCAGTTAACAAGCGCTCTTATCAGGGTCAAGCCCTGGAAAATTCGTGCGGCCTTTCTAGAAAAACCAAGGTCGAAGACCGGCACTATGAAGGGGATGGTCCATCGAGCCTCTGATAGCTTCCTGATGAACAATTGCAGTAAGGAGAAGTCAGCGCCGGAAGCTCAGGGAAAAAGCGATTTACAAAGGGGGAAGAAGACACGACCCCCATCCACCAAGGTAGTTTAAAATGCAGGGGGGAGGAGTCCGGAAGCTACTCTACGGGGGATTTGGAGGACCATTGGAAAAAAAGGCATCCGGGGGGGGGAATCAAGCAAAATCTCTTGGAACAGGGAAGGATGTAGTAAATCCCAAGGTCCGGCCCTCTCAACGTCTTTATGCGTTTCCATGCAAGTTATGCCAAAAGCTCCACGGTAAATGATCCGGAACGGGAAGTTTTGAAGAGGGAGGGGGCTTTCCTTTCGGGACGTCTGAAAACTTGGGAAGAAAAAAATTGGGAGTCAACGCTCGGAAAGAAAGTGGTTTCTCGCGCCGCCTCGGTCGATCAGTTGTAGTTCAAAGGGAGCAAAAGGGGGTATCACTTCGATCAAAGATGTCCATAGGTATGCAGGACTAAAACTGGAATCATCGGAGGGGGAGTTTCTTGTGCTCTTGAATCGGTGCCGGCATATAGTTGGTCAAACGGAGGGAAACTTCCCCAAGGCAAGCCGCAGGATACCGAAAATTTCGGTGGAAGCACTCGGTTGCGGTAGAAATCACCGGGGCGACGCAGGGTATTCCGGACCAACGAAAGGCAATAGAGGGAGTGGGGGGGCACGACTATTGCTTCGATCCAAGTTTCCGAGCGTGAACAACCGCAAAAAAGGAAATCATGTGCAAGCAAAAATGTTGCACATGTGACCTTGCTCCGGGGAGGCGCCTGAAGGGACGACTTTCGTTGTTGTCAGCCATTATCTTATTTGATAGGTACCGCCCATACTGGGTAATCACAGATTGGTCATCCATGAAGGCTATAGGCGCACGGGCAACCAAAAGACCTACACTTTCGTCTAAAGACTCTAATTCAAGTATCGGGGAAGGGGGGGGAGGGTTCCCTCATCCAATCTCTTTCAGGATAAAGTTTTTCCCGGCCGCAGTCTGGAGACTCCCTTCAGTCAAAAAAAATAACTCGATCTTCCAATAGTCGGCAGGTGTTCATATTCACACGAAATAAAAACTCCTCATGGTCAGCTTTGGAAAGGGGGGTGCAACAGGTGCCGAAGAAGCGTTTAATATCAGGGGGCTGGAGTGGGGCCGACACTCTACTAATAGAAAAGTAGATATCTATCGGAGAGGGGAGCTCACGTTTTCTAGGGGGCACGGTCCGAGCCGTACGTGCCTCATAAATGAAATTTAGGCCCCAACACACCCCCCTACTGATACGACGGAAAAATACTGCCAAAAATAGTTGCCACTTTAGGGAAGTCCTGACGGGCGAGCAAAGGGCTTTCTTGGCATTTACTCCACACCACCCGATCGGCGGGGTGATGAAGAGAGGGCTTGCGAAAAGTGCGCAGGAATTATAAAAAAATATACCTCCAAAAAAAACGATGGATGGGGGGACCGGCCCGGGGAGATTCGTTGGTTTAAGTTGAGGAGGAGGAAAAAGTAATGGACCAATCTCTAAGGCGGAGCACCCGGACGGGAAGAAAATAAAAGGAATGGCCGACAACAACGAAAAAAACGTCTCAATTTAAGAGACCCTGACGAAGGGAACTGGTTTCGCCGGGGAGTCCGTCGGCACATATCCAACAGGTTTGGGATAAAGAAAAGGCTCGACGCTCCGGAAGCAAGAAACCTATCTGTCTCGAGGACTACCGACACCGGCAAGATGATCACTATCTTTGTCTTCACACCGGGAAAGAGAACTGCCAAACACCACCTGTGTTTGGCGGGCCGTCCGGCCGGTAAGTTTCCCATCTATCGGGGGAATTCAGGAATTGGCGAACAGCACGCCCATCCACCGCGATATGCAGGAAACGATCCAAACCGTGCTCCGTATGGACCACCCTTCGAATGAGGAGGAACGTGAATGGGCCGAAACGTCAAGGACTGGGCCTGCACTATCGGGGAATTGAAGAGGGGGGGATTGAAGCAAACGAGGATCTAGGTCCTCAATGTTAGTTAGAGTCGCAAAAAGCCGTCCGCGAAGGAGAGGGAATGCCCGCTCAGGGGATCTCGCTGCTTTTTGATCTGTTATAAGGCAAAAGTGGCAGAAGGATGGCAAACGTCGGCAAAAAAAGACGTACTTTGCCTAACGACTCCTAGACCTGTTGTCAAGGTTATGGAGGCAAGATTCCAGAGAGGGCAACAGTGTCGGCTAGGGGGGAAGATGAGATTACGGCTTTTACTCGATGTAAAGCCTTTGTGGAGTTTGGGTGCAGGCAATGGGAGACTGCTGACGGGCTTCCTTCTATTGAGGGAAAAACTTTTGAATAAAGACGGCTCGATTGCATCAAAGGAAAGCTTGTCCGTTCTTCGACGGGGGAATCGACACGGCCAGGCAGGGTGAAGAGGGGAAGGTCTTGAAAGTAAGCCGCGTCAAAGGTGCCAGCGGGCGGGGGCGGGACGAAATGAGGTCCACTTTTTTTTTGAAGGAAGTGGAACGAGTGAAGATGGCAGCTAAATCGCGAAGTTCCGGCGAGGGTCCCCAAAAGGTTGGGGGTGGGAAAAAGCCGAAGGGGGGAAAACTAGAGATCTTCATTCTCGAGGTTTTTTGAAAAAGGTTCTCCGGGGAGAGGGGATTTAGACTAGAAAGGCTTCACTCGTCAACACGGGTTCACCAAAAACCTTTTTCAGGAACAGGATAGGGCAACGCCAGTTTCATCACATCTGAAAACCGCGGTAGGGGGCAATCGAGGAAAAGGAATTGAGGTAATTGGAAGGTGCAGTCTATTCCGCCAACGTGAGAAAACCGCACGTAAAAATTCAATCGGAGTTCTTCGAAAGGAAGGAGCTCCTCAACTCTCCTGAAACTTTCAGAAAAAAGGTTCAAAGACCGTCCGCGTACATACACGACAAAAATCCCCCCCGGAGGGCGTAAAATCAACAGAAGACCTCGCCTCCCGTTTGGTCCAGTAAGGCGAGATCGCAGGTTGGCAGCTCCAATTCAACACCAGCGCTGCGAGGGGGCCGAGTAAAAAGTCATGTCGGCTTCGCAAAGGCAAGATCTGGAAGCTCCACGGACGCAGAAATGCTCCCGAGCTTGGCATGGTGTTGGACCTCATGATTCAGTCACGGAGGGCGACTCGACAAACTGTTATACCTAGGGAGAAAGCCAACCATAAAATCAAAAAAAGCGGGGAAAAGGAGGGCCGCCGCTCGGTGATGAAAGGACCCAGAGACAGGAAAAGTTCTGAGGAAAAAAGTGGAGAAGGTCTATCTGAGGTTCCATACAAGGATCTTAAATCTGGAAATTCATCAGACGATTGGCTGGGGGAGGGCGTGGTAGGCGAAAGCAAAGCACACCCGGGGAAAGGGGAACGATAGGTAAACTTCCTCCGGGACTAAGGAAGAACATGGGGTGGGGTGGTCGGTTGCAATGTGAGTTCAAACTTAAAGGCTTCTAACGGCATACCGGAGATGGCCTTTTCAGGGAGAACGCTAAGACCTGGAGATAATTCATTAGAAGGAGAAAAGAGCTAGAAAGGGCATCCTATCGGAAAACAACGCAACCGGACATTTTCGCAGGGAATGTCTCCCCGGGTATTCTACAACTGAAAAAGCAGCAATGGGGAGAGGCTGGTTTGATATTGTTGTCCGTCCCATTGATCTAGTGGGAGAACCAAGGGGCTAACTTAATCCCCTTGTAAAATGTGGGGTTTTTTGGGAGGGTCGAGCGAACTGCAAGTCACGGGTCAACAAAAGGACGGGACGGGAAAAAAAGGGATTCTGTGAGTGGAAGGAAAAAGAAACTCTTCAGGTCAGCAAAACGGGGCCAGGCCGATCGTCTGGGGGGGGTTGGTATACATCCCCAGCAGTGAAAGGGGCGCCAAACAGCAAAGGCAAATACACTTTCTTACTCCTTCTGAAGACAAAAGGGAAAGATCCAGCAACATCCATCATAGGGGACTCTTGCGATGCAACGGAAGATCGGGGTCTGCCAGGAAAAAAAAGGAAACCTCGGGACGACGATTTTCTCTCGGAAGGTAAAAAACACAAAGGGAGTAGGAAAAGAGAGAAGAAGAGGTGATCTGTTCTTGCCAACAACTCGGAAAAAGGGGCGGCGAAGAAAGATCAGAACCCCGATATTATTTAGTGCACGCTCAAGGAAAGATCCGCAAAAAAAAAGGGAGAATCTCGGTTGCAGTTGTGTTTTTTTTTTGGGTTTTGTCGCCTGACGGGAGGGGACCTCCGCGGCCGTGCAGGTGTCTCAAAACAAAAAAGCCGACAGGGGGCTGGGGGGAGGGGAGGGTTGTGAATAAAAAAAGATCTCCAAAAAGAACTTTTCGAGTGGGAGGCCGTCGAGTCGTTGGGGGAAAGAAAGGGCATGTTCGCTCGACCCGAAGGGTATGCCAAGGAGGGGGAAAGAAACTTGGGAATTAAAAAAATAATAATGGGGGAACCAAAGGGGGCACTGCGGGACGTCTAATGGGGAAACTTACGCCCGGGCAACTTCGCGAAAACACATCGGCGGCGGGCACAGGGGGGGGGGGTCTAATAGTCAGGCCCTCTACTACATCGGAGGGTGCAATGAATGAGGCGGTCAGTTGGGCGGGACTAATTCTGCTCCCTTCGACCATTGCCTAAACTTGTAGTGAGCGCCAGGGGGAAGAAATTTTCAAAGGAAAATGGTCGGAAGAGTCCGTAAGATTTCCATCCTGGAGGTGGGACTTAAGAGTTTGAATTACGCGCTTGTCCTACAAGAAAGGTCTATGGAAAAGGAACGATCCAAAACAGTGAGATGGACCCCCTCGGAAGAATTTCCTAACTCCCTGCTATTTACTAACGGGGGAACGATCTTTCACTAAAAAAAAAAGGGAGCGACTTATTCAAAAGGAAGGTTGAGAGGAGAAAAAACCTGAGAATCCATTTTGATTGACAGAAAGAAACATCCTTCCACAGGACGAATAACGATGAAAACAAAATCCGGAAGTTTAAGGGGCTTGGGGGCATAAGATTCCTGAACAGAACCAGCGGACGTAGGGGACGGGGGAGTACTGACTTGTGAACTTATATCCGCGACCTTTTTCCTAGCGGTGTTGGAGGGATATAGGAAAAGGGTAAAAATGTCGCAACTGTCGGAGTCGCAGACCTCAGGGTGACTTAAAGGGGGAGGGGGGTCGTTAAAAAAGATGGGCATCATTTGGCCGGCAAAGGCACTTAAGCTCGGCTCTAGGGGGGCCGTCCCATGAATCAGGAAAGAATTGGGCTGTTTCCGGACGTTGGCAATCGAACGGCAGACTACTCCCTTCAGTTTCATTCGTGACAGGCTGCAACGGGATCCTCGGGGTAAGCTATAAAGGGCGGCGGGAAAAAAAAAAGCTTTCCAGGTTTTTGGTGACAGGTTGAAAATCCTCAGGAGCGTAACTGGGTGGGCCAACCGTCCGAAAAA
>Ga0179593_1700274_pt1 | contig 18560 bp, 25 predicted proteins | sample CZODoug2_1_08_16_FD_185931 | JGI IMG/M metagenome (GOLD analysis project Ga0179593, IMG submission 185931) | Vadose zone soil fungal communities from Angelo Coast Range Reserve, California, USA - CZODoug2_1_08_16fungal (PacBio error correction) | ecosystem: Environmental > Terrestrial > Soil >...
GTTTGGTGAGGATCCGAGTCCAAATCCTTTCCGTCCAGTAACTGTCAAAGGACAAAAGGCGGAAGCATTCAAAATAATGACCTCAAGTGGGAGTCGCACCAAACGAAAAAAAGGTGCTCGGGGGGGATGGTTAGGACCGCAAACCAAAAAAGTTTTGAAAACTAAAGAAGGAGCATGTCCAGAAGAATTTTAAGAGTGGGAGGCGAAGGAAGTCAAATAAACGACATAAATCCTATTCGTCGACGTAAAGCACAAGATTCATTGAAGAAAAGACGATCAGAAGCTGATACCCGAAATGAAAAAAAAGAAAGCTGGTCACGGAAGAAGTGAGACTTTCTTCCGAGAAGGACTCTGCTGCGAAGGCATTCAACTTGGACGACAGCGCAGATATCAAAAAAAACGGAGGAAAGGCCAAGGAGAAGATTCCGACCATAAAAAAGGTGATGCGGCGGAAGGAAACTGTCGGAAAGAGACTGCGATTGAGGACGACCAAGATGTAGTGGCGTGAACACAAACCAGCAGCGTCAGGGAGAGGAGATTGTGAGTTCGACGAACTATAAAAGACGTACCAGTCGGGAGTGAAAATGGGGGAGACCTCATAAAATAATACGCTGACGAATCTATGTCAGGGGGGAAAAATATCGGGAAAATTGGCTGCGTGTGGGACAAATCTACAAGAAGAAAGGCGTGTTCACTATATAATGGGGAAAGGTTCTAAAATTTGAAAAGGGCTAAAGGAGCGCTTGGTGTCATGGAAGGAAACGTTTGGGGGGGGTTGGCGGGAAAAAACCCATGGGGAGAAAAACCGATGGGGCGAAGCCGCTGAAGGAAAATGTCCGCTCGGGTTTGGAGCGATAAATTGAAGAGGGGCGTAATACAAGAAGTTTTAAACAAGTGGAAGGCTTTGAGCATCCGAAATCTTGGGGTAACTTACTTATAATAAAGAAGAAAATCATCCCCTTGCTTCCCGGGGGGATTTTCTATCAGGGGGACGAAACCATTCAAGGGGGAAACACACCCGGGAGTCGCCGGGTGCATAAACATTGATAAACCCAGGTGGTGAAGAAAACGTCGGTGGGCGAGTATAGAGAGTTCGCAATTCATAATCCCGGGGGGGAGCCAGACGGGGGGAACCTTCACAGAGAAAAAGAGCCTAGCCGAAAACACAAAATCGTTAGTGGGGGGGGGGGGACTCTGTGTGGGGGAGATTGTTCACTGAAGAGGAAATCCGAATGATATTAGTTTGTGGGGAAGTTCAGATGGGGGGCAAGCAAAGGGTGTCTCGGGGAGGAAATACTTAGGGACACCTGGTCGAGCTGTGCAAGGGAGGATAGAGGAATGAAAAATTTGTAGCATTGTTTAAAAGGAAGTAAGTGAAAGAAAAAGAGAAATCGCGGTTCGCGAGGGTTTTAAAGGCCTCGGTGGGCGAAGAGGAGCCGCACTCCGTTTCGGGGGGAGGCGGCGGGGAGCGTTCTAACGAATTGGGAAAAAGAAAGAGAAAAACGAAGCCTACGTCGGAAAAAAGTGATTTCGTCGACGGGGGGCGGCGATTCTGAGACGACTGTCGTAAAAGAGGAAACGAATTCGGAGACAAAAAGAATCGAGATGGACCGGTCCCCGCGACAGAGGTTAGAAAAGCCACAACCTCACCAGCCTACGCACTCGGAAGACGGAAAAAGGTCCTGAGCAATAATACGAAACACGCTCCTTTTCAATTGTAGTAGGATTGAGGAGGACGCCCAACATCGCAGAGGGAGAAAGGATTTCCCTTGAGATCGTCACTAAGAAGCGCGTCTGGTAGCACGGGAAAAAAAAACACAAAAAAAAAACCATAAAGAGGCTTCCTCTCCTGCGCGCACTATTGAATAGAATTTCGAGCGGTTTCTTCCTCTTCGAAGAAAATGTAGGGGGTGCCTACATGGAGGATCGATTCAAAATTGCAAAGAATTCCGTGTGGGCCGGGGGAAGCGGATCGAACCCAGGTGAAAGCTGAGGGGGGAGCCTGGCCGATACCCACGTAATCACGAAAGGAGGGACATCCAGGCCCTCCTGGATAGAAAGATTGGAAAAACCAATCCAATAATCAAACACAAAACTGTTGGGGGAGAGGAGATATCATATGGATCCATCTAGTTTCCAATGAAAGCGAAGTAAGATGGAGTTCATGTCAAGGGGGGGCTTAGAGGCAATCTTAGAATGAATGGTCAAAGCACCCTAAGTCGTCAAGAAGGGCATCTTAACACGGGGGGCCCACACCGAAGGTAAGGTGAATCGTGGCCGTAGGGCAAGGGGTCCAGAAAAAAGGAATAAAAGACGATGAGCCCTTCTAGGCGAAAGGGGCTATAAAGGCACGCGGGAAGTCGCTCAAGTGGAGGAAATTCTCGCAATGCTCATCTTAAAGAGTCGGACAAATGAGAGAAGGAGGCTAAGAGTAATTCACGCCGAGAGACCATCTCAGAAGCGACGTGATGAACGATATGTTCATAAAAAAGGAGGCTGATTCTAAGGATTCTCGGGGTGGAAGACAAGGAGAATGCAACTAAAGGCTCAATTCCCCTCGAGGGGGCGAGGGGAAGGTAGGGGGAGATTGAGGTGGAAAAAAAGCGGAACATCGCGAAAAAAGTCGACGACATCCTTGAAGAGGAAAAGGCAGCGAATGTATTTCGAATTGAAAAACCTGCCATCGACGAAGCGAATCCCGGGGACGATCTTAAAGTGTGAAAGATCATCTGCAACGAAATAGGCAAAGGGGTGGTAGGGGAAAGGAAATTGGAGGTAAGATATCAGAAAGAGAACAATTGAGCGAATCAAAAAAAACCTGAAAATACGAGACAAAAGCCTCGCAAAAAGGGATTTTAACACGAAGGGTGTCCAGTAAAGAAGCAAAGGGGGAAAAAAAAAGCTTCCAAGAACTTGATACATAGATCCTACAAAAAAAGGAGGGGCGCGACTGGAAGGTCTCAAGGAACCCTCCAAAAACCCACACCTACCTAGGGGTGTCCTGAAGGGGGGATTCTAGGAAGGAAAAAAAGGGACCCTCGGGGGGGACCAAAGAGTTTTTGAGAGAGACAACTCTTATGATGACACACGACGACCACCGTGGAGGAAGACGCACAATAGGAAGTCAAGCGGAAACTTTCCCCTAATCCTCTAAAAAGAATTATTTGTGAATGTGTAATCGATAAACATGTTTTAGAAAAAAAGGAAAAAAAATCCCTGGGGCGTGAGATGATTGGCGGATGCAAACCCGTCCTTGGATAGGGTGAAAAGTGCACATTCCAATTCTCGTTTCCCGTCCCAGTAACTTGGAGAAAACCGGTGGCCTGGGAAACGCGCGGAAGAGGAAAACAAAGTCCTCCTTTTCTCAGCGGGGCGTCTAAAGACAACCGCCGGTTTTTTTCACTAGGCCCAATCCCAAAGACTTTCAGACCAGGACCGTTGCACCGAACGAAGGGAAGTAAGCCAAGATCGTCAAAACGAACCAAAGAGGGGAAGGCGCCCGGCACCAAATTTGTTGGCAAAACAAATGTCGGGGGGGGGCGTCCGCCCCCCCCAGAAAGAAATGGGGGTAACGCTAACTCAATACAAAAGAGGAAAAGCTCATTTCCTTCACTGAAAAGATCTTGGGCTTGCCGGGAAAATTAAAAGCCTTCCACCAAGAGCAAGGAAAATTGAAATGAAACGAATTGACTGAGGGCAGAAGACTCAAAGCTATATACGGAGAGAAGGAGGAGGGGGGAGAAGAGTTTTTGTAAATACCGAAGGAAAGTAGCTAGCTGGTCGCTACATCGAAACCAAACGGAGCATCCGGGGGGGGGAATCCGAAAGGGCCGGAGGGAACTCGAAAACTTCAAGAAGGGGGGAGACCGCGGAAGGAGTCAACAAAAACAACAGGAAAAGAGAGAGGATCGATACAGTTGGGGGGAAAGAGGGAGGGAAAATACTAGGAACTTTCTAGAAAGCACAACTAGAAATTTTCCGAGAAAGTGGAACAGATCTGGTCGGGGAAAAAAGAAAAGACGCATCTCTTGATCGTAGGAGCGAAAGTGGGAAGCAGTGAGAGACGAATGAAGGGGGAGGTGAAATGTCGTTTACGGGCCTCGGGTCCCGCAAAAAACGGAATAAAACGGCGTAAAAAGACGGGGGTGCTGAGTAAAGGGTGCTTCGCAGGCGCAAAATGGCGTTCTTCCGTGTTTATTTGTTGGTCAGAAACAATCGCACTAGTCCGAGTCCCCCCTTCTTTTGGGATTGACAGAAAAGAAAAGGGGAGGGCGCTTCGCTTTGACAGAGGGAACGAAACTTTTTGGGGGGGGGGTAGGAAAAAGAAAATGTGGTAGAAAGAGAAATGTGAAGGTTAAGGAAGAAAGGGGGTTTTCATATCGGGGTAAACCTTTGGAGGGGGAATGGAAGGAGTGGGGAGGGGGGGTCGGGAAGGGCCAAAGAGGGGGAACTTACTTTCGAATCCGAAAGACGTTGGGGGAGGGTCCTGAGTCACCCCGGTTAAAGGGAAGGAGAATCGAAAGGGAAAAACAAGAGGGAAGAAATAATTCACACACCCGGGAAACCGTTTAGGATGATTGTGAGGGGGGGGGGGGGGGGTTGCAAATAGTTAAATGACAGAAAAAAAAAAACCCTTGAAAACTGATTGGGGGGGGTAAAGGGTAGTCCGTGGGGGTGTATTGAAAAAAAGTCGAAGGAAGGTGGGGGGGGAACCTTCCAAGAAAAGATACTCTAAAAAGAAAACAGAACCAAGTGTGGAAGAGTGCGTTTATGGGGGCGGAAATCCCGAAAGGGGAGAGGGTATTTTGTTGAGAAACTCTGGGAAGGTTGTAGAAGAGACAATGATAAGTCAAATGGCCGGAAAGCAATACTTAGGGAAAAAATCTTCTTTTAAAAGCGGGCAGGTTTTTCGCTTGAGGGAACTAGGGGGGCTTGAAAGAATGGGTAAGGCGAGAGGGGGTAGAAATAAATTGGAAAAAATGAAACCGGGGGGGGGGGACGAAGGTTCAGGCCCGGCAGGGTATGGGAAAAAAAAATCGGGAAAAAAGCTTGCCATCCTATTGAGGACCGAAAAAGAACTCAGTTTAGGAGAGGAGGAGCGTCGATGGGAGGCGCGCCAAAAGAAGACGCTCAGCCGAGAAGGAGGAGGGGCTCCAGGAAGTCGACTGTAATTTTCTCAGACGGGGGAGCTGAAAAAAAACCAGAGAAGAGCTCAGAAACCGAGGAGGAATCGATATGGATCCGATTTTAAACTGCCAAGCAAGTGCTAGGAAGGAGGAGTCACCAAAAGCGAAGAAAGAGAGGGGGGAGCTTCGGCTCGTTAAAACCATTCACTATTGGTAATATCTGACGGGAAGGAAAAAAAAGGGGGGGAGGCTAGGGGCGTTCTCCTGTCCTCAAATTTCCTAAAACGGGTTGAAGCAGATTAGGGGGAGAGCCTCTCGGAAGGAGTTCGGGGGAGCGCGACGGCGCGGGATAAAAGGTCTCGATGAAAAAGGGAGCCTCGCGGGATAGCCTTTTAAATCAAAGGGAGGGGAAAGGAAGGAACAACTACTGAAAAAAAGCGCTAAGCGATTCAAAATTTTCAAGCCTCACAACGGAAGCGGGGAAATGGTAAAGAAAAACTCAACATCGCGTAGGGGGAAAGGTGATATATTGGGAAGCTTAGATAGACTCATAAGCGGCCAAAAAAGGTTTAGATCGGGAAAAGATGAAAGGGAAAACCAATCGATGGGGAGAAGCTCTCTCAACAGCAACAACGGATTGGAACAATATCGATATGGGGGGGAGAACCTCAAGTGATCAAAAAAACGAAGAGGGGAGGGGAGTCCAAAGAAAGGGAAGCAAAAGGGGGGGGGAGCTTCCTATGCATCTATCATGGGAAAGCTTCACCGGATGGTCGAGTAAGGGGAAAAAACCGCTGGGATGGGTTCCGACTGAACGGAGATACTGGAAAAGGGCACTTGCATGGGAGAATAAACAGTAAAAGAAAAAAAATATGAGGAGAGGGGCTATACCGAGAAAAGTCTCGCTCCCTTCGAGAGGATTTGATTCGTAGCTGGAAAGGGAACTTCAGCGCGAAATCTCGAGTAGGATGAAAAAAGATGCCAGAAAAAAAAGGGGGATCAAGAAAAAAAGACTCTGACCAGCTCGGACCGACGATAATCGAAAGGTTCAGGTCAAAAACAGAGCGAGATAGGAGGAAGGTTGGGGGAGGAGGGCTCAATAAACTGAACTGTGATTCTCAGAGAGACTCAAGCGGGGAAAAAAAAAAAGTTCGAGGGGGATCTTCTAGTAGCTATATGGGGAAGGGGAACGTTGAAAAAGCATATCAAAAGGAAAGGACGGAAGAAAGACTAATTCAGCGGAGAGACGGCTTCTCTTAGGAAATTGATTAAAAAAAAGACATCGAAGAAAACTGTGGGAAGAAGAGTAATTTCAGGGGGGGGGAAGATCGCTGCATCTGGCAAAAAATGACGACTCTAAAAGGGTGCATTGTGGAAGGTTTAGAAAGAAAACAAGAAGAAAATTTCGTCCTTCTGACACCTGAAATACGAGAAAAAAGAAACCTAACCGGGATGGAACGGGGAAGGGGGGAGACAAGAAAAAAAAAGCTAGCGGCACAACACCGATGGGATCCATCTTACAAAACCCGACCCAGAAACCGGTAGCTGCAAAGACTAAAAAGGGGGACAGGGGATCGGGGCCCCTAAACGCCTCCGCGGCAACACCCCCGGCGGGGGGAATTATGAATAGAGGCGCTGGGAAGGAAGTTTGAAAAAGGAAAAAATAATGACTCACGAACAACCAGACGACGAAAAAAAATATATCATCCAATGGGGGGGTCGCAGTCACCGACATGTCCACTTTCAAAACATAATCTAAAAGGGGAGCCAAGTGTGAAGTGAGAGATTCTTCCGAAAAATTAAAACCTTCTCTAAGTGGGGGGTTAGGGATTGCATAGTGAAAACAAGGTGGAACGATGCCAGAGCCTTCAACAGGCTCGTTAGGCTCAAGTCTGTATCACTTGAAGAAAACGGTGTACGAACGAAGATGGAAAAAAAAGAGAGGCCTTAAAATCTGGTGGGGAAGATCAAAGATTTGGTACTAGGAAACCCCTCAAAAAAAAAGTTTCAGAGGTAAATCGGCTAAAAGTAGAAAACCAGAACTCATAATAAATAAACACAAATAAGTTTTCCGGGACGAGGGGGGACACTTCCAGTGGGGGGGAGACACAAGTGTGGGTTGTATTCCAAACAATGCAAAATCCATGTTTGAAGCAACCCTCCCTCGAGGCAGGTCCAGGCATTACTCTTTCTCTGCCTAAAAAAGTATCCACCGAAAAGGAAAGGGAGCCCCGAGAAGAGAGAAGTTTAAGGGGGGGCCGGGGGGGGTAGATCGACGGAAGGAAAAAATTTCCTTTCAAAAAAGAGACGCTCACAGGAAGGGAAGGTCTGGGGGGGGAGGAAAATCAAATTACCCGATAGCGGATCAATGGGGGAACCAAAGGGGGGCTCCGACAGTTCCTGGGGAAGTCGTCTCTCGGGAAAAAAAAGGCCAAGGGAAGGGGTTCGGGAAAACAAAAAACTAAAGAGGAGAAGAGGGAGGGAGGGACAAGTAACAGTTGAAGAGGACCGAGTACTCCGAAGTAAGGAATACAAAGGATCGAAGAAGCGAGGGGAGGATAGCTCACTGTATTTGTGTCTTTCCAAAAAGCAGCTACTTTAGCGTGAAAAGGAATTTTGGAGTGATAAAGAAAAAGAAGGGGTGAAACGGCTCTGAGGAGATTATGGATGAAGTCGTGAGATTTTTGTGACTCAACCGACCCGGGAAGGAGGCTCGTTGTCTGGAAGACCCCACCACTTGTTGGGCTGGGTGTTGTGGGTCCCACTAACAAGATCAAAATGGGGGAAAGGCCTAGGCCAAGGGGAAAGGTAACATGGGGTGAAAGATGCGGGGTGGACACTTGAAGGGGGGGGGGGGAAAGTTGTGGCGCGGTAATGGGCTAAAGGGGGGGGTTGGATAAAACGAGCTGCGCTGCCGAAATCGGGGGAAGAAATGCAAAAAAGACGGTAAGACGGATACAGACTTGAGTTGGCAGAGGGACATAGGGAGGGGAAAAAACATCTGGGGGGAAAAGAAGGTTGCAAGAGCGAAAATCCTCTCAGAAGTTAGGGGGAAAAACAGAAGCGGGGGCAAAAAGGGAATGGAAGTCTTCAGCGCCGTTGAGAAAGGGGGAGGGTAACTGATTTTCCAGTGGGTTACCAGAAAATTGAAGGAAAGGAAAGTTCCGAGTCGTCGGGGGAGGGCATAAAGAATCGTGTGTGTTGAGGGGGGGGCGAAGGAGGGACACAAGAAGAAGAGGGGAGACCCGCCCAAGAAAGTACACCTTTAGGTTGTGGGGGGGGGAGCGTCTTCTTTTTATTGTGGGGTCAAAAAAGGGAAAAAAGGTCAGCCGTTCGACAGAAGTGGTTGTCCCGGGGGGGGGGGCCGTGGGGGAAGGTCCAGAAACCATCTAAGGGAGCTAAAAACTCTGCGCAGAGGGGAAACTGGCCGGTTAAAAGGTCCAATTTTGGGAGCGGGGAAAATCAAGGAGGAGATGGGGGGCGGAACAAAAAGGGTACACGAGATATTGGAAGAATAAATGAAAAAAATGAAAACCAACTGGGGGAATAAGAGAGGGCGGGAGGTTGAAAAAGTAGCCGAAAAGAAATTTCACATGACATAAGGAAAAAGGGTAAGGGGAGCGAAAAAAAAAGGAGGAGAGCAGAAAAGAAATAACAGAAACGATCATCTCGCTGACTTAAGATGCCAGGAGAAAGGGGGTAGTCGTAGGACCTTAGCGGAAAAAAACGGCAAAAAAGAAAGCCGCGCTCCTGAAAAAAATTAAAACACGACGGGTAAAAAAGGAAAGGTTACGGGGAACGTCTTGAGGGAAAATTCATCCAAACCAACAAGATGCCCTAAAAAAAAAGCGGGGGGGAGAAAGAGGAACGCACGGAAACGCGGAGGGGCGAGCTGGGTCGGGGAATCGGCGGCGGGAACAAAAAGCCCAGACCATTCTCGAAGGAGGAAAGGAAGGGGCTCGCTTTAGCTTATAAAAAAAGGCTCCATCTCGAAAAAGGAAGTACTGAAGAGCGCTACGAGAAAAAGTAGCCATCTAATTTCCGGAAAAAGGGTGATAAGGAGGGGGAGGGTATCGAGTGGGGTGGGGGAAAGGCACTGCAAGATAAAACGTTCAAAATCGTACATCAAGGTCCTTAAGTGAACTATGTTTGGGAATCAAAAGCGGCGCAAGAGCGGACGAGGAAATGGGGGAAAAAGGGGGGGGGAGAGATGGCGAAGGTAAAAAAGGCTCGAAGAAAACTTTGACAAAGGAGCCCGGTCCTGTAAAGAGATTCACGGCAGGGGGGTGGGGAAAAGAGACTCTTCAGCAACAAGAAAACTTCTTTGGGGAAATAGCTCGCTCAATGGAACTTGTTTCCAAAGAAAAGGAAAGGAGCGGACTAAAAGTTAAAGGAAAAACAAGACGGTGTGACGATAAAGAGGAAAGAATCAGCATCCCCTACAATGCGCGCAGATGGAGGGGGGGGGCAGCGGGGGGGGGGGGCAAAAACACGCCAAAACGCGAGGCGGTGAATTCCGGAGAAAGATGTTGAAGGAAAAGATTGGAACAATGAAAGAAACGCAAAAAGAGGGTTCAAAGAAAAATCCACTTGCGCGCAGGGTCGAGGGAGGGAGGAGAAGGAAGAATAAGAGGGCAACCCGAAATCTAGGGGATCCATCTCCAGCTGAAAAAGGCGCAGGAGGCACACCACGGAACGCTCCCCTCTCGAATCCTCGGAAGATCTTACAAAAAGGGGGGGGTAGCATACCAAAAATAAAAAGAAAGGCTAGGGACGCTCGGGGGGTCTGCCTTTCTCCAGAGAAACAATCTGGGCAGAACAGCTAAGGATAGACTGGAGCTTGTCTCCATAACTCTCTGGGGAGGGGCTTTAAGGGACTAACAAAGGAAGAACTAACCTGCGATCCAGAAAAAAAAAGCAGCTAGCTGAGTTCTGGGGAGAATTTAGGAAATACCGGTAAGAGGAAACCCAAAGAGGAAAGGGTCCTGTAAAACAAGTATGTGGAGAGATGCAGGCTGCAAAGAGAGGAAGGGACAAGGGGGTGAGAATTTGGGGTTTCTCCATAAAGGGCGACCTCCGCTACAATTTCGGGAGAGGAAGAAAGCACCTTGAAAATGCAGGGGGAGGAAAAATGTTGAGGGGAAAAGGAGGCGCCAAAACGAGAGAAAAGGACAAGTATCCTTGTGATAATGAACGGCCCGCAAAAAAAGGGTCCCAAAAAACAAAAGACGGAAAGGGAGGGAGTATCAGGCAACGCAGAAGCGAAAAAACTAACGTATTCATGGGGGAGCCGCTATGAAAGCTGGAAGGTTGGAGAATAAAAAAGGAGGAAAAAGAACCCCAACAGCGGGGAGGAACAGACAAACAAAGAAAAGCTTCTATAAGAAAAATCACCGGGGCAGGGGGAGAATCAGGAGAAGGCTCACAAACAGAAATTATACTGCTCCTTATAAGGGGGGGTGAATTATGAAATGGGGAGGGGAGGCAGCCGTTTGGAGACAGAAAATTATAAGGAAAATCTTGAGAATTAACTTACCCCAGGGGTTGGTGGGAAAAAAGGGTCGGGAAAGAAAAATCATGCATAAGACAGGAAAAAGGGGAAGGGCTTGTAGAGTGGAAGGGCGAAACCCGAGTCGTCAAAATTCGGAACTTAAAATTCTCAATAGGGGGCAAAAGGGGGTAAAGGGAAAAGGACAATAAAAGGCCGTCCATTGAAAGGAAAGTCTAAGCGATTAATCCATGTAAGAAAAAAAATCATACATAAAAAAAAAAAAAAAAAAAAAACCCCACAGAAAAAAGGGGGGAAGAGGCGAAAGTCACTTTGAGAGGGGGAAGGTCGTACACAACGCCCGTGAAGGTTTGCCGAAAAGAAGTTCCGAAGGAGGGGGGTAGGAGGTTAAAAAAAAGAGGGAAAAAGAGCCGAGAGACCTCCAGAACGAAAGCCTATGTAAGAAGGACAAAAACGAATTTAAGGGAGGATATACAACAGGAGAAGGAGTTGGGGGGGGGAAAAATTCCAGACTGAGCTGTCCTAAGAAGCGCAGGCGAAGGGGAAAAACTTTGGTGAAAGGAGGAAAGAAGTGCAGAAGCAAAAGAAGGGAAGGAACTGTAAGAGGCTCTCTCAACAAACAACGAGGAGATCGGGAGGCAAGTAAATGGGGGAGGCGTGAACTGTTCCGGGAGGTTTACCAAATTATCAAGGGGGGATCCTGCAAAAAAAAGGACGACGAGCTATGGAAAAGTCTTTCCAAAACAAGGAAGAGAGAATCGTATATCAAAGGGAGATGGTGGAAGGAACGAACTGAAAGAAAGAAGGTAGAAAAAAGGGAAGGGTCGTGTCGGGATAAGATGGGGAGCGTCCGGAAAAAAATTACTAAAAAACCTGCAAAAGAGGGGGGTGAGAGAAAAAAAAGGTTGTGGGACTAAATATCAAAAGGGAAAAGGGGGGGAAGGCCTATTCACCAGTCGTGGGGCATAGGGGATGATAAAAAGGGGCTAAAGGAGAATAAGGGAAAATAAATTTTGGGGGGGGGATGGTCTTTAAATGGGAAATAGTGGTGGGAAGGGTACACCGAAGAGAAAGGGTGTCCATCGTTTTGGAAGGGGAGGATATTCCACGGGGTTTGATGGCGGTAAGCATGAAGGGGGAGAGGTGGGAACGGGGGGGGGGGAGGGGCCTACAAAAGAGGGGGTAAGGGAAAAGGTAGTGGAAAAAAAATAGAAGCTCAATAAGAAGCAGGATTGAAAAAAGGTCGTAAAAAGATTGAACAAAAAGGAAGGGTCATAATTCACAACCGGGATATTCAAAGGGTATAGGGGGGGTAGGGGCATTGTCCTATAGAAGGGGGCTTCTCTAAAGTGGTTATTGCGGAAAGGGTGTGGGGGGGTAAACGTAGTTGAGGGACATACCCGCGTGGAAAGTCCATAACGAAGGTTTTCCCACCTTAACGTGACATAGCCCTACAGAACCCGAAGTGGTGGCGGAGGGGGGAAGTGGGGGACGGAAAGTCCAAGAAGGAGCATCAGTATTTGTGGTGCGACGGCTATGTGGGGGGGGAGGCCGGGATTGGGTGGGGGGACAAGGGCCTGGGAGAGGGGAATACTTGGAACACTGGGGAAGTGTGAAAAAGATGGTGTCAAGAAAAAGCTTGAGGAAAAAAGGCTTGATTAGGGGGAAGTGGGAGGGGGGGGGGATAGTAGGGGGAGGGAAGGAAATTAAAACACGGGGAAAAAGAGAGTTTCATAAAGGGGGTTTGACAGGAAATCGGAGAAAACAGGAAAAAAAAAAGAGAACTAGGGGAGAAATGTCTAGTCGCGAAAAGAGAAGGGAAGTTACGGAGGGGGGAGGGCATAGGCGAGCCTATCATCTCTGCGGTTCGATCTAGAATGGCAGTCTAGAGCGATGTAGTCCAAAGGCTGCCTCGAAGAAAAAAAGACCGAGAAAATCGACATTGGAAGGGGCCAGCGCATCAAAAGTTATAGTGCGCCAACGACCAAAATCCCGCGAATCGGCTCGGGAAGGCGGGAAACTATCTGTAATCGGATCGGGGGGGGGGGAAACGTTTGGGGGGAGGGGGGTAGTGAACGCGGGAGGGTCCGAAGACTCTGCTACTGAGAGGAACGAGGAACGGAACTCGCAGAGAGAACCAAATCGCTGAGGAGGACGTGACAGCGAGCGAATGAAAAGAAAAAGAACTGAAACCTCGAGGGGGAAATCTTCTGGGTAATCTCAACGGGAAAACTGAAACTATAAGGAGGGAGGAAAATTCAAAGGTTCAACTAAGGGGATAAGGGGGGGCGGGGCTTCGAGTCGGCTTAGGATAGAAAGGATCATTGCAAGGATGAAGCGAGTAGCTAGAAAGGGAGTTAAAAGAGCAGGGGGTTTATTCTCTCAATTCTTGGGGGGAAAAAAAGGAAAAGAACAGGGCTCTCAAAGAAGAAAAGGAGAACAGGAAACTCGATTGGTTAAGGTCCTCCTAAGGGGACGATCCAAGAAGGATTGAGGAGGTCAGTTTTCTGAAAGAAAAGCGTTGATAAAAAGGAAATGCAGGCTAGAAGAGACCAAAGTACGGAAAAGACGGGAGCGCGTAACCCCGTCCACACCAAAAAAAAAAAAGGAAGGACAATTGGGGGGAAAAAAATACGTTAAGAAAATATTCAAGGGGGTCAAGAAAAGAAGGGCCGGAATGAGACTCGATCCTAAAAGGGAGAAAAGACCGTCACTGGGAGAAGGGACTCGACGTAAGAGGGGCGATCTGAGGAAGCGCGAAAATGAACGAGTCGAGCATGGCAAAACTGCTCGGGATCGGAAAACTTTAGAAAGAAAAAGAAAACAGCACCAGGGAAAGAAAAACTGTGAAAAGGTGCAGTGGAGAAGCCCCGTAGCCTACTCTCTAAAAAAATCGGCGGATGCGCTCGGGGAGGGAAAAAAAGTCTCAAGAAAAGAGAAGGATGCCTCAGGGAAAAAGAAGGATCGAGAGGGGGGGACGAATTAGCAGAAGATGAGTCATTTCTGGTACTAAAGCTCGGGAACAAAACATCGGGGGGAAAAAAATTCGAGAAAAAGGGAATCGAGGACTTCGAGGTGCTCCGCCCTGGAAGACAACGCGCCGCCCCCCCCGCAATAAAACTTATTGAAGGGATCCTAGAGGGTGCAAGTAGGGGGGGGAGAATTGCAAGCGAATGGACAGAAAGAGAGGCCATTGGGGGAGTGTTGGGGGAAAAGAGGTCTCCCGGAAAGCCATCCGAAAAAAGGAAGAGCATAAAGACGATACCGAGCGCATAACCTGACAAAAGGGGGTAACCGGAGGGGGTCCAAAGGCCAAAGCCAACAGAAAAAAAGCGAGAGGGAGAATGGACCTTGAAATAATCTAACTGCCTACAAACCCTAGTTCTAAGCTGCGCGAACAGGAGTTAAGATCAAAAAAGAAATCAAACGCTCCAACCAAACCACTAACTTGATTTGGGGAGGATGGGAGAAATGGTGGAAGGGGGAAAGAAAACTTCGATTTGCCTCCAAAAAGTGGGAAAAAACACAAAAAAGGGGGACAGAAAAAAAAAGAAAAAAATCAGGAAGCAAAAAAAAGGGAAGGAGCGGAAGGCATCATGAATCCACTTTCTCCCAGCACACAGAAATTAAGACGGTGGGGGGGATGAAGGGGGGAAAGAGGATTCTTACGGGATACATTAAAACGGGAACCCGCTTCTGTATATGAGAGAGCTTGAAAGGTTAATTAAAAAGAAGGCAGAAAGGAGCAGGAAGAAAAATGGGAACTTCCTCAAGGAGGGGGAGGGTCTTCCTTCAAAACCGGGGGAGGTTGACTCGAATAGAAACCTCTTCGAAAAAAGGAGTCTCGGAGGGCTGAAAGGGAAAAGGATTTGAAAAGGGACCGAAATTCCGTCAGGAGGGGGAGAGAAGCTGCTTTAGCCAAGAAAGGACACTTGAGCAAGTACCTCAAAAAAAGTGTGATAGGAAAAAGGAAACGGAAAGGGGGCTCTGGGAGAAAGAACACAAAGTGCAAACGAATCAAGGGGGGTACGCGGAGAGAAGTCCGTCATCAGGTATTCCCTAGAGGGAAAAGGCCTATAAACTACGAAAGGAAGGATACAAAGTGGAAGGGAAAGTGAAAGATAGAAAAAAAGTTCCAATCCAAGATTGCGGACGATACCCTCTTCATTTCGCGGAGGAAGAAAGAGTGGAAAGAAAGGGAAAAAGGAAAAATAGGGAAGAGATCGGGGAAAAGAAAAAAAGGATCTCCAGGAAGTTCCTTCGGCGAGAGGAACGCATCAACTGTACTAAAAGAGGAGACGAGAGAAAAAACAAATATATCTAAGGAGAATGTAATTGGGGCAGGAACGGGGAAGAACGGAGTCAGGTCAGGGGGGCCTGCGATTGATACGCATAGAAGAGCGACTGTCCATTGAGAAAAAAAAAAAAAGTAGAGGAAGGGGGGCCGCTGGGAGACTAACTTGAAGAAAGAGGAGGTAAACGATTCTGAGGGAAGAGGGCAAGGAGTTTGGGGGAGCTAAAAGGAAAAGGAGGGTAGGACAGATCAGGGGGGGGGGGGGGAAGTTCTAGCGAATTTTGCTGGACGGGGTGTGTCTCTAAAAAAAGAATACAAAAACGGGGTAGGGAGAGGCGGATAAAAGGCTTGTCAGGATGATTACGAGACCGGGAAATGAAGAAGGCGTCGGGAGGGCATACGGACGGAGGGGGGGGGGGGGGGCTGAAACTCAAAAATAGGTGTGTGCTTTCTCCCTCCTCCGCTGGTAGAAAAGGGATGCGGGGAAAGAGATAGTCGGGGAAGACGACGAGAAAAGCCTTTTGACTTTAATGGAATACATAGGAATGAAAATCTAGATGGGAATTTTTTCGGTCATAACGAAGTTTAGAAAAGATAAGTGTTAGTCTAAAAAAATACCTTCCTTTGAAGTTGCAATAAGGGGGAAATACGCAAAATGGACGCTGAAAGAACCTTTTTTCGCCAAACATGTCGGCAGAGAGAGGGGACCATCAGGAAGGAAACCCGTTCTAGGGAGCCGGGAGGGGGGGAATGAGGAGAAATGAGCCTTTGACTGCTCATTCTGGGAGAATATACGGGTTGGGGGGGGGAGTCGGGGGAATCCTCCGAGATTTATGCAATCGATTCCCACCCCTTCCATATAAGCTAGAAGAAAATCCTTAAAAATCCAGAGGGGGGGGGTTAGAAGGTTATTTTAAAAAAAGGAAATCCTTGAACGAATGTCGCGGGGGGTGGACGAGGGGAATGTGGTGGAGGGGGGGAAGGAATGTAGCAATTTTGCAAGCGGAAGATGTCCTGTAGGGAGGGGGAAGAAGAAGTGTACAAGAAGGGTTGGGTTGGAGCCGAAGGTTCGGAGTGATGGTCCGTAAGGACGAAATGGGCTGCGGGTTTTCAGGGGGGAGAAAGGGGGAGAAAAAATGGAACAAAAAAAAAAGAACGCAATAGGGTTGCAGATGCATCTTCAGTACCCAAAGTGATCCGAGAAATCAAGAAAGGTGGAAGTACTTTCTGGAGTGCTGGGAGGGGGGTGAGTAGGGGGAGAAAATACGGGAGGGCATCTAGAATGCGAGCGCGGCCAGGTCCGTCGGGAGCCGCTGTAATAAAGAGGGGCCGAAACTCGACCGATAGGAGATGGAGCCTTATTTGGCAAAAGAATCATCAGCGGGGCGTTTGTAACACGGTAAAGCCAACACCCCAACCAGAAGATAAGGAAAGAGGAACTCTAGATCGGAGGCGCGAAACTATCGGGTATCTCTATTCCCTTTTCTCGGGTTGAAATAAGGGGAGGGGGGGAAACTTCAGCAGAGTAAGTAAAATGCTCTACTCGGAGGGGTGGCCAGGGGGGAACAGACAGACTTCCAAGTCTCGAAGGGGGCGCAATTGGAGGGAAAAGGTCTCGGGGGAAAAATTTCACGCGACTCGTAGGGGAAGGGGAGAGAGGCAAGCGTCACATCTCTAGGAGTAACTTCAGAGAAATGGAAGAGCGGGGGTTGGGGGGGGAAATGGGAAGAAACATCCGAGTGAAGCGGAGGGGGAGAGGCATTCATGGAGAGGGGTCTCAAAAAAAACCGGCTTAAAAACAAAGGCAGGAAACGAAAGCGAGGAAGAAAGCGGGGGGAAAACCAATAGGGAAATGGCTGGCTTACATCTCTCAACACAAGAGATATGGGAGAATCGGTGGAAAAAATTCCCGAGTAAACGGCGGCGTGCCGCATCTGTCCAAAAAGGGGGTGCTGAGAGCAAAGAGAAACCAGCGTCAATAAAAAGGGCGGCGAAAGGGCGCAGCTGGGGAACGGAAAACAAAAAAGGGATGTGAAATTAAAAAGATCAGGGGGGAAGTAGGGAACGTCACCTCACGGGCCCGGAGAAAGAGCGCAAAGAAGAGGGCTAAAGGCGTAACTCAGGGGTAGGCGAAAGAAAAGAAGGGGGGGATTCGAAAGGGGGAGCTCTACACAAGTCATTCAAGAGCAGGGTCAATCTAGGAAAGAGAGTAGGCGAATTGATTAAAAGACCGGAGACGAAAGGAATCGATACGAGAGGGGATAGTGCAGGTTTGCGAACCCGAGGTCCGACTCCGATAGAGCGGGGGTTGGAGGAAAAAAGAGACAAGAAAAAAGGAGGGTGGAGAAAAATCCGGAGGGGTGGTCGAGGGGAGAGGAGAATTGAGGTGGAAGGGCAACTCGGAAGGAGAACTCAGGAAACAAAAAAAAAATGCCTTCTAAAAGGAACTCAAGAAAAAGCGTCTAATATTTCTCCTATGACGCCGCACATCGCCGCTAAAGACAACATAACGGGGGAGAGATCAGTGCAATTATGTGAGATACGATGCATCTAAGGGTAAAGGAGAACGAGGAGGGTGGGGGAGAGGGGAGAGGGTGAAGACCTATTCTCGAAAGACCTAAACAATTTCTTCCCAAAAGAAACCTGAAAAAAAAAAGCAATAAGGCAAAGGGGAGGTCCATTATGAGAAAAAGGGGAATCGTCCAGTAAGGATACTTGCCATAAGGGAGCTCAAATTAAGGGGGAGAAAAAGGATGAGAGAATTCCGGAATCAGTGAAACCATAAAACCTCATCCGTAAAAAGAACAACTAAAAGGGACTGAAGGAAAACTGACTAGGGGGGGTCAGGGGGGGGGGGGTCTCAACCTCACGAAAAAAAAAGACGATGACTCAGACAACAAATCGGAACGAAAAGGGAGCGAGTAGAGAGAGAAGAAACTCAGAAAGCCTTATACCGGTGTGAATTATGAAATTGGGGGGGTCCAATCGAGACTGTCCGAAAAAGGTGTAGATTAAACTTGGATGGGGGTGGGGGAGGAGAATAAATTAAGATACTTACCAGACAAAAAAAAAAAGAAGAAAAAACCACCCAGGTATTACAAAAAACGACCCCAGCTCCCTTCACATGGAACATTCCTCCCTTCGGCTTTGTATGGACGTAAAACAGGGGGAACTGGGACGACTCGAAAAATTAAACTTCAGCGAATTTTTCTCATCTGGGCGTAAAGAAAGACCTGGTTGTAAGAAACGCCAAAGCTTTCGTCACATTAAAGGGCACGCGGAGAGGGACTTAAAGATACAGACCGACAAACCAAAAAGGGGGGGAGAACGGAAACCAAGGAAGGCAGTTGGGGTAGTTGTAACGTACCACAACCCCAGAAACAAAGACTCGAGCAATAAAAGGATAGAGCGGAAAAAAGGATTTATTAGGGAAATCCTTACCGATAAAACTCATAACGTTTAAATCCAAAAAAAGTAGAATTTCAGAGAGACCTCTTCAGACGAGTAGGCAATTAGAGAAATTTTGGACAAGACCGGGGGGGCAATAAAGATAGGCTTGGTCGATTCGGGAGCGCGCCCAACCTTATTTGGGGCAGAAAGGATCTCAAAAAGATTCAAAAAGGAGATCAAG
>Ga0179593_1794926_pt1 | contig 18558 bp, 24 predicted proteins | sample CZODoug2_1_08_16_FD_185931 | JGI IMG/M metagenome (GOLD analysis project Ga0179593, IMG submission 185931) | Vadose zone soil fungal communities from Angelo Coast Range Reserve, California, USA - CZODoug2_1_08_16fungal (PacBio error correction) | ecosystem: Environmental > Terrestrial > Soil >...
GCCCACATTCTCTTCACGATGAGGAGGTGAATATGAAACGCAAGGAAATGAGGTTCAGGACACAGAAGTTGTTTCAATGAGAAAGAAAAAAAGAGATTCAACGGCGTTCAGAAGGGAAAATACCCCGGCAATGGGCCGTATTCCCAGAAGATGGAACGAGACGCGAGTTTTTCTTTTGCAAGTACCAGAGGGAGAAAAGGGAGTTTACCTACAAGACCCCAAAACTCCGCAAGGAAAAGACGTGCAACCGAATTGGAGAAAAAAAAATCACTCCGTTAGAAACACAGCTTGCTTCGGCAGGTCTATGGAAAAGAAGGAAACGCACAAGCCCGAACTGAGTTGAGGAGGAGGAAAAGGAAAGGGAAAAAGGGTGTTTGCCCGGCTAGCGCGTTAAAAAGAGGAAGAGGATGTGCGCGCTCTTTGACCAAAGATAGGATCAACAGCGACCTCGACATTGGAAAAGGAAAAACGGGCTGATGGGTCCCACCTAAAGAAAAGGTGACTGAAAATCCTCTCGGGAAGAAAAAACTGGGTCATCTCAGAATAACACCGACGCTATCACACTGGGAGAGAGGGAGTGTTACGTAGCGAAAAGGAAAGGACCGCTTGGAACGCGAAAAGGAAAGAAGGACTGCCTCTCTCGACGTGTAAAGGGAAGCAGAGACGGCCTCGTGCTGATCATCTGCAAGAGGAGGGGGAGAGGGGGATCCGCGGTCTGCGCAAAAAAAAAAGGAACCTCGCCCTCGGGGGAGGATCCTTAACTTCTGGCTGAAGACCGACCTCTTCTTACGACGGAAAAGGAGAATTTGTGTGGCACTTCAGGAAGGGGAGAGGGAAGCACGATCGTATTGGTTCTCGAGGGAAAAAAGGAAGCATTCGCCTTTTTCACAAAGAAGCCTTTGAACTCGCACTCCACTGGAGGGAAAGAGGGGGGGGAAAGAAAAAAACGACCCCTTTCAGCACTGGTTTTCAAAGGGAGGAGGGATGGTTCGCGAGCGGCAAGTGGTTGCGAGAAAGGGAAAAGGAGTGATCGGTTTACTATTCCATACTGAAAAAGTTTAGGGTCAAAGGATTCTCCTCCCGATTTGGCGAGGGAAGACTGAAAAGAAGGAAAAAGGAGGAGGCAAAGCAACGCTTCCGGGGGAAAGGGGGGGGAAAAAAAACCACCGTCAGGACAGGAGTCTATGGGGATGGGAGAATCCACTCTCTCAACAACAAAAATCTAAAAGGGGTTGAATTTCCCCATCCAAAAAAATGGGCCTTGACGGTGTCGTCCCCAGGGGGGAAAAGGAAAGGGAAAGGGACGCTTTGCTTTGCCTGAGAAAAGCCCCTTTAGATTTAATTAGGCACTCTCAAAGAGGGAGCCCCACAAGAGGTGCACCAGTGGTTGAAGGATGGAAGCCGGGAAAAAGGGCCTCGCGCTCAGCAGAGGAAAAGGACGAACAGACACGCTCTTCAATCCCGGAAGGGAAAAGGTGTCTTGTCTTCTCGACGCCGAAAGACAGCGTGCTCGCGATCACAAAAAAAAAAGGAAGGCATGTGTGCAAGGAGGGCAATTGCCTGAACATTTTTTAAAGAAAAAGAGAAGTCCGAGACCATCTAAGAGGTGAGGTGTGCAGTAAGTGCACACAAAGGGGAAGGGGGAAAAAGGGGAAAAAGGTCGCTCGTCACTAGCAGCGGGAATAACGGTGCCGAGGACCCTCCGTAGAAAAAACTAGGCATATTCTCCGAGGGGAGGGGGGAAAAAACCCATTTCCGCAACCAGGGAATCTCGCTATTCCATGCAGAGGGGTGTGCGAATAGGCTGAGGGGGAAAAGAGGTCATTTCCAAGGTTCCAACTCTAAGGAAAAAAGGGGAGCGCGCTCATCCAAGGGGTGACGGGGTCTCTTCCCTATTCGCAGAAGGGAGGAGTCTGGGGTGAGTCAGAAAAAGGTTTCAAGACGGGGGAACGTGTTGCCACTCATCGCCGGAGCCGTCCAATTTCGATGGAGAGGGGGAGGGGAGAAGGCCGTGAGAGAAAGGGGGGTCAATCGGCAAAGAAAAGGAAAGCGGTTCGCCATAAAGTCGAAAGACCGCAAACACAAGGGAGAAGACACGTGTTGGGAAAAAAAGGGGGAGCGCCGCCCTCAATCAGTGTCAAAAAAGAAGAGGGACGACCTTTACTGCTGTTAAGAGAGACTAATTAGGCAGCAAGACGCGGTCGTAACGGCAGGGAGGAAAAGCGACGCTCCAATTCACAGGAGGATAGTGCGCGGATGAAGGAGGGAGTTTGTGTTCTTTTCGTAAAACGGGAAACAACTAGGGACCTGCAAATAAAAGCGGCGAGCAGTAAACAAAAGGAAAGAAACGTGCGGCGGAATAAGAAGGGTTATGTCTCCAGATCTAATAATAAGAAATGACTCCGGTTGCCTCGGGAGAAAAGAGAGGGTCCACCGAACAAAGGGGAAGACACCCACCGCCTTGCGAGAAAAAAAAGGGGGTGGCATTGCGTCTCTCTCAAACAAGAAGGAGGAAGAGATCGTCAATGCCCCACAGAGAGAAGGGACGCGAGCAGAACTTTGTGGTGGGAAGAGAGGAAGCGATGTTCGGACACAGAGGAAAAGCTGCACCCGGAGTCATCTTCAAACTCTGGCCGCCGGAAGGACAAAAAAAAAACATAAACCGGGAAGGGCCGTCCTCCGTCCGTGATCGCACGGAAGGGGGAAAGAGTGGGTAGGTGCAATCCCTCGTGCTAAGAGAGGATTTACGACAACGACCCCCAAAAAAAGGAGAATCTTCATCCTCTCAATCATGGGAAAAAAAGGGAGATCGAATGTGGCCCTCACTGCCGTGAGAAAGAGAGGGAGGTCGGCATGCTGAGCAAGGAAAAAAAGGAAGGTCGTCAACGGGGGAAAAAAAAAGGGAGGGGAATTGTATGCTTCGCTACAAAAAGGTCGACCGTTTTTGCCGCTAAGCGGGAAAAGACCGCCGCTGTGCCGCGCTCTTTGACCAAGGAGAGATGAAGAGGCCCTCACCAACTCGACGAGGAAGAAGAACGGCGCTGATTGGCAACAAAAATAAAAAAAGAATAGGCCTGCTCACCCCATAACTCCGGGTCAAGGAGGAAAAGAACAACCCCAGAAAAAGGAAAAAATGCGCGATCTCTCAGATTCCGTCGAGTGGACGAAACGAGACATCCTCTCTCCACCTCTAGCTGCAGAATAGAGAGGAAAAAAGGTTAGGAAAGGCTCATCCTTCGAAGAGGGGGAAAGAAAAAAAGGGGGCGTTTGTGGGGGGGGACCGGCGTGCTTCTCCAACGAATGAAATTTTAGGGGGGGAACGGAACTTCCGCTGCTGAAGAGACAACGGGAAAAAAAAAAGGCGGCCGCTTCCTTTTGTCGAAATTCAGAAAAGAAAAAAAGGAAGATCGTAGTGGTCTGCATGATCTGGAAAGGGTCAATGCAATTGCTCTTTTTCACCAAGGCGGAGGGGAAAAAAAAACTGTGAGCCCTCTCCTCAACTGGAGATTTGGAAGGCAGAGGGAAGAAAGAAAAGCACCCTTTCACATCTGGTGAAAAAGAGAAAGAGGAGCGGCGGCAAGGGTGGGGAGCGAGGGAAAAGGGTGACGGAGGCCATCCTTCAACACTGGGGACAGGAGCGTCAGCCGATTTGCGAGTGCCTACTTCATCTAAGGGAGAAAGGAAGAGTAAAAGAGACGCGCTGAAGACAGGCAAGGCAAGAAAAAAAAAATACGAGGGTTTGATGGGGAAACAGGAGAAAAGAGAAGAAAAGAGAGAGATTATCTCATAGGGTGAAAAAAATACTGAAAGTGAAAGGACGTCCACATCGCCCTGCCTAGTAGCGGAGTGAAAGGAGCCAGACAAGACGCTGCACCGTTATATAAAAGAAAAAAAAGCGGGCGGATGCAGCCCATGGCCCAGCACAAAGGAAAAGGTGTTGAATTATTTCTCCGTCAACCCGCTGAAACGCGCTTCCTCCACCACTTCCCTCTCGAAAAAAAAACATAGGAAAGAAGGGAAAAAAAGAGGGCTGAAAGGGGGGGGTAAGGATGGGGGGAGAAAAAGAACACGTCCAATCTCACATGTTTGCGGAGAAAAAAAGACCCGCTTGCCAACATCCTGCTTTGAAAAAAAAAAATTGAATCCGCCAGATCCTGCGAGAACAAACGAGAAGAATGCCGTGGAGGAGAGGGAGAAAAAAAGGACAGCCGGTCAGAGCCTCGGTAGGGGAGAGTCCGGCTCGTTCAGTACAAAAAAGGGTAAGTCGTGCATCCACGCCGGATAAAGTCAGAGAAAAAGGAGCGGGAAAGAAAAGAGGACGGAAGGATTAGGCCAGTGCCGAAAGGGAAATAGCGACGATGCAGTCCGTAGAAAAGGAGGGTCAACAATCTTTGTCAGGGGAAAAGTCCTTAGAGACCACAACCTCGCTCTCAGAAAAGAGGGAAAGTGGAGGTGGTCGCTGCGAAGAAAATGACCCTGAAGTCTGGGTTGAGCAGAAGGAGTTTCATACCTGTGGGGGGGGGGGAAAAGTGGGTAAATCAGCGCCGTGAGGAAAGAAAAAAAATGGAAGTCGAAGTTGGGGGGGGGAAGAGAAAACGTTCCATAGCGGCTTTTCAAAAGGAGACTTCTCTTACCATCCAAACAACCCGGAAAGAATCGGGAAGAAAGGAAAAGAAAAACAATGGTGCCGACGGGGGGGGGAAAGAACCGCCAACAATCATTCGGGCTGGGGAGGGGGGTGAAAGAAAAATGGAATGCAGGGTAAGCCGTTCAAGAAAAAAAACGAGGTCTACTGCAGTTGATGGGAAAGAAAAAAAAAAGGAGGGGGAAATGATTGCAGAGGGGAAGGAAGGGAAGTTGTTGGGGTCGGGGGGGGGAAGTCGCCACTCCTTTACTAGCACGAGGAAACAATCAGAAAGAACCACCTGCATCCGTCGAATGCGGACGGGGAAGAGGGAAACAAGGGATCAAGGAAGAAAACGAATGGAGATGACTCCGTTGCAAAAAGCTGTGTCCGAACATCTCCGGTGGGAGAACAACCGTGCGGAGAGGAAGTGCCGAAAGAATGGGGAAGAGATCTCCTCACACAACAAAGAAGAGAGAGATCGGCAATTCCGCACATTCTCAGGAGTCTCAGAAGCATCTGGTGTGGTGGCGATTAAAAAGGAAGAGGAAGGGCTGCAGTTGGCCTTCACGAGGAAAAAAAAGGGAAAGAGAGGCGTGCGCCGTATTAGAGAAAACCCGGGCATGGCCGGAACCGACAAGAAACTGATGCAGTTGTTTGCCTTAGACCGGGTTTCGGGGGGAAAGGGAGAGTAGGGAAGAAGACACGACCCCAAAACTCACGACCGGGACTCAAGTAAAGTGCAACCGATGGAGCGTCGCGCGTGAAAGAAGAAAAAAAAGGGGCAGTCTTGCTGCTGTCCTGCCTGAAAAGGAGAGAGGGGAGGGACCAGGTCCGTCAACTTTAAATCTCGCTCAATGGAAAAAGAAAAGGTTTTTCCTGTCTAGCAGCGTTAAAGGGGGGAGAAGGTAGAGACCCGCCGCTTGGAGGAAAAAACAGCGCTATGCGACTGAGGGAATCGACCTCTACATTGTACGCGAAAAAAAAGGGTAAAACGTCTCCTCAACCCTTTCTTGAAATAAGCAGAGGGAAGAGAACCAAGAAGACCGGGGAAAAGGGAGAAGAACCGACCGCGAGACACTTGGGGGGGAAAAAAAAAGTACAGTCTCTCATTTCCCTTCTATTTTGGGAAGCAAGATAGATAAAAGCTTCTCCACCCGCTACTGACTGCCTAGGAGGCGACTGTGTCCGAGAAAATGGAAGAATCCTTCGGCCTCGCGGAGCAATGAGAATAGAGGATGGTTCCGGCAGGCCGCGCCAACGACTTCAAAGGAAAAAGGGGGACTGCACTAGCCTGAACTTCTGAAACATAAACGAAAGGACCCGGCTGCCGCTCCTTTGGGGGGAAAATTAAGGAAACGGGGGAAAAGGAAAGCCGCACGATCTATTGGTAATAGAGGGGGGAGGGGACAAATTGTCAGGCATGGCCGTCTGTTGCACAGAAGAGGGCTCCCCTGATTTTATCGCAGCAAAAAAAAAGAAGGTGCGCGGAAAGACCTACCCCCTTTCAGCAGCTTGGGTCAAGGAGGGGGGAGGGAGAGGAGCGGCAGGGTTTGCGGATTGAGAGGAAAAGAGTAGGAAGAGCGGGACGGAGGCCATCCTTCAAAGGGAAAGGGAGGAAACATGGGCTTCATCCTCCGATTTGGCTAGTGCAGAAGTAAAAATGAGAAAAAAGAGGCCGCTCTGAATCATTCAAGTGAGGTGGGGACGAAAAACAAAAGGAAATGAGTCAGATGTGTGAGGTTAAACTATGAGGAAAGAAGAGAGAGAAAAAAGGAGTAGGAACCTCTCTGATAAAGGGAGTAGAGAAAAGAAATAAAAAAAAGAAAAGAGTTGTCAGAAACCAGCGCCCTTGCCTTATTCAAAGACGGACGCGGGAGGGGAAAAGATAGCTGCGCCCGTTATAGTGAGAAAGAGAAGGGAAGATGCAGACCAATGCCGCAGCACACCTGCAGAGAGAAAATCCGTCACCCTCTTCCCCTACTGGCCAGAAATAGAATAACGAAAAAATTTCCTCCCGCGAACATACACGCTCGACAGAGAAGTGAAAAAAGGGGTCGTGTCTTGATCTACGCCGGGCAAAACTAAGAGAAGAAAGGGGAGACACGCGCGATCAACATAAAAAGAAGAGAAAGCCTGGCCTTTTTTCAACAGCGAAAAATGGAAAAACACTGAAGACGCGAGACCACTACGAATCGTGCGGGAAAGGAGGGGTGAAAGGAAGTGAAAGAAAAGGAAGAGGGGAAGGCGAGAGCCGAGGGGGGAGCATCCAGCAGTTTCTTCTCGTGCAGTGTAAGGAGGGGAAAGGTTGTCTCATCCCGCCGTAAAGTCGGAAAAAAAAAAGAAAAAGAGCAGAAGGATTCGCAAGGGGAAGGGAAAGGGGAGGGACACGTCGCGACTAGGAAAGGGTGCGAAGAGTCTGATCTTTTCCCAAGCGGAAAAGGGGGGGGGTCCCGTGAAAACCCTCGACTGCCTGAGAGACGTAACAAAAACAAAAGCGCGCAGCCTCAAGGAGAAAGGAACGAAGAGCGCCTGCTCTTGAAAGGGAGTGGGGGACCTCGCGAATTATTTTTCCATAACGGGGAGAAAAGACCCTTGTGAAATCCTCTCCTTGATTCTATCTCAGTAAATGTAGGAGGAAGAGGAGGACGACTCCGTTCAAAGAAGAAAAAAAACACGGCTGTCTCTAACGAAGAAGCGCTAGCCTTCCAACACAATGGGGAAACGTGTTTTGAAGTTGAGACGCCGGAAGAAGGAGGCGGTACGTGGGGGGAAGGTCTGGAAGGGGCTCACATCCTCCAGCAAGAAAACAGGTCTTATAGACGCGACGCTCCAAAATTCTTTAGGATTGCCGTATGAAAAAGGAAAAGGGTGGGTCGTTGTCTTAAACGCAAAATAACAAACCCCATCCGCTCAGGAAACAACCTGCATCCATGAGAAAAAGAGGAAAAGATAAGGCCATAAAAGAAAAAAAAAGCGAATACGTCGTCACGCCGTTGGAAAGAGCGTTCATAACACGGAAAAAGGGGCCTACAAGGTGTATCGCCAAAAAAAAGCGAGCAGATGTGCCGAGAAAGGGGGAGGCCGATCTACAACAACAACACCTTTTTCGTATGAAGAGAGGGAACCAAAGGAGCACGCTGCTCGCGCCGCAAGGGGGGGGGATAAACCGGAGATGTTCGAAAAAGTTTGTGCCTGCAAAAGGGAAAAAGACAACGTCGTGCCGCTTATTCGCAGAGGGGGAAAAGAAAACCCGGAGGGCCGTATTCCTCCCGAAAGGGGGAAGGGAAAGGGTTTCCTCTCGCGGGGGGAGGGGGGGGAGCCCAGACGTGCTAGTAAGGATGTCGGGAAGGAAAGGAAAAAGAAACCTCCAAAACTCACGAAGGGGGTAGACAAAATCATTCACAGAATGGGAGAGGGAGGGAGAAGAAAAAAAGGACCGGTCGACCGAGGGAGGGAGGGAAGGGCTGAGGCACGGCGCGGAAGGGGACCAGGTCGTCAACTTTCCCATCCAGAAGGGGGCAGCTCAAAAACGTAAACCTTCGGCACATTGGGGGGTTGTGTGACTGCTAGCAGGGATAGGGAAAAGAAAAAGGGGGGAAAGACGTGGGCGCAGCTCTTTGGGGGGGAAAGAAACGGCGTCGTCGCCCTCTACCACAAAAAAGGACATGGGTACTCTCTAGCATCACGGCAACGGGATGGGAAAAAAAAAAAAAAGGGATGGGGAAAAGAATCGCGGGCCGAGAAAAAAAGAAGGAGGTCGCTCGGCCGCGACCCAGCCCAAAGGAGGAAATTTTTTGGGGTTGGGGGGTTTTGGGGGGGGTGGTGGGGGGGGGGGGGGGGGGTTGGGGAGGAGACGTGGGTTACTTCTAGAAAAAACAAATGAGCTTGGGAAACGCTCAGCCGAGGAGAAAAAAGAGAAAAGAGAAACGGGGCAAAGACAATGGTTGCCGGCAAGAGAGAGCATCGGCCGCGCTTTGTGCGAAAGGAAAAAAAGGCGCCAACGACTTCACCTCGCCTCGGTTTAACGGAAAAGCGATGAGACGAAGCCGACCGCGGCGCTCAGAAACAGGGGGGGGGGAACGGCCTGCAACGCTCACGAAGAAAGAGGGGGGAGAAGCATGATCTGGCGGAATTGTCAAAAGGGGAAGGAAAAAGCCGGCTGTTGGCAAAGCGGGTCTCCCGCGAGGAAAAAAGAAAGAAGCCCTAGAGATTCGAGTTGGCGCTTCTAGAAAAAGGGAAGAAGCTGGTTTCACTGCTGGGAAAAAAAGAAGGGGAAGAGTGGGGGGCGGAAGAGCGAACTCGAGGCCAGGGGAGGGAAGATCAACAACTGGTTCACCCTCAATTCAGGGGGGACAAGAGGGGAAAGGAAGCCCGTGAAGACTTCATCTAACGGGCGCATCGTTGAGAGGGAAAAGAAAAAAAAAAGAGAAAGGGAGGAGGAAAAAAAAAGTCAAGGACAGGAGAGGAGGAGAGAAAGAATTCCATCCTCTCACAAAAAGAAGGAAAAGATATATCTTGATTCTCATCGTTTTCACCAAGAAAAAAAGAAAGGTAACAGGGAAGCGTCCACAGCGCCCTGCCTATTCGCGCGGGCGAGGGAGGGGGAAAGGAGAGGCCCGGGAGAAGAAAAGAAAGGACGAAAAATCGGGCGGAAAAAAAAAAGAAAAGGACATTATGTGCACCATTTGTTGAGGATGGGAAAGAAAAAAAGGCCTCGAACTCAGAAATTCCGCCCACTTGAAGACTAAGAAAAAACGCTAGGAAAGACCAGGCAGTGAAACAAAAGAGAAAGAGGGCATCGACGCCGGCCAATAGACGTAAAAGAGAAAAAGGGACGGCGATCACATCAGCTTTATCCCCGCTGAAACAAAATGCAAAGCGAACTGACAATGTTGGGACACTTCGATAGAAAAAAAAAGGGGTGCGCTTCAGTTAGGGAGGAAACAAAAGGAGCGGCCAGCCGGGGAGAAAGCAAACAGCAGCAGTTCCGTCTGCGTGAAAAGCGAGGTGAAGTCTGTTTTGCGCGCAAAAAGAGAAAGTGAAAAAGGGCAAAGACCGCTAGCCGAAGGAGAAAAAGGGAAAACAAGTGCGTGAAACGTCGCGCGAGAAGAAGGGAGAGGGGGGGAAAAAGGCTTAGCTTTTCCCAATCGTCCCACCTACGCGCATGAGAGAAGGAAAAAAAAAGGGAGAGCAAGAAAAAAGGAATCACGAGTGGAGGTCGAAAGCCCGGTTCTTGGGGAGCAAAAAGCCAGGTATTTTCAGACGTGGTGGGGAAGGGGGGCCAATCAGCGCCGTTAGGAAAGCGTCCAATTTCGAAGGGAAGGGGTGCGCCCGTTCCAGAGAGGAGAGAGAGCGCCCACAGCGGGGGTCTCGCAAAAAAGACATAAACGCGCTAGCCGAGGAAAATGTTTCCCCGTTGAAGCGAAAAAAAAAGGTAGTGGGGGTTTTGACCGCGGAACTGCATTGAAACAATAAGGGAAAGGAAAAAAAAAAGAAAAGAGGGGGCGAACGGCAGTGAGGGAAAAAAGAGCGACGATCCAAGTGAGGGGGGGGGAGTGCTCGGATTACTCCTTCGAACCGAAAAGGGGGGGGGGTGTGTCGAGCCGTCGACATCCTTTCGAGAAAGGAAAGGGGAAGGGAAAAGAGGAGACAGGAAACACCTCATCAGGGAGAAGAAGAAACAGCCCTGGGGGAAAGGAGAAAAGAAAGATCACTCCTTTTACTATTACTAGGGGAAAAGCGGGAAAACGGCAGCAGGTGTCCGAACATCGAATGGACCCGAAAAACCCCGAAAAAAGGAAAATGTGGGTCATTGCTATCTCTCAGAAAAAAAGAAAAGGAGGGAAATTCCCACATCTCGGCAAAGGGGGAGAGAAAAAGGGGGGGGGGGAGGGAGGACACCGAGATGGTAAAAAAGGGAGGGGGAAGGGGTCCTGAAAAAAAAAAAAGGCACGCGTGCCTCCTTATTCGAGCAGAAAAAATGGGGGTGAGTATTCCTCCGCATCGCACGATGAAGGTTGTGGGAAGGAGAGGGAGGAGGGTGAAGAACCAGGAGGTAAAGGAATATTAGGAAGAAAAGAAACAAAAACTCACGCCGGTCGGGAAGGGAAAAGAAGAGGGGGGAATGGATCTTTCGCGTCTGTGCCCAAGAAGAAAGAGCTAGGGACTGAATCGATTGCTACAGCATTCCAGTCCTCAACGGACAAAAAAAGGGAAAAGGAGAGGAGGAGCAAAAGGGAAACACGTCGGCAAAAAGGGGGGGGTGGAAAGGGCGTTATGGCGACCGGGGAAGGGGTTGCGCGCTCTTTGACCCGCTGAAAAAGGGGGGAATGCCCTCATACCAACTGGAAAAAAAAAGGAGAAAGAAATGTGGGAAACACTAGCATCAAAAGGGAAGGGGGGAGAAAGGGACAGGACAAAACCAGTTTCTTAAGAAATGCTCACCCCAGAAAAAGAAGAGGGGGCCAGGCCTCTACCCGCACCGAGCAAAAGTGGGGAGGAGAGTGGGGTACGTCTAAAAAAGGAAAGAAGACCGTTGTTAAACTCTTCAGCAAGGGAGGGAATCGCGCGACGTGTTCACGCACTTTTTGCTGCAAAGAAAGGACCTCAGGCGGAAAAAAATCTCGCGCTTGGGTAGAGGACTGGGGGGAAGGAGGAAAAAGAAAGGAAACTCGCCCTCGGTGTAAAAAAGAAGAAAAAAGCTGGACGAGCCTACCGCGACCCGCGACCTTTGTGTGGACAACAGAGAAAGGAGAAAAAAGAAAGGATCGAGTGGTCTCGCAATGATATGGGAGGAAAAAAAAAAACAAGTGAGACAATGTTCACAAAGGCCAAGGGAGAATGATTGATCTTCCCCTCGGAGAAAAAAAAAATCAGTGCAAGTCGATCAAGACACGACCCCCTTTCAGAAGGGTTGAAAAAGGAACGGGAGGGAGGGGCGCGAGCGGACAATTGGGCAGAAGAGGAGAGGGGTAAAAGGAAGAAGACGGTGACGAGCCATCCGAACAAAGGGGGGGAAAAGGAGAAAAAATTGGGCTCATCCGCCAGAGGTGGAAAGGGCTAGTGCGGGAAAGATGATTATTCAAAGCACGTCGCCGCGAGAATAAGGACAAGGGAGAGGGGGGAAAAGGAATGGTTTGAGGGTGAAAGGGGAAGAAACACAACACGGGAGGAGAAAGAGAGAGATGGGAAACCATCTACTCCTGTCCTTGACTTTGCGAAAAAAAAGAAAGGAAATTCTAGGGCCGGCTTTAGAAAAAGCGCTTGCGCCCTTAGATTGGAGGAAAGAGGAAGAGGGGGGGGGATGCACCATGGCCCAGCGACACCTGCATTGAGGGAAAAAAAAAGGGCATCCAGACCCCTGCACGACACTGCTCGCGCTCACAGAAAAGGAAGACATGCACAAAAAAAAAGCGAAAGACAGGCAGTTGAAAACCATCTGCTTAAGGGGGGAGGGGGGAAACCACTCTACTTCAATGAAGCCAGGGCAATCACACGGATACCCGCTTGCCAACAGCCGGATTTGGGCAAAAGGAGAAGGGGGGGAAAGGCCGCCAGATCAGAAAAAAAAAAGAATTACGTTGCGGAGCCGGTTCAGGAAGGGAAAAAAAAAAGGAGATAGCCTCTTTCGGCTCTCAGCACAAAAAGGGTAAAACATAACAAGATGGAAAAAGATGTGATCGTTGGCCGAAAGAAGTATAAAGTAAGACAAAAAGAAGGCGATGCTCCTCGATCCGAAGATGAAAGGGAAACCAGTTCGTTACACTTCGCAAGAATGGTAAAGAATATTCTGAGCTTTTTCAGAAGGGTAATTTAAAAAGAAGGCCTGAGAAAGTAACCAACGGGGATCGAGCACCAATGGAGAAGAAGGGAAGAAAGCTCCTTCCTCTTTAACCCGGAATTCCTGGGGGGAAACCCAGATGGTTCATCAAGAACGTGGTTTGTGGGGGAAGGGGACAAAATCAGAAAGGGGACCAATTCGATTTAGAGTTTTCGAGAGGGATAAAAAAACTCGTGAGCTCGGCGCCACAAGAGAGGGGAGAGAAATACCGAAAAAGGAACGCGCTAGCCCGGAAAAAAGAGACGTGTTTCCCTTTTGAGCGCAAAAAAAACGGGTGGCGAGTTGACTTCCCTGGAACTGCGTTAAGCAAAACGGGGAAGAAGACCGCAGCAAAAAAGAAAGTGGGGCACATCGCGACTCGAAAGGAGAGAGCTGGGATTTGCCGGACTTATATTCGAACTCAGGGGGTGGTAGAAACGCCGTCTCCATCCTTTACGAGAAAGAGGAAAGAAAAAAACACTAGCGAAAGGAAACACTGACAGCCGGGAGGAAAAGCCCATGCCCCGGGTTATTCTCCCAGAAAAAAAAAGAGGGGGGACGCCGGTTAGATGACTCCTGTTTCCGCACGTGAAGGGAAAGAGGGGTAGTAAAGAGTCTGGTGGAATCGCCACCAAAAACCGTGAGAGAGAGAAAACGAGAATGTTTGCATGGGAAGAAAAAGGAGATTCGACATATAGATATTCTGCAGAAAAAAGAAAAAAAACCGAGCCAGTTGTGGTGTAGATTCCACCGAGGGTGAGGACAAAAAGGGGGAAGACAAGATGCAACCCGAGTAAGGAGGAAAAAGGAAACGAATTAGCGCTGTAGCATCCCCTTTCATGGGGAAGGAAAAAAAGCATCGTCACTTATTCCAGTGGGGGAAAAGCATCGACGGAGGTTTTCGTGTGGTCAAGTCCCCATAGGGTGAGAGGAAAGGAGAAAGGAGGTTTACTACAACGGGAAAAAAAAAAAAAAAAGAAAAGGTCGAATATCATCCGCGCATCATGGGGGAAAAAGGGGACCTCACTGCCTTTCTACCGAGTCCTTGGGGAAAGCACACGAAGGCTAAGCATTTCCCGGTCTTCAAACGGTCAAAAAAGAAAGGAAGAGGAGCGAAACGGAAAACACGGAAGGAAAGGGGGGGGGACGGACGAGCGAGTTATGTCTACCGAGAGGAAAAGGACACGCTCTTTGACCAATCCGCTATGAAAAGGAAAAGAGAAAAGCGCAGAGCCAAAGGGACGCTCTAGCTCACGGCGCTGAATTGGGGGCAACACAGAAAAAACGGGATTGGAAAAAAAAAAATCCTCGCGGCAAGGAGAAAAAAAGAAGGGGCAGGGGCGCTAGGCCTCGACCCCCCAAACAAAAGAAAGGTTGTTTACTTCTCTCATTCCTTCGAGTTGGGAAGAAAACTCACTCGCCACCCTCATACTGCCTTCCGCCGAGGACGGGGAAAAAATGTAAGAAGAAAGAAGGCGACTCGCGAGCATCGCCGGCGAGGGGGGAGGGAAGAAAGGAGGGAGTGCGCAACGACTGAAAATCGGGGCTGCACTATCCTGTAACTTCTTGCGAAGGGGCTAAAGGGCACTCTCGACCGGCTTGCAAGCTACGGGGGGGGATAAAAGGGAGCCGCACGAAGGCCGCCGATCGGGGGAAAAAAGAGGGGTACCCAACATTGTTCATTCAATTCCGCTGGGGAAAAAAAAAGGGTCCCCCTCTGATTTTATCTGAGAAAAAAAAAAAAAAAAGTACGAGTTGAAAACACGTCGAGCAAGACACGACCCCCATTTCACAGATGGGGGGGAAAGAGGGGAGGTTCGCGAAGCAAAGTGTGCGGAATTCTCTGGAAAGGGGGGAAGGGGGGGACGGAGTCATCCTTCACAACTGTGTGAGAAAAAGAGAAGAAAATTATTCAAAAAATTTGGCGAGTGCCTACTCATCTAACGGGAGAAGGGGAGGGAAAAGGCAAAAAGCGGCCGCGCTGATCAGTCCAGGCGCTGGGAAAAAAAAAAAAGAAACAGGGGGGTGATGTGAAAACTGAGGAAAAAAAAGAAAAACAACAACTAATTCTTCTTAAAGAAAGAGAAAAACTCAAACAACTCCTGTCCTTGCCTGTGTCGTCCCACAGCGACCCTGGGAAGGAGGCAGAGAGAAGGGGAGTTGCAGAAGAAATCGCTGCGACAGGAGGGGGGAAAAAAAAAAATCGGGACGGATGCCAACCCATCGAAAGAAAAGGAAGGTTGAAGATGGCCTCCGTCCACCCTGCGCAAAGGAGAAAGGCATAATACGCACTTGCCGCTCGGCGAACAAAACGCTAGGAAAGAAAGAGGGAGGGAGGGTTAGTGTCTTCTCGAGACGAAGGCAAAAAAAAAGAGAGGAAAGAGCGAGAGAACATCAAGCGGGAGACCCTCTTGGAAAAAAGAAGGGGGAAAACGCAATTTCTGACATGTGGCAACTGGAAAAAAAAAACGGAAAACTACGCGCCTCTTCGGGAGGAAGCAGGGGGGGAAAAACAAGGAGAGCCATCCGGGTAGAAGAGGAAAGGGAAAGAAGCAGCAGCATTCCTTCTCGTGAGAAACCTATTGCGATTTACTTGAGGTAGAACAACGGGAATTCGAACCCAAGCGCAGGCAGAGAGAAGAAAGGCGGAAGGTTAGGAAAGAAAAGTGCGTGACACGTCTCGTCGAGGCAGGAAATTTTCTCTGGGGGAAAAGTTAGAGGGTCCTGGTCCAACTCAAGGAATAGAAAGGAAAAAAGGCCGGCGGAAATAAGCGCGTGGCGGGTCTCTGCAGGGAGAAGGGAAAGATCTTTGGTGATGCAAAAAGGTACCCAAAGGTTCAGAACGTGGTTTTGCCGAGAAGTGGGGTGGGAAAAAAGCCGTAGCTAGGCGTCCAAGGGAGGGAAAGGTCGGTGCTACGAAGAAAGGGAAAGCGCGCGCCACAGCGTTCTGTCTCTACCTCGGGAAAAAACTTGAAAAAAACACATTTTGCCGAAGGGGTGAGGGAAGGAGAAAAGCAGTTCGGGCTTGGGAAAGGGGGAAAGAAAGGGGGGAGGGATTGTAGCCTCGCTCGTAGAAAGAAGGGGTCGAACGTCCGTTCGTTCACAGAGTCCCATGGAGGGTTCGGTTGCCACGAGGGCGCAGGGAGAAAGCGTGAGTTGGGGGGGGGTCGGAAGCCGTTCGAAAAGTTCAAAGGGGGGAACAAGAAACACTCGCTATCATTACAACCTGCAATAAAGGAATAGGGATAGGCCCATGCCCTGGGAGCAAAAAGAAACGGCGGCACGAAGGGGTGGAAAAGGAAGGTGCCGCGTTCATTCACAAGGGAAACATCTCCTGTTTCATCGCCAACCGTGCCTCTCGAGCAGCGTGAAGAAAAGGGAAGTGACGGGGAGAGTCACAAAAAACAACGGAGGAGGGAGAAAAAAGGGGGAAAAAGGAGAGGCACGGTCCCACATTCTCGAAAGTCGCGCCTCACTGTTTTTTGGAGAGGGAAATCTAGAGCGGACACATGCTGCCGTTGTGAGGAAAGAAAAAGAAGTCATAGTAACGGCGGGGAAGGGGAGGGGGCTGGGAGTCATCCCCCGGAAGGGAAGGGGAAACAAATCGCACTTATTCGGTTTGGGGAGAAAAATATCACTAGTCGTGGTTCAGTAAAAGAAAGAGGGATGGAGAAGGAACGTTACGACAACGGAAAAAAAGAAAAAGAGAAAGCATCAGGGGCAACAGAATTGGAGCGTAAAAAGGGCAATGCCGTTTCTACCTCAGTAGGGAAAAGAGTTGAGCCACTGCGCCATTTGCTAAAGAAGTGCCAGGGAGTAAAAAAAAAAGAACTGAGGAGCGGCGGCTCAACGGAAAAAGAGGAAAAAAAAGGGGGGGGGACCGGCTAGCGCGTTATGGCGAAAAGAAGACACACACAAAAAAAAAAAAAAAAAGCCGCTTTTTCGCGCGCTTTCAAAGCCGCAGGAAAAGAGGGGAGGGAAAGAGACCAACTCGACTCGGGAAAGGGGGGGAGAGGGAAGCGCTGAGTGCAACAACGGCTTCCGGCAAAACACAGGAAAAAAGGCTCACCCCCAGACTCCTTTTCCTCGCAGCAAAAAAAAGAACCGACGCTATCCATTGTCTTCGCGCGCGGGGGGGGGTAGAAAAAACCAGGCACGCACGAAGGTTGGACCAGAAGGAAAAAAAAAGGGAAAACGCTCCATCTCGTGAGGAAAAAGAAATCTCTCGACTTGTCAACGAAGGGAAAAATTCAGCAAAAAGGCCTCCGCGGAGCATCTGCCGCGGGCTTGGTGCGAAAAAAGGCTGAGGAAAACGACTTAACAATAAAAGAGACGGCCAACGAAGCCGGACTTCTGCTGAGGGAAAAGGATCTCTACACTTCTGGGAAGAAGCTGACACTCAAGAAGGCCGCACGCTCGTATTGGTCTCGCAATCGGGAGGGAGGGGAAGAAGATGGGAGCGGGTGAAAAAAGGCCGGCGGGGGGGGGAGGGAAGGGGAAGGCACCAGCTGATGTGATCGCCGCTCACGAAAAAAGGGGGGGAAGGGCGTCGAGCCAGACACAAAGACCCAATGAAAAGGGAAAAAAAGGTGAAACGAATTTTCTCTATCGGCAAGTGTGGCGGAAAAGGAGCTGAAGAAGGAAAGAGGTGAAGAGGACATCTTAAAGAAGGGCGGGCCATGGGCCTGCACGCCCATTTTTGCGAGTGACTAAGAGAAGGAGAGTGCCCAGCAAAGCGGCCGCGCTTAATCAGAAAGCCACAGGTTTCCCCCCCAATGACGATCCGAATGGGTGAGGAAAAAAAAAGATAGAGAAAACAACAAAGGGAGGAAGATGAGTCTCAGAGGGTAAAAAATCGACTCCTTTCCCTTATACTGTGTCGGGGAACTGAAGTTTGCTTTGCCTCCTCAATCGCTGCGACCGGGAGAGGAGAGAAAAGGCGGATAGAAAAGGTCCCACAAAGAAGTGAGGGGAACCAGTTGTTTAATGAGGGGAGAAGAAAAAAAAAGGCCTCTCTCTCATCGATTCGCCAAAAAACTGAATATCTTCAATCGGCAGTGAACCACTGATGAAGGGGGAGAAATAAAGGAACAACTAGACTTCCAATCTCCATTTGGAGGAAGACAATCAAAGAGGGAAAGGAAAAGGAAAAGGGGGAACAGAGAAATTGCCTGACATGTTGGGAAAGAAGAAAAAACCAAATAAGATCGTGCGGCCTTCGTTTTCTGGAAGGAAAGGAAAAGCCGGGTTCTATATCCTCTTTCAAGGAAAGGGCAGAAGTCCGGGTGCAGTACACCGAGTGCTAGGTGACGGAGGGGGGACAACAGAAAGAAGTATAAAGTCAGAAAAAAAAAGGAGGGGGGCTCCGCGATTCCGGAGAAAGAAACAATGCTGTGACACTTCTCTCGAGTCAAAAAACGAAGGGGGCGATAGGCTGACTTTCAACCAAGAGGGAATGGGAAAAAAAAGAAAAAGTGAGAGAAGAAACCAACCGCGGAAGAAAGAAGAAAAAAGAGGCGGGGAGGGGTCGCGGCCGAGAGACGGAGGAAAGGGGGGGAAGGCCCTCTATTTTTTCAATAACGGGGAAGAAGGGGGTCCAGACATCGCCGTGATGCTAGCTCAAAAATTCGAGGTCGATTTTGGGAGAGGGAAAAGAAAAAAAAATGCTGCTTGGTCAAGCGCGAAGAAAAGAACCTCTTTCGCATAACGCGAGGAAAAGGAAAAAAGTGCGACGGGCCCTTTTAGCTCCGCCTCAATCAGGTAGGGCGAGGAACATGAATGCTTGCAGAGGGAGAAGGGGAAACCGAAGAATACGCGTTCACGGGGAAGAGAGGAGAGACGCTCCAATCGGGGAAAAAATGCTAGTGAGATTCGAACAGGAGGGTTGGGGGGAGGGTTGTCCCGTAAACGAATGAAAAGAGGGAGCACGAGGACTTGAACCCTAAACACGAGAAGAAATCAGTGCGATGCGTCTAAACTTCCTGCCCGGGGGGAAGAAGTGAGAAGAACTTAGGTCACAAAAATTTTAATATGACCCGTTTCCGAGGGAGGGAAAGAAAGGCAGCATGTGCCGAACTATCGAGAAAACCCGCTGGCAACGGGACAGGGGTGC